>Ga0163144_10003899_pt1 | contig 33902 bp, 29 predicted proteins | sample OliLak19BULKMAT1_FD_123175 | JGI IMG/M metagenome (GOLD analysis project Ga0163144, IMG submission 123175) | Freshwater microbial mat bacterial communities from Lake Vanda, McMurdo Dry Valleys, Antarctica - Oligotrophic Lake LV.19.BULKMAT1 | ecosystem: Environmental > Aquatic > Freshwater >... | reverse complement strand
GCGTGCTCAGCGAGCGGACCATCGGAAGTACCGCGTCGAGGGCGGCGCTCCGTGACACCAATCCGACACCGCCCTGATCCAAGTTCGACGGCGCGCTAGTCGTCGCGCTGGCGGCCGCGGTAGGTCGGCAGCGTTCCAGTCATGGCCCACGGCGTCAGGTCAGCGACCTGATTGGCCGGGTGCGAGCCGATCTTCCGAAGCACCGCTTCGATGTAGGCGTACGGGTCGACACCCGAGGCCTTTGCGCTTTCGACAAGCGTGTAGATCGTCGCCGCGGCTTCGCCGCCGTCGACACTGCCAGCGAAGAGCCAGTTACTTCGACCGAGCGCCACAGGTCGGATCGCCCTCTCGCACGCATTATTGTCTACCGGCACGCGCCCATCGCGGAGGAACAGCAGCAATGCGCGGCGCTGGTTCCGCGCATACTTCATCGCCTCGGCGACCTTCCCCTGCAGACTGTACCTCGTCTTCCAGCCCGAGATCATACGCAGCACGTTCATTACATGCGGGAGTGCAGCTTGGCGACGAAGTTCGAGGAGTTCGTCTGCGGCCAAGCCTTGCTTACGACCACGTGCTTCGATTTCGTAGATCTCGTCGATCTCGTGCAGAAACAGGCCCATCGCTTTGGGCGCCTCGGGAAGCGCGTCACGGAACTTGCGCAAGAGGTGCGCCCAGCAGCCGCCATGTTGTACGTCGAGTCCCGCGCTGCGCGCGCCCGACCGGTTGGTTGCGAGGCCATCGCTCACGATCACCTCGACCGACGACGGGACCTCTGGCGTCGACAACACCGCAGCGAGATCTCCCGTCGAGCGCCCGTGCGTGAATCGGAACACGACGCCGCTCACCACGGGGTTGACGAACACCCACAGGTAGGACTGCTTGATCTTTGCTGCCTTGCCGTGCCCTTGCTCGTGTCGGCACTTCACTGGAGTGTCGTCGAACTGCAGCACCGGTCCAGCCCGGATCTGCCGTTCGATCTCCCGCGCGATGGCTGCCAGTGCGAATGCAGCTTTCAGCACCCAGTCGCACAGCGTCTTGCGCGCAAGTCGCACACCGAGCCGCGCGAAAGCATCCTCCTGGCGATAGAGCGGAAGATGCAGCACGTACTTCTGGCAGAGCATCCACGCGATGAGCGCTGCGCTTGCCGTCACACCCTCCACCGCCATCGTCGGCGGCGGGGCGAGTACGGGCTCGATCTTCCGATCTTTCTCGACCTCCGGAGTTGGGCCGTAGATCACCTGGTGGTGCTCGACACGGACCAATTCACCACGTCGCTAGTCGAGTTCCCTCGTGACCTTCGTCCCGATCTCGACGAGTTCGACTCCCGTCACGGGACAGCGTCGTTCTTCGAGGGGCAACTCGGAGCGATTGATCTCCACGCGCAAGTTCGACTCGTCGAGCACGCGACGGGATCGATCGGCTGGCTTCGGCTTCGGCTTGGGAGCGGGATCCTTCGGCGACTCGCCGTCGGGAGTCTCTGAATCCTCGAGCTTGATCTCGGCGGACCCTTCGGGCTCTCCCGTGGCGAGCGCTTCGATCGCATCGACGAGCTGTGCTGCTTGCTCAGCAAAGAGCAGGCTCTGACTCGGATCGATCAGCTGCCCATGTCTACGTCGGCCAGCGAGCAGATGCTCAATCACCGCCTTGAGCTGAACCTGCGTCTTGCTCAGCACATCGACGAGATCGACGAGCTCTGCATTCTTCTGGCGGACACCGCGCATCTCACTCGCCTGAGCGCGCAACTGTTGCTCGAGTTCGACCTTCTCCGCAGTCAGCTTTACGTTCAGCAGAGCGGGCGAGGGCGCGACAGAGGCCATGCGCGAATCATGGCTTCTGTCGCTCGCAGTTCAAGCACGAACCGAACTGTTTTCGTTGATTAAATCGCGTCGATGCCATTTGCGTGAAGTGAGCTCAGCGGAGTCAAGTCCACCGAGCAGTAGTGCGAGCTCTTCCGCGCGGTACTCGACAGTCTCTGCGGCACTCGAGTCGGGCCATGCGAACGTGCCTTTGTCGAGACGTTTTGCGAGGATCCATGTGCCGGACTCATCGAACACAAGAATCTTGAGCCGGGTGCGGGCGCGGTTGGAGAACAGGAAGAGGTCACGCGATGTCGGCGTTGCACCGAGGAGCTCGCGCGCGAGACCCGCAAGCCCGTTGAACGCGCGCCGCATGTCGGTGAACCCCGTGATCAGGAAGATGCGGTGTCCGGAGAATATCAGCATCGCTCGAGAGTCGCGACGAGAGCGTCGGGGTTGAAACCGGACGGAACGAGGATCTGGCGGCCGTTCGCGAGCCGCACAGCAATGCTCTGCTCTCGCTCGTGATCTGACGGCCTCCCGGTGGCGACCCGGACTCGCACGAGGCCGGGAGTGCTCGAATGAGTGCGTTCCTTTGCGCGAGGCCCGTTGCGGCGGCGGCGCCAGGCGTAAATGGTTTCCTTGACGACGCCTGCCCTGGTTGCGACCTCCGCGACGGAGAGGCCCTCCCGTTGCGCGGCATCGATCAGGTCTGAGTACCAGTCAGCAAGCTGCCTGCGCTCCGTTGGGCGCGAGGCGATGAGGTCCGAGATGTCCATGGACACAGCCTGCACGAGACCCCGGGTCGATTGAATGCTCTGCTACGGCCGTCCGCCGGACGCTTACGGTTGAGCGGGCATTCCCGGCACCGCTCTCCTCGTGGTCGAGTGGCCGGGGTTGTGACAGAAGAGGCGCTGGAGGGGTCTGGCGGCCAACTCAGGGCCTTCGATGGTCTCCGGGGCAACCCGGCCAGGCCAAGTGCACAGCGAGGTTCCCCGCCCGTGGCGCGTGCAGGCGTCGGAGACCCTTCGAAGGGCGGAGATCGGCTCCCGCGAGGGATTTCCCTGCTGCCCGGGCCCATCTGGGCCTTCTTGGGCGTCCCTAGAGAGTCAGGAGAGCCCTAAATGCTGCGTCCCGCAATTGGGACACTTCCGAATCGATGCAGAGTTCCTCTCAGGGGCAGAAGTCGATCCAGTGCGCTCAGAAAACACGAAATCGCTGACGTACTGACCGGACGAATGGAAGTGATAAAAATGACTTGGCACATCGCCGTTCGGCCACTACCGTCCGCCCGTCAGTCACCGCTAGCTCCAGCGCCTCGCCCCATCGTCATGGTCGACTTCGATACTTGGTTCCAGCTCGCTTCGGGTGGGACCATTCGTCCGAGGCCCTGGCAGAGTCGATTGGCTTCGCGCGGCGAGTGTACTGATCTCCTGATCCGCGTTCCGACCGGTCTGGGCAAGACCCTGGGAGTCCTCGGTTCTTGGGCTTGGCACCGCTGTTTACAGGAGAAGGAGAGCTGGCCTCGTCGTCTGATCTGGTGCCTCCCGATGAGGGTGCTAACCGAGCAAACCGCGGAGGAAGCGCGGAGGTTCTTGGCGAACGCGGGGCTCGCGGAGCGGGTAGCAGTTCATGCCCTTATGGGTGGAGTGGACCCTGAAGAGTGGTACCTGTACCCGGAGCGGGAGAGCGTCCTCGTCGGGACCCAGGACATGCTTCTCTCGCGGGCGCTGAACCGAGGATATGCGAGTCCCAGGGCTCGCTGGCCGGTGGAGTTCGGGCTCGTTTCGCAGGACGCGCTGTGGGTGTTCGACGAGGTCCAGCTCATGGACGTGGGGCTTGCGACGAGCGCGCAGCTCCAGGCTTACCGTGGGGAGGACGCGGAGAAGCACCTACGACCGATTCGGTCGTGGTGGATGAGCGCAACGCTGCAAGCCAGCTGGCTTGAATCCGTTGATACGGCGTCTCACTTCGAGTCCTGGGTCCGTGCGCCCGTTGCGGTGGGACTTGAAGAGTGCAGGGTTGGTACGGGTGCGAATACGAAGTCGACTGTTGTGCACTCCGTGGGTCCGGATGACGCCAAGGCCATGGCAAGGCTCGTCCTCGCTGCGCACCAGGAAGGAACCCTCACCCTGGTCATCTGCAACACGGTCCAGAGGGCCTGCGATGCGGCGGCCGCCATCTTGGCGCAAGCCCCGGCCAGGGAGGTGGAGTTGGTCCACAGTCGCTTCCGACCGCTCGAGCGCCAGTACTGGCGTGAGCGATTCCTGAGTCGCTCAGCGAGTGATGGCGCCAGCGACAGAATCATCGTAGCGACCCAGGTCGTGGAAGCGGGCGTCGATATCAGCGCGCGAACCCTTGTCACCGAGCTAGCGCCGTGGACCAGCCTAGTTCAACGATTCGGTCGCTGCGCACGCTACGGGGGTGAGGGAGCGGTGCACATTGTCGACCGGGGTACGGACGATAAGGCTGCACTCCCCTACCTGGCCGCTGAGCTCGAGGCCGCGTCGACGGCGGTACGGCAGCTCGATGACGTTGCCCTGGTGGCGCTCGAGACCTTCGAGCGGAGCCTTGACAAGGCCGCGCTTGCTCGACTCTACCCGTACGAACCCGCTCACTTGCTCCTGCGGCGAGAATACGACGAGCTCTTCGACACCACGCCGGACCTGACAGGCGCCGATCTCGACGTCGGGCGCTTCATCCGCTCCGGAGACGAGCGTGACTGCTTGGTTTTCTGGGACGAAGTCCCCGTCAAGAGCGTGCCGAGTGTGGAGCGTCATCCCCATCGAGATGAACTCTGCCCTGTTCCATTCCTGATAGCGCGAGACTGGCTTTGCGAGTCCAAGCGCGAGAGATTAAAGGCTGGCAAGCAGCCAAAGCGAGCATGGATCTGGGACTGGATCGATGGCTGCTGGGTCGTCGCCGAGCGGTCGGCGATCCTGCCCGGCCGGATCGTCTGTGTCGATGCTGACTGCGGAGGCTATGACTCAAGACGCGGCTTTGATAGCGAGAGCCGTACCCGAGTACCTGTTGCCGACCGGAGCACCGTTACGATCGAAGTGCTCGCCCAAGAACTCGCGGATGATCGTCAGAGCGGAGAGGACGCCAGTCGGGCCGCATGGAAGACGATCGCGTGGCACGCCCAGGAAGTCGTTGAGCTCGTACGTGAGCTCGCTTCCGCAATCGGCTTGTCACCCGACCTTGCGAGCCACCTTGAAATCGCTTGTCGTTGGCACGACCTCGGGAAGGCGCACCCAGCCTTCCGTTCACTGATCCGCGCAGACGCGTCCGAGCACCCGGGCCGTTTCGACCTCGCCAAAGCGCCAAATGAGGCCTGGATGCGTTTCTACCGTTGCGACGACGGCGAGCGCAAGGGATTCCGTCACGAACTGGCGAGCGCTTTGGCTCTCTTTGCAATCCTTCAGGCGTACGAGCCGAATCACCCGGCATTGCTTGGTCCCTGGGTTGAGGTCATGGGTCTGCTCGGACATTCGGTACCTGGTCCAACGGCCGTCGACCTGCCGAGTCCGATCGTTCAAGCCGTGCTCGGGCTCGACGCGGACGCATTCGATCTCGTCGCCTATCTCATTGCCGCACACCACGGCAAGGTGCGTGTGGCCCTCCACGCAGCTCCTGCGGACCAGGATTTCCGTAATGCGGGCGACGGCCGTGGGATGCCCATACGCGGAGTCCGCGAGGGTGATCGGCTGCCTGCGATCAATCTCGAGCCCGACACGGCGCTGTTGCCAGAACTCTGCCTCACACTGGCCCCCGCCACGCTTGGACTCTCGCATTTGACCGGTCGAAGCTGGCGCGAGCGAACGCACGGCCTCCAGACGCGGTACGGGCCCGCATCCCTCGCGCTGCTCGAGGCGCTCGTCGTTGCCGCTGATCGTCGCGCTTCCCGTCTCGATTCGGCGGACTTGAGCATCGAACGAGGCGTGAGCCAATGAAGCCGAACCTACACGAGTTACACGGTTGCGCGCCGAATCCGCTTGCCCACTACCTAAAGGCACTTGGGATACTACGCATTGTAGCAGAGCAACTCGACCCAGAGGCACGTGGCTGGTGGGAGGGAGAGCATTTCTGCCTACTGACGATTCTCGATCGCGAGTCGTTGGAGAGATTCTTCCTCGATTCCTATTCACCGACGCCGTTTGTGGCCCCGTGGAACAAGGGATCGGGATTCTTCAATCCGACGGACCGAGCGCTCGTACCCCTCGCCAACAGTGAAGCGCCACGTTTCGCTCTCTTCCGTGAAGGCATTGTCGCAAGCCGTGCTCAACTGCAAGACCTCAGTAAGGCTGATGCTGAGGTTAGAGCGCTCAAGGCCAGCACCAAGAATTTCAAGGGGATGTCGCGCGCCGAAGCGGCGGAGGCGGAACGCCTGAAAACAGACCCAGCCTTCAAGGCTGAACTTGCGGCCGCGGATCGTCGCTTCAAGGCAATGAAGATTGACCTCTTCACGCCCTGCGCAAGAACTTGGAGGGGTGCGCACCGGGCCTGGTTCGATGCCGCGGTGGTTCTGCAAGAGGCCGAGAAGCCCATTTTCCCTGCACTGCTGGGTACAGGCGGCAACGACGGCAGGCTCGACTTCACGAACAATGCCATGAAGCGGCTGGCAGAACTGTTCGTCGTCGACTCCTCCACGGCGCCTGCTCGCCCCACGGCTGGTCCGCTGTTGCGCAACGCGCTGTGGGGAGATCCGGTCGCGGGTCTTCAGCAGGCGCCGATTGGGCAGTTCTCGCCGGGTCAAGCCGGTGGAGCAAACGCGACGACTGGACCTGAATCGTCGAGCCTCACCAATGCCTGGGATTTTGTCTTGATGTTGGAGGGTGCAGTTCTCTTTAGTGCGCGCGCGACGCGACGCCTCGATCCGCAAGCGGCTAGCCGAGTGAGCGCACCATTTGTACTGCGTGCTCAGGCGTGCGGCCATGGTACTGCGGGAGATGAAAAGTCCGACCGCGGCGAGCAATGGATGCCTATCTGGCGCCAGCCCAGCTCCATGGCCGATATTCGGTCACTGATTGGAGAGGGACGCTTGCAAGCCGGTCGAAGAACCGCCAACCGCCCCCTTGATGCTGCGAGAGCTGTCGCGACGCTCGGCGCAGCCCGGGGTATCAGTTCGTTCGAACGGTTCGGCTACCTTGAAAGAAACGGTCTCTCCAATTTTGCTGTTCCATTGGGTCGGATTGCTGTGCGGGAGACCCACCGCGCGCACTTAGTTCAAGATATCGCGGACTGGATGGACCGCCTGCGGCGTGCAGTGCGGAAGGCAAAGGGCCCGGCGCGCCTCGTGCAAGCTGAGCGCTCTCTCGCGGATGCGGTCTTCGCTGCGTTGACCCACGATGATGGACCTGCGCGCTGGCAAGGGGTGCTACTCGCAGCTCAGCGGGTCGAAGCGATTCAGAGTTCTGGTACCGCGTTCAGCGTCGGGCCGATACCGCGGCTTTCGCCAGGATGGCTCGCCGCCGCGAATGACGACAGTGTCGAATGGCGTCTCGCCTGCGCCCTGGGAAGCGCCGGCGCCGCGCCACCAGGGTCGCATGCGTCTGATTCCGTGAGGCACCACTGGTTACCGCTCGACCCGAAACAGGAGTGGCGCTTCCAGACCTCCGATCAAGGGCGCCGGCTCACTGGAAGCGTGCGGGTCGTGGTTTCCGGTCGTGATGCTGTCACCGACGCCATCGCCGTCGTCGAGCGACGCCTCATTGAGTCCGTACAGCACGGCTCGCGTCATTTGCCGCTCGTCGGCGCGCCGGGATACGAAGCCGGGTGGGGGGACCTCGCGATGGTGCTCGCCGGGGGTGTCGATCTGGATCGCTCCTTCGCACTCGCCCAAGCCTTGATGGCATTGAACTGGCGCAAGGCGCCCCGCGGTTTGTTCATAGGTGGTAGTGCCAGAGAGTGGCCTGATCCGGCGTGGTTAGCTGTCCGCTGCTGTTGTCTCCCATATCCCCTCGCCGACGGCCGCCGGATCAATTGCGACTCCGCCATGGTCCGACGCCTTGCGGCTGGCGACGCCTCCAGTGCTGTCGCAATCGCCGTCCGCCGCCTCGCAGGAGTAGGCACCCGTGCACCACTGCGGGCAGGCGCGACTGATCCCGTAACCGCTCGACTCTGGGCTGCTGCAATCGTGTTCCCCATTCCATTGGTCGCGGCCTCAAGAGCCCTCGACTATCTCGATCCCCATTCGTACGGAGCCAACCTTGGTTGATCTTGCTGCCTTGGAGAAGAGCACCCGCGTGCTGTTCTCGATCCACGTGAAGCCGGTCCAAGGCGACCGGTTCCAACCCACCGGATTCCCCTCACTGGGTGCTGCCACGTATCAGACGGTCTCTGGGCCCAAGCTGCTCCTTGAGAGCGCGCAGAGCATGGCAAATCGGCTCGAATCCGTGGGCTGGGATTCGGCTGCCGCGAGTCCGGTCGATGCACTGAAGGGACTGAGCCACGTGCGGGTGATGCGCAAAGGGGCGGTGCTGACCGACTCGATGCTCGAGGCGCATCGGCTGAATAGCCCGTATCTGCTAGAGGGCAAAGACCGCTCGTTCTTCAACAACCTGAAGAGGGAGCTTGGCGGCCTAGAGGAAGGTCCGATCAACCGGAAGCTACTCGCGGAAGTGCTTCTGAAATTTGACGTTGGGAGCCTAATCCACGGCGTGTTCCTGGCGAAGAAGGACCTGGCGGGTGGACGTCTGCGCGTAGCACGTGCACTTTCCGCGTTCATCGAGGCGACCGGCGTGCGCGTCGCTGCTTCGGGTGGCGTGAAGAACGACCACGTTAATCCTTCGGGTGACACCAAGTCAGGATTCGGCAACGTCCCTTTTGCCCGAGATGAATTCACTGCCGAGCGCATCGATCTGCATGTGAACCTCGACCTTGCTCAGATTCGTGGTTATGGCCTGGGCAAGGACGTCGAGCAGATGCTCATTCTCCTCGCGCTCTACAAGGTGCGACGATTGGTCGACGGCGACCTCCGCCTCCGGACGGCGTGCGACCTCGAGGCCGTCGACGACGAGATCCGAGCGACTCGGCCGACTGGCTTTATTTTGCCTGCCCTCGTACCCCTGGATACTGCGGTGAGGGCCGCCATCGACAAGTGCAAGTCGAGGATGGTCGAAACCGAGGTCGCCTTCGAGGACGAGATGAAGAAGGGTAAGAGCTCTGAGAGTGACACAGGTGAAGGTGATGAGGGCTCAGACGACGACAGCGGAGACTGACCATGCCGACGCTCGTTCTGACATTCCCTGCCGGACGTTATCACGCGACACCCACCGGCCACCACGTCAACGAAGGCCTAGTCGAGTGGCCTCCCAGCCCTTGGAGGTTGCTCCGGGCACTAGTCGCATGCGGTTATGTAACGTTGCACTGGCACGAGGTTCCGGATGTCGGTCGGCGCCTATTCGAGGCGATGGCATCCGTACTGCCCACGTACCAACTACCACCAGGTGCCGCAGCTCACAGCCGTCACTTCATGCCGATCGTCGACGGCAAGAACGAGAAGCCCACCCTCGTGTTCGACAGCTGGGCCGACGTCGGCAACGGGGCGCTGGCCGTTACCTGGGAAACCGCGCTTGACGCCGAGTGCATGACGTTGCTGCGCGGCCTGTCGGAGAATCTCAATTACCTCGGCCGCAGCGAGAGTTGGGTCGAAGCTCGGGTACTGGACGATGGTGAGCCGCTCCCGTATGGCGGTAAGTCGTTTCCGGCGTCTCGCGGTCAACGGCCGGGACCCGAATGGGAGCAGGTGTCGCTCGTCGCCGCCGCGGAGCCTGAACCGTACCTCGCGTGGCGCGAGCTGCAGATCTCCGAAGCACTCGCGCAATATCCGCTTCCAGCGGGCAAAAAGAAGGCTCCTAAGCCGCTCGAGAAGAAGCGTGCCCAGGCCGTGGCGCCATATCCGATCGACCTGATCGACGCGTTGCAATGGGACACCGCGCGATGGAGAGCACACTCCTGGAGCGACGCACCCGGCAGTCGTCGAGTGCACTACTGGCGCCGTTCCGACGCTCTCGAGGTCGCTCGGCTGCACCCACCGAAGGTCCGTCGGCGCGCGACGACACCGTCGATGTTGCTGGCCCTGAGTACAGCGAGTGGTCGAAGGGGCGGACTGCCCTCCGTAACTCGCGCCCTGCCCCAGGCAGAACTGGTGCACCGTGCACTGGTCGGCCGATTGGGCACCGAACGGCTGGCCGACTGCCCGGTTCTTACGGGCAAGGATGTCCTCGGCCGCCCGCTTCGAGGCCATCGCCATGCCTACGTCTTCCCGCTCGACCTCGATGGCGATGGACTTCTCGATCACATTCTGATCCACGCGCGGATGGGGCTGGATGATCTGGCACAGCGAGCGATCCGTGGGTTGCGCTGGACTCACACTAAGGGTGCATCGGACTTGCAAGTCGCGCTCGCTGCTTTTGGCGAGATCGGCGACCTCGCCAGCATGGGCGAGCCTTTCACTTCTGGGCTCGCGTGTGTCTTCGGCCCCGCACGAACCTGGCGCTCGGTTACGCCCTTCGTTCCACCCCGGTTCATCAAGCCCCGCGGACCGAACGCGCTAGAGGGTCAAGTAGCTGCGGAGCTGGCATCACAGGGGCTGCCCAGCGCTAGGGTCGAAGTACTGCCGTGGACTCACGACGAAGCACGAACACTGCGCCACCATGTGCGTGTTCGACGTGATGCACGCAAGGGACCCCCGGCTGACTATGGACTAACGCTCCGTCTCGAGTTCGAGTCGGAGCTGCAGGGGCCGCTGGCGCTAGGTTATGCCAGTCACTTTGGACTCGGTCGTTTCGAGGCTGCGGATTTTTGAGCCATCCAGCACCGTCGCTAGTGCTTGGTGCGTCGGTCGGAGCGTGAGGAGCATCAACGCCGCACCGTGAGTAGGCGGTGGGCGGCGACGCCCAACGCCATCACGCCCACGCCCAACAACGTCACTTGCGGGTCCTTGCGCGTCGTCGTCGCGAGGTTGCCGATCACCACGGCCACCGCGATCGCGACGTACAGCGCTGGGAACAGCGGGAAGAGGGGGCTCTTGAACGGGCGGCTCGACGTGCCGCGGCGCACGAGGGTGATCAAGGCGGCGCCGGCGAGGCCGTGGAAGATCCACTCGGCGAAGACGACGGCGCCCGTCAGGGACTCCACGAAGGCTTCGTCGCCGACGCTCCACGCGAGGTAGGCGAGGACCAAGGCACACTGCAGGCACAGCGCGAGGGTCGGGGCCTGGGTGCGCGCGTGCAGGCGGCCGAAGGCGGGGAAGAAGAGGCCCTCGCGCGCCATCGCGACGTAGATGCCGGGGGTCGTGATGAGGGTCGCCACGAGGAAACCCAGGGCGGAGACGGCCATCGCGGCGGTCACGAAGGTCGTGCCGATGCCCTCGCCCAGCGCGGCGTTCGCCATGCGCACCGCCATCGGGGTGCCCGAAGTCGCGGCGAGGCCGCCGATGCCGAGCACGCGCAGGTAGGCGAGGTTGATCAGGAGATAGATCAACGCGACGCCGGAGACACCCAAGACGATCGCGCGCGGCAGGTTCTTCTGTGGATCGCGCACCGAGGGCGCGATGTAACTCAAGAGCTGCCAGCCGCCGTAAGAGAAGAGCACGCTCAACGAAGCGGCGAGCATGCCCGCGGGCAGGCTCGTCGAGGTGAGGTCCGCGGCGGCGACCGTCGTGCTCGCGGGTTCGCCGGCGAATAGCGCGAGGCCCGCCACGATGAACGTGCCCACCGCGCCCAACTTCATCAACATGCAGAGGTTTTGGAAGAGCGCGCTGCTCTTGAGGCCCATCAGCGCGAGGCCCGTCACGCCCATCACGCTCACCGCCGCGATCGCGATCAGGCGCATGTCGACGGCGGAGCCGGGGCTCGACGGCGCGAGGAAGAGCGCGCCTACCTGCGCCGCGAAGAAACGCGCGACGAGCGCGCACGCGCCCGTCGACACCACGAACAACACGACCCAGGCGAACAAAAACGCGGTCAACGAGCCGAACGCCTCGCGCAACCAGACGTACCAACCGCCGATGCGGGGGAACGCGGCGGACAGCTCCGCGAACGTCATCGCGCCGCACATCGCGGCCAGGGCGCCGAGGGCCCACATGGCGAGGTAAGCGCCCTCGCTCGGCACGTTGCGCGCGATCGCCGCGGGATTGAAGAAGATCCCGATGCCGATGATGCCGCCCATCACCAGCATCGTCGCGTCAAAGAGGGTGAGGGGCTTCGGTTCCGGCATTGCGGCAAGATGCGCAATAGGGCGGCTGCCGTCGAGGCCCCGTTGGGTCCTCGCAAGAGTAACTTTGATGTTTCAGCGAGACCGCGTCGACCTCTTCTGCCAACAACCAGAAGGAAAGCCGGACCTCGTCCGCATCCCAGTTTGGCGTGGCTTGAACACGAATCTCGCGCAGCGCGCGCAGCGCTCGGCCCTCGTCGGACTGCCGACCGTGCTTCTCGACGAGGCGTTTGCGAAAGGGCGCCACCAATCCTGTGAAGTCGTCGGGGAAGGCGAAGCGCGCTCTCTTCCGCGCCAAGGCTCGCTGCAGCGCGCGCAACCCGGCCTCGTCGAGATCGCTCGATGCCCGCTTCCACCCTGCGACTACCGACTTCTCGACCGTCATGACCCTGTCGAGGTCGATCGCGTATGCCGCCAGAGTGCCTAGCGCAGCGACAAAGTATCGTGGCGTCTGCCCACGTCGAGCAGCATCGAGATATTCCGCAGACAGCTCGACAAGCGGCGCGACCTCGACGAACGGGCGTTCGACACACGATCTGACGAGGTCACAGGTCTGAGTGACCACGACGAGGCCCAAGACCTCGGTGGTGATCGCGCTCGGATCAACGCCCAACTCGCTCCTGACCGGCTCGGTTGTTCCCGTAGGCCCTTGTCCGACGTGCACAAACCAGCGCTCTTCGTGGGCGAGATCTCCCTGTCGCCACACCTCGAGCGCAGCATCGACGGCTTGGGCAGCGGATGAGCTGGACTCCACGCGCGCCGCTCACCCTTTCCGAACACGCCGGATCGGCGACGATCCAAGGACGCGACCCGCAGGAGTAGCCGGTGCGTCCTGCCGCGCGTCGGCGAGCACCTCTAGTGGGAGCGGACGCCGCACTCCGCGGGCTTCCTTCCCGAGAGGTCTCGGTCGCCCGCGGGTCACCGTTTCTTTCGCGCAGAGCAGGCGGACGTCCTCGTATCGCCCGTCGGCCAGCATGTCGAAGGCAGACTCGCCGCTCGGCGTGACCGTGAGCAGCAGCACCCGGTTCGCCGAGGCCGTGCCACGGTCGATCGCGCGCAGGGCGCCTAGCGTTCGTTGCAGGTGCTCCTCGTGGCTCGCCTTCATCGGCCGACCGCTTGCCCAGAAGTGGAGGGCGCGCTGGCTCACGCCGAACAATCTCGAGAGTTGCTCCCAAGTGAGTCCGCTCAGGCGGCGGACCTCTGCAAGGTCCGCACCGCAAGCCGACACTGCAGACACGGACACGCCGCTACTCGTCATGCCCTCGTTGCTGCGTACTTGCCGCTCGAGTTGGGATGGCTCCACGTAGGCGCCGGTGGCGCTGATGCCGCCGATCAAACCGAAGATCGCGATGGCGGGCGGCGCGACACACATCGCTCCTCCTGCGTTCGTTCCGTAGTGGTGAGCGGCGACACGGAACCCGATCACACATCGCCTCCGTAGCACTCGAGAAACTCGTCCGTGACGGCCCAACGGAAGAACCGATAGGCCCGCGCAGCGAGTGCGCTGGCTTCGTCGCGGATCCAGTCCGGCGAGAACGCTGGACCGTTCGTGCGGTGCACATCGATATCGAGCACCCAGCTCGAGCTCTCGATCGACTCCAGCGCCGCGGGATCGTACGTCGCATTCGGTGGGAGATACCCCCATCGCGCCAGGAGCAGCGCAGGTAGGTCTTGGAGCAGCGCCTCGTTCATGGTGTGCACCAAGGTCGGAGTCGGAATGTTCGCGGCGACGCCGAGGACATCGGAGTGTAGTAGCCGCCCAACGTTGGCCAATTCTGGATTCACGATGCGATCGATGTACCGGACGCCCAAACGATCGACGCGGCTCGGCCCGATGTGGGTCGCGACTGCCTCGGAGAGCTCGACCAGGCGCTGGACAAGATCTGCACGACTCGTGTACCGCCACGTCTCCAGCGCCAGGAAACCGGTCGTCAGCGTCGCCCGCCAGGTGTTAGTACGATCGAAGAAGCGCCACGCCGTGGACGAGTGTACGGATTGGGGCCCTTCTCCCCGCGCGACGTGGATCGACTCTTGGCGAAGGACCGGATAGCGCTCGCGGATCGCGCCCTGGATTGGCTCGATGACTTCACGTCGATCGACCTCCAGCTGCTCAGGGAACCGCACTTGGGCAATGACGCGCACCAGAGGAGCCCGTAGAAGAGGCACCTCGTCCACCGGATCGGCGCTGAAGAGGGTAGGACGGCTCGGCATGGCTCGGGAGTTACGTCGGGACCGACAGATTGTGAAGTACGGTGTGAAGTGGATCCAGAAAATCCAATCCTGAGACAATGCCTTCCATGTCGCACGGCTGGCCGTACCCGCATCGAGGCTCTCAGTTGAGTCTTCGATTCGGTGAGTCTTCGATTCGGTGAGTCTTCGTCCCCGTGAGGGATCGTTCGCGGGATCCGGCGTTCCCCTTGGCTGTCAACGCGCGGTGAACCGAGCAGCGTCATCTGAGCATCGGCGCGCGAGTTGCGGACGGGCCCCGGCGCGGCGATCCTGCTGTGGATGTCCGATCGAGAATTCGACGCGCGCCGCGGCGCTAGTCCCGGCGCCGGCGACCGCCTCGAGGCGCTGCTCGGCCTGCTCGGCGCCGAGGCGCGGCGGCACCTCGGCGAGCTCGATTCTAGGCCCGTGCGTGCTCCCGACCCGACGAGCCTCGTCAGCGCGAGCGGCTTCAGCGGCGCGCTGCCGGACGAGGGCAACGGGACGCTGGCGGCACTCGAGGAGCTGATCGAGGGCGCGCGCGTCGGCCTCGTGGCGAGCGCCGGGCCGCGTTTTTTTCACCTCGTCGTCGGCGGCACCACGGACGCGGCCCTCGGCGCGGATTGGCTCGTGTCGCTCTGGGACCAGATCGCCGCGTCGCCGCTGACCTCGCCGCTCGCCGTGCACTTGGAGGAGCTCTCGATTGCGTGGCTCCGCGAGCTCTTCGAGCTGCCGCCCGGCGCCGGCGTGCTCACGACGGGCGGCCACGGCGCGAACCTCATCGGGCTGCTCGCCGCGCGGCAATGGTGGGGGGAGCGCCACGGGCGCGACGTCTCCGAGCACGGGCTCACAGGGCTTCCGCCGATGCCCGTCCTCTCGAGCGGGCTCGTGCATGCGAGCGCGGTCAAGGCGCTCGCGCAGCTCGGGCTCGGGCGCCGCGCGGTGCAGCGATGCGCTGCTGACACGTCCGGGCGGCTCGACCTCGGCGCGCTCGAAGCCGCGCTGATCGCGCTCGAGGGCGCGCCCGCGGTGCTCATCGGCAACGCGGGTGACGTGAACACCGGCGCCTTCGACCCGCTCGACGCCATGGCTGACCTCGCCGCGCGTTACGGCGCGTGGCTGCACGTCGACGGCGCGTTCGGCCTCTTTGCGCGTGTGTCGCCGCGCACGCGCGCGCTCGCGGCAGGCGCGGAACGCGCCCAATCGATCGCGAGCGATTGCCATAAATGGCTGAACGTGCCTTATGACTGCGGCGTCGCGTTTATCGAGGATCGCCGGCTCCTCCTGCGCGCCAATAAGCTCGTCGCGGACTATTTGCCGCGGGATCTCGAGGCGCCACAAGAGGGCGCGCCGCGTCGCGGCGCCGTGTTGTCGAACATCGCGCTCGAGAGCAGCCGCCGCGCCCGGGGCCTGCCGGTCTGGGCTACGCTGCGCGCGCTCGGTCGGTCGGGTATGCGCGACCTCGTCGAGCGCTCCCTCGACCACGCGGCGCGCCTCGCGGCGGCGGTCGACGCGGCGCCCGACCTCGAGCGCCTCGCGCCTGTACCGCTCGACGTCGTGCCGCTGAACGTTGTGTGCTTCCGCGCCCATCCGCCCGGCGCCCGGAAACGCGACCTCGACGCGCTCAACGAGCGCCTCGCGCAGGCGATCCTCGATGACGGGCGCGTGTTCCTCGGCGTGACACGCTTCGCCGGGCGGGTGGCCCTCCGCGCGGCGTTCGTGAATCACCGCACGCGGCCCGAGGACGTCGACCTCGCGGTCGCGGTCACGCGCGAGCTCCTCGCGGCGCTCTCGTAGGCGAGCGACATGCGGCGCCCCATCCACGTGGGCCGCAAGAATCGCGCTCCGCTGTGGCCCCGCAACGGAACTCACCCCATCATGCTGGCCTCCGCAGACTCTGACCTTTGCGACTGGGCCCTTTGCGACTGGGCCCTCTGCGACTGGGCCCTTTGCGATGGGGCCCTCTGCGAATGGGCCGAACATGATCCCGATCCACCTCCCGCGCGGCTTCCGCGCCTCCGCCGTCCACGCAGGCATCCGCCGCAACAAGACGCGCCTCGACCTCGCGTTGCTCGAGGCCGATGAGCCGCGGCCCCTCGCCGCCGTCTTCACGAAGAGCCTCTTGCTCGGCGCGCACGTGACCGTGTGCCGCGAATCGCTCGCGCAATCGAAGGGCTTCGTGCGCGCGATCGTCGTGAACGCCGGCAACGCCAACTGCAATACGGGCCCGAAGGGCCTCGAGGACAACCGCGCCGTCGCGAAGTACACCGCGTCGCTGCTCGACTGCGAGCCCGCCGAAGTACTGTTCCTCTCGACCGGCATCATCGGCGCCCAATTGCCGATGGACCGCATCGTCGCGTCGCTGCCCGGGCTCTGCGACGGGCTGCGTGAGGACAACGCCGAGACGTTCGCGAAGGCGATCATGACAACTGACCTCGTGCACAAGCTCGTGACCGAGGACCTCTCGGGAGGCGGTCGCCTCGCGGGCTTCGCGAAGGGGTCCGGCATGATTCACCCGGATATGGCGACGATGTTCGGGTTCCTCTTGACCGACGTCGCGCTCGAGGCCGAACCGCATGAGCTTCTGAAGCGCGTCAACGCGCGCTCGTTCCAGCGCATGACCATCGACGGCGACACGTCGCCGAACGACACGGTCGTGCTGTGGAGCACGGGGCTCGCGGGCGAGGCCCCGCCGGATACGCTCGAGCCGGCGGTGACACGCGTCGCGCAAGAGCTCGCGCGCAACATCGCCGCCGACGGCGAGGGCGCGACGCGCCTGGTGACGATCCGCGTGAAGGGCGCGCCCAGCGAAGAGGCCGCGGTCCTGGTCGGGCGCACCATCGGGACGAGCCCGCTCGTCAAGACCGCGATCCATGGGCGCGACCCGAACTGGGGCCGCATCATCGCCGCCGCGGCGCGCGCGGGGGTGCCCTTCGATCCACAGCGCTCGTCCCTCGCGATCGGCGGCGCCGTGGTCTACCGCGCGGGTCTGCCCTGCCCGGAGAACGAGACCGCCGCGCACGAGCACATGCTCAAGGAATTCGAGGTCATCATCGAGCTCGATATCGCCGCCGGCGCCGCTTCAGCGGAGTGTTGGACCTGTGATTATTCCGCGGACTACATCCGCATCAACGCCGACTATCGCAGCTGATGGCGATCGGCGGCCGCTATCAATGCCCGTGTTGTGATTACTTCACGCTCGACGGGCGCGCAGGGTTCGAGGTGTGCCCGGTGTGTTACTGGGAGGACGACGGCCAGGACCTCGACCGGCTCGACGTCGTGTCAGGTCCGAATCACATCACGTTGCGACAGGGGCGCGAGAACTTTGTACGCATCGGCGCTGCGGACGACGCGGCGTGCTCGCTCGTAATCAGCGCGGACGAGCGCGCCAGTCTGCGGCGCGAGCTGCGCGCGTCGGTCTAACGGGACGAGCGCGAGCGCGACCTCGAGCGTGACGTCGATTCACCCCCGCTGGGATCAACGCCCGCGTGTCACGCGCTCGAGAACTCCGAGCACGTGGTCGACGCGGTCCCTGTGTGTGCGGAAACACAGGATCGCGACCCGCAGCCAGAAGACGCCGTCGATCGTCGTCGAGGACAGAAACACGCGACCGTCGTCGAGCACGTGCCCGAGCAGCGCGCGGTTGAATCCGTTTGCGTCGCCGTCGGCCGGGGCCCATCGGAAGAGCACCACGGACAGGTCCGGCGCCGGCCCGACCTCGAAGCCGAGCGCGACCGCGCGCTCGCGGAAGTACAGCGCCAGGAGGTGCTTTTCGTGCAGCGCCGCGCGGAAACGCGCGACGCCGTGCAACACGAGCGGCAGCCACATGCGCAGACCGCGGAAGTGGCGCGTCAATTCAGGCGAGAGGTCCGCGGGCGACGGCTCGTCGAACAGGTCCGTCGCGTCTTGCAGGTAAGCGCCGCGGTGCGCGTGGCTCGGCGCGAGGTGGCGCGCGTCGCGCACGAGCACCGCGCCCGTTCCGTAGGGCAGGAAGAGCCCTTTGTGCGGATCGACGACGATCGAGTCCGCGCGCTCGAGGCCCGCAAATCGCGGTCGCAGCGCATCGACGAGGACAAACGCGCCGCCGTACGCGGCGTCGACGTGGAACCAGAGGGACTCCTCCTCGGCGACGTCCGCGAGGGCCGCGAGCGGATCCAGCGCGCCGGTGTCCGTCGTGCCTGCCGTCCCGACCAACAGGAACGGACGCAGGCCCTCGGCGCGGTCGGCGCGCACCCGCGCGCGTAGCGCCGCGACGTTCATCCGATAGTGGTCATCGAGCGGGATCGCGTGTTGGACCGCCTCGCCTAGGCCGGCGATTACGAGCGCCTTCTTCACGCAATGGTGTGCCTGCGAGGTCGTGTACACCACACAACGTTCGACGTCGCGCGCGCGGACACCTGCGCCGTCGCGCGCCGCGCAGAACGCGACGAGGGTCGCGATCGAGCCGCCGGATGTCAGCGTGCCGTGGGCGGTGGGAGGCAAGCCGAGGGTGTCGCGCAGCCAACGCAACATCAGGTTCTCGACCGCGACAGCGCCGGGTCCCGCATAACGCACACCCGCATAACGATTGGTCACCGCCGCGATGTAATCGCCGAGCGCGCCGGGGTAGATCCCGCCGCCGGGGATGTACCCGAGGTGACCGCCAGATGCGGGCTGCAGGCCCGGGCCGTCGACCTCGTCGCGCACGATGTCGAGCACTCGTTCGAGCGCCGTCGGGTGCTCGGGGACCCCGAGCGCGCGCAGCGCCTCGCCCACGCCCTCGCTCGGATCCCAGGCCTTGCGCGCATCGAGCCCATCGATGACGCCGTGGCCGAACGCGACGACAGCGTCGGTCCACTCGCGCCGCTGTTCCGGCGACTCTTCGAGCGCCCGCGCCTCTTGTTCCAGTCGATCGAGGTCTCGCGTGAGTTGGTGGTCGAGGGCGCGCATGGGGCCTCAGAGGTTAGCGTCGGCGGCGTGGCGTCGGGTCGCCAGGGTCAATAGGGTCGCTCGGGGCAGGCGCCGGCCAGCCGTAAGTGGCGAGGTCGACGCGCCCCGCCTCGACGGTCACACCCTCGGCGCTGAGGAGCCGCGCCTGACGCGCAGCGGTCGCGCCGGTGGTTTTGATCCGGCCGTCAGCGCCCAGCACACGAAACCACGGCAGATCGTGGCCATTCGGCAATTCGCGCAGGACGCGGGCCACGTAGCGCGCGCTGCGAGGCAGGCCGGCCTCGAGCGCGACCCCGCCGTAAGTCGCGACCGAGCCGCGCGGGATCGCGTCGAGCGTGGCGAGGACACGTTGCCGCCTGAGGTCCGTGGGGTTCGACATGGGCGCGTTCGACACACGACGATCACGCCGACGCGACGGGATCGCAGTCAGGACGCGGCGCTACGTTACCCTCTCCAGCATGTCGCGCACTGTCACCGAGACCGCCGGTTTGCTCCCGTTTGTTTTGACCCTCGCTTTGTGCAACGGATTCGTGTCCGTCGCCAACGGGCAAGAGGCCGAAGCGCCCGCCGTCACGGCGCCGCAGGACCTCGCCGCGATCGAGGCGGCGTTGCGGAAGGAGTTCGAGGCGCAAGGCCTCGTCGGGCTCGCGGCTGCGGTCGTGCGGCCAGACCAGCCCATCCGCGAGTTTTATCTGGGTCACGCCGATCGCGGGCAGGACATCGCGGTCGACGGGTCGACGTTGTTCCGTTGGGCCTCGATCTCCAAGCCGCTCACTGCGGTGGCGGCGATGCAGCTCGCCCTGGCGGGCGAGCTGGACCTCGAGCGAGACGTGCGGAGCTATGTGCCCGAGTTCCCCGAGAAACCGTGGCCGGTGACGAGCCGCCAGCTCTTGTGCCATCAAGGCGGCGTCGTGCACTACACGAACGGCGAGGTGCTCGTGTCCGACACGAAGTACGAGGATCCGCACCCGTTCGCGGACGTCGTGCGCGCCCTCGATCGGTTCAAGGATTCGCCGCTGGTCGCAGAGCCGGGCACGACGTACGCGTACACGACGCACGGCTATATGCTGCTCGGCGCGGTCGTGCAGCGCGCGGGAAAAGCGCGTTTCGCGGAGCAGGTCCAGACCCGGATCGCGAAGCCGGCCGGGTTGACGACGCTCCAACCGGACTACCAGTGGATCGACATCCCGCACCGCGCTGTGGGGTATGCGCGGGTCCTCGGCGCGCCGATGCCCTCGTCGAACACCGACGTGAGCTGGAAGCTCCCGGGTGGCGGCTTTGTGTCGACGGTGGGGGACCTCGGGCGTTTCGCTGCGGCGCTGATGGACGACACGCTCTTGCCCGCTGAGGTTCGCGCGCAGATGTGGACACGCCAGGCGAGCGCGGACGGCAAGGTCACGGGCTACGGCCTCGGTTTCGGCGTCTCGACCGTCGACGGCCAGCGCCGCGTCGCGCATACGGGCGCGCAGGAGAAGACACGCACCTCGATGCAGCTCGCGCCGGATTCGCGCACGGCGATCGTGCTCATGACGAACAGCGAGTGGGCCCAGCTCGGGCCGGTATCGGAAGCTGTCTGGAGAGCGCTCGCACAGTAACTGCGTCGTCACTGCGCGAGCGCTCGGCCTTGCGCGCGATCACTCGCGCGGTTCGTCGCGGAATTCCGCCACGATCGCGGCGTACACCGTCGACCAATCGCTCGCGCCCACCGCGTGCGTCTGGTCCATCGACAGGTGGCTCGGATCATGGGGACGGACGCCGCTCGCGGCGCCAGCTCGAGCTGCTTCCGGAGAGAGGCTCGATTCCGGGCGCTGGTCCTGCCATTTCGTGTCGCCATCCTTGCTGGCGTCGCTGTCGTGATCGGGTCTCTCCGCTGAGGCTTCAAGGAGGCCGGTCCGCTCGTGGGACTGCTTGGTTCCCATCGCGATGGTGCGGGCGACACGCCCTTGCTCGTCGACCAGCACGATCGACTGCATGGCAGCATCCCCTGCGCGAGGCCCTTCGCGACGCACCTGATAGCACTGGAGCGCTTGGGACGAGTCCTTGGCCATTTGGTCCTTGTCCAATTGGGCGTCACGCTCCGGGTCCAAGTCCAAGCGGTCGGCGCCTTCTCGCATCGGCTCGCGAACGTTCTCGACTTCGCGAGTCGCGCCCGGGGGACGGTCTGTCGTTGCGTGCATCCCGGGCTTCTTCCCGGGCTCCTTCGCCATGAGGTTGGCCGTGATGAGGACCAGTCCGATGGTCTTCTCGTCGCCGTTCACCACGCCCGCGCCCTCTTGCTGGCCGAGGCCTTCACGCGCTGTGCGGGTGCCCTCGCGTTCGCCTCCAGCCTGCGGTGTACCGCCACCGGTCTGCGGCGTATCGCTACTACCGGCCTGCGGCGCACCGCTACCTGCCTGCGGCGTACCCGTCCGCTGCCGGCTCGATTCTCCATCGCGACCGATCCGGTCGACGTCGCGCGGATCCGCGAACGGCTGCCTCGTGTCGCCCGGCATCTTGCCGGACAGGCCCTGACCAACCTGGATGCCAGCGACCAATCCGTCCTGTCCGAGCAGGGTCACGATCATGGTGCCCTTTTCGGTCTCGAGAGAGCTGGAGCGCGCGGAGGCCTCGAGATCTTGCAGGACTGCGCCGTGGAATTGCTGCTGTATCCGCATCAACCCGACGCGGTCGAGATCACGGAGCGCTGCTGAGCGCTGCAAGGCCTGCTGGCCTTCCTGCGCGGGTCTTTGGCCCCCGATCGTGGCGCCGGGTCGGCCCACTTCCTGGGAGGATTCCTGGGAGGATTCCTGGGAGGAGCTCTGCCCGAAGGCCAACGCCGCGATGCACGCTGTGCCGATGACGACTCGCGGCATCTTGAAATGCTGTGTGTTCATGGTCTCTTCCTCCGAAACGTGGAGCTGGCTCCAAACTTCGGCAGCGCTCTCGGATGAACTCAGCGTTGCACTATGAGGGCCAGCTCCAAAGGTTGGACGTCTCGAGGATCGGCCGTGCTCGTGACAGCGACTTCGGCACCCGATGAATTCGTGGTCACCACCTCTGTGGTATGTCGCGAGTCGCGTGCTTCTAGGAGCCCGGGCGTCGAGCGAGCAGGAGCAGCTCCGCCTCGGACGCATTTGCGCTCATGTTCTCGACACGCACATCGAGGGTGGTCGTCGCGACGCCGTCGACGACCAGGATGCCGGCGCGGATCCCCGCGACCCGTACGGCTGGCGCCGAGTGGTCGACGTGGAACGCGCGCGCTTGGGGCAGGATCACATTCGAGCACCAAGCTCTTTGGACGTGGGCTCTGCCCGGGGCGGTTTGGGCGGCGGCTGAGCTCAGCGCCGCGGTCGAGGTGAGCGTGAGGGCCGTCAGAGCCGGAGCGAGCAACGCCCATTGCGGATTGCTGCGCTGTGTTTTCGATCGCTGCATGGTGCCTCTCCTGTTGGCCCATCGAGGGCCGGGGTCCGGCGCGGTGCTGGGTGTGCCGACGCCTGTGAGAGACCCTACGACCGGCGGCCGCGAATCCCCGTCACGGGGCGGTAACGGCCTCTGAGTGCGCTCAGGCCGCCTCACGTCGATGGACAGCGGGTCGGCTACAGCTTCAGGTCGTTTAGCCCCGATGACCCCTCCACGCAGCGAGCGTCCCCGTGACTCCTGCGTGCCCCCAACTCGAGATGCGTGCCGTGGATCGGTGCTCGTTACTGCCATGAGACACCGATTGCTTCCATTCGCTGCGTTCTTGCCCCGCCGATTCGGCTCATCGCACCCCGCCATCAGCCCGGATCGGTCGGCCACGTGGCGCGACAGGTTGGTAGCGCTCGTCCTTTGTGCGATCGCATTCGCGACGACGAGCGCTGTAAGCGCGTTCGTACCCCAGGGCGTTCCGCAGAATCCGGTGGTGTCGCCAGGACGTGGCGGCGAGCTCTACGCCGCGCTGCACCAGGTCGACTCGCTGGAGCTCGTCGGAGCGACGGTGCGCGAGCGTTCGATCTTGAACTGGCTGGACACGTTCGCCGGTCCGCGAAACCTCGTGATCACCCGCGAGAATCTGCCGTACGTGACCCTCGGCGCGATTCGCGACGTCTACATGCATGGCCAGCAGCAGTGGTTCGGTAACGGACTGCTCGAAGCGCTCCTCGCGCGGCCTGACCGGAGCTACTGGCACCAGTGCTCCTACCTCGTGCAGATGTTTACGCAGGTGATGGACACGTTCGACATCGCGATACGCCCTTTGCAGCACTTCAGGAGGGAGGACTACACACACGCGACATGTGAGTTCTACTCCGTGGCGGAAGGAGACTGGGTCTATGTCGACGTCCTCTACGGAGCGGTCTTCATCGCCCCATCGCTCGCCGTTGCCTCGTACGCGGACATCGCGCACGAGATGTCGATCCACGGTTCGAACTTGCTGAGCCAAGGGCTCTGGTCCTATGAAGCTGTGCGGTATTACTCGACCTTCGACACCGCGCCGGTCGTCTCGCCCGTGCAGCTCGTGGACGATCTGGACAAGCGCGACTACGGTGTCGTTGTCGAGCGCTACTTCGCGCTGACCGCGATCCGCTACGACGACGTGCTGTACCACTCGCCAGCGTCGCGCCCCATCGCCAACCCCATCTCGCCCGGGCACCTCGGGCGCTGGCTCGTGATCGATCTCTCGGCCGATCGAGACATCGACCTTCTGCGTTACGACGGCGCGTTCTGGTCCTGGTTCCACGAGCGCTATCATCTGAACGCCGGCGGCAGCTACACCTACGAGGTGTTGCGACTCGCAGACCAGCGCGCGCGAGTCGAGCGGGCCGCCCCAGCGAGCCGTGTCATCCGCCGGGCCCAGGCCATCGCGCACGGGAACGTCTTGGCCTTGTTCGACGCCGTCCCTCTTCCGCAAACGCGACTCTTTTCGTTTCAATACTGAGCCCAACATCGGCTGGAGGGTCGCCACTCGGCCGACCCTCGCAGCCGACGGCCCGTCCTCCGACGACCCGACCGAGACCGCTCACTACCGCGATGTCATCCAATTGGACGGATCCGACCGCAAACGGCTGACTTCTTGGGTCCAAGGCGCAGACGGCACGTGAAAGCAGTTCATGCAGGCCGAGTACACGCGCGTCAAATAGAGCGCCGTTCATTCCATTCCTCGGGGACTGTCGCTGAGGGCCCATCCCTGGGGAGTCGAATCAAAGTGCCGTGAGGACGCGTGTGTCGGCCTCGCTGAGCTCGTCGAGTGGCTGGAATCGAGCGCTCGCCAGCCAACGCGCGATCTCGTCCAGTCCACTCGACCTCCGCAGCGCCGCGAGGTGCACATCGCGCGGGAGGGCGCGCCGCCACGGGCCCGCCGCCACGAGCTGCGCCAGCTTGCCCTCGTGTTCCTCGACGAACTGCGTGACGTCCGCATCGGTTGGGCGGGGGAGGGCCTCGGGGGCGCGCGCGACGATTGTCGTGTAGGCGCGCGATTCGTCTTTCTCCACAATCGTGCCGCTGCGCGCGAGGAGCTCGATCAGGAGCATTCCACCGAGTGTGCCGAGGCCATGGACGAGGCGCACTTCCCCGGCGGCCGCGTGGATGCCCACACACGCGGGCGCAACCCCGAGGGCCTCGATCACGGCGCGTGCGAGCGCGAAGGACACGGAGGGCGCGGCGCCCGGTCGGAAGCGCGCAGGCATGCCGCCCTTGGCGGCGTCCGTCAGGATTCGACCATCGCGACTCTTCACGACGTCGCGGTTCCGGCCGCCGAGCTCGAATTTGCGGCTATCGATGCCTTCGACCTCGCCGACGACATCGCCGGTGATGCGGTCGATGACGGACTGCGTTATCGCGGTGTCGAAATTCGAGTGCAGCTCGCCGCGGTGGTGACGAGCCTCGATGGCCTCGGTGGGGACGTAGCGTCCCCCGCCCGTACGCTCGAGGAGCTGCGCCTCGTGTATCGCCTCGAGCAAGCGCGCGCCGAATGCGACGCCCAGCTCGCTTACGATCGCACGCGGCACGAGGGCGTCGATGTCGACGGCTTCGATGTAGCCCACTTGACACGCGATCGTCAGCGCCTGCTGCACGAAGACGGAGGGTCGAAAGCCGTAAGGGTTCGCGGCGAGGTGCCCTTCCTTGCCGAGCCGCAACATGGTGCGCAGCACGTGATCCTCGGCCGGGCCTTCGACCACGAAGCCGAAGCGCGTGGTGTCCCCGCGCCGGCCGCCGCGGCCGATGCGCTGCAGAAGACTCGCGACGTCCGCGGGGACGTCGGCGAGGAGCACGTAATCCACCGTGCCGATGTCGATGCCCATCTCGAGGGTCAACGTCGCGAAGCACACACCCGATTGCGCCATCAGGAAGTGGCCCTCGGTGCGCTCACGTTGGATCTTCGCGAGCGAGCCGTGATGTGCGTACACGGCGTCACCGAAACGCGTGCGGCCGGCGATCTTGGTCGACAGGGTCTCGACTTGGTTCCGACTGCGGCAGAACACGAGCACTTTGCGGAAGCCGTGCTCGACGAGCGCGTCGAGGTGCGCGCGCACCGCCTCGGGATGCCGCCCGTCGAAGCCGCGACCGAGGAGACGCCGCGCGCCTGGCACGACCACCAGCGCAGGATCGGCCAGATAGCGCGCGCCGAGCTCCTCGGGCCGATCGACGGTGGCGCTCGCCGCGACGCGCTGCAGCGGGTGCCGCACACCGCGCGCGAGGCGATGCAAGAGTACGCGGAGCTGGTCGCCGCGGGGCGTGCCGTCCAACACGTGCACCTCGTCGATGATCACGAGGCGCGCCGCGGCGAGGGCCCGCGCGCGCCGCGTGATCAAGGAGTCGAGCGCCTCTGGCGTCACGACGACCACCGCGCGCAATTCGCCATCGGTGCGTTCTTTGTGCTCGCCGGTGTAGCGGCCGAACGACACATGCACGAGCGACATGGGGCTCTCGAGCCGCCGATGAAGGTCGTTCGCCAGCGCGCGTGTCGGGGCGACGATGAGGACGGTCCCCGGGGCGTTGTTGTGCGCGAGCGCGCGTTCGGCCGCGGGCGCCGCGTAGGCCTCGGTCTTACCGCTAGCGGTCGCGGCGCAAATCAGCACGTCGCGGCCTCGAACGATGTGCGGGATCGACTCCTCCTGCACGCGCGTCAACGCCGCGAAGCGCCCGAACCAGGGTCCGAACGTGTGGGGCAGGAGCTTGCGATCCACGTTCATGGGCAGCGAGTGACGGCCGAGTTCGTTCGCGCAGCGCGACAGGGGGGGCGCGAGTCCGGCGAGTCACGCGTACGAATGTGAGCGCGCCGAAAGCGTCGGGAGGCTGCCATGGCGGGCCGCATCCAACGCGAACACCGTCGCGCGCACCGCGTTGCGGAACGAATCCTCGCCCGACGCCAACGAGCGCGTGACGAGGGCCTCGACCTGCGCGAGGGCGTCGTTCGCGAGCGCTGCTGCCGGATAGGCGCGGCTGTAGAGCGCCGCCACACGTTGGACCAGCCGGCCGAGGTTCTGCTGTCCCATTGGCGACAGCCAGATGCTGTAACGATCCGAATGCGCGACACTCCTATAGCGTTCGACGATGTCCGCGAGCGGCGTCAACGCGAACATCCCGATCAGCGGCAGCTCCGGGCGGAAACGCAGCGGCAGGGCACGGTGTACGTCGTGACCCCCGCGGTAGAGCGCTTCGGCATCGAAGGCGAGATCCGTAGGCTCCATCATCACTGCCGCGTAGTGCCGAAAAACCTCCAGGGCCAAGCGACGATCCTCGGAGCCGAGGGCATCGACGCGCTCGACCTCGTCGAAGAACAGCGCGAGGCCCGCGAATCCGGCGTCTTTGCACCAGGTCGCCAAGGTCGTGACGAGGTGCACGTACATGCGCCCGTAGGTGCGATAGTCCGACAGCGCCAGGATGGGCTTGCCTGCCCACCGAAGCATCTGCAGGCATTGATTCAATCCGTGTACCGGAACGTCCTCGCCCCGCACGTAGTCGCAGAACGTCGCCGTCAAGTGAGGCTCGCCCATGCGCGCGACGAACAGGTACGGGCTGAAGAAGCGGCTCGCCGCTGCGCCATCTGCTTGCGCGTGGGCGGGGCTCTCCAGCAATCGATCGAGAATGTGCTCGATCCCCGGCTGAGCTTGATCGAGTGTGCGCACGCGCTCGGCGATCGCCCGGTAGAGTCGCAGCGGGTGTTGCAGGCCGTGCTCGGTCGGGTCGAGCGTCACTCGCGCCACCGCGTAGCCGCGCTCGAGCGCGAGCTGCTCCGAGGCCTCGAGGATGTGCGTCTTCCCAGCGCCGTAGTCGCCCCAGAGGACCCGGCAGCCGCGGCCCTCGCGCAGCATCGTGTCGACGTCCGCGAGCTCGGTGTCGCGCGCGATCGTGTACTCGCGAACGCCCCGCGCTGGCACCACACCGAGGCGTAGGGCCTCCAGGGTCTGCCAGGCGTCGACCGACCCGAGCGGATCGGCGATGGGCGGCGGCTCGGGCTCAGCCTGCGGTCCGTGGACGGGTTGGGCCGCGAATCCCGCTGGGCGTGCCGTGCGCGCGTACTTCGAGTCGAGCGACGCCGTCGCGTCGAGGGCCGGCGGTGCCGTCTGTTCGACACGCGGGCGAGTGCTCGCGGCGCCCTTCTCGACAGGAGCCGCGACAGGAGCCGCGGCAGGAGCCGCGGCAGGAGCCGCGACAGGAGCCGCGACAGGAGCCGCGGCAGGAGCCGCGGCAGGGCGCGTCGCGCGCGCCGCCAAGTGCGCTTTGCGCTGCAATTCCAGGTACACCGCGTCGTGCTGTCGGGTCCTGTCCTTGTCGCCGACCAACGCCCGAAGCTCGCTCTCGTGCACCGAACGTGTCAGGCGTGGGCGCGCGTCGAACGCCACCACGGTGCGGCCGAGCACTTGCCGGTCGCGCACGACCCCGGCGCCGTACTCGGTGTGCTCCACCCGGTCTCCGCGACGCCACGCCACTCAGAACTCCACTTCGCCGGACATCGGCTCGAGGGCCATTTCCGCGTGCGCGCCCGCGAGCAACTGCGTCTCCTTCGCCGTGACGGCGCGTTCGCCGCCGCGACGTTGGGACTCGAGGAGGCTCACCGCGGCCTTGACGAAAGTGCGGCGTGTGCCCGACTCGAATTGTCGCGACGCGAGCTCGGCAGCGAGCAGCCCGAGGTTCTCGGCCTGCAGCCCCCGCTGGAGCTCGACGCCGTAGGCGCGTTCGGTCAAATCGACGAGTCGCGCCCCGATCGCGGACAGGAGCTCCTCGGTCGACAACGGCAAGTGGTCGAGGTCGATCAGCGGCTGGTTCGGGCTCAGGCTCGAGAACTCCATCGGGCCCTTGAGGCGCTGCGCGAGGGCCGGGTACTCGGGCACGATCGTGTCCATGAACTCGGGCGGCACGGCGTAACACCACACGACCCCTGGCAGCATCGATTGTCCGCAATAATCGATCATCTGCCGCAGGTTGTCACCGATCGCACGGCGACGGCGCACCGAGAGGCTCATGTTGCGGTCCATTTCGTCGAACATGAGCACGACGCCCGGCAAACGCAGCGCGATGAAACACTGTGCGAGACTGCGCAACCAGCGAAAGGCGACCTTGTCGTCGAAGCCTTCGCGCAACTGCAGCGGCGCGAGCTCGTTCGTCGGCACGTTCTCGCCCAGCAAGTAGTCGCCCACGAGCGCCTTCTTCGCAACGTCCGATTCGGCGACGGCCTGGAGGTACAAGGCCACGGCGCGCTGGAACGAGCGGCTCTCGATGGACGCCCGAGCGAACTCGCTCTGCACCCAGGCGACAAATTCCTTGACCCCGACCTCGCTGACTCGGCGTTCGACGATTTGCTCGAGCAGTCGGTCCAACCCCTGGCTCGGCGCGATCTCGAAGTCCTCGACGGGCAGCTCGACGCGCCGCGCGACTTCGCGATAGATGCTGGCGGGTTGGTCGAACGGACACTCCTTCGGCGAGAGGCCGACGAGCGACGTGCAGTAGCCTTCTTCCCAAGCGAGTTCACGCAGGCAGTGCAAGAACTGCGACTTGCCGCCGCCGAAGGGCGCCTGAACGAGCTTGAACGTCGAGTTGCGGCCCGATTCCTTGATTGGGCGCAGGTACTCGTCTCGCAGCGTATCGAGAATCTTCTCGGTCGCGACGTTGACGAAGCGCGCGCCGCGCTCTGGAGGTTGTCCGACGGAGCCCATCCGGTCGAGGATGTGGCGCGCGAGCTCCGGCGCCGGTAGCGGGTCGTGTTGCATCGTCCTAGGCGCGCGTGAAGTAGACGGTGAGTTTGTATTCGCCCTGGCCGCGCTCGTCCTCGACGAAGAGGGCGCGCTTTTTGTTGCTCGCGGTCGTGCCCGTCGCGACGCCGAGGTTCAGTCGCCAGCCTTCGTGGTTCAAGAGACCGGCGCGCCGGAGCTGCATCAGATCGAATGCGAAATGCGCCCGCGAATAGTCGACGAAGTTCTTCGCCGAAGGCTCCTGACGGAACTTTGCCGGTTGCAATTGCAGCGCAATGAAGGGCATGAACTCGAGAATCTCGACCCGCTCGCTCTGCCCGCCGAGGCCCGTCGCGCGCGCCGCGGCCCAAGCGCCGCGGCAGGCGTCGAAAAAGCGCGCCGGCTGGAAATCTCGCATCCATGTGTCGCGCCAGCGCGCGACGAGCGCGGCGATCGGCTCCGCCTCGGCTTCGCACACCGCGACCGGGAGCCGCGCGAACTGCAAGGTCGCGCGCCCTTTGGCCCGATCGAGCTCGACCGCGAAGGGCGGGATGCGCAGCTCGACCGGCTCCTCGCGGCGCACGACGAGGAGCTCGAGCTCGCGCCGTCCGCAGGCCTCCGCGAGCTGCTTCGCGAGCTCGCGCTTTTGCGTCTCGACGCGGCGCTGTTGTTCCGCCAGGAGCTCTTCGAGGAGCGCCTCTCCGCGGCCACCCGCGGTCAGCTTGGCGCGCGCTCCGTCGGCGAGTTTGGGGAGTTTCGTGAGGTCGCTGAACGTCCGCGGTTTGGCGAATGGTGCCAGCGCGCGTGCGTCGGCCGCGAGCGCCTTGGCCTCGGCGCTCCAGCTGGCGAGCGCGCGCGCCGCGCGGTCCCATGGGGTCTCGTCTCCGCGGGGCTCCACGTGCACGCGCTCGGAGGGCACGCGCTCGGAGGGCACGGGCTCGGAGGGCTGGGGCTCGGAGGGCTGGGGCTCGGAGGGCACGGCCTCCTCGTGTAGGGGCTCGGCCTGCCCAGTGACGCGCGGCGTGCCGTCGATCGACGTCTCGGTCATGGCCAAACTCTAACCTGGCTACCGGACCAGAATCACGCCCACTCACCGTGTACGAAGGTCGCCCCTTCGCGCACGAAGAGCCACAAGCGGCGGCCGCACGACGTGCGAACGCGGTAATAGTCGCGGGTGACCTCGGGGGCGTCCGCGTCGCGCACCTCCCACCAGGGGCGCGCGATACGCTCGGGGCCGAGCACGTCGACGAGCTCGAGGTCGCGCGCGCGCCAACGCAGACGCCCCGCGGGTTGGGGCGCGTCGAGGTGGGCGGGCTCAGGCCGCGGGAAAAGGAGCGATGGTCGCGGCGCCGCCGTCGCGCGCGCGGCGCCGGCGCGCAGCCGCGCGAGCGGGTCGTCCTCCTGCAGGAGCGGCCGCGCGCGGTAGGCGCGCTCGGGGACATGGGTCTCGACGGCCCGCGGGACGCGCACCGCCTCGGCGCCGAGGCGGCTGACGAGCACGTCGACGAGCTCGGCGAGGGCCCGATCGAGCTGGCGTTCTAGCCCGCGCTTCGTCAACGCGCACTCGACCGCGCTGCGCTCGAAGGCGCTCGCTTGGGCAAGCGGTAGGCGCGCCGTGCGACGCGCGACGAGGCGCACGGACTCGACGCCGAAACCGAGGTGCATGAGCTCTGCCCGCGGCCTGGTGACGTTCCAGAGGTGCCGCGGGCTCGCGCTCGCGCGGCCGAGGTGGACCACGAGCCGCTCGGGCGGCGCGCCCGGCGGACGGTCCGAGGTCGCGAGCTCGACCAGCACCTCCGTCGCGCCGAGGCCCGCGGCGCCGAGCAGCGCGCAGAGCTCGTGCAGGAGCTCCTCGATGGTCAGGAGCACGGCCTCGAGCTGCCGCACGGGGCCCTCGAAGGTGCGCTCGAGCTCGGGCGGCTCCTCGGGGCGCAGCGGCGTGAGCGCCTCGAAGGCGCGCCCGAAGGCCTGGTCGAGGCGCAGGAGCACATCGCCGCCAAAACGCGCCGCGAGCCGCGCGCGATCGAGGCTCACGAGGTCGCCGATGTGCGCCACCGACAGCTCGCGCAGCCCGTCGACCACCGCGGGCGGGAGGCGCAGCGCGACCACCGGCAAGGGCGCGAGCGCGCGCTCTTCGTCGCCGCTCGGCACGATGATCGGCGAGCGCGGGCCATGGCGCGCGAGGGCGGAGGCCGCGCCGAGCGTGTCGGCGACGGCGGCCCGTGCGCGCAGGCCGAGGCGCGCGACGGCCTCGAGGATGCGCCGCGTCGAGCGCTCTTCGTCGCCGACGAGGCGCTCGAGACCCGCGAGGTCCAACACGACCCCACCCTCGGGGTCGAGGGCGACGGTGGGGCTGAAGCGCAGGGCCCATTGCCCGAGCGCGGCGAGCGCGCGCGCATCGCGGTGGGGGCGGTGTTCCTCGACCCAGGGCTGCGCGGGGGCGACGAGCGCGCGCGCCTCGTCGAGGGCCGCGCCGATCCGCACGCCGCGCGCCGCCGCCGACGGACAGCGGCGCACGACGAGAACGCGCCCGCCGACGTTTTCGGTCAGGAGGATCGGGCTGCCGGGGTGGGGCCAGGGCGCAGCGCGTGTGGTTCGCTTGCCGGCCCGCGAGCCGGCCCGCGGCGGCCCGACGTCGAGCGGCGCGGCGGCGCCCGGCAGAGGTCGCTCGGCCCGTCGCCGTCGCCGCCGGGCGAGGTCGATGGCGAGATCGGGCAGAGCGAGGACGAGGACACGGCGCATGACGACCCAGGAACGACGTTAGGGTAGTCGGTGTCCAAGGGTTAGGTGCTTGGACCTCATGGCACAACATGTTGTTGATGCGTGTTTCCTTGCCTACAAGCGGTAGCGCTGTGGTCGATCGTTACCTGCTCACCGAGGTTAGGGTTCTGGGCACACGTGCGCCGCCCATCCCGGCGGCGGATAGGAGATCCAAGCTGCCAATTTCGGATGTCGACCTCCGCTTTGGCAGTGGTTGGAGCCCACCATTGGCCAGCTGTACCGCGGCATGACGGGCGGAGCTTGGTCCGAAGCGCGCGTTCGGTTGCGGCTGAGGCCGACGGCGGACCCGAGAGGACGCGCCGACGACCGCCGAGGGTGCCCGCGCGGGGACAGCGACACGAAGGCATCGCGTCGCGACCCTGCCTCACCGGCCAGCCTCACGCACGAATTTACGCACCGCTTCGACGGCGCGGTCTACCCCGGCATGCCGGCCTGGCTCGTCGCGTTCTCGTGCAAGGGTCGCGCGGTGTGGATGGCCGCGGCCTTCGGCCACCCGAGCGATCCGGAGTCCGTGACCGATCATGCCCTGCTCGGCACGATCGAGAACGCCTTCGTGAAGGGCTACGGCGACGTCCGCAACCTGCGCATGCTCGTCGAGGGCACGACCGACGACTTCCGCGACAACTACGTCGCCGGCTACGCACTCTACGTCTACCTCGACACCTGGCACGACGGCAGCGGGACGCGCGTGTTCCAGGAGCCGCTGCAGCGTTTCATAGAGCCTCCGTGTTCGTCTACGAAGCAGGCGAGGAAGGTCTCCAGGTGGGCCCAGGGTTCATCGAGGGTCTGGAGGACACGCTGCACGACGCTATGGGACGGGTCCTGCCGCACGACGTCAGTCGTGCACGGCTGGTAGTCGTCGGGGTCGCGGTAGCGACGCCCGACCCAGGATTGCGGCGGCAGTGAATCGCGCGTTCGCTGTTGGCGAGGTCGTGTAACCCCAGGCTCGAGTCCCGCCGAGCACGGTCAGGCGCTGGCTCGTGCGCGCTAGCAATCACGCGCGAGCCTTTCAGGAGGTGCACACCCAGCCGGACATGGGGGAGATCCAGATCGACGAGCTCGGCTGTCGCTGCGCCGAGGATGCGCGACTCGCATGGGCCTACAGCGCTATGGAGGTTTTCACGCGCGTCTGGCTGGGGGTCCAGGTCTCGCGCCGCACTGAGCAACACGCGTGTCTTCATGCGCGAGGTCGCGACCACGATGGGGCGGAACGAGGGTTGGGTCCTTATCACCAACGACACATTCACCGGCAATTGCGCATGCCGCGTGCCAGCGACTCGAAGAACTCTACGGCGCGCGGCACGCGCGTCTCGGCTCGCGCCCCTACCGGCCGCTGCGCCCGACTCGCCGAAGCCCGGGGACTGCGCGCAGCGTCGGTGAATAACTCACTGGAATCCGATCTGAATGGCGTCGGTGAAGTTCGAGGTAGGTTGACCGGCAACGGTGTCACGGTACCAGGCTTGAAAGTTCCAGGTCTCTCCGGCCAGAATGCCGACGATGTTGACGGGTGTCGGAGTCCGCATCAGGTCTAGGATCCGTCGCCCGAATCCAGTCGAAGAAGTGCCAACGATCTGTGACTGTTGGCTGTACCGTCCAATGGAACCGGACAAGCAGAGGGCACCTTGTGAGCCACCTGGGTTCGGAACAAGTCCCTGGGTTTGACTGGTGACGAACATTGCGAAGGTGAATCCGGGCAAGTTTGTCACTTCGAGTGTCAGCGCATTGCAGGGCTCCTGACATGCACCCGTTTTTGGGGTTTATTCGTTGAATTGGTGCCTTGGAGCGGCAATAATTCGTGCAACCAAAGAGCCCCCAATGCTTATCCCGGTCTTACCCCTCGTCCCGC
>Ga0163144_10003898_pt1 | contig 33905 bp, 23 predicted proteins | sample OliLak19BULKMAT1_FD_123175 | JGI IMG/M metagenome (GOLD analysis project Ga0163144, IMG submission 123175) | Freshwater microbial mat bacterial communities from Lake Vanda, McMurdo Dry Valleys, Antarctica - Oligotrophic Lake LV.19.BULKMAT1 | ecosystem: Environmental > Aquatic > Freshwater >... | reverse complement strand
GTCTACGGTCCCTGGGGCCGGCCCGACATGGCGCTGTTCCTGTTCGCGCGCAACATGCTCGCCGGCAAGCCGATCGACGTGTTCAACCATGGCCACCACAAGCGCGATTTCACGTTCGTCGGCGACATCGCCGAGGGCGTGGTGCGGGCGATGGACCGCGTGGCCCAGCCGAACCCCGCCTGGGACTCGGCGAATCCGGATCCAGCCAGCAGCACGGCGCCGTTCCGGATCTACAACATCGGCAATAGCCAGCCGGTGGAGCTGCTGCGGTACATCGAGGTGCTGGAGGAGTGCTTGGGCGTGAAGGCGCAGCGGAACCTGCTGCCGCTGCAGGCGGGGGATGTGCCGGATACGTTTGCCGATGTGGAGGATCTGGTGCGGGACGTCGGGTATCGGCCGAGGACTTCCGTGGAGGAAGGCGTCCGCCGGTTTGTCGAGTGGTACCTCGACTATTACAAGTCGCAAGCGCGCGCTACATGCTGAGCAGGACCGGTCACCCGGTCCTCGAAAGTTCGCGAGGGACGTCGGCTCAGAACGCCTGCGTCCAGCGGAGATAGCCCCGACCAAGCACGCTGCTGCGATCGCCCAGGCGATCATCGTGATGCTCGAGTCCAACCAACAGTTCGAGCTGACCGCCCAATACCGTCTGGGTCAACGCCGCATCTGCCCCCCACCAAAGGGCAGGACCCTTCGAGAGCAGATGGTTGGGTTGAGGAACGCCGCCTAGCCAGTTGATCTGCGCACGACGAAGTCTGGCGCTCCACGTTCGATGGCCCTCGTCGTAGTCGAAACCGACCAAAGCCTGGCGGGAGTCGCTGTCCGTGGAGTGGCCCAGCACTCTGCCCCGATATCGATAACCTGCCGTGAAGAGGGAATTTTCATAGGCTACGTCGGCAATTTGCTCGCTGGTGAAATCCGCGACGATCGTGGTCGACAGCTCCAGACGCGCCTTCCACCGGTCGGCGCCGCGCGCGTTGCCCCAGGTGCTGAGGCTCACCAGATTGAGGGTGCGTAACGGGCGCGGGATCCTGTTATCGATGGTTTCGCCGGTGCGCTGGATGTAGATCCCGAAGGGAACGGTAGCGACGTGCCCTGACCACTTCGCTTCATAGGTGGCGAGCTGATTGCCTGGCTCCTCGGAAGCCGAGACGTTCTCTCCGACGTTGTCGTTGCCGATGAAAAGGTTCCAGAAGGCCTTCGGGCTGCAAGGTGGCTTGTCGCCGCAGAACTGCGCATTGCGGGTGATGCTGACCTCCAGACCAGGCAGCGGCCGTGCTGCGACACGAAGTCCCCACAACAGCGCGTGGTTGCTGTCCGGTCGCGACGACTCCAGCGCGCCGAAGAATGTGCCCATGGTCCACGGGCCAAGCCACCGGAGCCAGCGGGTTTCGAACGGTTTGGAGCGTTGCCGGTCGAGCGCCAGGGCGAACACAGGTCGAGCATTGCTGGAGAGCTGCAGGCTGCCATCGTAGCCGCCGCCCCACCAGCGCTCCTGCCAGCCGCCGCTCCAAAGCCAGTTGCCCGTGGCGGCAGCGAGGTAACTTCCATCGGGCCGCAACTGCTGGCCATCCACCGGATCGATCGCCACCCTGGCCTTGAGCTCTCCCGAAAGTCGGCCTTCACTCTGCCAGCGCAAAGTGACGCCGGCCTCGCCGTTTTCTCGTGGCGCATCTTCGAAGCCGCGCAGGTCGGAGGGCGCGCCGGCGGCCGCGAACCATTCGCGCCGCGGCAGCGAGAGCGCTGCCTCGATCCGTGACAGGGCGGACTCCTGCGCTGCGCTGAGTCCGGCGCGCGACCGGGAGGACTCGACTGCGGCAACGAGTTCGGCGCGTGGCAACGGCCATGCAAGAAGCGGAATCTCGAAAACGCGTTCGTCGACGAGCAGTTCCACTGCGTTGCGCAGGTCCGAGTCGGTGGCCGGGATCCATGCCTGCGCCGGCAGCATGGCAGGCCAGAGTCCGATTACGAAGAGGAGGGAAGGCAGATGACTGAGGAGTCTGCGCAATGCGCACCCAATCGACGATGCCGGGGACGGCGGAATACAGGTATTCTACGCATGAACGGGGCTGCGAATCCCAGGGAGCTTCGTCGTTCAATTCGATCGCCGTCGGTGTCGACGGTCCGTCCGGAGATGCCATGAAGGTGCCACTTCTCGACCTCAAGCCGCAGTATCTCGCGCTCAAGTCCGAGATCGATGCGGCCATTGTGCGTGTGTGCGATTCCCAGAATTTCATCCTCGGTCCCGCCGTCCGGGCGCTCGAGGCAGACGTTGCCCGTTACAGTGGCACCGCACGAGCCATTGGCGTGTCCTCCGGCACCGACGCACTGCTGGTCGCGTTGATGGTGCTCGACATCGCCACCGGGGACGAGATCCTCACTACGCCGTATACTTTCTTTGCGACTGCCGGCACGATCGCACGAGTCGGCGCGCGCCCGGTCTTCTGCGACATCGAGCCGGGCCACTTCAACATGTCGCCGTCCGAGGTCGAAAAGGCGATCGCGCGCGACTATCAGTCGCGCGACGGGCGACTCGTAAACCGGCGTACCGGCGGCGTGCTCCGGGCAATAATGCCTGTGCACCTTTATGGGCAGATGACCGGCATGAGCGAGTTCATGGCGATTGCGGCACGCCACGGTCTGCGAGTAATCGAGGACGCCGCGCAGGCCATCGGGGCTGCAGACTCCGCCGGTCGGCGCGCTGGTAGCGTCGGCGACATCGGCTGTTTTTCGTTTTTCCCCACCAAGAATCTGGGCGCTTTTGGCGACGCAGGCATGTGCGTGACCAATGATCCCGTGCTGGCGGAGCGACTGGAGGTGTTCCGCGTCCATGGCAGCAAGCCGAAGTACTACCATGCGTTCGTCGGTGGCAATTTCCGTATCGACGAGATCCAGGCGGCCGTGCTCGGAGTGAAGCTGCCGCATCTCGATTCATGGATTGCCGCTCGAGCTCGCAACGCCGCGATCTACGACGCCGGCTTCGGGCGAGCATCTTTGCATGAGATCGTGACGCCGCCTGCGGCGCCGGCAGGCGCACGACACATCTACAACCAATACGTTATCCGCGCCCGGGACCGCGACGCGTTGCGCGCGCGCTTGGCCGAGCGCGGTATAGGCACCGAAGTCTACTACCCCGTGCCTCTTCACTTGCAGCAGTGCTTCGCGGGCCTGGGTCACGTGGCCGGCGACTTCCCGGAGTCCGAGCGTGCCGCGCGCGAAACGCTTGCGCTGCCGATCTTCCCCGAACTCGGCGCCGATCAGCTGCAATACGTGGTGGCCTGCATACGCGAGTTCTATGGTCGCTGAAGGGAAGACGCCCATGAGTCGAGCTGACCCCGATGCGCGCAGCAGGGCCTGGTCGCTGCTCCGCGGGCTTGCCGACACGCTGGCTTCGGTCCCGACTCGTGACCTGGTGGCAGGCGATGCGGGGCGGTTCGAGGGATTTTCGCTCCCGTGCTGCAACCTGATGCTGGACTTCTCGCGCCAGCACCTTGATCGCGAGGGTCTGACGCGGTTGCATGCGCTCGCCGATGCAGTGGGGCTGCGTGATGCCATCGACGCGATGTTCCGCGGCGACATGATCAATCCTTCCGAGTCACGGCCGGCGCTCCATGTCGCGTTGCGCCAACCGGTGGGCAGCCAGATCGGCGGCGTCACGGTTGCCGCCCAAGTACTCGAGGAACGCACTCGCATGCTCGAGTTCGCCGAGGCGGTCCGCGAGGGACGCATACGCGGCAACGGTGGTGCTCCCATCCGGGTCGTCGTGAACATCGGCATTGGCGGTTCCGACCTCGGGCCAGCCATGGCAGTTCAGGCACTGCGCAATTTTCGCGGCGAGGGACCTCGCGTCGAGTTCGTCTCCAATGTGGATGGATGTGCGCTGACGGACCTGCTCGAGCAGATTGATCCTGCCACCACGCTTTTCATCGTTGCCTCCAAGACGTTCGCCACCCAGGAAACCATGGCCAATGCAGATGCGGCGCGGGCCTGGATCGTGGCTAGTCTCGGGGCCGGCGCGGTACGTGGGCACTTTGCAGCGGTCTCGGTCAATGCTCGGGCGATGGACGCCTTCGGCGTCCATCCGGAGTATCGCTTCCAGATGTGGGATTGGGTCGGAGGCCGCTACTCGATCTGGTCCTCGATCGGAGTCTCGCTCGCCATTGCCATCGGCAGGCGCAGTTTCCTCGCGTTTCTGGCAGGCGGGCACGCAATGGATTCGGCGTTCCGGTCGGCGCCTTGGTCGCAGAACCTGCCCGTGATGCTGGGGTTGATCGGCGTCTGGAACATCAATTTCCAGGCGCTGCCGACGCTCGTCGTGCTGCCCTACGATTCGCGACTGGCGCGCTTTCCGGCGTTCCTGCAACAGCTCGACATGGAGAGCAACGGCAAGTCCGTGACCATTGACGGCGCATCGGTAGACTGCGAAACAGCGCCGGTGGTCTGGGGCGAGCCCGGGAACAACGCCCAGCATTCGTTCTTCCAGATGTTGCATCAGGGCACGCCGCGGACCGCTCTGGACATGTTGCTGCCGGCGCGCTCGTCTTGCGGCAACGAAGGGCTGCAGGAAATGGCAATCGCCAACTGCCTGGCGCAGGCCGAAGTGTTCATGCGTGGCCAGGACGGCGACGGCGTACCAGTCCAGAAGGTGCATTCCGGCAGCCGCCCGGTGTCCCTGCTGATGTTCGAACGCCTCGATCCCACGACGTTCGGGATGCTGGTCGCCGCCTACGAACACAAGGTCTATGTGCAGAGCGTCGTATGGCGCATCAACGCCTTCGATCAGTGGGGAGTCGAACTCGGCAAAAAAGTTGCCGACGGGGTGCTCGGTCGTATGCGCGGCGGCGTGCCTCAGCCAGACCTTTTGCAAGGTGCATTGAACTTCCTGGCCTCGCGACGCGGTCCGGGAGCGCGTTAGCGACGAAGCCTAATTCGACTCGGCATGCGGTTTTCGGCAGAATCGCGTCCGCCTCCGAATCGAAGAAAACCAACATCTTGCGCACGTTTCCAGTTCTTGACCACCGAGGCCGCGCGAGGCTGGCCGGACTCCTTGCGATGCTCGGCTGCTGCGGTGGATCGACGCGCGCCGTGGGTGACCCTTGGCTGGCGCCAGGCGATGTCTCGCTGCGCCACGACATCGAGGTACTCGCGGACGCGGGCATTTTGCGCGGTCCGGTCACGACCTGGCCGATTTCATGGCCCGACGTCGCACGCGACGTGCTTGACCAGTCTTCCACCATTGGACAGGCCGCTCATGTCGAGCAGGCACTGGGCCGCGTCCAGCGCCGCGCACGGGCTTCGGCTCGCACCGGGTTCGAGGGGTTCGGCGTGGCCGTCTCCGCGGCCGAGGAGCCGACGCCGCTGCGCGGCTTTGGCGATTTGCCGCGTGAGCAGGGGGAGCTCAGAATCAATGGAGACTGGCTTGGCGAGCGGTTCGCGGCGGCCGTTCGCGTGACCGCTGTGACGGATGCGTCGGATGGCGAAGACTTCCGCCTCGACGGCTCATATCTCGGCGCCTCGATCGGCAACTTCATGATCTCCGTAGCCAAGATGGATCGCTGGTGGGGGCCTGGCTGGGACGGCAGCTTGATCCTCTCCTCCAACGCCCGTCCGATGCCGGCCATCACCCTCGAGCGCAACTATGCCGATGCTTCGCGCAGGCCGTTCCTCAAATGGTTCGGACCTTGGCGCGCCAGCCTCGTGTTCGCGCAGGCCGAGGGCACAGGCGTGCCGGTCCCGAATGCGCGTTTCTTTGCCGCGCGGGTCAACTTCAAGCCACGGTCTTGGTTCGAGGCGGGTCTTTCACGATCTGCCCAGTGGTGCGGGGACGGCCGCCCCTGCGGCAGTTCCGCGTTTCGCGATCTGCTGCTTGGGCGGGACAACCGCAGTGATTCCCTGACTGTCGATGACGAACCCGGCAACCAGATGGCCGGCTATGACATGCGACTCCGCATGCCCTGGAAACGCTGGCCCGCAGCCGTCTATGCTCAATACATCGGCGAGGATGAAGCTGGCGCCCTGCCGAGCAAGTTCCTCGGGCTATTCGGTGCGGAAGTCTCAGGCGGCAGCGAGTTTGGTTCCTGGCGCGTGCGGGCCGAGTTCGCCGACACCACTTGCTCTTTCACACGCAGCGTTCCGCAATACAACTGCGCATATCGAAATTCCCTCTATCCGCAGGGCTACAAGTTTCGCGATCGCGCCATCGGGCATGCGCTCGATGGCGACGGCAGCATGACGTCAGTGGCTGCGATGCTGGTGCGTCCGTCGGGCGAAGTGTTGAGCGTGGTCGCACGCTCGGTCGAGCTCAACCGGGATGGCGACTCCGATCCCGTGAACACCTTTTCGCCGGCGGGTAGCACCGAACTGGACAACGTCGAACTCCAGCTGGAGGCGAGCCGGCTCGGCGGGACGTTCGTGCTGGGCGTCGGTTACGATAGCGTGTCACGCTCGGCGACCGCCGAGTCGGGGGCGCGTGGCTTCGTTCGCTATAGCAGGGATCTCTGATGTCTCAGGGCCGTACATGCCTCCTCGCTGCGCTCTGCGTGCTGGCGTTCGGAGCGTCGTCTGGGTCGGCGTTTGCGCAGGCAGCCGTCCCCTCGGCCGAGCAGATGGAGATGCTTCAGAACCTGTCGCCGGAACAGCGAGACGCATTGCTCGAACGAATGAGCAGGCCGGCGGAGGACGTCGGCGCGAACGGGGCTGGCGGCGCTTCCAAGAGCAAGACCGGAAACGCCAAGCAGGATTCGCGCGGCAGTCGCCAGAACCGGAACCGTGGCACGCCCACCCCCGACGAGCTCGATCGCACATTCTCGCTGGAGCCGATCCTCAAAGCGGAGGACACCGTGCTTGTGGCCATCGGGTTCCCGCCTCCGCGCGAGCCCGAGTATGTCATTCCGCCAGGATCGCCCGCCGGAGCGCCGCCGGTCGCGCTGCCCGTGCCAGAGGTAGACCCGAAGGAAGCGCCGACCGCGCAGGAAAAGGAGAGGCTTGAGAAGCTCATCGGGCTGGTGAAGGCGCGTAACCCGTTTACGCTAGACCGCAATGGTGCATTGGCGCTGCCCGGTTTCCCGCCAATCCAGTTGGCGGGTCTCACCGAAGAACAAGCTACCCAGCGATTGATGGCCGAGCCGTCCCTGATGCGGCTCGTGCTCAAGGTCACCCGTCTGCCGCTCACTAGAGTCGGGCTGGCCGGGCTGAAGCCGTTCGGCTACGACCTGTTCGAGGAGAAGGGCGATGGCTTCGCGCCGGTGACCGACTTGCCGGTGCCAGCCGACTACGTCGTCGGTCCGGGCGACCAGCTTGCGATCCAACTCTATGGCAGCCAGAACCGCAGTCTGCGCCTCACTGTCGGCCGCGATGGGCGGGTCAGTTTCCCCGAGCTCGGCCCGATCAACGTCAGTGGTCGCCGTTTCGAGACCGTGCGCGCCGACATCGAGGGCCGTGTACAGCGGGAGATGATCGGCGTACGTGCTGCGGTCGCCATGGGCGACACGCGTTCGATCCGGGTTTTCGTTCTCGGAGATGCCAAGCTGCCGGGCTCCTATTCGATCAGCGGCCTGGGGACCGTCACGACGGCGCTGTTCGCCGCAGGTGGCGTCACGGCAATCGGTTCGCTGCGCGACATTCAATTGAAGCGTCAGGGCGCCGTGGTCCGGCGGCTCGACCTCTACGACCTGCTGCTGCGCGGCGACACGAGCAACGATGCAAAGCTGCAGGCCGGCGACGTCATCTTCATTCCGCCGGTCGGGGCCACCGTGGCGGTGGACGGTGAAGTGCGTCGCCCGGCAATCTACGAACTGCGCGGTGAAATGCAGGTTGCCGACGCAGTGCAACTCGCGGGAGGGCTCACTTCCGAAGCGAGCACCGGTAAAGCGACGCTGGCGAGGATAGACGAGCAAAGCCGGCGTGTTGTCGTCGACGTCGATCTCACGGCAGCCAACGGGCGTTCTGCGATGTTGCGCAACGGGGACGCGCTGCGCGTGCCCCGGCTGCGTCCGCAGCTCGATTCCGGCGTCAACGTGTCCGGGCACGTGCACACGCCGGGCCCAGTTGCCTGGCGCGAGGGGCTGCGCCTGTCGGATGTCATCCCGTCCGTCGACGACCTGATGCCAAACGCCGATCTCGGCTACCTCTTGATCCGGCGTGAATTGCCACCGGACCGCCGCATCGTGGTGTTCTCGGTAGACCTGACACGAGCTTTGCGTGATCGAGGCGGGTCCGCCGATCTGCGTCTGAATCCTCGCGACCAAGTCATTGTTTTCGACCTCGAGACGGGTCGAGATCGCGAAATCCAGCGACTGCTCGAGGAAATCCGCCTCCAGTCCCGCATCGACCGGCCGACCAACATCGTCCGGGTCGGTGGTCGCGTGAAGATTCCAGGCGAGTATCCGCTCGAACCGAACATGACCGTCGCAGACCTGATTCGCGCCGGCGGAAACCTCTCGGATGCCGCATACGGCGGCACGGCCGAACTTACGCGCTACACGGTGGTCGACGGCCAGGCGCGCCGGATGGCCTTGATCGAGATCGATCTTTCCAAGGTTCTGATGGGCGACCAGGAGGCCGACGTCCCTCTTCAGCCGTTCGACTACCTGAACATCAAGGAAGTGCCGGAGTGGGCCTCGCAGGAACAGGTCATCCTCAAGGGCGAGGTCAAGTTTCCAGGCGCCTATCCGATCATGCGCGGCGAAACGCTGACGTCGGTGCTGGCGCGGGCCGGCGGGCTCACGGAGCTGGCCTTCCCTGAAGGCAGTATTTTTACGCGCAAGGACCTCAAGGAACGCGAGCAGAAGCAACTCGACATACTGACTCAGCGTCTGCAGGCCGATATCGCGACAATGGCCTTGGCATCCGCCGCTGCAAACCAGCAGGGCGCAGCACAGGCATCCACGGTCGGACAGTCGCTGCTATCCCAGCTCAAGGCCTCCAAAGCCGTCGGTCGGCTCGTCATCGACCTTGACCGGGCCGCCGAGGCGGAATCGCCGTCCGTCGCCGGTCGCTTGGTGATGCAGGACGGGGACCAGTTGCTGATTCCGCGGCGCAGCCAGGAAGTCACCGTGATCGGCGAGGTGCAGAACGCCACCTCCCACCTCTTTCGATCCGGCTTGACCCGCGACGACTACGTTTCACTCAGCGGTGGCATGACTCGCAGGGGCGATGGCGAGCGCGTCTACGTGGTGCGCGCCAGCGGCAGCGTCGTCTCGAGCGAGACCAGCCGCTGGTTCAGCCGCGGTACCCAGATCGCGATGAAGCAGGGTGACACGGTGGTCGTGCCGCTCGATACGGAGCGCTTGCCAACCTTGCCGTTCTGGCAGGCCATAACGCAGATCATCTACAACCTGGCGATCGCGGCGGCGGCGGTCAATTCGTTCCAGCGATGACCGGCAGCTGCGTGGTAACCGGCGCCGCTGGCTTCGTAGGCCGTGCGTTGCTCGGCGGCCGGCCGCCCGCGGGAACCGATCGGTGGATTGGCTGGCTGCGGCGCGCCCCGCAGCATCCGTTGCATGGCGTCTCCTACGTCGAGTTTGCCGACTTGTCCAACACGGTTTGGCGGGCCTCGGATTTTGCTGGGGTCAACGCCGTGGTTCATGCTGCCGCGCGCGTGCACTTGATGCACGATTCCGCGGCGGATCCGCTCGCCGAATTTCTGCGCAGCAATGCCGCGGGTACGCTCGCCCTCGCGGAAGCGGCCGCCGAGGCCGGAGTGCGTCGCTTCGTCTACCTCAGTTCCATCAAGGTGCTTGGGGAACGCACCCTTGCTGGCCAGCGCTTCCGGGTAAACGACCCACCCCAACCCGCAGATCCCTACGGAATCAGCAAACACGAGGCGGAAGTCGGCTTGCGTCGCCTCGCGGGGCGGTCGCGGATGCAGATCGTCGTGATTCGCCCGCCACTCATCTACGGCCCGGGCGTGCGCGCGAACTTCCTCCGCATGATGCGCTGGGTGCATCGCGGCGTGCCGCTGCCGTTCGGCGCAATCGACAACGTCCGCAGCCTCGCGGCCCTCGACAACGTGGTGGACCTGGTTCGGCGCTGCGTCGAGCATCCGGCAGCCGCGAACCAGACATTCCACGTCAGTGACGACGAGGACGTTTCCACGAGCGACTTGCTGCGTCGGATCGCGCTGGCGTTCGGCAAGCCGGCCCGGTTGCTGCCCGTGCCTCCGCGGCTCCTGCTCGCGGTCGCATCGCTCGTGGGGCTGCAGGGCGAGATTCGCCGGCTCGAGGAGTCGCTGGTGGTCGATATCGCCAGGACGCGTGAAACGCTGTCGTGGTCCCCTCCAGTGACGCTCGATGAAGGGCTGCGTCGTACGGTAGCGGGCTTCCTCGCTGACAGCGCCACCCCGCCAGCCTTCCCGGCGGCGCCGCCGTGAGTGATTTGCTGCAGGTCCATTCGATCGCCGTCTTTGCTGTCGCGGCTGTCGTGGCTGGCTGGATGACGCGCTGGCTGGCAACAACTGCGGCGCAGCGAGGGATGATTGATCGACCTAATGATCGCAGTTCACACTCGATCCCCACCCCGCGCGGCGGCGGCCTCGCGATGGTCTTTGCCACCGCTGCGCTGGCGGTATCGCTTGCAGTCGGGGGGGTATTGCCGGCGTGGGAGGCTGTGGCGCTGATTCCGCCGTTTCTGGCGCTCGCGGCCGTGGGCTGGATCGACGATCGCGGCGGCGTCTCGCCGCGTGTGCGGCTATTGGTCCACCTGTCGGCATCGGCCTGGTTCCTCGCCTGGTGTTTCGCGCGGGCCTCTTGGGCAGCAGGCCTTGCGCTCGCCACGCCTGGCGGGGTGCTGGCGTCGGTCATCCTGACGCTGGCACTCGGTTGGGCGATCAATCTCTACAACTTCATGGACGGCATCGACGGGCTTGCCGGTGCCCAGGGTCTTTTTCTCGGCCTCGGCGGAGCGTTGCTGCTGGTCGTGCAGGGCGGTGACGCCGAAGCGCTAGTCATGCTCGCGGTAGCCGGCGCATGCGCCGGCTTCCTGGTCTGGAACTGGGCCCCTGCCCGGATCTTCATGGGGGACGTTGGCAGTGGGGCGCTCGGCTTCCTGCTTGCGGCGGTCCCGCTGACGGCAGTCGACGACGTTCGGACGGATGTCTGGCCGTGGTTGATCCTCTGGGGCAGCTTCGTCGCCGATGCATCGGTGACGCTCGTCCGTCGCGCGCTGCGCGGTGTAGCGCTGCACGAGGCGCATCGCACCCATGCCTACCAGCGGCTGGCGCGACGCTGGCATTCCCATCGGGCTGTCTCGCTCTCCTACTCGGCGGTCAACCTGGTGTGGCTGGGCCCGATCGCCGTGCTCGCAGCGGCCCGGCCTGCGACTGGCCCGATCGCGGCGCTGGTCGCCCTGTGCCCCCTGGTCCTTGGCATGTCACTTCTGGGCGCGGGGCGGGCGGAGTTCCGTGAGACTGAGGCGAGTTGAGCGGTCTCCAAGGACGCCGCGGTCTCGCGCATGGCCTCCGGAGCGCGCAGATCGTAGAATGTGCGAATGCCAGCGGAATGTCTGACTTGAACGCTCCGGCGGTGCCAGGCAGCGCGGAAGAGGTGATAAGCCTCGATGCGCTGCTCAGGCGGATATGGGCGGGTCGCTGGTGGGTCCTTGCCTGTACATTGATTTTTGGTGCTACGTTCGCGGCCGTTGCATATCAGATAACTCCGGTTTATCGCGCCGCCGTCGTGCTCATTCCAGGCGGTGAGGAACGTGCGGGGCTCAGCGGTGCGCTGGGTTCGGCGTTAGGCTCAATTGGCGGGCTCGCGGCGCTGGCCGGCGTCAACGTTGGCTCGAGTGCGCAGGGCACCGAAGAAGCGCTGGCGGTGCTGCGTTCGCGGCAGTTCACGGAACGCTTCATCGACGATTTCCGCCTTATGCCGAAGTTTTACTCAAAACAATGGAACGCAGATACCAATGAGTGGCGCGTGTCCGCGGACAAACGCCCGACACCCGCGCGTGCTTACAAGTATTTCGACACCCGCATCCGCTCGGTCTTGCTCGACCGCAAGACGGGCCTTGTCACTTTACAGGTCGAGTGGCGCGATCCGCGGGAAGCTGCGGATTGGGCGAACGAACTCGTAAACCGCCTGAATGCGGAAATGCGTTCTCGGGCGATCGCCAAGTCGGAAGCGTCCCTGGGTTTCCTGCAAAAGGAGCTCGCTGCGACCCCGGTCGTGGATACACGGGCCGCGATCAACCGACTGATCGAGACGCAGGTTAACCAGCGCATGATCGCGAATGTCACGATGCAGTATGCGTTCCGCGTGGTCGATCCCGCACTTCCGGCCGACCGGGATGATCCGGTTCGCCCCAAGAAACTGCTGATGCTTCTGGCCGGTGTGTTCGTCGGCATGGTCTTCGGTTTGGTCCTTGTGATTTTCGTCCGGCGCCATCCTCGATGAGCGCCCGCCCCATACCCTCGCTGCGCACCGTGGCCCTGCCGCGGATCCGCCAGCGGTTCGCTGAATCTAGGATCTGCAACTCATGAAAAAGGCTCTCATCACGGGCGTGACCGGTCAGGACGGCGCGTACCTCAGTGAATTCCTGCTCGGCAAGGGTTACGAGGTGCATGGGATCAAGCGTCGCGCGTCGTTGTTCAACACCGATCGCATCGACCACCTCTACCAGGATCCGCACGTCGATCATCCGAGGTTCATGCTGCACTACGGCGATCTGACGGATTCGACCAACCTGATCCGCATTATCCAGTCGGTGAAGCCGGACGAGATCTACAACCTCGCGGCAATGAGCCACGTCGCGGTGAGTTTCGAGACCCCAGAATACACCGCGAACGCCGATGGCATCGGCACGCTGCGGATCCTTGAGGCGATCCGCATCCTCGGCCTCGAGAAGACGACGCGGTTCTACCAGGCCTCGACTTCTGAACTCTACGGCCTCGTGCAGGAGACCCCGCAGACGGAAACCACGCCGTTCTACCCGCGCAGCCCATATGCGGTCGCGAAACTGTATGGCTTCTGGATCACCGTTAACTATCGCGAGGCGTACGGGATGTATGCCTGCAACGGCATACTTTTCAACCACGAAAGTCCTCTGCGCGGCGAGACTTTCGTTACCCGCAAGATTACCCGGGCGATGTCGCGCATCGCGCTGGGCATGCAGGACTGCCTCTACCTCGGCAACCTCGGCGCGCTGCGCGATTGGGGTCATGCGAAGGATTACGTCGAGATGCAGTGGCTGATGCTGCAGCAGGAGTCCCCCGAGGATTTCGTGATCGCAACCGGCGTCCAGTACAGCGTGCGCCAGTTTGTGGAGATGTCCGCGGCGCATCTGGGAATCTCGATCGCGTTCTCCGGAGACGGAGAATCCGAGATCGGAACCGTGGCCGCCGTCGAGGGACCCCGGGCAAAGTGCAAGGTCGGGGACATCATTGTGAAAGTCGATTCCCGGTACTACCGGCCGACCGAGGTGGCCACCTTGCTGGGCGATCCCAGTAAGGCGCGCCGCAAGCTCGGCTGGCAACCGACCACTTCGCTGCAGGAACTCGTGCGTGAAATGGTCGACGCCGACTATGCGGCCGCGACTCGCGACAGCCTCGTGCGACGTGCCGGCTTCCGCACCTATGACTACCATGAATGATTGATGCTCGGGTTGCGTGCCCGCGCGTCCCCTTCAGGTTCGTGCTTTGCAGCATTGCCGGGCCAAGCCGATGCGGCGCGCGCACGCCGTGATTGCGCCGCCGCAGCCGCGGCGGCCGGTCGGTCGGGCGCGTGTGGCGAAGGCCGGCTGAGCGCGGACCGTGCCTTCCGCGTACTTCAACCAGTTCGTCAACCTGATGGTTACGGTGCTGCTGGTGCCAGTGCTGCTGCACCACCTCGACATCGCGGATTTCGTAATCTGGGCGATATTCACGACCTTCGGCGGCATCTCCCAGCAAATCGAGAGCGCGGTGCAGATCGTCACCGTGCGCGACATCGCGCGCGAACGACACCCCACGCAATCCTCCAGCCTGGTCGCCGCAGTCGGTCGCGCGCGACAGGCGTACCTCCTGCTCGCGCTCGGCGCGATCCTGGTGATGTTGCCGATCGGGTCGATCTATCTGCACTACGTGGCAAGCGACAGCCTCGACCGTGCGTATTCCCTCGAGTGGAACTTGTTCGTGCTCTCGTATGCGGTCAACTATTACTACGGAATCAACAACTCGGTGTTGCTCGGCTGCGGCCAAGTCGCGACGTTCAACAACATCAATTCGCTTTCCCGGCTGGTCAACCTGTCGTTGACGTTCTTGCTACTCACGCTCGGCTATTCCGTACTCGGACTCTGCGCGAGCTTCGCCGGCTCGGTGCTGCTCGGCTGCGTGCTGAACGCATGGGCGGCGCGCCGGGCGCTCGCCGAGCAGGGTGCGCAGACCGGTCCGGCCACGGTCGCCTTCGCGGAGGAATCGCGATCGTTGTTGTTGAACATTGCGCGTTATACCCCCTACACCCTGGCCTCCTTCCTGGTTTTCCGCGGCAGTGTGCTGGTCGGCGCAGCGCTGTTCACGAGCGAAGTGATGGGCGAGTACAGCCTCACTCTGCAGACTTGTGCAATGCTGTCGCTGCTGGCAGCAGTTCCCGTGCAGGTCTGGCTGGGCCGCTTGGTGAAAGCGATGTCCGCGGGTACGACATCCGACGTGGCTCGCGAGGCGCGCCGCACGATGTTCGCGGCCAATGGCGTGTATGCGGTCGCGTTTCTCGGGGTCGCAATTGCTGGCAATTCGATGCTCGCGCTCATCGGATCCAATATCTCTTTGCTCACGGGAGTTCCTTTCCTGCTGGTTGGCTTGGCTTTTTACATCGAACTCAATATTTTCCTGCTTGTCGCGTTCCTGGTGACGGCCAAGAACTACCGTTTCGTCACGCCCTACGTAGGCGCTGTCGCCGCGGGAATCGCCATGGCCACTTTGACAGCCTGTTTCACACGAGAACTCGTCGCTTCGATGATCGTCCTGCCGCTGGTGATACAGTCGGCTGTTGCGTTGCCGATCGTGTTCCGCATGTTTTGTTCGCAGCTCGGTATGTCCCGTTCCGGGTTTCTGGCCGAGATTGGACGCGCGCTGGTGGATCGCCGATGAGCATCTCGGCGCCTCCTCTATTCCGAGAGTGGGACGACTCACGTCCGTATCCTGTCGGAGGCCGTTGCTGAACATGGGCTCGCTCGACGGCATGAATCCAGGAGACAGCGCACCGTTCCGGTGGCCGGCAATACGCATCCCGGCCTCGATCCTCGGTGCATTGCCCCTCATGGCGACGATGCCGTTCATGTTCTTTCCGAAGGTCCTCGAAGGGGACACTCAGCCGTGGGTCCTGCTTGCCTCGCTGCTGGCGCTCGCCACTTTCCGCACCGGGCGGTTCGTACTCGCCAAGGATGCGCCGCTGCTATCGGTCGCGCTGCTTTGCGTCCCGGTCTACGCCATGCGCAGCGACCTCGGCCAAGACTTGGTCCGCGCCGCGTACACCTATTTTTCGTTCGTCGTGTCGTGGTTGATCTGCCGACGCGAGCAAGGCGACGTGTTCCCAACCGCTGTCAAGTTCACGGTGCTCGTATGGCTGGCGGTTGGGCTCTATCAGTACGTGTTCGTCGCGCTCGGGCTGCCGATCGAAATCGCCGGCAGGTTCGTCGAAGGGCGAAGTGGCGTTCCGAGCCTGACGTCCGAGCCCGCGACATACGGCAGCCTGTCGCTACTTCAGATCATGTATCTCATGGGACAGGAGAAGGGACGCACGACGCCGTTTCTTTGCGCGGCAGCGATTTCAATAGTGCTCAGCGGGTCCCTGCTGGCGTTCCTGCTACTGGGGTTCCCGCTCCTGAAACTCCCGGGGAGGTTGCGTGTGCCTGTCATCCTGGCCATCGTGGGGCTGATCGGCGCGGACTATGCGTTCTCCGCCTCTGGAGTCACGTCGCGCGTGCTTGCTTTCAATCAGGGGGCAGAGAACCTCGCAGCGATTCTGCTGGATCCAAGCCTCAACCTTCGGGTTGGACACGTCTACTTCACGCTCTATGAAAATCTGGCGAACTCGCTGCTCTTCGGCGGCGAGATTTCGTTCATGCAGCAATACAATGCGTTCGCGGCGGGGTCGAGCCTGTTCATCGATACTGGTTCCAATTTCATCCTGACCGCGCTCGGCGACGTGATCTACGGTACCGGCATGGTTGGGCTGGTGCTGCTCATGTTGTTCTTCCGTTCGTCGCTGGCCGCATGCGACACCTTACGCGCGAAGGTGCAGAAGGGCGCATTCATGTTGGCCTGCATGCTCAATCCGATTTCCATGTCGAACATTTTCCTGATCCTCTACGCGCAGAAGAAGGAATAGAATCCTAATGAAGGCGATAGTCACCGGTGTTGCCGGTCAGGATGGCTACTACCTCACCCGCCACCTGCTGGACCAAGGCCATTCGGTCGTGGGGCTGACCCGTGACGTCGCGGCCGCTCGGGCCGAGTTCGCCGGAGTGCTGGGCCGGCTCGAGTTTGTCTCGTTCGACTATGGCGCCGTTGGCGAGTTCGGCAGGCTGCTCGCCAACATGGAGGTCGATTTTGTCTTCAACTTCGCAGCCAAGGCGACCGGGCTGGGTATGTTCGATTCGCCGCAGGAAACTAGTCGCCTGAACGGGGGGGTCGTGCTGGACATTCTCGAGGCCATACGCTCATCGGATCGGCGGAGTTCAATCGCCTTTTGCCAGGCTTCCAGCAGCGAGATGTTCGGCAATGTCACCGACACTCCCCAGACCGAGCAGACGCCGTTCCGTCCGAAGAGCCCTTACGGGGCCGCCAAGCTCTATGCGCATCACTTGCTCGGGATCTATCGGTCCGTCTATGGAATTCGATGCAGTTCTGCGATTCTGTACAATCACGAGAGCGTGCGCCGTTCTAATCAGTTCGTGACCAAGAAAATCGCCCACGCCGCAGCTTCGATCAAGCTCGGCAAGTCCCGGTCCCTGACCCTCGGGTCTCTAGACGGCGTTCGTGACTGGGGGTACGCCCCGGAGTACGCCCAGGCCATGTTCCGGATGGCGTCTGCCGAGATAGCCGACGACTACATCGTGGCAACCGGGCGCCTTAGTACCGTCAGGGATCTTTGCGAAATTGCCTTCGGCCGGGTAGGACTGGACTATCGCGGGTTCGTCGAAACCCAGAAAAGCGACTTTCGGGTCGCGGACTCGGTCAATCTGCACGGCGACCCCTCAAAGATACGGCGCCAGCTCGGTTGGGAGGCGCGTACTCCGATTCGTGACGTCATGACGGGAATGGTCGATCACGAACTCCGGATAATCGGCGGCGACTAGGCAAAGGCGACTCGCCGCCCGGCCACGCCGCGCAGCCAAAGAGACGACTCAATCGGGAATTGGAGCCAAATTTCAATGTATCAACAGGTCAAGGCTTGCAGAATCTGCAGCAATCGGAACCTTGTGACGGTTCTGGAGCTCGGTAAACAGACGCTCACCGGGGTTTTCCCCAAGCGTCGCAAGGCACCCATCACTGCCGGTCCGTTGACTCTGGTCAAGTGCTCCGGAACGGACGTTTGCGGCCTTCTGCAGCTGGCCCACTCCTATTCCCTGACCGAGATGTACGGCGAAAACTATGGCTATCGGTCGGGCCTTAATCCGTCGATGGTTGCTCATCTGCGCGCGAAGGTCGACCGCATCAAGGGCTTCGGCGTGCTGCGGCCGGGCGACGTCGTCATCGACATCGGCAGCAACGACGGCACCACGTTGAAACAGTATGAGATGCCGTGGTGTCGGCTCGTAGGCATCGATCCCACCGGATCGAAGTTCCGGCAGTATTACGCCGAAAATCTCGAGCTGATCCCTGATTTCTTCAACGCTGATGCCTTCGTCGAAAAATTTGGCGATCTGCGCGCCAAGGTCGTGACCTCGTTTTCGATGTTCTACGATCTCGAGGACCCCATCGATTTCATGCGTCAGATCAAGCGCGTTCTGCACGACGACGGGATCTGGGTGTTCGAGCAGAGCTACATGCCGTCGATGCTCGCCACCAATTCCTACGATACCGTTTGCCACGAGCACCTGGAGTACTACGCGCTGGCGCAGATCCTCTGGATGGTCGACAAGGTCGGACTTGAAGTGGTCGACGTCGAACTCAATGACGTTAATGGCGGGAGCTTTTCGATCACGGCCCAGCATCGTGGCGGACGATTGAAGGTTTCCGAGGCGGTCGGCCGCATGATCGAGTCCGAACGCCTGCAGCGTCTCGATGACCTGCAGACCTATCGCGACTTCGCCACGCGCGTCGAGACTTCTCGCCGCGAATTGATTGCATTCCTCACCGATGCCAAGGCCAAGGGCAAGACGGTCGCGGCGCTCGGCGCCTCAACCAAGGGCAATGTGGTCCTGCAGTACTGTGGGGTGGACGAATCGTTAATTTTCGCCGTCGGCGAGATCAATCCGGACAAGTTCGGTTCGTTCACGCCTGGCTCCGATATTCCGATTGCGAACGAGGCCGACGTGTTGCGCAGCAAGCCCGACTACGTGCTCGTGCTGCCTTGGCATTTCCGGCGCTTCTTCGAAACGCAACCACGTTACGCCGCGCAGAAGCTCGTCTATCCGCTACCCGTGCTCGTCGTCCCCTGAATGAGAAGACGAAGGTTCTATTTCCTCGAGCCGAGTAAAGTCGGTCGTCAGCACATCACCCTGATTGCCGGCTACCTTGCTGCGCTGGTTTCTAGTGACCGGATCCGATCCGGACTCGAAATCCATTTCTGCTCGTCGCCGAGCACCCGGGCCTGCCTGCCCCCGGAACTGGCGGCCCGCGTGCAATGCTCGAGCGTGCCCGTGATGGATCCCGAGAAGCGGCGTTTGTTGCTCAAGACTCTGGTGGAGTTCGGCGTGACCGCAGGCTATTTGTTCCGATTGCGACGAGGAGACGTGTTGTTCGTCTCGTGCTTGTTGCCGACGACCCTGCTCTTGGTGGAGTGGCTCAACATGATCCTGCGCCGCCCGGGCGTGTTCGTCTCCCTCCACGGCGAAGTGGAAGGCATCTTCGAGGAATCGACCCAGAGGCTGCAGTCTTTCGGGTTCTGGATCCTCAAATGGCTGCGTGGGCGCCGGGCGAACGGACCGACGCGGCTGGTGGTCATCGACGACTTCATCAAGGCGCGCCTGGCGGCTGATTTCCCTGCCAACATTGCGAGCTCGGACGTCTTCGTAGTGCACCATCCGATTCTGCCGGTCGCCGTCGATGCGCCTCTGGGCGGCATGCGGCGCGCCTGCTTCATTGGCTACCGTAGTCGCTTCAAGGGTTTCCCGCATTTCGAGGAGTACGCCAGGTCGATGCCTGGGCAGCGGTTCCTCGCCATCGGCGGCGGCAAGGTCGACGACCTGTCGGCGGGCACGTCGTCCGCGCTGGACGGGGAGGCGGGGTATTTCCAGGCCATCGGAGGTTGTGACCTCGCGGTGTTTCCTTACGTCCACGGCTACACCGCGTCTCTTTCCGCTGCAGCACTCGATGCGCTTGCGACAGGTGTGCACATCGTCGCGACCGATCGTGCCTGCTTCCGTAGCCTGGCTGAATATTTCGGTCCCGGATTCGTGACGGTCTGCGAATCGCCGGAGCGACTGGGTATCGCACTGCACGACGCGGCGTTGTGGCGTCTGTCGCAGGGGCGCGGTGCCCGAATGCAGAAGCTCGAAGAATCCAAGTACGGCATCGCGGCGGTAGGTCGCGCCTTTGAGCAGCTCGTCTTCTCTCCACCCAAAGCCGCTTAACAGAAGGTCCCATGGGGCTCAAACCGTTCGTCCGAAACCAGCTCGCCAAGGCGCCTCTCGTCGATGGCGTCTTCCGGCGCTTCGTCTGGAGCCGACTACATTTCCCCGAAACAGAGATGCGTTTCATCGAATCCCTGCCGCCCGGGTCGCTCGACATCGCGGTCGACGTCGGCGCGGCGCTCGGATCCTATGCGTGGTTGCTCGATCGAAAGGCGCGGCGCGTGTATTCCTTCGAGCCGGGCAGGACCCATTACAACTACCTGCGGCGCCTGCTCTGGGGAACGAACATTTCTCTCACGATGGCGGCAGTCGGTAGCTCGACCGGCACCGTCGAATTTTTCACTCCCGGTTTCGACACCAACGCGCGGCACTCGGCCACTCTCAGCGCCTCCAACCCGATCGTGCACACGGAAGGTACCCAGGTCGAGACGGTCAAACAGGTGTCCCTCGACGAGTTCTTCCGGGGTAACGTCGGTCCAGGGGAGCACGTGGACTTCCTGAAAGTGGACGTCGAAGGCTATGAGTTCGAGGTATTCAAGGGCGGAGTGGGCATCATCGAGGCATACCACCCGCTGATCGTCTGCGAGATCGAGGCGAGGCACAACGCCGAATACGCCAAGGTGTTCCAGTTGCTGCGCGGGCTCGGATACAGCTGCCATGTTTACCTGCGCGGCGAGCTACAGAAATTCGATCATGACACGATCGAAGCGGTGCAACGCGAGGAGGATCTCGCGGTCCGCCTCAGCGCTGACTACAAGCCTTCCGACAACACCTACATCAACAATTTCATATTCCAGCACCCCGCTTCGCGCACCAAGGTGACGAAATGAGCGACCCAGTGAACCGCGCCTTCGTAACAGGCGTCGCCGGCATGATCGGCTCCAACACGGCCCGGCAGCTGCTGGCAGACGGAAGCACGGTGATCGGCATCGACAACCTCTGGCGGGGCAAACTCGCCAACATCGCCGACCTTCTCGGGCATCCCCGCTTTTCCTTCCGTCACGCCGACATCATCTCGGACCAGGACTGGCACCGTGATCTTGCCGGTTCGGACGCCCTGATCCACATCGCCGACATCGTCGCGGGCATCGGCTACGTGTTTGCGAACGAGTGGAGCGTCTTCCAGAAGAACATGTTGATCAACACCGCCGTCGCCCGGGCGGTCAACGTCGCGCAGCCTCAACGATTCATCTATCTGGGTACTGCGTGCTCCTATCCGCAGTCTCTGCAGCGCTCCGTCACCGGTTCCGTATTGTCGGAGGCGACGAAGTTCCCGGCAGACCCGGAATCCGGCTACGGTTGGAGCAAGCTAGCGGGGGAAATAGAGTTTCGGCTCGCGACGAAGGGTACGCGCACGCGATTCACAGTGCTCGACCTGCACAACGTCTATGGCTGGCCTTGCGTCTATCGGGACGGCACCGCTCAGGTTATCCCGTCGCTGATCAACCGGGCGTTGCATTCAACCGACCGCAGGCTCACCGTATGGGGCGACGGCAAGCAGGGGCGGGCGTTCCTCCACGTCCGTGACGTTGTGGCGGCGATCAGTCTGGCGCTGCGATACGAAGGCAGCCTCTCGACTTTCATGATCGGGCCGGACCGCTGCACCACGATCGGTGAGGTCGCCGAACTGATCCGGGCTCACCCGCGGGTGGGCATCGACGAGATCGCCTTCGACACTTCGCGGCCGACGGGCGATATCGGACGTTACGCGGATGCGTCGCTTGCGGGCCGCGAGCTCGGCTGGGTGCCCTCTGTGCCGTTTGCCGATGGCCTCCACGAATTGATCGACCGGGTCATCGATGACCTCCGGTAGGTCGCTTTCGATCATTCTTCCGAGCTACAAGGACCGGCGCATCACCCGCGCGATCGACAGCATCCGGAAGTTCGACGACGCAGGCCTGGTGCGTATCATCGTGGTGGACGGCGGGTCTGATGAAGCGCTGCTCGATGCGATCCGGGCGCAGCTGACGGTTGACGACGTGCTGATGACCGGGCCGGACAAGGGAATATTCGATGCCCTGAACAAAGGGCTGGAGCGCTGCGACACCGCCTACATGGGCTGGCTCGGCAGCGACGATCTGTTCACCGGGCGCCTGAAGGCATCGGAAGTTGTGCGGGAACTCGGGAAACACGAGCTGTTCCTCGCCAACATGGTGCATTTCCGCGGCGAAAGGGCGACGCGTATGACATTTGCGCGCCCCGCTGCGGCAGGCCTGGTGAAGTACGCCTTCAACAATCCACATTTCGCGACGTTCGGCCGCTCGACGGTGTTCAAGTCAGAGAGGTTTTTGCTCGGGTTGCGGGCATCCGACATCGACTACTTCCTGAGGATATTTGCGCACAGACGCGACATATCTTGGACGCGCACGATAGGCGTGGCCTCGGAAGAAGGCGGGTTTTCGAGCGAATCGCCTGGTTTGGTCCTGAAATCGAACCTGCGTCTGGTGCGTGTGCATGCCGCGCACACCGGAGTCGTGATCGCCTTCCTTTCGGTGCTTCTCAAACTGGTATTAAAGTCTACGGTGGTCATCCGTTACCGGGTCCAGCGTGTGGATATCCGCAGTTTCCTTACGTTTGATCCCGGGCCGCTTTAGATGACCGGCGGCCTCAGGCACTGGCTGGACGGAATGGCGTCACTGAGCCGGTCCTCCGAAGCCACGGAGCATGGCCATGCCCGGGTACAATTGGCGTCCTGCACGCGCCGGGTAGGTGCCGCGCATTTTCAATCCAGGCGATCCTGACCATGGACAAGACTTCCAGCATCTTCGTTGCGGGGCATCGCGGGCTCGTCGGTTCGGCGATTTCCCGCAAGCTGCGTGCGACGGGCTTCACCAACCTCATAGAGCTCTCGCGCAGCGAACTCGATCTTCGTGACCCTGCTGCCGTGGAGCGCATGTTCGCCCAGGAGCGCCCGCAATACGTGTTCCTTGCGGCGGCGATCGTCGGTGGCATCAAGGCCAATGACTCCCGGCCAGCAGAGTTCATCCGCGACAACCTTCTAATCCAGACCAACATCATCCACTCTGCGTATTCGGCGGGCACACGCAAGCTGCTTTTCCTGGGCTCCAGCTGCATCTATCCGAAGCTGGCGCCGCAGCCGCTGCGCGAGGATTACCTGCTTACCGGGCCGCTCGAGCCCACGAATCAGTGGTATGCCATCGCAAAGATTGCTGGCGTCAAGATGTGCCAGGCGTACCGGAAGCAATACGGCTTCGACGCGATCTCGGCGATGCCGACGAATCTCTATGGGCCGGGCGACAATTTTGACCTGCACAGTTCCCACGTCCTGCCGGCGCTGATGCGCAAGGTCCACGAGTCCCGGATTGGGGGCGAAGAGTCGGTGACGGTGTGGGGCACCGGTACGCCGCGGCGCGAGTTCCTGCACGTGGATGACCTGGCCGACGCGTGCCTGTTCCTGATGGAGCACTATTCCAGTGATGGATTCATCAACGTCGGCTGGGGCGATGACGTCTCGATCGCCGAGCTCGCGCGCCTGGTGTGCGAGGTCGAGGGCTATCTCGGGCGCCTGGAGTTCGATACGAGCAAGCCAGATGGCACTCCACGCAAGCTGCTCGACACCACCCTGATCAACTCGCTGGGCTGGCGACCGTCCATCCAGCTGCGGGATGGAATCTCTTCGACGTACGAGTGGTTCAAGGCGAACGTGGCCACGCGCTGAGCGCGACGCACCGGTTCAGCGCGATGTCGTGCTGAATTCGAGGCGGCAACCCCTTGCCGCCGGTATCCAAGCCGACCCCAACGCGATTTCGACGCGGCAAGCGCTCACCGCGATTCCGTGAGCATTCGCGCGTCGCGTCGCGTTTCCGCGATGTCTCTCGCGGCGCACGTCACGTTGCTGCGGACGACGCGACGGCCATCCGGTGCCGCATGGCTTGCCGAGAGGCTGACGGCGCGTCAGGATGTAGTCGTGAACGTGCGCGCATCGCCTTGAGTTGCCGGGTTTCCCTGACGATGAAGTGTGCCGCAACATGCGGTTCCGCCCGCGTTCGCTACATAAGCTCACACTGACTCGACCTGCAGAGAGTTGGTTTCCCATGTCGCGATCACTGCGAGGGACGTTCGAACTGTTGCGCGCGGTCCTCGTGCCGATGGCCGCGAACGCGCTTGTCCTGCTGCTGACGACGTTCGCCGGTGGCCAGCGCCACTTCGTCGTGAACCTCGACTACTTCGCGATACCTTTCGTGCATCTTGCGCTACGAAAAGTCGTCGGCAACGTCGCGGCGACAGCGGTCGCGGGGCTGATGTTGTCGATCCTGATCGCGGCCGATGCATGGGGTGCGATCAACGACCACTATTTTGCCGACCCTCTCATGCTGTTCGATCTCTTGCCGTTCGTGTCGGTGTGGCCGTGGCGCCTGCTGGCGCCGTTGGCCGTCGCGGGCGTCGCGCTCGGAACTGTCCTTGTGATTGCGGCGGCGCCCGCCATTCCGCGGGCATCGACACTGGCGCCGGTTGCGCTGTGCATTCTGGGGGTCGTCGCGTTCGGTCGAGCTGGTCCGGCATTTGGCTTGCCGCCCGGGACAGGCGCGTCGATGTCGTCGAGCGGTACGGCCGAGATCCTTCGGCCAGCCGTGAACCAGTTCCTGAACGAGCGCGCAGGAAACGTGCGCAGCCCGACGCCGATCTTCGCGAACAGCTTCGCAGTGGCTTACTCGCCTGCGGTTGAACTTCCGCCGCGCATACTTTCGGTCGGAGTGGAGTCATGGGGCATATCGCGAGATCGCGGGACCCTCGACGGCCAGGTCGCCATTCTGGCGCGCGGGTTCGGGCCCGACTACTCCATGAGCGTCGGCACGCACGACTTCCATGGTTCGACGCTCGAAGGCGAGGTGCGGGAACTCTGTGGCCTGCAGTTGAATGGTATTCCGCGCGACGCATCCGAGCGCAACGGACTTCGTGGTTGCCTTCCGCATGCCTTGGGCGCGCGCGGTTACGTCACGTCGGGTTGGCATGGCAACAGCCGCTCGTTCTACCGCCGGTCCGACGTCTACCCGGCAATCGGCCTGCAGCGCATGTACTCGTACGAGACGCTGCGGCCGCGGGTCGACACGCTCTGCAAGTTCCTGTTCGTCGGCATCTGTGACGCGGACGTGCTCCGGATGGCCGTGGGGAGCTTTTCCTCCCGCGACCGAGCGTTCGTGCACGTGATGACGCTGGACACCCATTTGCCGTTGCCGCCGCCAGAAGGCGGGTGCGCGCCCGACAAGTCGACGCAACTCTGCAGTTGGGAGGAGGGAATCGACCGCACGCTCGGATCCGTGGTTCGCGCCGTACGCGGTGCTCAGGTCAAACCCGATCTCATCGTCATCTATGGCGATCACGCTCCGCCGTTTCTCGACTTCCACAGCCGGGTGCGTTTCCAGACCCGCAAGGTGCCGTTTGTCGTGTTTTGGCGACAAGGCGGGCAGAAGAGATCTCCGGTCTTGGCCGAATCGAACCAGTCGAATGCATCGAGGGCGCTTGCCCCGTTAGTCAGCCAGCGTTGATTGCGGTGATCGCGGCGCGGCACACCGTATTCGTGGGACGCTATCAAAGCGCGGGCAATCGCCAGCGAACCGATAAATGCCGTGAACGTTGATGCGATCGCGGTCCGCCCGATCTTTTGTCAACCCGATCGCTGAACGTACGTTTGCGTATAGACCAGACGCGCGTCAAGCAATAATGTGGCCTTTCACGTACAATATGAAAAATCGGCGCGGATCTGAATTCCGCCCGAGTGGGCCGTGATGGAGGGCTCGGTGACTCGCCAATCCGCCGCATATTCTGTGGGGCGCTTCTGCCGCCTTTTTGTTTCGTATCCCCGCTCTGTCAAACGAGTGTTGATGGTGATCGCCGATACCATCATGGTGCCGTTGGCGCTGTGGTCCGCGCTAGCGCTGAAATACGACACGCTCGCGCTTCCTGTCGGCGTCGGTGCTGCCGTGTTTGCGGTCGTCACGGTTGCATCGATAGCGGTCTTCACGCGACTCGGTCTGTACCGCGCAATAGTCCGGTTCCTCGGGCCGCGCGCAATCTATTCGGTCCTCGCGGGCGTCACCATTTCCGCTGGTGTCCTGGCGATCTATGACCTGCTTGCGCCGCGCCATACGCTCGTGCCTAGCGTCCTGCTTCTCTACTGGACCTTGGCCTTGCTCTATACCGGCGGCAGCCGCCTCATCATGCGCCAGGTGTTCAATTCCCAGATCGGTCGCGGCGCCGAGCGCGTGGTCATTTATGGTGCGGGTGATGCCGGCGCCCGTCTCTGCACGGCGCTGCTCGGCAGCAACGAGTGGCGTCCGGTAGCGTTCGTCGACGACAAGCATGCCCTTCAGGGCAGCTTCATCAATGGAATCGAGGTTTTCTCGCCAAGGGTGCTGCAGAATCTCGTGTCTGACCGTTCGATTTCGGGCGTGCTGTTGGCGCTGCCGGCGGCTTCGCGCCGGCGCAAGCGCGAAATCCTGGCTTCGCTCGAGTCGCTCGGCTTGCACGTGCGCTCGCTCCCCGACATGTCGGACATCCTGTCCGGCAAGGCCCGCATCGACGAGATCCGGGAGGTCGATGTTGCAGACCTGCTCGGGCGTGATGCAGTGCCGCCGAATCCGCAGTTGTTCGACGCCTGCATTCGCAACAAGGTAGTGATGGTCACTGGCGCAGGCGGCTCGATCGGGTCGGAGATATGCCGCCAGATCATGCGCCTGCGACCGAAACTTCTAGTACTTTTCGAGATGTCGGAACTGGCTCTGTATACGATCGACCGCGAGCTTCGCCAGACGATGCAAACCGGCGGCATGCACGTGGAGTTGATCGCGCTGCTTGGCAATGCCCATCACCGCGATCGAGTCCGGTCGGTGTTGCAAACGTATCGCGTGGAGACCGTTTATCACGCAGCCGCCTACAAGCACGTGCCGATCGTCGAGCAAAATGCTGTCGAGGGCGTGCACAATAACGTCATAGCGACGTGGTATACCGCTGAAGCAGCGCTGGATGCAGGCGTGGAGACGTTCGTCCTCATCTCCACCGATAAGGCTGTTAATCCGACCAACGTGATGGGGGCGACCAAGCGCGCGGCGGAAGTCGTTCTCCAGGGTCTTCACCAGCGCAGCGAGCGAACGCGTTTCTGCATGGTGCGTTTCGGCAACGTGCTCGCGTCTTCCGGATCGGTCGTGCCGCTTTTCCAGGATCAGATTTGTCGCGGCGGCCCAATCACCGTCACGCATCCGGACGTGATCCGCTATTTCATGACGATTCCCGAAGCGGCGCAGCTGGTGATCCAGGCGGGCTCGATGGCGCGTGGCGGCGACGTGTTCGTGCTCGACATGGGGAAACCGGTCCGAATCGATGACCTCGCTCGCAGAATGGTTAACCTGATGGGACTGACGGTTCGCGATGCCTCCAATCCCGACGGGGACATCGAGATTCTCTACACGGGCCTACGGCCTGCGGAAAAGCTGTTCGAAGAGCTGCTGATCGGCAACAACGTCTCCGGGACCGACCACCCGATGATCCTGCGGGCGATGGAACATTCCCTGCCTTGGGCTCAGGTCGAAGCGCTCCTCGGCGAATTGCTTCTGGCGTTGCGTGGGTTCGATTGCGTCTCTGTGGTCGACCTCCTGAGGGCGCTGGTGGTTGAGTACAAGCCGATCGAGGGCGTTCATGACCTGGTGTGGAATGCGCAGCAGTCGGCAGCTGATCTGGGCAGCAAGGTGACGGCACTGCCGCCAAGGCGCGCCCGTCAGGGTGCAGCGGGCGCCTGAACGGGGACCGTGCGGGTAGCCCGCTGCCCGCTACCCTGTCCAACCACAATTGAGCATCAGTCGCTTTTGCACCGCTGGCCGCCGCAGTACTCTTTGCTATTTATAGCGATGAATCAGGGGCTTACGGCATATGCGAGTTACGATTTTCGGTTCCGGCTACGTTGGTTTGGTCACTGGGGCCTGTCTGGCAGACGCCGGCAATGACGTGATGTGCGTGGACATCGACGCCGGCAAGATTGCCCGCTTGAATGCCGGTGAAGTGCCGATACACGAGCCCGGGCTCGAGTCGATGATTCGCCGCAATGCGGGCGCAGGGCGGATCCGGTTCACGACCGAAGCGGCAGTCGGAGTGGATCACGGCCTTTTTCAGCTGATTGCAGTCGGTACTCCACCGGACGAGGATGGCTCGGCCGACTTGCGCCATGTGCTGGCGGTCGCGGCTAGTATCGGCCGCCACATGTCGGACTACCGCATCGTCATCAACAAGTCGACCGTGCCGGTCGGAACCGCGGACAGGGTCAAGACGGAGATCATGCGTTCACTGTCGGCGCGCGGAGTTTCGCCGGAATTCGACGTCGTATCGAATCCCGAATTCCTGAAGGAGGGCGCCGCGATCGCGGATTTCCTCAAGCCCGACAGGGTTGTAATCGGCACTGACAACGCGCGCACGACGGAACTGATGCGGGCGCTCTACGAACCATTCACGCGAAGTCACGATCGCCTGATCGTGATGGACGTGCGGTCGGCCGAGCTGACCAAGTATGCGGCGAACGCGATGCTCGCGACCAAGATCTCGTTCATCAACGAGATGGCGGGTATCGCCGAGAAGGTCGGAGCCGACATCGAAAAGGTGCGCCGTGGGATCGGTGCCGACTCGCGCATTGGCTACAGCTTCATTTATCCGGGTGCTGGATATGGCGGCTCGTGCTTTCCCAAGGACGTCCAGGCCCTGGTGCGAACTGCGGCTGACGTCGGTGCCGAAGCACGGGTGCTTCAGGCCGTCGAAGCCGTCAATGGCCAGCAGAAGAAGCTGATGCTGCAGCGGATCGTGCGTCACTTTGGCGGCGACCCGACCGGCAAGACGATCGCGCTCTGGGGGCTCGCATTCAAGCCCAATACCGACGACATGCGCGCGGCGCCGAGCCGCGACCTGATGGAAGGTCTTTGGGCCTCTGGCGCCTTGGTCCGCGCGTATGACCCCGTTGCGATGGATGAGGCGCGACGTCTCTACGGCGAGCGCCCCGATCTCGTCCTGTGTGCCAACGTGGCGGAGACGCTCGAAGGGGCGGACGGACTGGCCATTGCCACGGAATGGCAGGAATTCCGCAGTCCCGACTTCGACCTGGTCCGGAAGTCACTGAGCGAGCCCGTGATCTTCGACGGACGGAATCTGTACGATCCAGCGCTGATGAAGCGGCTCGGTTTCCTCTACTTTGGCATCGGCCGCGGCGCTTCCGTCGTGCAGCCGTGAGTATTCCCATGCTTGTACCCGTCATTCTGTCCGGCGGCTCCGGTACCCGCCTGTGGCCTCTGTCGCGCGAACTGCATCCGAAGCAGTTGATCGCTGTGTCAGGGGCCGGCCCCACGATGCTCCAGGACACCTTGGCCCGGTTGGAGGGCATACCTGGACTCGGGCGGCCGGTCGTCGTCTGCAACGAGGCGCATCGGTTTCTCGTGGCTGAACAACTGCGCCAGCGGAACGTCGTGCCGTCGAATATCCTTCTCGAGCCGTTCGGGAGGAACACTGCGCCGGCAATCGGCCTGGCCGCGCATGCGGCGCTCGGAGAGAGCGGTACGGACCAAGCCGAGTCGGGTGTTGATCCCTTGCTGCTCGTCCTGCCCGCAGATCACGTCATCCAGGACGTGGCGGCATTCCAGGCCGCAGTCATGGCAGCGATGCCGGCGGCGCAAGCCGGGAAACTCGTCACCTTCGGCATCGTGGCAAGGGCGCCGGACACCGCCTACGGCTACATTCGCCGTGGCGCGCCCACGGACAGTGGCGCGTTCGAGATTGCCGATTTCGTGGAAAAACCCGACACCGCGAAGGCCACGGCCTTCGTAGCTGCCGGTGATTACTACTGGAACAGCGGCATGTTCCTGTTTCGAGCGCGGCGCTTTCTGGCTGAGCTCGCACAGTTTGCCCCGACAATTGCGCGCAGCGTTGCAGCCGTATCGGTCACGGCGACCCATGACATGGACTTCACCCGTTTCGACGCCAAGGTTTTCGAGGATTGTCCGAGCGATTCCATCGACTATGCCGTGATGGAAAAAACCCACGATGCTGTGGTGATCCCCCTGGACGCGGGATGGAGCGACGTAGGGTCATGGTCGTCTCTGCACGACGCGATCGAACGGGACGCGCTAGGCAATGCAATGCGCGGCGACGTCGTCGCCGAAGATACGCACAACTGCCTGCTTTTCTCGCAGAGTCGGCTCGTCGCGACCGTCGGGCTGGAGAACCATGTGGTGGTCGAGACCAAGGACGCCGTGCTGGTTGCGCCGCGAGACCGGGCGCAGGACGTGAAGAAGCTGGTTGCAAGGCTCAAGGCGGACGGCCGCTTCGAACACTCGCTGCATCGCGAAGTGTTCCGGCCGTGGGGCAGCTATGACAGCATCGAGAACGGTGAGCGCTACCAGGTGAAGCGCCTGACGGTGAAACCTGGCGCGTCGATTTCGCTGCAGTTGCACCATCACCGTGCCGAGCACTGGATCGTCGTATCGGGTACCGCGAGGATCACCCGTAACGATGAAGTGTTTCTGCTGGAGGAGAACCAATCGACCTTCATACCTGTCGGCGCGACGCATCGAATCGAGAATCCGGGGAAGATCCCGGTGCATATCATCGAGGTGCAATCCGGAAGTTATCTCGGCGAAGACGACATCGTCAGGTTCGAGGATCGATATGGTCGGGAGGGCTCGAGCAAGTGAATCTCAACAGCTTCAAGGCCTACGACGTCCGTGGTCGTATCCCCGACGAGATCAACGACGATCTCGCCTACAAAATCGGGCAGGCTTACGCCGGGTTCGTCAAGCCGCGTCAAGTGGCGGTCGGGCGCGACATCCGCCTGACGAGTGCGCAGCTCGCCGAGGCTCTGATGCGCGGGCTGCTGGACAGCGGTGTCGATGTCGTCGACATCGGCCTCTGTGGCACGGAGGGCGTCTACTTCGCGACCGCCGCCGAGAAGTTCGACGGCGGCATCATGGTGACGGCCAGCCACAATCCTCCCGACTACAACGGCATGAAATTCGTACGCGAGGATTCGCGTCCGATCAGCGCTGACACCGGTCTGAAGGACATGGCGGCGATGATCCGGGATGGCACGCTGCCGCAGCCGGCTGCGCAGCCCGGGAAGCGCCGGGCGCTCGACACGAATCCGCAGTACATCGAGCACCTGTTGGGGTATGTCGACCGCAGCAAGCTGCGTCGCCTGAAAGTCGTCGTCAACGCCGGTAACGGCGGGGCGGGGCTGGTGGTGGACCGGCTCGAGCCGCACTTGCCGTTCGAATTCGTCAAGGTGCATCACGCGCCCGATGGCACTTTTCCGAACGGCGTGCCGAATCCGATGCTCGAGGAGAATCGCAAGCCGACGATCGAGGCGATCCGGCGCACCGGTGCCGACGTTGGCCTCGCCTGGGATGGCGATTTCGATCGTTGCTTCTTCTTCGACGATTCGGGTCGCTTCATCGAGGGCTACTATCTCGTCGGCTTGCTGGCGCAGTCGGCGCTGGAGCGCGAGCCGGGGGCGCGTATCGTCCATGACCCGCGCCTGACCTGGAACACGCTCGAGATCGTCCGGCAGTACGGCGGCAAGGCGGTGCTCTGCAAGTCGGGGCATGCGTTCATCAAGCAGAAGATGCGCGAGGTCGATGGCGCCTACGGTGGCGAGATGAGCGCCCATCACTACTTCCGCAATTTCGCTTACTGCGACAGCGGCATGATCCCCTGGCTGCTGGTGCTCGAGCGGATCTGCACTTCAGGCAAGTCGCTGTCGGAACTGGTTTCGGAGCGGATGAAGCTCTTTCCCTGCAGCGGCGAGATCAACAACCGCGTCCCGGACGGGAAGGCGGCAATCGCATTGGTGCAACGCAAGTATGAAGAATCGGCGGCCTCGGTCGACTTCACCGACGGCTTGTCGATGGAGTTTCCGGACTGGCGCCTGAATCTGCGCGCGTCGAACACGGAGCCGCTGATCCGGCTGAATGTCGAGAGTCGCGGTAGTGAATCGCTGATGCAGGCGAAGACTGCCGAGGTGCTGGGCTTGCTGGCGAGCGTTGGCGCAGTCCCGGCGGATCACTGAGTTCAGGTTCGCCGTCTTATGTCACGGCGGTCTCGTGGTGGCTGAAACAACACGCTCCGGAGTGTGAATCCCGATAGTCCGACGCCCGTGAAAAGCGGTATTCTTGGACCGCTGGGGGAAACGGACTTCGGTGAACGCTTTGCAGATCCTCGCTCGCACAGGCGCCGGGATTCTCAACCTCGGCTTCAACGGTTCGCTGCAGGTCGAGGTGCTCGACGCTGCGCTGCGCGAATCCGTGCGCCGCGCCGAGGCGATCGGCGCTTCTCCGCCGTTCGCGACCAGCGCGCTCGCGACGATCGCGCGCCTGCCGGACGGCGGCTATCGACTCCTGCTTCCTTTCGACCCAGCGCTCGCGCGCGGCGCGTTGGCGTCGGCAGTCGACGAACTCGGCCGGCTCTATTGCGCCGCGCTTGAGGGTCGAGGTTTCGAGAGCGTCGATTCGGCGCGCGTGGCCGGTTCGCTGCCGGCCCGCGTCGATTCCGATGTCGAATGGTGGCAGGAGCGGTTTGCGGCCGGCCCGCTTCATCCCTGCGACCTGCCACTCGACCGCTTGGCGGCGTCTGTCGCGTCCTCCGACGAGGCGGCAGCGCTTGCGGCGCGCCGAACCCTGCATCACCTGATTCCGCCGGAGGTCGTTGCCGCGATCGAGTCACGCATGGCGAGCGGCTCGGGCGCAGACGCAGACGCAGGCGCGGTGGCCAAGGGTCTGGTCGCGGCATTCGCGCTGCTCGTCGGTCGGCTATCGGCGGCGTCGGCCGTATCGCTGTCGCTCGCGAATCCGCGAGTCGCTGGATGGCGGGCGCTTGCGCCGTTGCAGATCGACTTGCCGCCGACGCTCGAGGTTGACGCGTTACTCGCGCTGGTTTCGCAGCTCGTCGACGATGCGCTTCCCCGCGCTTCCCTCGACGAGTCGTCGCTGGCGAGCGCGGCGGCCAGCCGTGCAACTGAGCTGGCTGCCGCCATGCGTCTCGTGCTCGACGTCGTGGATGCCTGGCCAGAAGCGATCGACGCCTTCGGGCACCTGGAAGCGATCGGCACGCCGGCGGAGCCGTTCGCGGCTTCGGCCCGCCATGACCTGATCGTCACCGCGGTCCGCACACGCGCGGGCCTTCAGCTTCGCGGCAGCTTCCGGCCGGACGTGCTGCGCGAGTCGACCGTCGCCGCCTGGCTCGATGCGGCGACGACGCTGCTGCGTGGCCTGGCGAACCTCAAGACGCCTGGCAGGGTCGGCGCACTGGGGATCGCGAGCGCCTCGGCGCTGGCGCAATTGCGGCGCATGCAGCCGGCGCCAACGCCGTACGCGCGTGACGGCCTCGTCCACGAGCTCTTCGAAGCCCAGGCGGCCGCGACTCCGACGCGCGTTGCCACCGCGGACGATTCCACGACCTGGTCCTATCGTGAGCTCGACGCGCGCGCCAACCAGTATGCGCAACTGCTGCGGGCGCGCGGCGTCGGTCGCGGCGGGCTGGTCGGCATCAGCGTCGATCGCGGCGTGGAAATGCTGGCGGCGCTGCTCGGCGTATTGAAGGCCGGCGCCGGATACGTGCCGCTCGATCCGGCGTTCCCGGCGGAGCGTCTTGGGTTCATGGCGACCGACGCGCAGCTGGCGCTGGTGATCACCGAAAGCGGCTTCGCGGAGCGCTTTGCGCTGCCACGCGAGCGCCTGTTGCTGCTCGATTCGGATCGTGCCGCACTCGATGGTGCATCGCGCGAGCCTGTATCGCGCGATGCGCGTATGGCTACCGCGTTGGACGACGCGTTCGTGGTCTACACCTCGGGTTCGACGGGCAAGCCCAAGGGCGTGCGCGTGCACCACCGCTCGGCCGTGAACTTCCTGGTCAGCATCCAGACCGAGCCGGGGATCGGTCCGGACGACGTGGTTGTCGCGGTGACGACGCTGTCGTTCGACATGCACCTCTACGAACTGCTGCTGCCGATCATCGTCGGTGCGCGCACGCGGATCGCGAGCCGCGACCAGGCCCGCGACGGCCTGGCGCTGCGGGGCCTGCTGGAGTCGAGCGGCGCGACCTTCCTGCAGACCACGCCGGCGACCTGGCGGATGCTGGTCGAGTCGGGCTGGGCCGGGCATCCCGGTTTCACGATGGTGTCTGCCGGGGAGCCTCTGCCGGCGGATCTCGCCGCAGCGATG
>Ga0163144_10003897_pt1 | contig 33930 bp, 28 predicted proteins | sample OliLak19BULKMAT1_FD_123175 | JGI IMG/M metagenome (GOLD analysis project Ga0163144, IMG submission 123175) | Freshwater microbial mat bacterial communities from Lake Vanda, McMurdo Dry Valleys, Antarctica - Oligotrophic Lake LV.19.BULKMAT1 | ecosystem: Environmental > Aquatic > Freshwater >... | reverse complement strand
TGCTGTGCGCATCGCCCGCGTCCGCCTCACCACCGACGTTCGCGGAGCGGCATGCCGGCCTGAAGCCTCCGGACGCAGCCAACGAGACGACGAAGGGAAGGGAGCAGAGAATCAAGCAGTGGCGCGAGCACTTCGACCTCGGGAACGCGGCCTTCGACGCCGGCGACTTCAAGGGCTGCGAGGCGCATTTTGCGCAGGCGTGGATGCTCAACCCGACCGCCGGGACCGCGGGAAACCTCGGCCTGTGCGAGAGCCGCCTCGGCTACTCCCTCGACGCGGCCGAGCACCTGCGGCACGCGCTGGAGGCCTTCGATTCGACAGGCAAGGACGACGAGGTGGTTCGGAAATTCCGGCTGCGGACGGCGGAAGAGCTCATCAGCGCAACGAAGAGCGTCGGCACGGTGCACGTGGAAAACGCCCCGCCTGGTGCGACGATCTCGATCGGCAAGCGCACGTTCGCGGCACCGCTCGAGCGCTCGATCTTCCTCTACCCGGGCGACTACACGCTCGAAGTCCGCACGAAAGCCGATCTCCTCTACACCGCCCGCGTGCACGTCATCGCCGGGCAGGCGTACACCCACCGCGTGCCTTTGCCGTCCCCGCGCGAAGTAGCCGACCCGCCGCAGGCCATCCTGCCGGATCGGATCGCCTCGGGACCGAGCGTCCCCCTCGTCGTTGCCGGGGCCACCGGCGCCGCGACGTTCCTCGGCGTGGGGGTCGGTCTCGTCGTCGCGGCGCAGGGCCGCCTTTCCGATGCGGAAAAGCTCCGCGCAGGCGCCGGCACGATCTTCGGCGCGCAGACGGGGGCGTGCCACGCGCCGGCCGGCGCGCGGGTGGATCTGTGCAAGAAGCTCGATGCCGCCACCGACGACGGCGCGATCTTGGAGTATGCGGGAACCGTGGCGTTCATCTTGAGCGGTGGGCTCGCGCTGGGGACGACGGTGTATGGCCTGTGGCCGCGAGCCCAACCGCCGCCGGCCAAGCCACCGCCGCCCGCCGGAGCCGCTGTCACGGGCGTCCGCCTCGCCGCGGGTTCGAGCGGCGCGGCCGTGATGATTCAGGGCGTCTGGTGACTATTTTTGGGATGGTCGCGAAAAAACTCAGCACCGGCGACCGCGGGCCGAGAGATACCGACAGAGAGGTCCTTTCCTCATGCGCATCGTTCCCCTCCTTCTCGCTGCGTCGCTCCTTCTCGCCGGCAACCCCGCGCGTGCGAACGACAAAGCTCCGCCGCCCGCCCCGGCCCCGAGCGCAGCCCCGGCCCCGCCGAGCTCCGCCACCTCCATCGCGGCCGAGCTCGACACCACCGCGCGCCAGCTCTTCCTCGACGCGGACGCCGCCTACCAGCGCGGCGAGCACGAGAAGGCGTATGCGATGCTCCTCGCCGCCTGGAAAGTGAAGAACCACTGGACGATCGCCGCGAGCCTCGGGGCGGTCGAGCTGAAGATCGGCAAGCCGGCGGACGCGGCCAACCACTTCGCCTACTACCTCCGCGAGGCGCCCGCGGACCGAAAAGAGAAGGCGAGCACGCTGCTCGCGGAGGCGAGCGCGAAGACCGGTGTGCTCATCGTGACGGTGGATCCGCCCGACGCAGAGATCCTCGTCGATGGTGTCGCGAGCGGGGCCAAATCAGGCGAGACGATCTACGTCGAGCCGGATGTCCGGCACAAAGTCGCGGCGCGCAAGAGCGGCGAAACGGTCGACGTGGAAGTGCTGGCGATGGCCGGCAAGACGCACAACGTGACGCTGGTGATCCCGAAGGGCGGGACGCGTGAAGGCCCGCGAAAGGAGATCGTGATCGCGGGCGCGGCGGTGGCGGGCGCGAGCGTGATCGCGGGCGCCGTGTTGCTTGGGGCGGCGCTCGGAGAGCAAGGGGCTCTGCGCAACGATGCGCCTACGAACGGCCAAGGCATGGCGGCTTGCGCCGCCGCGCAACCTGCGAACGGCGCGAGCCCGACGTGCGACGAGCTGCGCCGCAGGGGCCAGGCGGCGAACGCGATGGGGCAGTCCGGCGTAGCCCTCATGATCGCCGGCGGAGCGATCGGGCTCGCAACTGGCCTGTATGCGTTCTGGCCGCGTGCGCAGCAGAGCAAGCAGGGCTCACGTCTTGTGCCCCTCGCAGGTCCAAACGGTGCAGGCTTGATGTGGATCGGGTCTTTTTGAGGAAGATGGAGAAGACGATGCGCCAGAAGTTGTTTTTGGGATTTGCGCTCGCACTCTGTGCCTCCGCGACCGGGTGCTTCGATGTCTTCTCGGACGCACTGATCTTTCATCACGGAGGACAGGACGAGATTGGGGGAACCGGTGGCACGGGAGGCACGGGCACCGGCGGCACCGGCGGCACGACGACCATCGATCCGAAGTGCGTGCCGTCCGACACGAGCGAGCCGGTGGACGATGATTGCGGCGTGTTCGTGTCGAGCAGCATCGGCAAGAACACGAACAGCGGCACGAAGAAGGACGAAGCGTTCGAGACGCTCGACAAAGCGATCCAGGAGGCGAACGGCAGGCCGATCTATGTGTGTGCCGAGACGTTCAGCGAGAGCCTCACGCTCACCGAAGACGCGACGTTCTACGGCGGGCTCGACTGCAAGAACGGCTGGGCCTACGTGGGCGCGACGACGCGAACCGATTGGACCGCGCCGGCCGATGTGGTGCCGCTTCGTCTGCTGACCGGCACGCGCGCGGAGCTGCAGGATTTCGTTCTCGTCGCTGCCAATGCGACGAGCGCGGGCGGGTCGTCGATCGGGGTGATCGCCGAAGCGGGCACGCAGCTCGCGCTGCTGCGGTGCGACGTGAATGCGGGCACCGGCGCGAAGGGGGCGGACGGCGAGGCGCCTGCGGGCAACGGGACCAAGGGCGAGGACGGGAAAGACGGCACGGGCACCTGCACCAATCAAGGGGAGTTTGGTGCAAGCGGCGGCCAGCTCATCTGTGGAATGGCGAGCGTGGCCGGGGGCGATGGGGGAAACGGTACCAAGAACCTTGCGGGCGGTGCGGGAAGCCCCGGCCAACCCGAGCTCGTCGGTAGTGGGCTTGGAGGCAAGGGCCAGCAGGACACGCCCGCCACGGATTGCACTGTCGGAGGTAACGGTGTTGCCGGGATGCCGGGCGATCCGGGGCTGGGCGCACCAATGTCGCTCGGCACGTTGAGCCCCGACGGTTACGCGGGCGCCCCGGGGAACGACGGCAAATCGGGGGTGCCCGGTCAAGGGGGTGGGGGCGGCGGCGGCGCGAAATTCTGCGCCGTGAACGCCGGCCCCTCGGGCGGCGGCGGCGGCTCCGGTGGCTGCGGAGGAGCGGGAGGCAAAGCCGGCCAGGCGGGCGGCGCGTCGATTGGCATTCTTTCGCTGAACGCGAAGCTGACGCTCGATGCGGTGAACATCAGCACCCAGGCCGGCGGAAACGGCGGCGCGGGGGCGAACGGTCAGCCCGGCGGCGCGGGCGGAATCGGCGGTGTACCCGGGCCGGTGGGCATGAGCGCGGTCGCCTGCGCGGGCGGTAAGGGCGGCGAGGGAGGCCCCGGCGGGCGCGGCGGCGGTGGGCGCGGCGGTCACTCGTTCGGCATCGCGCACAAGGGCGAAGCGCCCAACACCGAAGCTGCCACCATCACCAACGGTACCCTGGGTGACGGCGGCGAGGGCGACGGAGCGATGGGCAAAGGCGCGCCCGGCGAAGCGGGAACCGCCCGCGAATTTCCGATGTGAGGGTGCCCCGCGAATCGTTTGCTCGCCGAGCGATCGAGCGATTCAACGTGTAGGGGCGGGCCGGCGGCGTGACCTTTCCACGCCGAGTCAGGGACCTGCCTCGGTGCTGCTTTTCCCAGCACTCTTGCCGCGACGTCGAGAGAAAGAACCAAACCGGACCATGCGCAGCGCAAGACCTCACCGGCAGGGAGGCGAGGCGCGGCTTGCAAAATTTCAGGGAGAGACCCATGGCGCGCACAGCACCTGTACCGAACCTCGCAGCAATTCCCGGGATGAACCCCGGCATCTTCGTCATGGGGGGAGGCGGCGACGGCGGTGGCTCCGGCGCCGGTGGCGGCAAAGGAAAGGGCGGTTAACAGGGCGCGAACGGCAAGAACGGTGGCAAGGATGCCAATGGGGGCGGCAAGGGGGCTGGCAATTGTGCCGCAGGATCCGGCGCCGGCTGCGCCGGGGGACATAACGGCGGCGTCACGAAGGGCGATCCGGTCGATGTGGCGACCGGTCGCGTGCTCACCGTTCCCGTGGTCGATGCGCACTTCGGTGGGCCGCTCGGCCTGCAATTCGTCCGGACTTACAGCTCCGCCGCACGCGAGCGGGATATCGGTCTCGGTTTCGGGTGGTCCCATTCGTTTGGATGGTCGATCGAGGTCCGGCGCCGCTCGGTGGAGGTGTGGCAGGAAGGCGGGCAGCGCGTCGTCTTCGCTCGGCCCGAGCCAGGAGAGGAAATCATAGGGCCGCTGGGGTGGACGCTCCGCGCCGAGGCTTGGGGCTTCGTGGTCGCAGCGGACGACGACGTCAAGCGCACCTTTGCGGAGCGGGCCGAAGAGCGGGTGCTCCTCTCGTCAATCGAAAATCGCAATGGGCAGCGTACGACGCTACGCTACGAGGATGGCCGGCTCGCGGAGGTGGTGGACGCTGCCGGGCGCAGCCTGCGCATCAAGACCGATCCTGCTGGTCGTATCGCCCTCGTCGAGGCCAAAAACGCGCAGCAACAGGGGCGCATCGTGGTTTTTGCGCGGTACGCCTACAACGACGCCGGCCAGCTCGTTCGGGTGAGCCACGAGGACGGGGCCGACACGCGTTTCGAGTACGACGAAGATCACCGACTCACGGCCTTCACGTCGCCCGTGGGCCTGACCTTCCACTTCGTTCACGACAGCCAGGGCCGCTGCGTCGAGACTTGGGGGGATCGAGCCGACGGCAAGGACCCGAGCCTCTCCCCGGCGTTGAGCCCCTTTCTCGCGGACGGACGCACGAAGGCAAAAGGCATCCTTCACAATGTCATTGACCATCAGGTGGACGGCTATTGCGAGGTGGTGGACGCGACGCGGGTACAGCGGTTCTTCTTCGACGAGGCGGGGAGAATCACCAAGGCGACGTCGGGCCCGAGCGTGCTCACACGTTCCTACGATGCGCTGGGGCTGCTCGTTGCGTACACGGATCCGGCCGGAAACACCTCGGAATGGAAGCGGGACGGGCGCGGGAGAATCGTCTCGCACAAGGACGCCGCCGGGCGACTGAGCGAATACGAGCGCGACGATCGGGGCAACGTGACCAGGAGCACCAATCCCGACGGCGGCACGGTCACCATTGCGTACGACGCCCGCGGCAACGCGGAGCACGTCACGGATCCGGGCGGGAAAACGACCCACGACGACCACGACGATCGCGGTCTCGTGACCGCGATCACCTGGCCCAATGGCGCGGTGATTCGCATTGCGCGCGACCGCCACGGCAATATCGCCGAGGTGGCGGCGCCGAACGGCGGCATGTTTCGGTTGGCGTACGATTACTTTGGCCGGCAGACGTCCATCACCGGCCCGACGGGCGCGACCACGACCACGAGCTACGACGATCGCGGCAATCTGGTGCGCACGGTGAGCGCGACGGGCGCCGTGTCGAGCTTCGCCTACGACGCGGCAGGCCATCCGATCGAGTACACCTTGCCGGGAGGACACAGCTACAGAGTCGGCTGGGCGGGGCTCGATCAGAGTATCTCCCTCACTCGGCCCGATCAAACCGAGCTGCGCCTGTACTACGACTTCGACCAAAAGCTGGTCTGCATGCGCAACGAGGTTGGAGAGGAGCATCGATTTTCTTATGACGCCGCGGGGTTCCTGGCGCGCGAAGAGACGTATGACGGGCGCACCCTTTCGTACCACTTCGATCTCGGGGGCAACCTCGTGAGCTACGACAACGGTGCCGGGCAGCGGACCGAGATCGTGCGCGACTCTGTGGGCCAGATCGTTGGTCGCAAGAGAGAGGACGGGACGGCGGACACGATCGACTACAACGGTCGCGGAGAGATCGTCGGTGCGCGGAACGAGCACGCGGAAGTCCAGCTCGAGCGCGACGCGCTGGGGTTCGTGGTGCGGGAGACCCAGATCATAGGCGGTGCCGCCCACACGATCGATGCGGCGTACGATGCGCTGGGCCGCCGGACGCAGCGAAGCACATCGCTTGGCTTCGTCGAGCGGTTCGAACGGGATGTCATGGGATGGGTGTCGCGGTGGACAGGGCCCGGCGACGATGCGCTGCTGTCCCGCGACCTGCTCGGCCGGGAGACACGGCGCACACTTCGTCTCGACGGCCGGATCGAGAGCGCGTTCGATGCGGACGGCCGGCTTTCCCACCGCCGCTCCGTGGGAAATGCGAACAAACACGTAATGAGCCTCGACCAGCCGGATTGGATGGGGGCATCCCCGATGGACGTGCGGATGAATCGCGCCTATGGCTGGTCGGCAGCGGGTGATCTCGAGCAGATCTGGGATCAGACCGATGGACTCACGCGCCTCGCCTACGACGCGGTCGGACACGTGCTCGCGGTATTGCCTCAAAAACTGCAAGAAGAGCTCTTCCGCTACGACGCGGCGGATCGCGTGCATGAAGCGGGGCTCAAGGCTCCGTTGCGCTCCTACGGACCGGGTGGGCGTCTTTTACAGCGAGGCGGGGCGCGCTATGCATGGGACGATGCCGGGCGGCTCGTGCGAAAGGACATCGACGGCGGCGGCGCTCTACTCCAGCAGGGCTGGGCTTACACGTGGGACGCAGCAGATCACTTGCAATCGATCACGCGGCCCGACGGTGTGCGAATCGAATTCGCGTACGACGCATTCGCCCGTCGCGTGCTCAAGACCGAACGCCGGTTTGATATTTCCGGCAGGGACACCGTGATCGCTACCACACGGTTCGTCTGGGACCGACAGACCCTGGCCTACGAGATCCGTACCCGCGCGACGGAGGTAGGAGACCCGGTGGTCGAGGAGCGAGTGTACTCGTTCGATGAGGAGACATTTGTGCCGTTCGCGCACCACGAGGCGAGAACGCACGCGGGACGACGCGAAGATCTCGGTACTGTTCACTACGCCACCGACCCGATCGGCACACCGACGCATCTCATCGGGCCGGATGGGGCCGTCGTGGGGCGCATCGAGCGCACCGCTTGGGGAGCGACGACACCGAAGGAATGCACGCGCTCCACGCCGCTACGGTTTCAGGGGCAGTACGAGGACGAGGAAACCGGACTCTATTACAATCGGCACCGCTATTACGATCCCGAGACCGGCACGTATCTATCGGCCGATCCCATCGGACTTGCGGGCGGCCACCTGCCGTTCGGATATGTTGCGAATCCGTTCATGTTTGTGGACCCACTCGGCCTGGTGCAAAAGCACCCGGCATCTTCGACCACAATCACGTTGAACGACGGCCCGCCCCCTACCACCATAAAGGGTGATACGGCCAACTTCGAGCCCGGCTTCGTGCCTCACCCTGCCGTGATGGACAAGATTCCTCCGCCTGGGGAAGGATTGCCACCCGCCAAACAGCGAGGCAATTGCTCGGAGGTCGTAGCCATGAGCAAGCTACTCGATCAGCAAGGTGTGCCTCGCAAAGGTTATACCCCGGAGCAAATTCGGGCAGCCACGGGCAAGATCGACAAGGTGGAGACGACGATGCCACGTACCGGGGCAGGAAAAGAAGCGTGCGGCTATTGCGGTCAGATGATGGCAAACATGGGCGTTCCTCCGGAAAAAATCGTCAATGGATAGCGACCAGAGCAATACGATCCCCGCGTCCGTACACGCGTTCGCAAAACGCCTGTCCCCCCGCGCCCAGCAGATGCTGAGTCGCTGGAAGTGGACCGTGCGGCCGGAGCGGCGCGTTTCCCACGCGGAGCTTCAACGATGCCTCGCCGAGAAAGGCATCCCCGAGTGGCCAGGGCTATGGCCCATCGAAGAAGCCTTCGGCGGCACGGGCATCGCCGGGCTCGATCTCGACTTCGGCGTTACGCACCTCCTTCCGTACTACGAAAGGGAAGAGTTGATTGACGACAGTACGGGCCGGGTCTTCGTACCAGCAGGCGAGTGGGGCTCCTTTTCAGTGCTGTTGGGATCGGACGGTGGACTTTACCAGGTCACGACGCCCGACATGATCGAGAAGTTGGAACCGTCGTTCGAGAGTTTCCTCGAGAATCAGGCCATGGCGCGCTCGTTCAGGACGTGGGCTCCAAATGGCTTCGTAGCGGATCTCTCTCCAGGCTTCGTGGCGCCCGCCCTCGCGACCCAGCGGGCGGTGCCTCCGGTCACCGAGGCTTCGAACGAATTTCACCGTTGGTGGCAGGACGGCACCTGGACCCTCTTCGAGGCGGGCGAGAACGGTGCCGCTGTCATCTGGGCAAAGACACTCGAAGGCCTGGTGGCAGCCATTGACGCCGCCGCGGATATCGAGCCCAGGTTCGACGTTCGTCCCCGGCCGTCCTACGAGCAAGAGCACATCACGGAGCTGACGACGGACGAGGTTGCCGCGCTCGCACCCACGCTGGAGCACATTCGATCCCGGTCCGGAGCCCGTCGGTTCGCTTTGCTTGGTGAGCCGTCCATCTACGAGGGGAAACCGCCGTCCACAGGCGACGTGTGGATCTCCGGCGAAGGAGAGACATTGCAAATTGAGGTGCTGGAGCGGCGCGAGGGCAAAGTCGTGAATTACTGGCAGCTCACCCCCAATGGCAGCCACGCTCTGCTCATGTCGCGCTACGGCAAGGGATAGCGGAGAAGGCGTCTGGCAATGAAGATGCGAAAGGACAAGCCATGCGCAAGACAGACACACCCGACGATCCGGTTCTCGCCGCCGAGGTCCAGCGGGCCGTCGAGCCTTACCGGCGCATCTTTCCGGCGGAAGTGATCTCGATCATGGAGGAGATCCTCGAGCACGCCCTCACGACCCATCCGGTCGGCGTCGAGCTTCTCGATCGCGTGCGCCCGCGGGCCACGCGCGAGCACAGCGACAAGCGGGCCAAGAACGGCGCGGCCGAGGTCGTGCCGGTCAAGAAAGCCGGGGCGAAGTGAGGCGCTCGAAGCCTGACATCGGGGCTCCGGATCGCACAAGCGCGCTCGAAGCCCCGAATCCCACGCGCGGCATCTTGCCGTTAGCCGTCCTGCCGCTGCCGCCCGCCGAACAAGACGTCGGGGCCCCGGCCGGCACGACCGTGCCGCTCACCAAAGAGCAGCAGGGATGGGTCGAACGCGGCATGAAGACCGTGGCGCGGTGCGCGACGACGCACGTGAGGAGAGCGGGGGGAAAGGTCAGCTACGAAGAGTTTCTCTCGCTCGGGTCCATGGGGCTCATGCAAGCGGTCCGCACGTACCGGCCCGCGGACGGCACGGACTTCGAGATCTACTGTTACAAACGCGTCGACGGGGCGATGAAGTACGGTCTGAAGAAAGCCAGTCGGTTCTACGCGCTGCTCTGGGACGCTGGTTATACCCACCTCGAAACGACGCGCGACGACGGGCCGTCGCTCGACGAAGCCGACGCCTCGGCGGATGAAAGGACGCTGCACGGCTTCTCGAACCGGCTGATGACCGCGGTGGCTCGGAAGGTGTGCGGCTCCGCGACGATGATGCTGGCAGCGACCACGGAAGAGGCCGTCGCGCGTCGCGCGGAATGGTCCCGGCGAATGCGCATCATGGTGGAGGAGATGGAACAAACACCGGAGCCTGGCAAAGAGCTGCTCCATCTGCTTTGCGACGAAGAGACGAGCTTGAAACAGGCCGCCGAAAAGCTGGGCCTCACCTACGGGGAGGCGCGCGGGCTGCGCGACAGGACGATGGACGACCTGGGGATGCGCGTGCGCAGGCGGTGCGCATTGGAACCGCCGGATTGAGGCCTGTCAGAAGTCGGGATCGCAGACCAGACCGGTACACTTCTTCGGCTGCGCGCCAGGTTTCGTGGCCGGCGCCTTCGTGGCCGGCGCGGAGGACGGCGGTTTCTTCGTGACCTGCGGGAGTGGCTTGGGCGTTGGCTGCGGCACCTCTTCGGAGACCACCGCCGACGTGGTGCCCCACCCGGCCGCGGCGGCTCCGGCGCCTGCGTCTTCGGCCACCAGCGCTGCCGCGTCCGCCGCCACCTGCACCGAGGCTCCCGCGTCTGCGCCCGCGGCGTCCGGAGCAGCCGCCGAAACGACCGCTTCAACCACGGTCGGGCTCGACGTCCAGCTCCGGAACGCCAGCGCGCCGACTCCCACCCCGAGCAACATCCCGCCGGCCAGGACGGGCAGCGACAAGAACCTCCGAGCCGGTCGCAACCTCAGCGAGCGCGAAGACGCCGCGAGTGTCGACAGCTTTTCTCTGGAGGTCGCGCCATCGGGCTCGCCGAGCTTCAGCGTATCGCCCGGCTCGAAGTCCGGCGCAGGCGCAGTGGTCGCCGTTGCCAGCGCGGTCCGGGGTGTGGAAGAAGGTGGCGGCGGAGCACCGGCGGTTTGGGGCCGCAGCTCGGCACGTCCGAGCGGAGCCCCGATTCTGGAAGCGGACGGCTCGGGGAGACTCATCGCCGCGAACGACGGCCTCTTCCCGCGTTCCCTTCGTACCCGCTTCAACGCGGCGACCAGATCATCGGCCAGCTCGCGCATCGTCACGAAGCGGTGCTCGCGCTTCTTCTGCACGGCGCGCTCGACGATGGTCCACACGTAGTCGGGGACGTCCGGGTTCAGCTCGGGAAGCGGCACCACGGCCTGCGTGATCGAGCGTGTCACCTTCTCCATCAGCGTCAGCTCGCCGTCGTGACCAACCTCGGCCGGGCGCTTGCCCGAGAGCATCTCGTACACCATGACGCCCAGCGCGAAGACGTCGGCCCGCTCGTCGATCTCCGCCGTGCCGCCCATCTGCTCCGGCGCCATGTAGAGCGGCGTGCCGATGGCTTCGTTGCTCGACGTGGACTTCAGGCTCGTCCTGAACTTGGCGATGCCGAAGTCCGCGACCTTCGCCAGGCCGTCGCGCGTGAGGAGCACGTTCTCGGGCTTGAGGTCGCGGTGTACGACAGGCCGGCCGCTGGCGTCCCGTATCTTGTGCAGCTCGGCGCACCCTTCGGCGATTTGACGCGCCCACCGCAGCGCTTGCTCGACCTCAATCGGCCTGCCCTTGGGCAGCTTGTCGCGCAGCGTGCCGCCCGGGACGTACTCCATCGCGAGCCAGATCCGCGCCCCGTCTTTGCCCGCCGCGTGGAACCGCACCACGTTGTCGGCCTCGATCTCGGCCATGAGCGTCGCCTCTTTCATGAGCCGCGCCCCGAGGTCGGCGTCGTCCTGCACATCCGGCGTGAGAACCTTGACGGCGACCTTCGCGCCCCGCGGATCTCGGCCGCGGTACACCACGCCGAAGCCGCCCGAGCCGATGCGCGCTTCGATCTCGATACCGCCGATCAGGTCCCCTTCCCGGAGCTCGCCTCTCTCTACCGTCATGCCGTCACGCCTCACCTTTCAGCTCAAGAAGCCGGCGAGCCGTGCCCCGAGGAGCAAGAGCAGGGTGAGAGCCGCACACGCCATGGCGAGCAACCCCACCACACCGAGCGAGGATACCAAAGGCCGCGCAGTTCCAGGTCGCCCAAACGCACCGGGAGACGGTGAGCTCGGCGCGCGCTCGGCTTCAGCGCGCTGCGGTGCCGGCCTGCCGGGGATCTCGACCATCCGCACCGTCCCCCCACCGCCCATTCGGATCGTGCCCCGATCGGCGGCTCGCGCGGCCGCATCGCCGAGCGGCACCGCCGCGAGCCCGTCCGAAAAATCCCTCGCCGTCGCGAACCGCCGTTCCGGCAGTTTTTCCAGCGCAGTGCGGATCGCTCGTTCCAGCGCCGGCGGGATCGCGAACGGGGCGAAGTCCGACACCGGCCGCGCCGGCTCCGTGACGTGCGCCAGCAGGACATCCATCATCTCTACGTGGTGCGCGAACGGGTCGCGTCCGGCCAGCATCCAGAACAGCAGCGCGCCCACCGAGTAGAGATCGGCCCGTCCGTCCACCGGGCTCGCGCACGCCTGCTCCGGTGAGAGGAAGCTCGGCGTGCCGATGGCGACGTTGCCGGCCGTCGCGGCCGGCACGTTCACGACAGCGCCCGGCGCGCTCGCAAGCACCTTCGCCACGCCAAAGTCGAGCAGCTTCACGAGGCGTGAGCCCGGCCCTTCCGCGTCGCAGAGGAACACGTTGGCCGGCTTCACGTCGCGGTGTACCAGCCCGTCGCGGTGTACCACGGACAGCGCCGCCAGCACTTGCCGCGCGACGTCGATCGCCTCGCGTGGCGAAAGCGGCCCGCGCGCCCGTCCCTCGGCCTGGAGCGTGCGACCCGCGAGCTTCTCCATCACGAAGTACGGCCGCCCGTCGGCGAGCGTGCCCAGATCGATCACGGCGACCAAGTGGTCCGAGCGCAGCCGCGCGAGCACTTGCGCCTCCAGGCGCATACGCTCGACGAGGATCTCGTCGAGCGCGTGTCGCTCGTGCAGCACCTTCACCACGACCCGCTTGCCAAGCGCGACGTGCTCGGCGTCGACCACCACACCTTGAGCGCCTTTGCCCAGTAGGCCGAGCGCCTGGTACTTCGTCCCGGCGAGAAGATGGGCCAAGCCCGCCGGAGAGTGCGGCGGGGGCGCAGGAGGGGGAGCGGGAGCGGCTTGGGGCAGCATCGTTTTCAAACCTCTGCCCTGTTCTCTTGCGCTCGGTGGCGAGGTGCCGATCTTTTTCGTGAAGCCGGTGAAAAATGCCGGCACCTTCGCCGGCACGCGGAGAAATACGCACAGAGAGATGGAACGGACCGAAGAAGGCAGCCGCCCTCCGGCGAGCCAAACGCGTGCTTCTGCCCGCAGCCACGACGGGGCCGCGAGCGGCCCAAAACCCCTGCCCGGCGAAGACGGTGCCGACTCGTTGATCGTGTCGAGCGGCCCGTACGACGCGGCCGGCATCCCCTCTCCGGATCCGAGCGATCCCGACGCGGCCCTGTACGCCGCGGCACGCGCGCGCCCGGACTGGACGACCAAGCCCGCGGCAAGGGCGGCGATCGAGGAGCTGTGCCGCGGCCTGGAACCTGGTGAAGACCCCTTCTTCTGGGAGGTGGCCAAGCCCGGTCCGGTGAAGATCAGCGACGCGCAGGAGCATGTCTCGACCGTCGTGCCCGAAGCGCCCTTCGGTGCCGACGCCAAGCCCACGGGATTGGAGTCGCGCCGCTTGTACGTCTCCCCCGGCGCGGATCCCCGAGCCCTCGCCACGGTGCGCAGCCCCGGCCGGAACGGCCCGCAAACGGCCGCCGCGATCGTGGTCGATGCGACGCTCGTGTCCGGCAGGGAACGGGGGACCAGCAGCTCACGCCCACCGCCCGGCGATCTTCGGAGCAGGCGCGTCAGGCGCGGCGCGCTCGCGGCGATGGGTGGTGCGAGCGTCCTGGGGATCGGGCTCGCGATCGTCGAGCTGTTCGCCTCCTCGAACAACCCCATCGCACCGCTCGCCACGAGCGCGAAATCCACGGCCGCTTCCTCGGCGCTCGTACCGCAGCCGGCTTGGAGCACGGCGGCGCTCCCGGCCCCACTGACGTCCTCGGCCCAGGTCGTGATGACAGCACCGCTCCCGCCGGGTTCGCCACCGGCCGGCGTGCGAGCTCCGGGGCGCGCCGTCCCGGCGACGGAGCCACGCTCCGGCGCAAGCGCACTGGCATTGATTCCTGCGCCGCGGGCGACGGGCGCACCCACCGCCGCGAGCCCCACGCCGCCGAGCGCGCTTGCTCCCGCTTTGCCACCTCCGTCCGTCGGGGCGTCGGCTCCGTCAAAGACCGAAGTACCGCTCCCCGAGAAACCGGACTTTTAACAGGTGAAGGATTGAGTGTGGTCTCGCTGCCAGAGGCGCGACAGCACTTTTTCCAGCACTCTCGCCGCGACGTCGAGAGAGAGAAACAGACGGCACGGACAGCTCGCTCGCAAGCTTCGCGAGCCCTCTCTGGTCGGGCGCTCCCCTTCTGCGGAGAGCGATGTGTCGCCCGCGCGCGGGCGGAAGGAGTGGTTGAATGTCGGCGGTAATATCCCTGTTTCTGAATGTGACAGTCTCGCTCCCGAAGGTGTCTTTCGCCAAGGTGCGCCGCTACACGCTCGCGGATGCGCTCAACGCGATTCCCGAGATGACAGTCGAAGTCTTCGGCATGGATCCCGATCTCGACATGGCCGATCTCGTGGGCCAGGCAGCGAGCGTACACCTGGACGAGCCGGCCGTGCCGAGCTTTGACGGCATCGTGCGGCACGTGGAACAACGCTCCTTGGATACCGCCGGGGTCTCGATCTACACGCTGACCATTGCCCCTCGACCCTGGCTCACGACCGAGCGTGGGGGACACCGCATCTTCCAGGACCGGACCGCGCTCGAAATCGTCAGTGACGTCCTCGCGCCTTACGGCGACGCCATGGACAAGCCCGAAGGCGTGATCCTTCAGCACGTCTTGCCGACCTACGAATACCGCGTGCAGTGCGGCGAAACAGACCACGATTTCCTCTTTCGCATTCTCTCCGAGCACGGCCTCTCGTCGTACTGGTCACCCGACGCGAAGGGCCAGCGCCGTTGGATCGTGACGGACGATCTCTCCGCCGGCAACGCCGACATAGAGGTGCCGTACAGGCCCGCGTCCGGTGCGCTCGCCGCCACCGGGCCACACGTCTCGTCCGCGGCGGTCCACGCCCGGCTTTGCTCCTCCGAGGCCAGGCTACGCGACTACGACTATCGAAAGCCCGCCTTCCGCCTGGAACAGCGGTGCATCGCGGGTGACGTCGTGGAAGCGGAGGACGCGCTCAACCGGTATAGCTTCGCCGTCGGACGGTTTGAGGACGATGAAGACGGCGGCGTCCTCGCGGCGAGGCGTCTCGAACAAGCCAGATCGAAGAGCCGGACCTATCGATGGGAAGCGAGCTTTGCCATGCGACCGGGGATGAGGATCCGACTCCACGACCATCCGCGCGACGACGCGAACGGCGATTTCCTCGTGGTGTCGGCATGGACGGAGGTGGATTCCCAAGCACGAAAGCACGTCGCGGAGGTCGTTCCGGCCCAGCTTCGATGGCGACCCGAAGTGCTGCCCAAGCCCCGGATCCACGGCACTCAAACGGCGTTCGTGGTGGGCGCCCCGGGCAAGGAGATCGATGTCGACAAGAAAGGGCGACTCTCGGTGCACTTTCATTGGGACACGCGGAAGGGCGGAGCTTCACGCCGCCTGCGCGTGGCAATGCCGTGGACGGGCACGAACCGAGGCTTTTGGACGTCCCCGCGTGTGGGAGATGAAGTGCTCGTCGCGTATCTCGACGGTGATCCCGATCAGCCGCTCGTGGTGGGCAGCGTGAACAACGCCGTTTCGCCGCCTGCGACGCCCTTGCCGCGGTACGAAACGCAGTCGTGGTGGAGGTCGAAGTCGAGCCCTGACGGCGACGGGTACAACGCGATCTTGATGGAGGACGCGAAAGGAGCGGAGGCCCTGGCGATGTACGCCGAGCGCGACTTCTTCTCCCGGACGGGCCGCCGAGCGCACACCGTCGTCGGGGAGAACCAGATCCTCGAAATCAGCGGAAGCCAGAGCGTGACCGTTGGCGGAGGGCAGAGTACCGGCGCCGGAAACGTTTCGACGACGGTGGGCGGCGAGTACAAGCTCACGGCGAAGACCATCACCGTCCACAGCACCGGCGACATGTCGTTGCAGTGTGACGGATCGCGCTCGGATCTCACGACCGCTTTTCACACGGTCGGTGCCCAAAACTTGACGTTGACGGGCAGCACGAGTGCCACGCTCGCGGGCGGCCAGATAGGCATCCTCGCGGCCGGCGACGGAGCCTCCATCAAGCTCGAAGTGGGAGGCTCGTCGATCGAGATGTCCGCCGACAAGATCACCATTCGTTCGCCGCTCGTGGAGATCAACCCTTGAGGAAGCCATGGCCCTTCTTGCCGCCCGGATGAACGATCCTCAGTTGTGCCGGTCGCACGGCCCCGCTCCATTGACGGACGGTGCGCTGAACGTGCGGATCAACAGCCTGCCGGCGGTACGCGCCGGCGACGCCTTCCAGTGCGGTGGATGTCCGAACCGCGTGCAGACGGGCGCATCCACGGTGACCTTCGGTGGCGAGTTCGCCGCTCGATTGACAGACACCTCCGATCACGGGGGCCGCATCGTTCTCGGGGCGGCCAACGTGGTGATCGGGGGCGCATCCGGGATGGGCTGTGTCGGCGCAGGAAAGAGCACCTGTCAGGCGATGGCCGCCGGGCGCGCGTCGGGCAACACCAAGCAGAGCTACGGCAACTGCGTATTGGAGAGCGTGCGGCAGATCATCCGGCGGGCGATGGCAAACGAGGTGACCGAGGACGAGCTGAAACGGCACGCGGAAGTCAACGACCGGGTATCGAAAGGAGCGACAAATGGAGGCTCCGACGGCGACAATGGACAGAAGCTCCTCGGCGATTTCGGTGTGCCCGCCGAGCGCATGCCAGCTGCGGGGCCGGCGGACCTGGATGCCGTCAAGCAAGCGATCTCGGAGCGGCGGGGGGTGGTGGCCTTCGTGGATCCGCACGAAATTTCGCCTGGGAAGTATCCCACACCTGCATGTCACGCCGTCGTGGTGACCGGGGTCGAGCTGGACGAGGACGGAAACGTGACAGCCGTGTTCATCAATGACACCGGAGCCGGCGAGTGTGGGAAGAAGGTCCCTGCCGCGGCGTTCGGGTCGGCCATGCGCAACCTGCCGAGCCACAAATCCGCCGGCGGCACATCTCTTCTGGTCACGAAAGGAGCCATCTGGTGAAACGGAACCTTCTCCTCGCGGGTGCGATTGGCCTGGCCGCGTGCTCGTCGTCGAAACACCCAGGCTGCACAGGGAGCAATTGGTCGATGTCTGGCAGTCAGTCTGAATTTGATCCCACCGCCTCCGTGTGGTGGAGCTGGGGCGATGCCGGTCCATATCAACCGGCGCACCTACCGGTCCCCGTGAAGCGTGCCACCGGCCTTCGACTTGCAGCGTTCCAGATCTATTGTCCCTGGGCGGTAGCCGACCAGCCGGAGGTGGAAGGAATGCGCGAGCTGGACAAAGTAACCGCTCCGATGAATGTCTACTACGGCGATCCGGCAACAGGCGAGCTCGAAAAGCGAGTCCGTATTGATTGGAGGGAGGAAGTTTCTGGTGGAGAACGGTCTCACTTCGGCATTCCGATCCCGCCCGACGGTGTCGTGGGGCACTTCTCGGATCCACGCTGGCCGCCAAAGGAGCGCGTGGAGCTTCTCCGACAACGTATCTACTCGGCGCTCGACGTGCTCCTGCCCTTCTTTGCCGACGAGAACCGGCCCTGGACGGAAGAAGCCAATACGGCCGCTCGCGAGGTTCGCGACTTCTTCCCAATGGCCGCAGAGCCGGGACTCTGGCCTTACTACAACGCCGAAGGAAAGGAGTTCTTCGCGTGGGTGGAGAAGAACGCACCGCCGGGAAGGGCGCCGCTTCCGTGGGAAGTGTCGAGCCAATAGCGAAGAACGGGTAATGGGGAGAGGCTCCGCGGCAGTGCGACACGGCACCGCTCGCGGCACGTCGACAACGCACAGCGCCGCGCTACGGCACGTCGGGCACGTCCGTTCGGAGCGATCGAGACCGCGAGAGGCGGGCGTGTATTCAGCGGCGGGAGAGGTAACGGAACGAATGGTATCAACGACTGACACGCGCAACGAGAACCTCAGCAGCAGAGGAATCGCGCGCGAAGACACCGCGACCTCGCACCTGCGCACGCTCGCGCCGTTCGAGGCGGCGGGTGGGACCCACACCGGGCAACTGCGAGCGACGAACGAAGACCGTTTCGCGATCGTGCGCGACCTGGGCTTGTGTGTCGTCGCCGATGGTCTCGGCGGACACTCGGCGGGCGAGGTCGCGGCGCAGCTCGCGATCGACGAGGTCACGACGTACCTCCGCGAGGCGGCTCCCGATCCGACACCGCGAGAAAAAGAGAGCGAGGACACTGGTCCGCGTTTCACGATCGGGTTGTTGGCGCTGGCGGTGCAGCACGCCAACAAAGCGATCCATCTCGCAGCTCGCAACGTGGCCGCGTGCAACGGCATGGGCACCACGATCGCCGCGGTGCTGGTCGTTGGAGGGTCGTCGGCATTCCTGGCGCACGTGGGCGACTCGCGCGTGTACCGGCTGCGCGGTGGCCAGCTACAGCGGCTCACGGAAGACCACTCTTGGACCGAAGAGTACCTCCGCACACACGGCGCGGGCGCCGATCTGCGCGTGGCACAGGCGCGGTCGCACCTCCTCACCCGTTGCCTTGGAAGCAGTGCGGACGTGCGCGTATCGCTGCACTTCGAGCGGTTCGATCCGGGCGATGTGGTTCTGCTCTGCACCGATGGCGTTTGGAACGTCGTCGAAGCCGAGGTCATCGCGCAGGTGCTCTCGGAGGCGGGGGATCTGCAACGCGCGGCGGACCGCTTGATCGACCTCGCGAACGTCGCGGGAGGCCCGGACAACATCACCGCGATCCTCCTGCGGCCCACAGGTGCGAGCGAGGATGAGACCCACCACGCGCGAGCGTGAGAGCAGAGGACGCGAACCGTGGCGCGCGCCACGGTTGCCGGCCGTTTGCCGAGCTCCACATCGAGGCGCCTCGTAGAACCGTCGATCTGCGCCGTGCAAAGCCTGATTGGGGCTCGGTGACGGCTCACCTTGCCCCGATCAGGGTCTGAGGGGTGGCTATCCACCCTTCGATCTGGGCCGCACAGAGGTTGCCGGGTGCAAGGTGACGGCTGGAGAGGCGCTGTGCTCCATCCGTCCGGGACAAGGTCACAGTGGACCAGAGATCGCGCAGAGCGTGGCCGGGTCGGATCGACGTGTCGTCAGACCGATTGCACTACCTGATCGGCGCAAGGTGACGCTTTTGGTGGCTTGTTTCGCGAAGGAGGCGAGCGAACGCGCCGGGCAAGCTAGTCTGGGGCGGGAACGACCGGCGGGAACGACCGACGTCAGGGTTTCTCGGGTTGACCGTCTGCCTTGGGCTCTTGCGGCTCACTTCCGCCCGGCGGTGTGGCGACTTCCTCTTCTGCCGTAACAGCGGTGTCGCTCGGGAAGAAGGAGTCTGCCCACGCGCGACCGTAGCCCTTCTCCGCGGCGATTTTGAGGAGCTCTGCGTAGGTGGAGAGGCGCAGCGTATTGCAGCCTTCCTTCCAGTCTTCGACGTCGCTCGCGCTCATCGTGCGGTCACCCTTCGCTTTCGTCCGGGCATCGAGAGCCGCCAGGGCCGACTTTGCCAGCGTGGTGAGAGGCGCGAGGAAGGTTCGGAGCGTGTGCTTCTTTTCGAGCTTCTCCAGCTCGGCCGCCATCACGTTGAGGGTCTGTTCGCACTGCTTGCGTAGTGGTTGGCGCACGTATTGGGATGGGGCTACCGGGAAGAAGCGCCTGAAGAACGGACTCTTCCGGTCGCCGCCGGCCTCGCCGAGCACGCTCGCGCCGAAACGGACGGTCTTCCCGTCGAGCTGAGCATTACGGACCGCGACGACAGCCTCGGCCCGAATGACGCTGCGCCGTCCGGCGCGCTCCTGCTTGAATTTGTCGTCCCATTCAGCGATCTGGTCGCGGAACGGCGCTGCCAGCTCCGCAGTCTCCTCCTCGGCCGACAGGCCGGCTTCGGGGTATTCGAGGTGTTCGAGAAACGTCAACAGAGACGCACTTAGCGGGATCTTTCTCATCTCTCCTCCTTGACCGGGCGCGGACCGAAGCTCCGGCCGCACGTCGAGCATCGACGTCGGATGCTACAGCCGATCTGCGACGGAGGAGAAGCGGCGCATGCTGACGTTGATCAGGAGCGCGACGCAGATGAGCATGGTGAGGACGCTGGAGCCGCCGTAGGAGAAGAGCGGCAGCGTGACGCCGACGACGGGCAGGACGCCGGCCGTCATGCCCATGTTGATGAAGGCGTGGCAGAAGAGGATCGAGGAGCAGCCGACGGCGAGGACGCAGCCGAAGCGATCGCGGGCCTGCGAGGCGATGCGAATGCCCCACACGCAGAGGAATGCGTAGAGGAAGACGAGCACGACGGAGCCGACGAAACCCCACTCTTCGGCGAAGATGGGGAACGGGAAGTCGGTGTACTGGTCGGGGATGAAGTTGAACTGGTTCTGCGTGCCCTTCATGTAGCCGCGGCCGAGCACTCCGCCGTTGCCGATGGCGATGCGCGAGTGGTGAGCGTGCCAGCCGCCCTTGAGCAGGTCTTGCTCGGGGTTCAGGAAGGTGGTCACGCGGGCGCGCTGGTACGGCAGCAGCACGTAGGTCCAGATGACGGGCGCGGCGGCCGAGACGGTGCCGACGAAGCCGGCGACGCTCTGCCAGCGGACCTTGGTGAGCGCGGCGACCATCAGGAACACGATGAAGTGGATCGACGCGGTGCCGAGGTCAGGCTGCTTGAGGATCAGCAGGCCGGGGACGATGGTGAGGCCGGCGGGGATGAGCAGCTCGCGGAGAGAGCGGCCCTCGTTGCGCGGATCGTCGTGGAGGAACTTGGCGAGGGCGATGACGAGGAAGAGCTTGGTGAACTCGCTGGGCTGGAAGCGGAAGGCGCCGAACTCGATCCAGCGGGCGGAGCCGCGCACGTCGCGCGCGAGCACGAAGACGAGGGCGAGCGAGAAGACGCCGAAGGTGTAGAGGACGTAGGCGAAGCGCTCGAGGTGGCGGTAGTCGATCGCGATGAGGACGCCGCCGACGATGCCGCCGAGGAAGAGCCAGTAGATCTGGCTGATGTAGAGCTCGGCGCGGGCGCCGGTGTAGACGCTGGTGGCGCTGTAGAGGTTGATGACCCCGAGCACCGCGATGAGCACGATGCAGATGAAGAGCGGCCAGTCGAAGAGGTCGCGGATCCGCGAATCGTTGCGGTTCACGGCGAGCCTCGCTGGGCGGGCACCGCGCCTGGCCCGCCCGGGTCTCGCGCGGAGGCCGGCCTGGCGCTCTGCCGCGCGCGCTGGAGATCCTGGTAGGCCTTGACCACCTCGAAGGCGATGGGCGCGGCGTGTTTGCCGCCGGCCCCGCCGTGCTCGACGAGGGCCACGACCGCGACCTCGGGCGAGCGCGCCGGGTAGTAGCCCGCGAACCACGCGTGCTCGCGGTTGAAGTACCAGACCTTCTCGGCCTCTTCGCCGCGCACGACGTGGTGCGAGACCTGCGCGGTGCCCGTCTTGCCGGCGACGGAGACGCCCTCGAGACGGCGGGTGTAGGCGGTGCCGCCGACCTCGTTGACGCCTGCGACGAGCGCCTTTTGCACGAGGGCGAAGTTCTCGGGGCGGATGTCGAGCTGGCGGCGGACGCGCGGCGAGAACTCTTGCACGACGGTGCCGGCGCTGGTCTCGACGGCGCTGACGATCTGCGGCTGGAACAGCGTGCCGCCGTTGGCGAGGGCGGCGTAGGCGAGCGCGAGCTGCAGCACGGTGACCGTGGTCGCGCCCTGGCCGATGGCGGCGTTCAGGCCAAAACCAAGGCGAAACTGGCCCTTGTTGCGCAACGTCATCCAGGCGCGGGTGGGCATCTTGCCGGCCGCCTCGGCGTTGACGCCCAGGCCGGTGCGCGAGCCGAGGCCGAACTTCTGGCCCATCTCGGCGATGACATCCATGCCGACGCCGTACTCGGCGGCGAGCCTGTAAAAGTAGACGTTGCACGACTCGGCGATGGCCTTGTGCAGATCGGTGGCGCCGTGGGTGTGGGTGCAGCGGAAGGTGCGCTTGCCGAAGGCGAGACCGCCGCGGCACTGCGAGATCTGGTGCGAGTTGATGAGGCCCTTCTCGAGCGCGGCGAGCGCGGTGAACGGCTTGAACGTCGAGCCCGGGGGGTAGGCGCCGGAGACGGTCTTGTCGAGCGCACCCTTGAGCGCGTCGCGGTAGAGCCGGTCGTAGGCGTCGCGAATGACTTGTTTTCCCGAGCCTCCGGAGAGCGCGTTGGGATCGAAGCCGGGCTTGGAGTACATGCCGAGGATGCGTCCGGTGCGGACGTCGACGAGCACGACGCCGCCCGCGAGCTCGCCGCGGAAGGCCTTCTCCATGGCCTTCTCGATGTCGATGTCGATGGTGAGGCGGAGGTCGCGGCCGGGGATGGGATCGACCCTGCCGGGCGCCTCGATGATGTCCTGGCCGCCCTGGCGCCTGCGGCCGCGCGCGTCGACGAGGACCTTTTCCCAGCCGCGGGTGCCGCGCAGGTAGCTCTCCCAGGCGCGCTCGATGCCGGTGATGCCGATGCGATCGCCCTCGACGTAGCCCGAGGCTTGCAGCGTCGCGAGCTTCTCGGCGTCGACCTCGGCCATGTAGCCGAGGAGGTGCGAGGCGACCTCTTCGTAAGGGTAGTAGCGCACCGGGACGGAGACGACGGCGACGCCCGGCAGCTCGGACTCGTGGGTCTTGAGCGTCGCCATGACGTCGCGCGAGACGTCTTCTTTGAGCAGGATCTGCTGGTTCTTCCGGGGTCCGTCGGAGTCGCGGATGGTGTTCAGCTTGGTCTCGAGGCGGGCCCGCTCGTCCTCGCCGATGCCCAGGTAGAAGGCGAGCTTGGGCCACGTCAGCACCATGTCGAGGCGCTTGGGGACGACGTAGACGTTGTTGGCGGGGCGGCTCTTGGCGAGCTCCTTGCCGTTGCGATCGAGGATCACGCCGCGCGTGGTGGCGAGGGTGACGCGGCGGATGATGTTCTCGCGGGCGATCGCCCGGTTCTCCTCGCCGTCGAGGATCTGGACGTTGAACAGGCGGACGATGAGGCCGATGAAGACCGCCACCATGGCGAGGCCGATCCAGCGGAAGCGCTTGCGGAACTCGCTCGTGTCGGAGCGGCGGACGAGCATGCTCACTTGGCGCCGCCTTCTCCCGGACGCGCGAGGTTGATTGTCGCGGCGTGGACGCGCTCGGCGAGGCTGAAGACGAAGGGCGCGAAGATCGCTGTCGAGATGGCGTGCGGTGGGACGAGCAGGGCGAGCGAGCGCGGGCGGGCGATGTCGTTGCCGAAGATGGCGGTGAGCACGACGATGAGGACGCCCTCGACGAGGCCGAAGGCGAAGGCGAGGGCGATCTTGGTGAGGAAGGTCTGCGCGGCGAGGCGGACGCCGGCGGCGCGCGAGACGATGAAGGTGGCGACGGTGATGAAGGTGAAGAGGCCGACCGGCGCGGCCGCGAAGACGTCGAGGAGGTAGCCGAGGAGGAAGGCGAGGGCGGCGCCGCGGGCGATCGAATATTCGTGCACGCCCATGAAGACGATGAGGGGGAGCAGCAGGCTTGGGGTGGCGCCCGCGATGTGGAGCGGGCCGACGAGGCGATAGAGGTTGGACTGCACGATGAGCAGGCCGATTCCGATCGCCAGGAACGCCGAGTTTCGCACCGCCGCTCCTATTTCTTCGGGGTGCCCGCGGGGGCGTCCTTCGACGCTTGCGGTTCGTCGATCGGGGTGCCCGTGACGATGACGACCTCTTCGAGGCGGGAGAAATCGACGGCCGGCGCCGCGATGACCTGCTGGTAGATGCCGAAGTCGCGCTTCACGACCTGGGTCACGACGCCGACGGGGATGCCCTTGGGAAAGCGGCGTCCGACGCCGCTCGTGACGAGGAGATCGCCGACCTCGACCTCGTCGGTGCGCTGCACGTACTCGACGTTGCAACTGTACTTTGTGTCGTCGCCGCTGCCGCGGACGAAGGCGCGCGCGCCGGTGCGCTGCACGACGGCGTCGACCGCGGCGCCGGCGTCGACGATGAGGCGGACGTCGACGGTGTCACCGGCGCCCTTGATGGTGGTGCCGACGACGCCGTCGGCCGAGAGGACCGGCAGGTTGGGGCCGATGTCCTTGACCTCTTTGTCGAGGGTGACGCGGACGACGCGGAAAAAATCGTTGGTGCTCTTGCCGATGACCTGCGCGCTGACCGCGTCGGTGCGGAGGTTGGTCTTGAGATCGAGCAGGCGGCGGAGGCGGCGGTTCTCTTCTTCGAGGCCCTCGAGCTTGCGGACGCGCTCCTTGAGGCGGGCGTTCTGCGAGAGGACGGCCGCGTTGTCGTCCTTCACGTCGACGAGGTAGATGTACTCGCCCCAGATGTTGGAGATGCCGCGCGCGAGGGTGGCCGCGGCGTATTGCACCGGCGAGGCGATGCGGACGATGACCTTGTCCGGGCCGGACGCCTGCTTCGGATCGCGCATGCTGGCCCGCAGGAACCAGAACGGCACGGCCAGCGCGAGGAGCACGATGGCGATGTCGCGGTAGCGTTTGAGCTGCACGAGCTACCTCCTGGTTGCGAGAGGCCGGCGCCGACGGGAACGGAGACCGGGATGACGAACGGTAGGCCCTTCCATTGCCGATGAGGCGCCGGCCGGCAACAAAAAGGGGACGTTCGGGGTCGGATGTGGAGGCCGCCCGAGGCCGCGATCACGGGGCGAAGCGCGCGGCAACCGTGAAGCAGGAGTGACGCAACAGCGAGGCAACCGCGTGAGAGGCGTTGGCGCGGCCCCCCGAGCGCGATTTGCGATCGGCGCGGATCGCCGGCTTTTGCTAGCTGATCGTGACTTCTTTGAGGAGCTCGAGGTGGTCGAGCGCCTTGCCGCTGCCGAGCACGACGGCGCTGATCGGGTCGTCGCAGACCATGACGGGGAGGCCGGTCTCTTCGCGGAGGAGGACGTCGATGTTCTTGAGCAGGGCGCCGCCGCCGGTGAGCACGATGCCCTTGTCGACGATGTCGGCGGCGAGCTCGGGCGGGGTGCGTTCGAGCGCGATGAGGACGGCTTCGACGATGGCGTTGAGGGGCTCGGAGAGAGAGTCGCGGATCTCGTCGGAGTTGACGACGACGGTCTTTGGAATGCCGGCGACCATGTCGCGGCCCTTCACTTCCATGGTGAGCTGCTGGTCGAGCGGGTACGCGTTGCCGATGGTGATCTTGATGCGCTCGGCCGTCTGCTCGCCGATGGCCATGTTGTACTTGCGCTTCATGTACGCCATGATCGAGTCGTCCATCTTGTCGCCGCCGACGCGCACGCTCTGCGAGTAGACGATGCCGGCGAGCGAGATGACCGCGACCTCGGTGGTGCCGCCGCCGATGTCGACGACCATGTTGCCCGACGGCTCGGTGATGGGGAGACCGGCGCCGATCGCCGCCGCCATGGGCTCTTCGATCAGGTAGACCTCGCGCGCCCCGGCGCCCTCGGCGCTCTCTTTCACCGCGCGCTTCTCGACCTCGGTGATGCCGAAGGGGACGCAGATGATGATGCGCGGCTTCACCAGCGTGCGGCGGTTGTGCGCGCGCGCGATGAAGTAGCGGAGCATGGCCTCGGTGATCTCGAAGTCGGCGATGACGCCGTCGCGGAGGGGGCGGACAGCCTGGATGTTGCCCGGGGTGCGGCCGAGCATTTCCTTGGCTTCGCGGCCGACGGCGAGGACCTTCTTGCCGCCGCGGTTGTCGCGCTGAACCGCGACGACCGACGGCTCGCAGGACACGATGCCCTTGCCCTTGACGTAGATGAGGGTCGTGGCAGTGCCCAGATCGATCGCCAGATCGTTCGAGAACAGGCCGTAGAGCCAGTCGAAGATCATCGCGCCGCCTGACGTCTCCTAGCTGCCCTCGAAAGGTGAAACAACGGACCGCCCGGCGAGTCGCGCGGAGGGTATGCGGCCAGAGGGCTCGCGGCGGGCAACGCCTTCGAACCCTGGAAACGCCGCTCAGATGAGAGTGCCTTCGTAACATGGCCCCGATCGGAGGGCCAACTGCCGGCTCGTTATTGTCGGGCCGTCATTGGCGATCGGCTGTCATCGACGATCGGCTGTCATCGACGATCGGCTGTCATCGACGACCGGCTGTCATCGACGACCGGCCTCGCTTTCGCCCCGGCTTGCCGGGGCGGTCGCGACGCAGCGGACGGCCAATCGGAGAGTCTGCTCGATGAAGGCGCTCGAAGGATGAAAAGCGGAGAGCGCTCGTCGCGAACCGGAGGCCGAGAGTGAGCCAGGGGCGACGCGCGAGCCGCGAGCTCAGCCCTTGGAGATCTTGCCTTCTTTGTGCTCGAAGTGCTTCCGGCACGTCGGGCAGTACTTCTTGATGGCGAACTTCTCCGTCATCGTCCGCTTGTTCTTGGTGGTGTGGTAGTTCGCACGGGCGCAGTTGCCGCAGGTCATTTTGATGATGTCGCGCATTTCTCGAGTCTCCTGGATCGGGCACTGCCGAAGCCCCGCCGAGTGAAGGGCGCGTAAAGTACGAAACTCTGCGCGCGTGTCAACCTTTAGATCTGGCGGAGGGAGCGGGCGCGGCCAGCGTGACGTGACGGACCGTGACGACGACCGTGACGACGACCGTGACGACGACCGTGACGACGACCGTGACGACGACCGTGACGGAGCGCCGCGGGCTGGGCCGCTTGCGGAGGGAGTGGGCCGGGCTCTTCAGTGCCCCGCGGCACCGAGCCCAGCCCTGCAGGTCATTCGTCGTCCCAGTCGTCGTGGCCGCGGGTCCAGTCGTTCTTGTTGCGACGGCCGCCGCCACCACCCGCGCCCGCGCCGGCACCAGCACCGGGAGCACCCGGCGGGGGACCGTCGTCGGTCGGGCCGCGCCGGCGACGATCGTCGAAGGTGCGGCGCTGCGGCGGAGGAGGGGCCGGCGGACCACCGCCGCCACCGCCACCACCGCCGCCGAAGGCAGGTCGATCGGCGCCGAAGGTGCGGGGACCGCCGCCTCCCCCACCGCCGCCGCCGCCGCCGCCTTCGTAGGCAGGCTTTTCGCCCTTGGGATGGGCCAGATTCACGACGAGGCGACGGCCGCGAACGTCCGCTCCTCGAAGCGCGTCGATGGCGGTCTTCGCGGCGTCCGCGCTCGCCATCGTCACGAAGCCGAAACCACGCTTGCGCCCGTCGGCGTCCATGGGCAGGTGAACGCGCACGACCGGGCCGGAGCCCGTGCCGTTGATGAGAACTTCGACCTCTTCGGTCGTGGCGTCGTAGGGCAAATTGCCCACGTACAGGGTTCGATCCGGAGCCCCTGCAGGCCCGAGCCCGCCGCCGACGCTTGCCGGACCACGGTCGCCACCGGGACGACCGGGGGGACCACTCATCATTCCCACGCCGCCTTCGCGACGCGGCGGCTCGGCCTGGAAGGGCCGAACGCTGATGGCCTTGCCGCCCTGGTACGAGCCGTCGAGCGACTCACGAGCGGCGTTCGCCTCTTCCGAGGTGGCGAGGGTGACGAAACCGAAGCCCCTGGGCCGGCCCGTCGCGCGATCTTTCGGGAGGCTCACCTCGACGACGTTGCCGCCGGTGGCCTCGAAGAGCTGGCGCAACACCTCCTCCGAGATGGAGTCGGGAAGCCCAGCTACGAACAACTTGCGTGAATCTTCAGCCATTGAAAAACCTGCACCAGACACCAAGACACCGTTTCCCAATCCGGCGCCGATCGCGGCTCGATCGACGTTCTACGTCACCCGCCCCGCGACCGAACGACGATCACGGAGTGCGCTGACGAAAGCTCTCGCTCCCGTCCGCGAAAGAGATCGGACTATCCGACCCCTGGGCAAGCGCAAGGCTCACGATATCCGGCCCACTATCCGCGTCAAGCCGCGGCGAACGTGACGAAAGCAGCAATTCGAGCGGGGGATCCAGCGTCGCCGATCGGGTGGCTCGGCCGAGACCCCTGCCCGGAGGGTGTGGGGCGAAGGTCTTTTCGCGCCGAACGGATGCCCAGGGCGTAGGCAAATTCGCAGCGAATTGTGGCACTTTCGTGATGGACCCACCAGGCGCGTTCAGGCGTAATCGCCGGATCGTCGCGCATCTGTGCGATGTCCGCGCACGCACCCTGCCGCGCGTTCCCAGCGTCGCCCGAGGATTCTCCGCATGGCCGAACTGTTCGACATCGACCGCTTCATGGATGGCTCCGGCAAGGTCGACCTCTCCGACATCGATTGGTCGGAGGTGCCGAAGTACCCGATGACCCCCGAGGCGCTGCGCACGCTGCGGTATTTCATGCACACGGAGGGCTCGACGTTCTTCTACACGAAGGCCCTGATGAAGACGAAAGCGGCGATCCACGAGCCGGATCTCGCGCCGTTCCTCAGCGTGTGGACGTACGAAGAAGAGTTCCACGGGCGCGCCTTTCGCAAGTTCATGCAGGCCTACGGCGAGGACGTCCCGGACGACTACCGCGCGCAGATGTTCGCGACGCGCGGGCCCGGCGAGCGCATCGACGAGATCAGCCAGACGGTGCTGTCGCGGGTGTTCCCCGACGGCTGGCCCGCGGTGCACATGATCTGGGGTGTCGTGCAGGAGTTCACGACCTACTGCGGTTACCAGGCGCTGATCGAGCGCAGCGGGCACCCGGTGCTCGCGGTGATCTGCCAGCGGATCATGAAGCAGGAGATGAAGCACTACGCGTTCTATCGCGACCAGGCTTACAAGCGCCTCTTCAACAACCCCGCGGCGCAGCGGCTGACGACGTACGCGCTGAAGATCGGCTGGACCCCGGTGGGCGACGGCATGTGCAAGAAGGAAGACGTCCTGCACGCGATCAAGTGGCTGTTCGACGGCACCGAGGGCGACGCGATCGACAAGGTCGATCGGAAGATGCGCGAGATGCCGGGCCTGGAGTGGTTCGACATGTTCCGGAAGTACGTCGACAAGCACGAGATCGGGCGCGCCCCGGACTCGTGGTTCCCCCGCCCGCGCAGCGAGTTCAACAAGTCGGTCGTCGCGACGGTGACGCGCCCGCGGCCGCCGGCGATCAGCGTGCCGCACGAAGTCGCGCGGGTGGCGCACGAAGCCGCGCAACTGCCGCACGAAGCGGCCTGAGCGGCCGCTCTCCCGACAACGCCGCCACGAGTCGGGAGCGGCCATTCACGCGATTGACCTTCCGCGCAAGGCGCCGGTCGTTCCGCGATTCAAAGTTTCGCTTTAGCTCTTCGCGGGGCTCGCGGGGGGCGCCGCGCCGTCTTCCTCCGCATCCTTGTCGGTCGCTTCGGGCTTCGCGTTCGGGTCCTCCGGCGGGGGCTCGGTGCGCGGGTTCTGCGAGGCGTGGCGGAGCAGGTACAGGCCGAGCGCGAGCAGGCCGAAGCAGGCCCACTGCGCGGGGGTGAGGCCGCCGTAGCGGGGATCGCCGCCGGGGTTGTTCCTGGCGTCCTCGCGGAAGAAGTCGAGGACGAAGCGGACCGGCGCGTAGGCGGTGCACATCCAGCCGGCGTAGAAGCCGACCGGGCGATACGGATCGCGGCGCCAGAGGAGCGCGAAGGCGATGACCATCGGGATGGTGAGCAGGCACTCGTAGAGGCCGAGATCGAAGCGGCCGATGTAGCCCGCGCCGTGCGGATAGCGGACGGCGAACCAGAGGTTGGACTCGGCGCCGGGGTGATCGTGGACGACGGCGCAGCCGGCGCGGCCGAACATCCAGCCGAGCGGGAGCGCGCTGCAGATCACGTCGCCGTAGGGGAGGATCTTTTCGTGGCGGACGAGGCGCCAGAGCCAGGCGCCGATGAGCGCGCCGATGAAGCCGCCGTAGCTGGAGAGGCCGTCCCAGAGGCGGAGGAGGTAGAGCGGATCACGCGAGATGCGCGCCGGGTGGTAGAAGACCGCGTCGAGCACGTGGCCGCCGATGAAGCCGGCGACGACGACCCAGAAGATGAGCTCGCTCATCTTCGATCGGTCGAGGCCGCGCTGGCGCGCGCGGCGGGAAGCGACGGCGGCGCCGAGGTAGACGCCGATCGCGACGAGGGTGCCGAACGGCTTGATCGACGGCGGGTGCGCGGGATCGACGAGCGAGCTGAGGCCCGGGACGTGGGCGAGGAAGCCGAGCGAGATCTCGGGCAGCGAGAGGTACGGGATGAGGGGGTCGGCCATTGTTCGACGGCGTGGGGGCTCCGGGCCAGGCGTTGTACCCGCTTGCACGGCCTAGCAAACTGCTGAGGGAGCGAATAGAACGACGCAACATCATGCGTGCGCTTTCTCTTCCCGGGTGCGCGTGCCGTGGCGCGTTTCAGTTCGCCGTGATGCAGCGCCTCGCCTCGGACGGGGAGCATTTCGACGTCGTGGCAGGCGCGTCGTCGGGCTCGATCTGCGGCGCCGTGGTGACGGCCGGCCTCGCCAAAGAGGGCCCCGACATGTGGCGGACGCTGATGCGTACGCCGGTCGTGTCGGCGCGCTACCTGCGCTCGGAGCGGAGCATCTTCGGGATGAGCCGCATCTTGCGCGAGGGGCTCGCGAGGTTCATCCCGACCGACGTGATCCGCTCGTCGCGCACCGAGCTGCTCGTCGCCACGACCCGGGCGCGGGCCTTCGCGTGGGAGGCGCTGGGGCCGCTGTTCGGGCGCACGGGGACGCTGCGCGAGCGGTTCGCGCCGCTCGCCCGGCGGATGCCGTCGTCGCTCGTGGTTCACTCGAGCCGCGAGCGCGCCGACCTGCACGACATCATCGCGGCGTCGTGCTTCATCCCGGTGGTGTACCCGCGCTTCGTCTACCTCGACGGCGAGCTGCACGTGGACGGCGGCGCGGCGGACAACACGCTGATCGACGAGCTGGTGGCGCGCGGCGCGGACGACATCACGATGGTGACGCCGTACACCGAGGGCCGCGTCGCGAGCACCATCTTCGCGGCGGAGACGCGGCCGATCGTGCCGCCGCACGTGCGGCTCCGGATCCTTTGCCCGCAGCGCTCGCTGTCACAGAAACGCTTCGATTTCGCGCCCGAACCGCTCGAGGAGGCGCTGGGAATGCCGCACCGGGAGATCGTGATCGAGCGCACCGTACCTGCACGGGAGGAGTGACGCATGGAGGCGAAGAGGGTCAGGGTGGCGACGATCACGCTGAGCGACACGCGCACGGCGGACGACGACGAGGGCGGCAAGCTGCTGGGCGAGCGGCTCCTGGCGGCGGGGTTCGAGGTGGTGTCGCACGCGATCGTGCGCGAGGAGCCGGAGGCGATGCGGGCCCAGGTGCAGGCGCTGGCGATCCACGCGGGCGTGGACGCGATCGTGCTGACGGGTGGCACGGGGATCGCGCCGCGGGACCGCACGATCGAGGCGATCGCGCCGCTGTTCGACAAGACGATCGACGGCTTCGGCGAGGCGTTCCGCCGGCTGTCGTGGGACGAGATCGGGCCCAACGCGATCCTGTCGCGGGCCGTCGCAGGGACCTTGAACGGGCGGGTGATCGCGGCGCTCCCGGGGAGCCCGAAGGCGGTGCGGCTCGCGGTGGATCGGCTGCTCGCGCCGACGCTGGCGCACGCGGTGGGGCTGGCGTCGGGTCGCGGCGGGCACCACCACCACGGGCGCGACCACGCCGGCAAGGACGACGGCGGGCGACGCGGAGGCGAGCAATGATTCGCTTTGAAGAGGCGCGGGAGTTGGGCCACGGCGGGCGACGCGGAGGCGAGAAGTGATTCGCTTCGAAGAGGCGCGAGAGCGGTTGCTGCACGGGGTGCGGGCGCTCGGGGCGGAGCGGGTCGGGGTGGATCTCGCGCCGGGGCGGGTGCTCGCGGAGGAGATCGTCGCGGGCTGCGACATGCCGGCGTTCGATCACAGCGCGATGGACGGGTATGCGTTCGCGTCGGAGGACTTCACGGGGGACGGGCCGTGGGAGCTTCCCTTGAAGGGGGAGAGCTCGGCGGGTGGGGTGCTGCCGCTGTTCGAGCGCGGGACGACGTGCCGGATCTTCACGGGGGCGCGCTTGCCGGACGGGTGCGATTCGATCGCCCCGCAAGAGGACGTGGAGCGCCTGACGGGGCCGGACCGGGTGCGCCTGGCGAAGGTGCCGGCGCCGGGGGCGTGGATCCGGAGGCGGGGCGCGGATCTGGCGCGGGGCGCGGCGGCGATCACGCGGGGGACGCGGCTCTCGGGAGGGCACGCGGCGCTCGCGGCGGCGCTCGATCGACCGAGCGTGCTGGTAGCGCGGCGACCGCAGGTGACGGTGCTGTGCACGGGGGACGAGCTGCGGGCGCCCGGCGAGCCCGGGGCGGAAGGGACGATCGCGGAGTCGAACGGGACGTTCGTCGCGGCGATGGGGCGCGCGGCGGGGGCGATCGTGCGGATCGCGCCGTTCGTGCGGGACGATCTGGGCGAGGCGGAGCGGGAGGTGCGCGAGGCGCTCTCGGGGAGCGATCTGGTGGTGACGATCGGCGGGGTGAGCGTCGGCGATCGCGACGTGATGAAGGCAGCGCTCGAGAAGGCGGGGGTGGCGCTGGACTTCTGGCGGGTCGCGATCAAGCCGGGGAAGCCGCTGTGCGTCGGGCGCGCGGGGCGCACGATCGCGCTCGGGTTGCCGGGGAATCCGGCGTCGGCGTCGCTGACCTTCCTGCTCTTCGGGGTGCCGCTGCTGCGGGCGATGCAGGGCGATCGGGAGCCGCTGCCGGCGCGCTGGCGCATGGCGGTGGAGGGGAGCTTGCGGCGCGCGGCGGGGCGCATGGAGTTCCTGCGCGCGCGCATCGTGACAAGCGGCGGGGCGCCGCGCGCGGTGCTGCTGCCGAACCAGGCGAGCGGCGCCGTCACGAGCTTTGCCGACGCCGACGCGCTTGTGGTGGTGCCGCCCGAAAAAGAGCGGGTGGACAGCGGCGACGCGCTCGAAGTGATTCGTATCGCAGAGGTTTAGTTCTAAAGTATTCGCGGAGCAGCCATGACCGAACCCGTTCTCCTCGACGAGCGTGACGGCGCCGTCGCCATCCTCACGCTCAACCGTCCACGCGCCAAGAACGCGCTCAATTTCGAGCTTCTGAATGCCCTCGGCGAGGGCCTCACCCGCGCGGCGAACGCGCCCGATGTGCGCGCGGTGCTGGTGACCGGGAACGGCGGGGCGTTCTGCTCGGGCGCCGATCTGAAGAGCGCGATGGCCGAGGTGCAGGGCAACCTCGGGGCGCTCGACACGGCGATCGACAAGTACCACGCGATCATCCGCGCGATCGTCTCTGCGCCGAAGCCGGTGATCGCGGCGGTCGACGGGCCCGCGGTGGGCTTCGGGTGCGATCTGGCGCTCGCCTGCGACCTGCGGATTGTGTCGACCGAGGCGTACTTTCAGGAGAAGTTTGTAAAGATCGGGTTGATGCCGGACGGCGGCGGGACGTTCTGGTTGCCCCGGCTGATCGGGCTTTCGCGGGCGATGGAGCTGATGCTCACGGGCGAGGCGGTGCCGGCGCAGCGGGCGTTCGAGATGGGATTGGTGAACCGCGTGGTGGCGCAGAGCGCGCTGCGCGAGGACGCGCTGGGGCTGGTGCGATCGCTCGCGAAGGGGCCGCCGCTGGCCTTCGCGGAGATGAAGGCGGCGGTGCGCGCGAGCTTCGCGGGGACGATCGATCAGGCGCTGGATCGCGAGAAGGCGGGGCAGCTCAAGTGCCTGATGTCGTCGGACTGCATGGAGGGCGTGATGGCCTGGATGGAGAAGCGCGAGGCGAAGTTCACCGGGAAGTGACTTCAGTGGGAGTGGGCGTGCGGCTCGTCGGGGGAGCAGCGGGCGTCTTCCCAGCCGACCCAGTAGGGGCCTTCGGGGCCGTGCTCGCGCTTCCAGATGGGGAGGCGGGATTTGATGCGGTCGATCGCCAGGCGGCAGGCGCGGAAGGCCTCGGCGCGGTGGGGGGCGCTGGCGGCGCAGAGGACGGCGGCGTCGCCGACGCGGAGGGGGCCGATGCGGTGGGTCGCGGCGACGCGGACGTCGGGGAGCTCGGCGCGGATTTCGTCGAGGATCTTGGTGAGCTCGGTCTCGGCCATGGGGCCGTAGGCTTCGTATTCGAGGAGGGTGACGGCGCGGCCTTCGTTGAGGTTGCGGACGGTGCCCTCGAAGGTGGCGACGGCCCCTGCCCCGTCGTGGCGGACCTCGGCGACGAGCTCGTCGAGCGAGAGCGGCTGGGTGCGGATGTGGCCCGCGCGGGGGGTCGCGGCGGTGGTCACGTGGCCCGCGCGGGGGGTCGCGGCGGTGGTCACGTGGCCCTCGCGGAGTGGGTGGCGGGGTGACCCGCGGGGGGGG
>Ga0163144_10003896_pt1 | contig 33947 bp, 26 predicted proteins | sample OliLak19BULKMAT1_FD_123175 | JGI IMG/M metagenome (GOLD analysis project Ga0163144, IMG submission 123175) | Freshwater microbial mat bacterial communities from Lake Vanda, McMurdo Dry Valleys, Antarctica - Oligotrophic Lake LV.19.BULKMAT1 | ecosystem: Environmental > Aquatic > Freshwater >... | reverse complement strand
CCCCTCGAGCCGATGCCCCTCGAGCCGATGCCCCTCGAGCCGATGCCCCTCGACGTCCCGAACGACCGCATCGTCGGGCCGGAGCCCAGCGAAGCGAATGGCGAAACGCCGCCCACCGGCGGCGAGACGCAAGCCGACGCCAATCATGAGCCGACCATCGAAGCCGATAGCGAGCCGCAGCCGGCGCCCGTGCCGCTCGAATCGATCGGCGGCGAAGGGGCTGACGACGACGACGACGACGAAGAGGAAGAAACCCGTCGGCCGCGCTTCAAGCCGATGCGGCACTACAAGATCCAGGAAGTGATCAAGCGCCGCCAGGTGCTGCTGGTTCAGGTCGTGAAGGAAGAGCGCGGCAACAAGGGCGCCGCGCTGACGACGTACATCTCGCTCGCCGGTCGCTATTGCGTGCTGATGCCCAACACGACGCGCGGCGGCGGCATTTCGCGGCGCATCACCTCGGCGCAGGATCGCAAGCGGTTGAAGGACATCATGCATGATCTCGACGTGCCCGATGGCATGGCGGTGATTCTGCGTACCGCCGGAATGGAGCGCGCCAAGCCGGAGATACGTCGCGACTACGAATACCTGATGCGGCTCTGGGACGACGTGCGCGAGCTGACGCTGAATTCACGGGCCCCAACGCTCGTCTACGAGGAAGGCTCGCTGATCAAGCGTTCGATCCGCGATCTCTTCACTCGCGACATCGACGAGGTCCAGGTCGAAGGCCAGGAAGGCTACGACGCCGCTCTCGCTTTCATGAAGATGCTGATGCCCGATCATGCGGAGAAGATCCGGCTCTACGACGATCCGCAGATTCCGCTGTTCCAGCGACATCAGGTCGAAGCACAGCTCGACGAGATGCATGAGAACAGCGTGCGGCTGCGTTCGGGCGGCTACATCGTGCTCAACCAGACCGAGGCGCTGGTCGCGATCGACGTGAACTCCGGCCGCGCGACGCGCGAGCGTCACATCGAAGAGACGGCGCTCAAGACCAATCTCGAAGCGGCCGACGAAGTCGCGCGACAGGTTCGGCTCCGCGACCTCGCGGGGCTGATCGTCATCGACTTCATCGACATGGAAGACTCGCGTCACATCGCCCAAGTCGAGCGGCGACTGAAGGAGGCGATGCGCTCCGACCGCGCACGCATCCAGATCGGTCGGATCTCTCCCTTCGGCCTGATGGAATTGTCGCGCCAGCGGCTGCGTCCGTCGCTCGCGGAGGTCTCGACGCAGAAATGCCCGCATTGCGGCGGGTCAGGCTTCATCCGCTCCACCGAATCGACGGCGCTGCGCGTGCTGCGCGGCATCGAGGAGGCGGGCACCAAGTCGCATTCAGCGGCAATAAAGGTCAGCGTGCCGGCCAGCGTGGCGATCTACATCCTCAATCAGAAGCGCATCGCGCTGTCGCTGATCGAACGGCGCCACGATCTCGAGATCAGTTTCGATCCCGACGATTCGCTGATCCCCCCGAATTACCGGCTCGAGAAGATCAAGATCCGGGAACGCGACGACATGGGGCCCGGGCCGGTACGCGCCGGCGTCGACATGCCCGAGGACGAGCCACGACCCTTGGCGGCCGAAGAACTGCAGGAGCGCAGCTACGAGCCTTCCGCAAGCACAACGCCGATGCGCGCGGAGGGCGCTGAAGCGACCGGAGAAGCCGAGGCGGCGCCGCAAGGCGACGACGCACGGCGGGGCCGTAAGCGCCGCCGCCGGCGCGGTCGTGGCCGTGGTCGCGAAGATGGCGCCCCGCAGAATGGCACGCCGCAGTTCGGCGATTCCGATGCGGCGCCTGACAGCGGAACCGACATGGGCGAGGCAGCGCCGACCGCAACGCAGATCGACGGACCGGAGGCGCCGGACTTCAGGTTGGATCGCGGCGAGTCCGGCATCACGCCTCTCGACTCCGAAAGGATCGGCGACGACGGCCGGCCGGAAGGACAGCGCAACGCTCCCCGCGAAGGACAGCCTGGCGGCGACGACGAGGCCGGTCGGCGTCGCCGGCGCGGCCGGCGCGGCGGGCGGCGGCGGCGTCCCAACGAGGGACCCGAGGGAACGGCGCCTGCGCCGGAGCCCCAGGAAGCGCCGATGCCGATCGCGCAGCCGATTGCCGCTCCGCATGATCCCGATGACGAGCTTCGCGCGCGCGCGCGCGAACTCTACGCACCGTCATCGCGGTTCGGCGAAGACCCGGTAACGCCCCCGGCTCCGAGCCCACGGGCGGAGGCCCATGAATGGCCGTGGAACCGGCGCACGGAGATCCAGCCGCCCACCACGGTCACGATCACGCCGACGGCCACGGACACGCAGCCAGAGACTCCGGCGCCGACGCCAATCATCGCCACGATGATGCCAGCGCCGACGATCGCCGCGGCGCCTCCTGTTGCCGCAATGCCGCAGCCCGAGCCCACGCCGGCTCCGGAATCGACGCCGCCTGTCGTGGTGCCTGAACCCGAATCGCAAGGCCCGGCGCGCAAAGGCTGGTGGCGCCGTCTCACGAGCTGACCGCGCTCCACCGTGACGCAAGACGGGCGGCTCCGCGAAGAGCCGCCCGTTTTTTTCTCACGCCTGCATCGTGTCGATCACCCGGCGCCGCGCCAGCGCGCCAGGCGGCGGGTCGCCTCGGACATGTCGTCGCGCGTGCCGGCAAACGAGAAGCGCACATATCGCGCACCCCGCGATGGATCGAAATCGGTCCCGGGCGTCGCCGCGACCCCGGCCTCGTCGAGCATGCGACGGCAGAACACGGCGCTGTCGTTCGTCATGTGGCCGACATCGCAGTAGAGATAGAAGGCGCCGTCGGGCGGCGCGAAATCGACGAAGCCGGATTTCGGCAGCTCCGCGATCAGCAAATCGCGGTTGGCGCGATAATGCGCCACCTTGGCTTCGAGCTCATCGGTGCACGCGAAGGCGGCGATCGCCGCATGCTGCGGCAAGGTCGGTGGCGAGATGAACAGGTTCTGCGCGAGGACCTCGACAGGGCGGATGAGATCGGGCGGCATCACCATCCAGCCGAGGCGCCACCCGGTCATCGCGTAGTATTTCGAGAAGCTGTTGATGACGATCGTGCTCGGACTCGACGCCAAGGCGGTACTCGCCGCGCCACCGAAAACGATGCCGTGATAGATCTCGTCGGAGACGAAGCGCACACCGCGGCGATGGCACCAATCCGCGAGTTCCGCGAGCTGCGCGGCGCTGAGCATCGTGCCGGTCGGATTTGCGGGGCTGGCGACGATCAGCCCGTCGAGCGGTCCGGCCGCCTCGAGCAATTCGACGGTCGGCTGGAAACGCACCCGCGAATCGACCGGCAGGCTCACGACCTCGATACCGAGCGCCGAGAGGATGTTGCGGTAGGCCGGATAGCCCGGCGCCGCCAGCGCAACGCGATCGCCCACGTCGAACGCCGCCAGAAAAGCCAGAATGAAACCCGCCGAGGATCCCGTCGTGACGACGATGCGATCGGTCGCGACGTCGGCGCCATAGGCGGTGCGGTAATGGGTCCGAATCGACTCACGCAGCAGCGGGAGCCCGAAAGTCTCGGTATAGCCGAGCTTGTCGGCATAGAGAGCGCGCGCCGCCGCATCGAGAACCGGCCGCGGCGCGCCCGTTCCGGGCTGACCGATCTCGAGATGCACCGAACGTCCGGCGGCGGTCGACGCGGCGCGATCACGCGCCGTCGCGGCCTGCAGCACGTCCATCACGATGAACGGCGCGATCGCGCTTCGCCTCGCCGCCTTGAGCGCCATCGGCTGCGGCTCCGCTATCGAACGCCGCCGACGGCCAAGCCGTGGCCGCGCGTATCCGCGCGCACGCGGCACGTCGTCGGTTCGTCGATCAGACCACCCGTGCACGATATCGCATTGATGCGCCCGATCTCGCCGCCCGGCACCAGGCGATGGCCACGCGACGCGAGACCGGGGTAGCGCTGAGCCGCACCGTCCTCGGCGCGGATCTCGTCGCCGCCTCCGACAGGCAGAAGACGCGGCCGATCCATGGCTTCGTCGAGCGGTCGACGCTCCAGAGTCGTGGTCAGCGCCGTCTGCACCAAGGCGGCGGCGGCGCCTGGTCCGTTGCCGGCGCCACCCGCGAAGACGACCTGACCGGAATTGGCGCGCGGCGAGAGAGAGAAAGTCCCGCCATAGGACCGGACCGCCAACATCACATCGAGCGAAGCGATGCCGCGCAGTGCGGCCTGGGCCGGCGCGGCAAGCACGACGCCATTGGCGACACGTCCGCTGCCGAATCGCGTTCCCATCGAAACCGCACAGGCAACCGCACCGCCTTCCTTGTCGGCAGCGACGAGGGTCGTCGTCGCCGGCTCTTCGACGAAGCTGCCAGCGGGCTTGGCGCTCGCCCGCTGTTGCGGGCGGTAATCCGCCATCAACGACGCTGCGTGCGGCGCCGAGGTGTAGGCGCCGACGGTGGCGAAATTGGCGAGATCGAGACTAGACCAAGCTTGCGTCTCCGCCATAGCGCGACGCGACGCTTCGATCAGGAGATGCGGCTGCTCGTCACGTGACGCCGCTTGCCAGCGCGGTAACAACATCTGCCAGAGTTGGGCCTGATAGAGACCCGCATTCGCCGGTGGCGGTGCGAAAGCCACCCGCAGACCTTCGAAGTTCACGGCCACCGGTGCGCGCAATTCAGGCGCCACGGCACGGAACTCCTCGAGCGTGAAGTTCGCGCCTGCCGCGCGCGCCGCCGCTGCAAACGCCGGCGCCTCCGGACCTTCGTGAAAATCCTTGCCTCCGCGCGAGCGAATCACGGCCAGCGTGTTGGCGAGATCCAGCTGGACGAGCTGGTCGCCTTCGCGCAAGGGATTGCCGCCGCGCCGGAAGATGCGGGCGAGATCGGGACTGGCCGAAATGATTCCCGCCGCGTCCGCGAGTTCGCGCGCGAACGCGCGCGACACCGGCGTCCCGAAACGCGCCAAGCCCTCCGCGGGCGCCACGACCTGCTCCCAACGCGAGCGTCCGTAGCGGCCCTGCATGATGAAGAAACCACGGGCATTCATCGGCACGGATGGTCCGCCGGCGGCCGTGCCGCGCGGCATGAAGTCGACGGCTTCGATGCGGCCCAGCTTCGCGTCGTAGACGAGGCAGACGCCACCGCCCCCGAGGGAAGCCGAACTCGGCAAGGTCACGGAGAGGGCGAAGTACGCGGCGGTAACGGCATCGACCGCCGATCCGCCGGCGGCCAGGATGTCCCTGGCTGCAATGGCGGCTCGCGGTTCATCCGCAGCGGCGCCACCGACGAAAGCGGCGGGCGGCCCGCTTGACGTCCCGCTCGACGAACACGAAGTCGCCACGATGGCGACAAATGCTAGAGCAAGCTTGCTTGGCCGTCTGAGTTGGGCGTGATTTACTGCTTCTGTCTGTGAGAGAGGCGACACGGACTCGAGCGCCTCTGACCTTCGGAGACCTTGGCGGGTATCCACAGCAGACCGGCGACCCGAGATTTCAGCCGCCCGTTCGCCGCGGGCAATTTCTGTAGGGCGAAGAGTGCTCACACGCATCCGTGTCCTGCTGAGTGCGGCCGCGATCGTCGCGGCGGTGATGGTGGCGTCGCTCGCACCGGCGCGTGCTCAACAACGACAGCTGAGCTTCATTCGCGACGCGGAAATCGAAGCTACCATTCGCGCCTACGCTGCGCCACTTTTCACCGCGGCCGGCCTCGATGCGCGCGGCATCTCCGTCCACCTCGTGAATGACCGTTCTTTGAACGCATTCGTCGCGAACGGACTCAACATGTACATCAACACCGGCTTGTTGATGCGCACGGAGCATGCCGGCCAGGTCATCGGCGTGATCGCGCACGAGACCGGTCACATCCAGGGCGGGCATCTGCTGCAGATGCGCGAGAAGATGAACCAGGCGGCGATCCCCATGCTGCTCGAGATGCTGGCGACCATGGGCGCGGTGATCGGGGGCGCGCGCTCGGGCAATCCCAACGACTGGGGCGGCGTCATGGGTCCGGGCGGACCGACGGTCACCGAGCGCTTTCTGCTGCGCTATTCCCGCGGCATGGAAAACCAAGCGGATCAAGCCGGCATCGTGCTGCTCGATCGTACCGGACAATCCGCCCGCGGGTTGATGGAGTTCCTGGAGGTCGTCGGCGAGCAGGAGCAGATGCAGATCGGTCGTCAGGACCCTTATGTGCGCACGCATCCGATCAGCCGCGAGCGCGTCGAGTTCGTGCGCAACCATGTCGCGCAGGCGCGCAGCTCCAACGTGCCGATCCGACCGGAATTCGCGGAGATGCATCGCCGGCTGCGCGCCAAGCTGTTCGGCTTCATCGACCCCGTGCGTGCGCTGCAGATCTACAAGGAGAGCGACAATTCGATCGAGTCCCGTTACGCGCGCGCCATTGCCCACTACAAGCGCCTCGATTTCGCGCGCTCGAGCGCGTTGTTCGACTCGCTGATCAAAGAACGCCCCAACGATGCGTTCTTTCTCGAGACCAAGGCGCAGTTCCTGCTCGAGCAGGGCAAGCCGCGCGAGGCCCGGCCGCTCTACGCGCGCGCAGCCGCCCTGGCGCCGCAGGAGAGCCTGATCGTGCAGGCGCTCGGCTGGGCCGAGTTGCAGAGCGACGCCGTGAAGCAAGCGATCGCGACGCTCGAGCGCGCACGGCAACTCCGATCCGACGATGCCGACACCTGGCGCCTGCTGGCTCAGGCCTACGCGCGCGATAATCAACCGGGCATGGCCGATTACTCGCAAGCGGAGTATTTCGCTCTGCTCGGTCGCAGCCCGGAAGCGGTGCAGTTCGCCGAGCGCGCGTTGCGCCAGCTGCCGCCGAACTCGCCGCCGGCGCTGAAGGCGCAGGACATCAAGGAAACCAATCAACGGAGACCCCGGTGAAGCGCCGTCACCTCTTCCCCGCCGCGCTCGCCGCATCCGCACTCGGCGCATCCGGTTTGACCGGCTGCGTCGGCCCGCTGCCTCCGCCACCGCTGACGCAGTTGCCGAACGATCGGCTGCTGGTGCTCGGTCCGACGGCCGATCTGGATCCCCGCCGCCCGCCACCGGGCTGGAGCCTGATCGCTCCGGAGCGCGCCGCCGAAATCGCGGTGACGACCCAGAGTGGCCGGCCCGCGCTCAGCCTCTCCGCACCCGGTGGCGCGTCGCTGGTGCGGCAATTCAACATCCCGCTGACGGCGGCGCCCGGCCTCGAGTGGTCGTGGAAGTTGGAGTCTGCCGCCTTTGGTGGCGGCCCGGGCGACGGGCTCGCCCGCGGCCTGCGGCTGATCATCGGGTTCAGTGGCGGCGGCTCGCCGGACCTGATCGTGCCGCACCGATGGATGCGCAGCTACGCGGGATTCCAGCCCCATGATCGACGGATCGAAATCAGCTTCGGTGGAACGGGCGCCTCCCGCAGCGAACTTGCATCCACCGAACTCGCTGCGACGGCTGAAGACGGCGCCCGACGCGTCCTGCGCGCGCCCGCGCACGGCCTGACGGGAGGTTGGACCTCCGAATTCGTCGACCTGCTCGCGCTCTATCGCGGCTTCTTCACCCGCGATCGCTTTGCCGAAGTCACATTTGCGTTTGTGGCGATCGGTGCATTGCCTGCGCGTCTACCCGACGGTATTGCTTCGACCATCGGCCACGTCGTCGAAATCCAGGTGTTCAAATGATCCAGCTGCTTCGTCTGTTCCGCCTCGCCGCTGTTCTGGTGGCGATGGCAGTGCTCGCCTCCGTCGCACAGGCGCAAGGCTTCTCAGCGCCGCAGGAGGATGCGATCCGCGCGTTGGTGCGCGACTACCTCATGAAAAACCCGGAGGTGATCGTCGAAGCGCTGCAGGCCTTCGAGGCGCAGCAGAAATCCGACCAGGCGACGTCGCAAAGCGCCGTCGTGCGGCAGCGCCAGGCGGAATTGCTGCAGGATCGCGACGCGCCGGCCGCGGGTCCGGCCAGCGCGGATGTGACCATCGTCGAGTTCTTCGACTACCGTTGCCCCTATTGCAAACAGGTCGCCGGGCCGCTGGCCCAGCTGACGCGCAGCGATCCCAATCTGCGCATCGTCTACAAGGAACTTCCGATTCTCGGGCCCGACTCCGTGGTGGCGTCACGCGCGGCGCTCGCCGCGCACCTGCAGGGCGCGTATCACAAATTCCACGCCGCGCTGATGACTCGGCGCGGGACGCTCGACGAGCCGACCGTGCTGGCGATGGCGAAGGACTCGGGCCTGGACGCGGCCCGGCTCAAGACCGACATGGATCGCCCCGAGATCGCCGCGCAGATCGAGCGCAACCGCGCGCTCGCCCGCGACCTCGGAATCCGCGGCACGCCGGCCTTCATCATCGGGGAGCGGGTCATCCCCGGGGCCGTCGATCTCGAAACGCTGCGCAACCTGGTCGCGCAGGCGCGGCAGCGCTGATCCGGTTCACGATCTCCCGGCGCGAACGACGCGCTGATCGATCGCGCCGAATATCGAGCGCCCGTCCGCGTCGCTCACGTCGATGCGCACCCGGTCGCCGAATTTCATGTACGGCGTGGACGCCTTGCCATCGGCGAGAGTCTCGATCGTGCGCCGCTCCGCGAGGCACGACGAGCCGACCGCAGGATCGCGATTGGAGATCGTGCCGGATCCGATGATCGTTCCGGCCGACAGCGTCCGCGTCCGCGCGGCGTGGGCAACCAGGCGATCGAAGCCGAAATTCATGTCCGTGCCCGCGTTCGGACGGCCGAAGAGCGCGCCGTTGAAATGCGTGACGACCGGCAGATGCAGCTTGCCCGATCGCCAGGCCGCGCCGAGCTCCTCGGGCGTGACGACGACCGGCGCGAAGGACGACGCCGGTTTGGCGTGAAAGAAACCGAAACCCTTGGCGAGCTCCGCGGGGATCAGGTTGCGCAGGCTGACGTCGTTCAAGAGCGCGACGAGTTTGATGCGGAGCAGCGCCGCCGACGGCGAGAGCCCCATCGGCACGTCGTCGGTGATGATTGCGATCTCGGCCTCGAAATCGATGCCGTGCGATTCATCCGGCAATGCGATGTCGTCGCGGCAGCCCAGGAATCCATCGGACAGCCCCTGATACATCAGCGGATCGTCGAAATAGCTCGGCGGCATCTCCGCGCCCCTCGCCTTGCGCACGAGTTCGACATGCCAGAGATAGGCCGAGCCGTCGGCGAACTGATAGGCCCGCGGCAACGGGGCCGCGGCCGCTTCGGGATCGAACGCGACGACATGTTGGCCAGAGCCGCCCGCGAGATGCCCTTCATTGAGCAGTCGATAGACGGAGGCGAGCTCGGCATGGCGCGCCGCCCAGTCGTCGAGCGCTGCCTGCAGCGTCCGCGCGATCGTCGGCACGCGCACGGCGCGTGTGAGGTCGCGGCTGACGACCACCAATGCGCCATCCCGCGTTCCGTCCTTGAGGCTCGCGAGTTTCATGGCGTGGACGTCGGCCTGGCCATCCAGGACTCGACATAGCCCGCCCACTCGACATCCGCCGGCATCGGCGCCATCTCGACCGCATCGCGCGCATCGATCATGACGGCGACCTCGTCGAGGATCTGTCCGCCCGTGGAGGCCTGCGCAAGCGCGAACGCCTTGGGATGCGGTCCATGCGTGAAGCCGCAGGGATGCAGCGTCATCATGCCCGGGCGGATGTTGTCGCGACTCATGAACTTGCCGCGGTGATAGAAGATGACTTCGTCGTAATCGTCGTTGTTGTGGAAGAACGGCAATTTCAGCGCATCGGGATCGCTCTCCGCCGGCCGCGGCGCGAAGGTGCAGACCACGAAGCGCGACGCCACGAAGGTCGAATGCGCCGAGGGCGGCAGATGGTAGCGGTGGCTCATGAGCGGGCGGATGTCTCGCCAGTTGATCCGCACCGGCGCCAGATCACCTTGCCAGCCCAGCGCGTCCAGCGGATTGAACGGATAGGTGATCGTCGTGAAACGCCCGCCGCGCTTGATCACCACGCGCGTCGGCCGCTCATGCTTCTGCGCTTCGAACTCGGCATCCATCGCCGGCACGTCGAGCATGCCTGGATCGAAGATGGCGTGACGCCCGACGAGGCCCTTCTCCGGCAGCTTGTAGGAGTCGTTCGTCGCCTCGAGCAGCAGCGCCGCGACAGGTTCGCTGGCCTCGATGCGCCACATCGTCGCGCGCGGCAACACGATGTAGTCGCCTTCGCGAAACCGGATTCGTCCGTAGTCACAGAACAGATCGCCCGCGCCGGCATGCACGAAGATGAGTTCGTCGCCGTCGGCATTGCGCGCGAGGAAATCCATTTTCCCCTGCATGCGCCACCAACGCAGCTTGCAGGCGGCATTGCCGAGAATCGGAACGGCCTGCCAGGGATCCGCCGTGTTCACCTGCAGCTTGTTGAGATCATAGGCGCGCGGCCTCAGTTCGCCCTCGAAGGCGCTCCAGCCCGTCGGCGGATGGGCGTGATACATCTGCGTGACCGGCCCGAAGAACCCCTCCTTGCCGAGTTCACGTTCGAATGCGCCACCGGGTATGTTCGTGTGCGCCTGGCGTGATGCCGTGCCGGCGTGTTTCGGAAAGCTGATCCATTTGCGCATCACGCGTTCTCCTGCCGGCTCACGCCTTGATCACGCCGCGCCGGATCTGGTCGAGTTCGATGGATTCGAACAGCGCGCGGAAATTGCCTTCGCCGAATCCCTCGTCGCCCTTGCGCTGGATGAGTTCGAAGAAGATCGGCCCGATCACCGTCTCGGTGAAGATTTGGAGCAACTTGCCGCCGCCTTTGGTCGGCGCGCCATCGATCAGGATGCGGTTGCGCTTCAGGCGCGCCAGATCCTCGCCGTGTCCGGGAAGTCGGCGATCGATGGCCTCGTAGTATGTGGCGGGCGTGCTCAGAAATGTGACCTTGCGGCGGCGCAGCGCCTCGACCGTGGCGTAGATGTCGGTACAGCCGAGGGCGATATGCTGGATGCCCTCGCCGCGATAAGCCGTCAGATATTCCTCGATCTGCGATTTGTCGTCGGAACTCTCGTTGATCGGGATGCGGATCTTGCCACAGGGGCTGGTCATCGCCTTCGACTTGAGGCCGGTCACCTTGCCTTCGATGTCGAAGTAGCGGACCTCGCGGAAATTGAACAGCCGCTGGTAGAAGCTGGCCCACAGATCCATGCGACCGCGATGGACGTTGTGGGTGAGATGGTCGATGTAGCTGATCCCGAGACCCACGGGATCGGCCGCGACACCCGGAACCGGGCGGAAATCCACGTCGTAGATCGAACCACCGGTCCCATAGCGATCGACGAGATAGATCACCGAGCCGCCGATGCCCTCGATCGCGGGGATGTACAGTTCCATCGGCCCGACACGACCCTGAACAGGCTTGGCCCCGAGGCTCACCGCGCGCGCGAAGGCCTGCGGCGCATCGGCGACACGAAATGCCATCGCGCAGGCCGATGGTCCGTGCACGCGGGCAAAGGCTTGCGCGAACGAATCCGGTTCCGCGTTCACGATGAAATTGACGCCGCCGTGGCGATAGAGCGTCACGTCCTTCGAGCGATGCCGGGCGACCGCGTCGAAGCCGAGCTGAGCAAAGAGACGCCCCAGCGCCTTGGTGTCGGGCGCGGTGTACTCCACGAACTCGAAACCGTCGGTGCCCATGGGATTGGTTGCCGTCACCGCAGCCGGCAAACCCGCGCGCGCTTGGGCGGCGGCTTTCCGACGCACCGGCGCGATCCGCTTACGCGTCCCCATCCTATGTCCTCCGCTCGGCCGCCCCGCGCTTGATCGAGTGCCTATTTAGCAGAAGAATGCCGCCAGCTCGATCCGCTCATTGATGCGGAGATGCGCGACTTGGCCAATTGACCACGACGATGGCAGCCGTGACGAGAGCGAGACCGATCAGGATGCGCGGATCGATCCGCTCTCCGAGGAACCATGCGCCCGTGACGGCGGCGGCAATCGGGTTGAGAACGACGGTCACGGTGACACGTGTCGGCGCGACGCGGCTGAGCGCCCAAGTCCAGGTGATGAAACCGAGAAAGGTCGGCACCGCTGCGAAATAGGCGATCGCGAGCCATCCGCGCGAACTCAACTGACTGAACTCGACATATGCGCCCGACGCCAAGGAGAGTGAACCGAGCAGCAGGCACCCGACCAGCGTCGCGACGACGCTGACGGCATGCACCGAATAGCGCACGAGATAGGGACCGACGAGAACGGAGTTGAGCGCGGTCACGAACCCGGCGGCCAACAGGCACAGATCGCCTTTCCAACTGTCCGCCGAACTCGCCGCCTCATCGCTCCAGAGCGCGACAGCAACGCCGACGGCGCCCAGCAGCGTACCCAGCAGCTTCGTCACGGTGAAGTGCTCGCGTCCCACGATCGCCGCGATGATCAGGGTCTGAATCGGCATTGTCGCCAGCACGATGGCGCCGCGCGCCGCGCTCACATACGCAAAACCGGCGCTGAAGAACCAACCGAACAGTGCGAATTGCAGGATTCCGAAAGCGATCATGATCGGCCAATCGCGCCGCGCGATGCGCGGCCAGCGCGCACGGAACAGCGGCGCCAGCGCGACCAGCAGGAGCAGCAGACCGAGATAGCGAAGCAAGCTGACCGTCGTCGGTCCGACCTCCGGCGCCAGGATCCGCGCCACCACCGCAGCGGTTCCGCCGAAGGTCGAGCCGATCGCGGCCGCAAGGATGGGGAGCTGGCTTGCCGACATGATGGCCGCGAGTAGACGGTCCCTCCTGCTTCAGCGCGAGCCACGAGAGCGCATGGCCCGATGCGGGTCCAGCATGGCGCGGCGACGCGATCCGCCCTCGCCGATTGCCGCGCTGCCACTGCATGCTATAAGCGCCGCAAGTCGACGCAGCGACTCGGGATCCTCGTGCGCGGTGAGCCTGTCATCTACGTCCTGAACGGACCGAATCTGAATATGCTGGGTTTGCGCCAGCCTGAGATCTACGGTCGGGAGAGCTTAGGCGACGTGGAGCAGTCCTGCCGGGAACGCGCTGCGGAATTGGAACTGGCGCTGGAGTTTCGTCAATCGAACCACGAAGGCCAACTTGTTGACTGGATCCAGGAAGCGCGACACCACGCAGATGGCATCGTGATCAATGCAGGCGCCCTCGCCCACACGTCGATCGCCATCCTCGACGCACTCCATGCGTCCGAGTTGCCGATCGTTGAAGTGCATCTCTCGAACGTCTATCGCCGCGAATCCTTTCGCCATTACTCCTTTATTTCTGCGGCGGCGCGCGGCGTGATCGCCGGACTGGGCAGTCTCGGGTATGTTCATGCCTTGGACGCATTGGCGCGCTGGACTGCCGACGCACGCGGCTGAAGATTCCCAATCCCTCGAACAAAAGGCTTCGACGCCCCACCATGCCGAGCCGCTTCAATCCGGACGCCGACCTCATTCGGAAACTCGCGACGATCATCGACGAGACCGGCCTGACCGAGATCGAATACGCCGATGGCGATCGACGGATCCGCGTGGCGCGCGCGCCCAGCATCGTGAGCGCAGCAATCCCGGCCGCCGCTCCGTCGCCCATGCCGGTCGCATCGGCCGCAAGCGACGGCCAGTCGCCCAATGCCATAACGTCGCCGATGGTCGGGACCGCCTATCTCGGCCCCGAACCGGGCGCGCCGCATTTCGTGAAGCTCGGAGATCGCGTCAGCGAGGGGCAGACGCTGCTCATCATCGAGGCGATGAAAGTCATGAATCCGATCAAGAGCCCGCGCGGCGGAACCGTGACGGCGGTGCTGATCGAAAACATCGCGCCGGTCGAGTATGGCCAGCCGCTGATCGTCATCGACTGAGCACGACCAAGGCCACGCGCTCCATGTTCGAGAAGATCCTGATTGCGAATCGCGGCGAGATCGCGCTGAGGATTCATCGTGCGTGTCGCGAACTGGGCATCGCCACGGTCGCGGTGCACTCGACGGCCGACGTCGACGCCATGCATGTGCGCCTCGCCAATGAGAGCGTCTGCATCGGCCCGCCACCGGCGCGCGACAGCTACCTCAACATGCCCGCCATCCTCTCGGCTGCGACGATCACCGGCGCCGACGCCATCCATCCCGGATACGGCTTCCTGTCGGAGAGCGCGGATTTCGCCGCGATGGTCGAGGAACACGGATTCGTCTTCATCGGCCCCAGCCCGGAACACATCCGGATGATGGGCGACAAGGTGATCGCGAAGCAGACGGCCCGATCGCTCGGCATGCCCTGCGTTGCCGGCTCGGATGGCCCGGTGGACGATCTGGCGACAGTGCGAAAGGCGGCCGAGGAAATCGGCTACCCCGTGCTCATCAAGGCCGCCGCCGGCGGCGGTGGACGTGGCATGAAGGTGGCCGCGAGCGCCGCGGTGCTCGAGGAAGCGTTTCGCACCGCCCGCGGCGAGGCGGAGGCGGCCTTCGGCGATGGTCGGGTCTACCTCGAGAAGTACCTGAGCCATCCACGGCACATCGAGATCCAGGTCATCGGCGACAGCCACGGCAACATCGTCCATCTCGGCGAGCGCGACTGTTCGCTGCAGCGCAAGCATCAGAAGCTGCTCGAAGAGAGCCCGTCGCCGGCGCTCAACGAAGGCCAGCGCAGTCAGATCGGCGAAACCGTCTGTCGCGCCCTGAGGACGATCGGCTATCGCAATGCAGGCACCGTCGAGTTTCTCTACGAGGATGGCGAGTTCTATTTCATCGAGATGAATACGCGCCTGCAAGTCGAGCACCCGGTCACCGAGATGATCACCGGCATCGACCTCGTGCGCGAGCAGATCCGGATCGCCGCCGGCGCGCCGCTTTCCTTCGGCCAGGAGAGCGTCAAACTGCTGGGCCATGCGATCGAGTGTCGCGTGACGGCTGAGAACCCGGACACTTTCCAGCCATCGCCAGGCCGTGTGAACGAATATCATCCTCCAGGCGGCCTCGGCGTTCGCGTCGACTCCGCGCTGTACTCGGGCTACGTGGTGCCACCCTACTATGACAGCATGGTCGCAAAGCTGATCGTGCATGGCGCGACGCGCAACGAGGCGCTGATGAGGTTGCGACGCGCGCTCGACGAGTACGTGATAGGCGGAATCGAAACGACGCTGCCCTTGCATCGTCGCATCCTCGGATCGAGCGACTTCGTCGACGGCACCTATGACATCCACTGGCTGGAGCGCTTCGTCGGCCTCAAGAAGTGACGGCGCCGGGCAAACGGGGCGCTCATGCGACAGCATGGTCGAGATAACGCCTGAATTCCTGTTGCGCGCCTATGCCGCGGGCATTTTCCCCATGGCCGACAGCGCGGACGCCGCGACGATCCGCTGGGTGGAGCCGCGTCGTCGAGGCGTGATCCCACTCCACGCGTTCCATGTTCCGCGCTCCCTGCGCAAGACCGTCCGGCGATGCATCTTCGATGTCACGGTCGATCGTGAATTCGCGAGCGTGATGCGGGCCTGCGCGGCGCCGGGGCCTGAACGCGAGCAGACCTGGATCAACGAGGAGATCCATCACCTCTACAATGCGCTCCACGCGATGGGGCGTGCGCACTCGATCGAGTGCTGGCGCGCGGGAGAACTCGTCGGCGGACTCTACGGCGTGTCGCTCGGCGCCGCGTTCTTCGGCGAGAGCATGTTCTCGCGCGCGACCGACGCGTCAAAGGTCGCGCTGGTCCACCTCGTCGCGAATCTGCGTCGTGGCGGCTATCTGCTCCTGGACGCGCAGTTCCTCACGCAACATCTGGAACGCTTCGGCGCCATCGAGATGCCGCGCCAGCGCTACCTGCGCGAACTCGAGGCGGCCCTTGCCAAGCCGGCCATCTTCTATCGAGAGATCGACGCCGCACTCGTCTTGCAGTCGACCAGCCAGACATCATAGACGGGGTGCTCGAGCGCGGAGATCGCGGGGCTCGTCGCGAACATCCACCCGGTGAAAAGGCGGGTGAGTCCTTCTTCGCCCGCGCGCTGCTCGTTGATCTCCATGAAGGCTGCACTCTCCGGGATTTCTTCCTGCGGCCGCTTGCGGCAGGCGCGCAGCGTGATCACGAGACTTCCGATCCGTGTCGCCTCGCCGGCATTGACATCGACCCTGCGAACCCGCCCCGTGATCTTCTCCAAGGTCTGGAGCTCGCCGACGGGTAGCGTGAGGGGCTCGCGCCGCACGCGCGGCGCGGCGACCCCCGGCGCGGAAGCGGGCGGCGGCGCCAAGGCTGGCGGTGGCGCGGGCATGACCACCGCTGGCGCGGACGGCGCGGGTGGTGGCGGCGGCGCGACGAACGCCGGTCCCTGCGCGAAAGCTGGCGCGAGCGACATACTCAGGAACGCCAAGACGACGAGCCGCGACATCAATTCGAGGCCCGCAAGCCGTGCATGATCTGGATGGCGAGCAATCGTGCGAGGCAGTCGTAAACCTTGTCGGCGGTCTCCGTCATCATCGAGGCCGGCAGGTTGTCCACGACGATCTGATCGCTCTGCGCCCAATGCCGCATGATCGCGAAGCGCGGAAAGACGATGAGATCGCGCATCGCCTCGGCCCGATGCATCGCATCGAGATAAGGTTGGTAGTTGATCAGCAGCGCCGAACGCCGGCCGTATTGCGGCTCGATCAAGACGATGTCGGTCCGCGTCTCCGCGAGGCGGTCGATGCCGTCGCGCAGCGTCGTGATGAAATCATCGATGTTCAATCCTCTGACCGCCTCGGCCGTGCCTGTCTCCCAGAGCACCAGATGGGGGCGTTCGGCGATCACTTCCTCCAGCCGCGACAGCATCTTCTGTGCGGTGTCGTAGGCCTTCGCCTTGACGATGACGCGCAATGTCGTCGCCGGATAACGTTCCTTCAGGACCTCCTCGAGTCGCACCGGCCAGGCTTTCGCCGGCGTCGAGGCGCCGATGCCTTGGGCGGACGCGGATCCGAGCACGACGATGCGGAAGATCTGGTCACGTTCGATGCGCCGCGCCGAGCGCCGCAGGAGCGAGGGGTCGGCGACGAACGCGACGGGGACTCGGCATTGCGCCGGCAACTTCGCCATCTCGGCCTCAAGGACGATTTCGGCGGCCCCACGAGCACTCTCGACGCTCAAGAGCATGGCCGTGGCGAAGACCAGTGATCTCAATCTCATCCTTCGCCCCCTGCGGGTCGCGGTGGCCCGCCACGCCCACGGCTGGCGCGCTCGCGGCCCTTCGACCATCCGAGAAAACCTGCGATCAGCATCAACACGCCGCAGCCCCCAAAGCTAACCATCGCCTCCATTGCGACTCCATACCCGTATTCGACGAGAAGAGCGTGTCCGGCCACCGATAGGAAGATGCCGATGCAGAAAATCTCGAGCGAGTGCTGTCCGCATCGCACGACTGGCCCTACCCAGCGGCTGCGCAGCCACCCGGCATCTTCCGGCACCATCACGACTGCAACATGTGCGAGTGCCAGGAAACAGAGCAGCCGCAATGGACCAAGATCGGTCTTGTGGCTCATCTCCCAGATCAGATCGACGAATCCCCTGGGAACGACAGTGAGATTGTCAGCAAAGGTCACCAGCTGCTTGCCGGCGATGCAAAGCGCAAGAAACGCCGCGCTCACGACCGGCGGCGGCAGCCGCAACAGGCGCGAGGAACTGCCGTGAACGTGATGCCTCAATCCGAATCCGGCGCCGATGAGGAACAGGAACTGCCAGGCCATCGGATTGTGGAACCACTTGCCGTCGGGATAGGCCGCAAGGTTTAAGCCGAACACCTGGACGGCCAACCACAGGGCTGCACTGCCGATCAGCAAGACGTCGATCGCGCGGCGGAGCAACGGCAGCAGGATGGCCAGCGCGACCAGCAGAACGATGTAGAGCGGCAGAATGCCCATGAACATCGGCTGCAGCTGCAAGGTCAGGGCCTTGAGGATCGCCACGCCCGGATCATCGAGGAAACCGGAGATGTTCATTTCCTCGGCGAAGAGCGGGTTTCGCCAACGCTGAGCTGCATAGGAAACCTGTGCCGTGAAGATGACAAACAGGAAAACGTGCGCGACGTAGAGCGTCCAGGTCCGTCGGAGCGCCTGGGCCGCTGCGAAAACATAGCCCTCGCGCTCGAACAAGCGACCGAAGACCAGCGCGGCAGAGATGCCGGAAATGAACACGAAGATCTCTGCCGCGTCGCAGAACACGACATTGGCGAGCGTCAGGTACGAGACCCAGTTATCCGGGATATGATCGAGGAAGATGAAGAGCAGCCCGAGGCCGCGAAAGAAATCCAGGCGCAAGTCACGCCCGCCACCCGCCGGCCGCGTCGCTGCAGCGCGGAGATCGGCCGACGTCACGGCCTCACTTGGGCGCCGAGCCGCCCGCTCCCTTGTCGCCCTGGCTGAACATGAACTTGCCGAGCAATTGAACGATGTTCACTGGCGCCTGCGTGAACTTGATCTCGCCACCAGGCGCGATGACCTTGTCCTCGCCCCCAGGCACGAGCGCCACGAACGATCCACCCAACAGGCCTTCGCTGGTGACCTGAGCGACTGTATCCGTCGGTAGCTTGATCGCAGGATCGATGCTCATTCGAATGACGGCGAGGAAACGCTGTGGATCCAGCCGCTGCTCGATCACCGTGCCGATCTTGATGCCCGAGAGTTTCACATCGGCGCCACGCGTGAGCCCATCGACGCGGTCGAACTTGGCGAACACCTCATAAGCGCCGGGGGTGCGCATGTTCGTCGAGGTGTAGGCAAAGCCCAGAAACAGCCCGGCGACGAGCAAAACCAGCGCGCCCATCATCGTCTCGATCAGGTTGTGTCCCATTGTGCCTTCGCGCTGTCGGATCGCTGATGTCGCGCCATTCAGGACGGCGTCCAGGGCTCGTAGTCGCCCGTCGCCGCGGCGCGCTTGCCGCCTTTGAACTCATGGCCGGGCGGTCGATACGCGAGCGCCGTGCCCGTCAGATTGGGCAGATGCTCGCGCTGCCACGCCTTGGCGGGTTGGGCACCGGGGAGCGGTGGAGCCACAACCGTGTGGTGCAGCCACGCATGCCAATCCGGCGGAACGCGGCTCGCTTCCGGCTCGCCATTGAATATCACCCACCGCTTCTCGCGCATCCCGTCGCAGCGGGACGCGCCGGTACGGTCACGGTAGTAGCGGTTGACGAACTGGTCCGTACCAACGAGTTCGCCACGGAGCCAAGTGTAGAGACGGGTGGCCAGGGTCATGGAATGGCCTTCGGGAGCTTGAGCGTGCGAAGCTCGAGGAGTGACAAAACGAAACGGTGGCGAGAAGAAACAGACGAAGCAAAAATGGCTAACAAGGGGTGTCGCGCGTTCACCTATCGGAGCAGTTGGTCCGAATCCATCGTCGCAACGACGATTCGCAATATGGCACGTGGTCGCGCGGGGCGTCCACAGTTCGAGCCGCCAACTCCTTGATTTGGCAAGCCTGATCGTTGCGCGATCGCGTTGTCACCGGAGTGGCGGGACAATGCGACAGCGCTGCGTTGGTGATCTCGACAGCCGCCGGCGCGGCGCATCACAGCGCCCGCCCGATTGGTCTCATTTCGAGGTCGCGCGTCAGCTGCCCACGCGAAAACCTTGAAAACACGTATTGCGCTCGGATGGGTAGCATCCGCTCAGCCATTCGCGGGGTCCCGTAACTCGTTCGCGGAACGCTGGAATTCGTCGCGACGCGGGGCATGATTTAGTCCCGGGTTGAGCGATTTGGTGCGATGCAAAATTAGTTAATTCGGCACCGAGGCATTCGATGTAACTAACTGCATTGAAATGATAAAATTGGTTTCCTGACCCTGCTTTCTAGAATCACTCCTAAGCAGGCTTCAGCTCCTTGAGCAGACTTGCACTTCCGGCCTTTTCTTGGTCCCGTCACAAAATCTGTTGCTGGGCTCGGAGCGTTCTGTTCAACATCTGGTAATCAACCTCGTTCGGCACACAGCATTTGGTGCCCGTCAGCGTGGTCGGTCGTGGAGAGCCCAGTTTTTCCGACGACTCGCCCCAGCGGGAAACAAGGTTGCGTCCGCGCCGAGCAACCGATAGCCGACCCTAGAAAGCGGAGACTTGAGCAATGCGAATCGTCCGGCGCTTCACCAGCCAAGACCAAGATGCTTATGCCGCCATCGCATTCACGACCACCAACTCGGAGATCCGTAATCCCGACGGTTCCGTGGTGTTCCAGGCGCGTGACATCGAAGTGCCGGCGCAATGGTCCCAAGTGGCCAGCGATGTCCTGGCGCAGAAATACTTCCGCAAGCGCGGCGTACCGACCAAGCGCAAGCCCATCAATGAGCCCAATGTCCCGGCTTGGCTGTGGCGCCAGGAACCCGATGACGAAGCGCTCGCAGCGTTGCCGGAGCAGCAGCGCTGGCGCGGGGAGGCCTCGGCCAAGGAAGTGTTCGACCGCCTCGCCGGCACCTGGACCTATTGGGGTTGGAAGGGCGGGTATTTCGACACCGAGGCGGATGCGCGCGGCTACTTCGACGAGATGCGCTACATGCTCGCGGCTCAGATGGCGGCGCCGAACTCCCCGCAATGGTTCAACACCGGCCTGCACTGGGCCTATGGCATCGACGGTCCAGGTCAGGGCCACTACTACGTCGATTTCAAGACCGGCGAGTTGACGAAATCGGCCTCGGCCTACGAGCATCCGCAGCCGCATGCGTGCTTCATCCAGTCGGTGGCCGATGATCTCGTCAATGAGGGCGGGATCATGGATCTCTGGGTGCGCGAGGCCCGCCTGTTCAAGTACGGCTCGGGCACCGGCTCCAATTTCTCGAAACTGCGCGGCGAGGGCGAGCGGCTCTCCGGCGGCGGCAAATCGTCGGGCCTGATGAGCTTCCTGAAGATCGGCGACCGTGCCGCCGGCGCGATCAAGTCCGGTGGCACTACGCGCCGCGCGGCGAAGATGGTCACTGTCGACATCGATCATCCGGACATCGAGCAGTACATCAACTGGAAGGTGCTCGAGGAGCAGAAGGTCGCCGCCCTCGTGGCCGGCTCGAAGCTCTGCAACAAGCACCTCAACGCCATCATGACGGCCTGCGACGCGAACACCGGTGAAGCGGGATTCGACCCGAAGGTGAACAAGCCGTTGCGCCAGGCGATCGGCGGCGCGCGCCGCGCCCTGATCCCCGAGAACTACGTCCAGCGCGTGATCGAGTTCGCCAAGCAGGGATATCGGTCGATCGATTTCCCGGTCTACAACACCGATTGGGACTCGGAGGCCTATCTCACCGTCTCCGGCCAGAACTCGAACAACTCCGTGCGCGTGACCAACGCCTTCCTCGACGCCGTCGGCGCCGACGGTGACTGGAACCTCACGCGTCGGACCGATGGCAAGCACTACAAGACGGTCAAGGCAAAGGAGCTCTGGGAAGACATCGCGCACGCCGCCTGGGCGTCCGCCGATCCGGGCCTGCAATACGACACCACGATCAACGAGTGGCACACCTGCCCCGCCTCGGGCCGCATCAACGCCTCGAACCCGTGCTCCGAGTACATGTTCCTCGATGACACGGCGTGCAATCTCGCCTCGATCAATCTGCTGACGCTACGCAAGGCGGATGGTCGTTTCGACATCCCAGCCTTCGAGCATGCCTGTCGTCTTTGGACGATCACGCTCGAGATCTCCGTGCTGATGGCGCAGTTTCCTTCGCGCGAGATCGCTCAGCTCTCCTACGAGTTCCGCACGCTCGGGCTGGGCTTCGCCAATATCGGCGGGCTGCTGATGGCGATGGGACTGCCCTATGACAGCGACGAGGGCCGCGCGATCTGTGCGACGATCTCGGCCATCATGACCGGTGTTTCCTATGCGACCTCCGCCGAGATGGCCGAGGAGCTCGGACCGTTCCCGGGCTATGAGCCCAACCGCGAGCATATGCTGCGCGTCATCCGCAACCATCGGCGCGCGGCGCATGGTGCGGCCCCCGAGTATGAGGGCCTCGCGATCAAGCCGGTCGCCATCAAGGCCGAGCATTGCCCGGATCGGGCGCTTGTCGATGCCGCACGCCGGGCCTGGGATCAGGCGCTCACGCTGGGCGAGCATCACGGCTATCGCAACGCGCAGGCAACAGTGATCGCGCCGACCGGCACGATCGGCCTCGTGATGGATTGCGACACCACGGGGATCGAGCCTGATTTCGCACTGGTGAAGTTCAAGAAGCTCGCGGGTGGCGGGTATTTCAAGATCATCAACCGCGTGGCGCCGGCGGCGCTCAAGACCCTGGGCTACCCTGGGGCGCAGATCGACGAGATCATCGGCTATGTCGTCGGTCACGGCACGTTGAACGGCTCCCCGGCCATCGGGCATGACGCGCTCCGCGCCAAGGGGTTCGGCGAAGCCCAGCTCCAGCAGGTGGAGACCGCGCTCAAGACCGCCTTCGACGTCAAGTTCGCGTTCAACAAATGGACGCTGGGCGAGGATTTCTGCGTTCGTGTACTCGGCCTGTCCAAGGCGCGGATCGAGGATGTCGGCTTCGACATGCTCACCAGCCTCGGCTTCTCCAAGTCCGACATCGAGACGGCGAACACCTACTGCTGCGGCTCGATGACCCTCGAAGCCGCGCCACATCTGCGCGACGAGCATCTGCCCGTCTTCGATTGCGCCAACCCCTGCGGTCGCATCGGCAAGCGCTTCCTCTCGGTCGAGAGTCACATCCGCATGATGGCGGCTGCCCAGCCGTTCATTTCGGGCGCGATCTCGAAGACGATCAACATGCCCAACAACGCAACCGTCGACGAGTGCAAGCGGGCGTACATGCTGTCCTGGCAGCTTGGGCTGAAGGCCAACGCGCTCTATCGCGATGGCTCGAAGCTCTCGCAACCCCTGGCATCGCTCGTTGGCGACGATGACGCGTTCGATCTCACCGAGGAGGTGTCGGCCGCACCGGCCGCCGCCAAGGTGACCACGGTCGTCGAGCGCGTGGTGGAGCGCATCATCGAGAAGGTGATGATTGCCGAGCGTCAGCGCCTGCCCAATCGCCGCAAGGGCTATACGCAGAAGGCCAATGTCGGCGGCCATAAGGTTTATCTGCGCACCGGCGAATACGAGGACGGCCAGATCGGTGAAATCTTCATCGACATGCACAAGGAAGGCGCCGCCTTCCGCTCGCTGATGAACAATTTCGCGATCGCGGTGTCGATCGGCATGCAATACGGCGTGCCGCTGGAGGAGTTCGTGGAAGCCTTCACCTTCACGCGCTTCGAGCCCAACGGCGTGGTGCAGGGCAACGACACGATCAAGAACGCGACGTCGATCCTCGACTACGTGTTCCGCGAACTCGCCATCAGCTATCTCGGGCGTGACGATCTCGCCCATGTGCATACCGAGGATCTCGAACCCGACACGACGGGCAAAGGGTCGGGCGATTCGACACTGCCGGTCCCGGGCACGGCGGCCGCCTCGGCCGCGCTCGACAGCCTGAAGAAGGTCGCGTCGACCGGCTTCGTGCGTCAGCGTTTCCGCGTCCTCGATGGCGGCTCGCGCAATGTCAGCGCGCAATCCAGCCTGCAGGTTGGCGACGTCACCGTCGCCGAGCGCGAGAGCGATGCCGCCGAACAGACCGAGGCGCGCGCACCGATCGGTTTTGCGATCGAGGCCACGGAGACTCTCGCGGCATCGGTGACGGCCGTCTACGCCGCGCGGCCGGCGAAGGACGCGGTGACCAAGGTGCGCGAAGCCAAGATGATGGGCTTCACCGGCGATGCGTGCAGCGAGTGCGGTTCGATGAAGATGGTCCGCAACGGCACCTGCACGAAATGCGCCGATTGCGGCTCCACGACGGGGTGCTCGTAATCCCGAACTGACGCGCCCCATCTCCCTCTCGGGGAGGTGGGGCGAAGCTTCGTCTGCGGCCGCGACAGGCGCTTTCACGCGGTCGCTACCGTCTCCGCCTCACCGATGAATCCGCCGGATTGGCGCGTCCAGAGTCGCGCGTAAGGGCCGCCGGCCGCGAGCAATTCGGCGTGCGTCCCGATCTCGACGATGCGCCCGCCATCCAGCACGACCAGACGGTCCATGCGCGCGATCGTCGACAGGCGATGCGCAATGGCGATCACGGTTTTGCCGTCCATCAACCCGGCCAGCTGCTCCTGGATCGCCGCCTCGATCTCGCTGTCCAACGCCGAAGTCGCTTCGTCGAGGATCAGGATCGGCGCGTTCTTCAGGATCACCCGCGCGATCGCCACGCGTTGGCGCTGACCGCCGGAGAGCTTCACGCCACGCTCGCCGACATGCGCGTCGTAGCCGCGACGCCCCTTCCAGTCTTCGAGACCGAGGATGAATTCATGCGCCTGGGCGCGCTTGGCTGCCGCGATCACCTCGGCATCGCTCGCCTCGGGTCTGCCATATCGGATGTTGTCGCCGATCGAGCGATGCAGCAGCGACGTGTCCTGCGTGACCACGGCGATACGTGCACGCAGGCTGGCCTGCGTCACGCGCACGATGTCCTGCTCGTCGACCAGGATCCGGCCGCCCTCGGGCTGAAAGAATCCGAGCAAGAGATTCACGAGCGTCGACTTGCCCGCGCCTGACGGTCCGACCAGACCGACGCGCTCACCCGGCGCGATCGACAGGCTCAGATCGTGGATGACGCCGCTGCGTTGGCCATAGGCGAATCGCACAGCCTCGAAACGGATCGCGCCGGCACGCACATCGAGGATCGTCGCATCGCGCGAATCGGCCAAGTCGATGGGCTGCGCAATGGAGCCCATCCCCTCCTGCACCACACCGACATTCTCGAAGATCCCCGTCACCATGAAGGCGACCCAGCCGGCGATATTCACGATCTGCCAGACCAGTGGAAGCGCGGTCGCCAGCGCGGCGCCAGCGAGCGCGCCGTCGCGCCAGAGCCACATCCCGACCGCGCCCGTCGCGACCAACAGGCAGGCGTTGAGCGTCGACAGGCACAATCCGAATCCGGTCTGCATGCGCAGCATCGCCTGCACGGTGCCGGTATGCGCATCGATCGCGCCGCGGACGTATTCGTCCTCGTCGGTGGGGCGCGCGAACAGCTTCACCGTCTGGATGTTGGTGTAGGTGTCGACGATGCGGCCGATGAGCCAGGAGCGCGTCTCCGACTGCGTCTTGGAACGATCGCGCATGCGCGGCACGAAAACGCGCAGCAGAGTGAGATATCCGACCGACCAGACCGCGAGCGGGATCGCCAATCGCCAATCGAGCGCCAACAGCCAGCCGATCGCCATGGCGCCATAGACCAGGATGTACCAGACGGATTGCACGAGTTGGACCAGGCTTTCGCGCAATGCGCCGCCGGTCTGGATCACGCGATTGGCGAGGCGCCCGGCAAAATCCTTCTGGAAGAAACTCCAGCTCTGGCGCACGAGATGCCAATGCGACTGCCATCGCGTCAGACTCGTGAGGTTGGCGGCGATCGCCTGGTTGGTCAGCAGGTTCTGCAGGAAGATCGCGGCGGGCCGCGCCACCAACATGATCGCGGCCATGAGCGCGAGTTCGCGCCCGATGGTCGGCCACGCCACGTCAGCCGCCGGTCGCGACGCCAGAGCCACCAGGCGACCGATGAACACGGGCACCAGCGTGTCGAGCGCGGCCACGAGCAGGCCGGCGAGGAAGAGTGCGGCGAAAAGCCCCTTCGCCTGGCGCGCGAAGTGCCAATAGAACGCCACGAGTCCGGCCGGCGGCGGCGACGCTGGTGGCGGCGCAGTCGGCCGGATGCGGCCTTCGAACCAACGCAGCAGCGACGCCGGCTTCATGACGCACTCAGCGTGAAGACATGGACCGCCTGCTCCCGGCCGCGCACGAGCTGGGCGCCGCGATCGACCAGACCGTCGAGCAGTTCCGGTGCGACGCCATCCGTGCGCGCGCGCACGACCAGCGTATCGCTGGCGCAAAGCACCGCGCCGAGATCGCGCGTCATCGCCTGCAGGCGGCTCGCGAGATTGACCGTATCGCCGATGACCGTGAACGCCATCGAGCGCTCGGTGCCGATATCGCCCAGCACGGCCGGTCCGTGGTGCAAGCCGATGCCGATGGCGATGGCTGGATAACCTGCCTTCGCCCGCGCCGCGTTCCACGCGTCGAGCGCCACCAGCATGGCGCGCGCGCACCCGAGCGCATCGGCCGCGTCGTGGGGGCCCGGATCGGGAACGCCGAAGCTCGCCATCAGGGAATCGCCCGCCAGCCGCTCGAGGCAGCCGCCATGCGCGAAGACGACGGCTTCCATCCGCGCATGAAAAGCGCGCAGCAGTTCCATCGCCTCTTCCGGCGGCACCGTCTCGGCCAAGCTCGTGAATCCGACAATGTCGGCGAACAGCACGGCGATGTTCTGGCGGCGCCCCTGTCCCATCGGCACGTCGCGCCGCTCCAGCGCATCGATCATCTTGGGCGAGAAATAGCGCGCGAGATTGCCGCGCGCTCGTTCGGCCACCGCACGTGCCGCCACGAGACGCCGCGAGCGCCAGACCAGGAAAGCCAGGCCGATCGCGACGGCCGCGATGATCAGCATCTCCTGCTGAATCTTGCCGAGCGGCACGTACATCGGGTCGAAATACCGCGGCGACAGCACCTGCCAGGCCGGCGGATGCCACCAGCCGGGATCGCTGATCACGCCAGGCTGCACCTGCATCCACGCAGTGACGCCAGCGAGCGCCGCGACGCTGCAGAACCCGGCCCAGAGGACGAGCACGGGCCGAAAGCTGAAGGCAACCTGCAACAACCCGATGAACAGATTCACGAAGGTCGCCTCGCGCAGGCCGATCGGCAGAGGCAGCGGCGGCACATGGAATGGATTCGGCATGACTCCCACCAAGCCGAGGAAGATGACGTCGCAGGCGACGAATCCGAACGGTATCCAGCCGGGGAAGGAATTCCGCCGGTAGACCAACGCTTGGAAAACGCCCAAACCGACGAACACCACACCGATGCCGGTGCTGTAAAGGCGGCTTGGCAGATCGCCGGGTAGTGTCGCCATGAACAGCGTCAACACGGCCGCGAGCGCGCTCCGCACGATCGCCGCCGTCCAGAGTCCGTTGCGCTCTTCGGCGCGAAACGCGGCGGTCAAACGCTGCCTGGCGCGTTTGGGCGCCAGATGCAGATCGTTCACGTCGCCCAAGGGATCGCGCCCCGACGCGAAGCCGAGCAACCGAGTTCTTTCTCGTGCCATGTCGAGCGTGATGCTATCACTCGCGCCCATTCTGCGGTGCTCTCGACCTGCGGATCGTCACCCCCGGCGTGCCCGTGACCTGGCTCTGGATCCCCATCACAATCGCCGCCGCGCTTTCGCAGAACGTGCGCACCGCGCTGCAGAAGCACCTGAAAGGGCGGCTGTCGACCAATGGCGCGAACTACACGCGCTTCGTATTCGGCCTGCCGTTCGCGATCGGCTACGCGGTGCTGTTGCATGCGATAGGCGGCTTTGCTTGGCCGAGTCCCGGTCCCGGCTTTTTCGGATGGGTCGTGCTCGGCGGGGTCACTCAGATCGTCGCAACCTCGCTGCTCATCGAGGCGATGACGCGGCGCAACTTCGCCGCTGGCGTGGCCTATTCGAAAACCGAGGTCGTCCAGGCCGCCTTGTTCGAGATCATCGTGTTGGGTGTTGCCGTCAGCCTCGGCGGCGCGAGCGCGATCGTGCTGGCGACGCTCGGCGTGATGCTGATCTCGCTCAAGCAGACGCAAGATCCACTGCGCGCCTTCTTCACGGGCTGGACCGACACCGGCGCCTTGCTCGGCCTTGCATCGGGTGGGTTCTTCGGCGTCTCGGCCGTCGCATTTCGCGCCGCTTCCATCGGGCTCGATCATCCGAGCTTCTTGATGAGCGCCGGCTTCACGCTCGCCTGGGCGCAGTCGATCCAGACTCTGCTGCTCACGCTCTGGCTCCTGTGGCGTGAACCGGGGCAATTGGCTGCCGTCGCGCGGCATTGGCGCCAGGGCGCGCTGGTCGGGCTCACGGGAACGTTGGGCTCGGCTTGCTGGTTCACCGCCTTCACAATTCAGGTCGCCGCCTATGTGCGCACGCTTGGCTTGATCGAGCTGATCTTCACCTTCATCGTCGGCCGTCTCGTGTTCAAGGAACGCGCATCGCGCTACGAGATCATCGGCATCGCCCTGCTGTGCGCCGGCATCGCGTTGGTGCTCAATATGCGCTGATGTCGCGCGTCAGCGACGACGGCCGATCTGCCCCGCCGCTTCCATGCCTTCCAAAAGCGTGCCGAGATCGCCGCCCTTGACGCGGATCAGTTGAACGCCCCGCGGCGCCTCGAACAGGGTCGGATCGAGCACGCCGATCTGGACGTCGCGGAAATTCATCACCGTGCGACCGCGCCGCCCCCGGCTCTCGCCCTCGCCATCGAGCCGCGCGATGACGCCTTGGTCGGTTACCCAGACGCGCCCCGTGAAACTGGCGCCCGATCCCGCGCTGCGCTCGACGCGGACCCGGGTCGTGTCCAACGCATTGACCCGCTCGCGGCCTTCACGGACCTGCTGCAGACCGCCGCCGCCATTCAGCACCTCCAGCGGCAGATCGAGCGCGGCGAGGTCCGTCTCGATCGCCAGCCGCGGCTCGGCCATCACCAGCCAGCCGATGTTGCGATCGAGCCGCGCGATGATGGTCAAGACGCGGCCTTGCTGCGCGCCTTCGTGACGCAGCGCCATGCGGGTGCGCCAGAGTCGGCCGGGCGTGGCGCGCTCGCCGGCGCCGATCAGGCTCGTGGCGGCGTAGTCGACGCGCAGATCGAGAATGTTCGTCGCCGCCGCCGCGGTACGAGCGGTGGCGAGCAGGCAGGCGGATCCGAGCAGGAGGTGGCGGCGCGAGAACATCATCACGAGGGCATTCTCCCGGCGCCCAATGGCGACACTGTGGCAGAACCGCAAAGTGGCGGGCTATGTTCCGCGGCCTCGAACCACAGGAGAGTCCAGACATGGCCGGCCAGATCGACGCGCGACTCAAGGAACTCGGCATCACCCTTCCCAGCCCGGCGACGCCGGTCGCCAACTACGTCGCCTTCGTGCGCACGGGCAATCTCGTCTTCACGTCCGGCCAGGTCACTTTCAACGCAGCCGGCAAGCTCGACTTCATCGGCAAGCTCGGCCGCGAGTTCGGCATCGACGAGGGCTATCAGGCGGCGCGCCTCTGCGCGATCAACATCCTCGCTCAGCTGCGCAATGCGTGCGACGGCGATCTCGACCGCGTCGCGCGGTGCGTGAAGATCGTCGGCTTCGTGAACGCGACGCCCGATTTCGCCGACCATCCGAAGGTGATCAACGGGGCATCCGACCTCGTCGTCGCCGTCTTTGGCGACAAGGGCCGCCACGCCCGCTCGGCGGTCGGGATGGGCTCGCTGCCGCTCGGCGTGGCGACCGAAGTCGAAGCGGTGTTCGAGATCAAATAGCCGTCAGAGCCCGCCTTCGCCGACGACCACGAACGGAGCCCAGAAGACGGGGTGCGCCGTGCGAGGATCGGCGATCATGGCGAGCTGCGCCTTTCGCAACCCCTCCGCCCGGCCGGCGCTGGGATTGGCGGTGTAGTTGCGAAACGTCGACGTGGTGAGCAGCACCGTCGGTTCTGACGCGATGTCCCAATGCGTCGCCAGCACCGCGCGCGAACCCGCGTAGAGGAATGCGCGGACGAGCCCTGACAGGGCTTGCCCGCCGCGCGCCGAGCCGTCGGCGCCGGCCGTGTTGCAGGCGGAGAGCACGACCCATTCGGCGTCCAAGCGCAGCCGCGCGATTTCGCTGGCGTTCAGCAACCCGTCATCCGTTCCGGTGCCCGGCGTCAGGACGAGAGCCGGTTCGGTCTGGCACGGCAGGTCGCCGGGCAGCAGCCCGTGGGTGGCGAAGGCGAGAATGCGAACCTTGCTGAGGTCGCGCTTGCGCAGTTCGGCGAGCGTGGCGCCGGCCCCCGTGACGATCGAATTGGGCGCCGATTTGAGCGCCGCGCCCATGGCCTTGAGCTCATCTTGCGTATCGGGCAGCGGCGCGAGGCCGCGCACGAGCGCGGGATCGATCTTGCCGTCCTGCGGCCGGCAGGCCCGACCGAGCTGCGACAGCGAGGCGGCCGAATCGCCACCGCCGGTGAAACGTGGATTGCCGAACCCCAGGAACGGTTGCGTCGCGCGCGAGGCTCCCGCGTTGCCGCGCAGCTCAATGATCGCCGGAACCGACGGCATCACGCTCACCGCCATGTCACGCACGAGCCACGCGGCCTGGCCGTAATCGGTCCCGCTCGGCGGCGTGCGAACGAGCAGCGCTGGCGGGAGGTTCGTCAGTGGCCCGGAGGCGACGACGATGAGATGGCGGACGCCAGTGAGCTGCGCATCGAGCGGCCCCACGATCAGCTTGTGCAGATCATGCGCAGCAGCGAGATCGAAAGCCGACTCGCCGCGCCGCGCCCATTCGACGCCGGCGCGCAGCGAGTCGATGCGCTTCTGCAGATCGGCGATCGGCACCTGAACGCGGCGGGCCGTGGATTTTCCGTCTCGCACCAGCACCACAAAAGTATTCGCGCCGCCGCTGGCGACGAAGAGCAGGGCCTCGCCCGGGCGCAGTTGCTGGCCCAGCTCCGCCGCGCTCATGGGGGGCGGGTTCGTGAGCCGGGCGTAGCGCGGATTCGCCGATTGCAGCTGTTGCTCGAGTCGCTGCAATTTCTCTTCGGCAGCGGCGATCTCGCTGCCGAGCTGCTGCTGTCGTTCCTGCGCCTCCTCGCTCTCATCGGATTCCGCGCGCCCCAGCGACGAGCGCAGAAATGTGACGCGACGCGAGGCATCCTGGTGGTCGCGCACGAGATCACGCACGCTCGGATCACCCGCTGCGAGCCGCGCACTCATCAAGGTCACCGACCGGCCGACCACTGGATCGATCGGGATCTGCAGCGCGGAAAACAACTCGTCCGCCGGAGCGCCCGTGACGAGTTTGCCGTCCGCCGGAACCAGCGCATTGTAGTAGCGACCCAACGTGTCGACGCGCTGCTGCGGTCGTGCGTCGCGATTGGCGGCCGCGTATTGCGCGGCCCGGCGGAAATTCACGAAAGCCTCGTCCGCCCGGTTCGTGCGCATGAGGATGTCACCGAGCACGGTCAATGACTCGACCGTCGACGGACGCTGGCCATGCACGATCTCGAAGATGCGGACCGATTCGCGCGCTGAGGCCTCGGCATCGCGCAACCGGTTCTGGGCGATCTGGAGCATGGCCAGATCCTTCAGCTTCAAAGCTGGCCAGAAATGCACCGCGCCAAAGCGCGCCTGGTAGTTGGCAAGGGATTCGCGTCCGGCGGTTTCCGCGGTCGATAGATCGCCCATCTGCAACGCGATATTCCCGACGCGATGCAGCGAATGGGCGAGAAACGCGCCTTTGTTCTGCCCGAGGCGGGTTCGGCGATAGGCCACGGACTCTTCGGCGAGACGCTTGGCTGTCGCCAGATCGCCCCGCTGCTGGGCAATGCCGGCACGAAACGTCAGATGATAGGGGAACACGTTTGGATCGGGCGACACCCGCGCCAATGCATCGGCGCGCTTGAAGTAGCCTTCGGACTCCTCGTAGCGACCTTGTCGCCCCGTCTCGAGGCCCAGCCAGGTCAGCGGAAAGGCGGACGTCCCCGTCTCCGGCCCGAAAGCCTTCTCAACAGCCTGAAGCCACTGCAGTGCTGAGGCCTCGCCGCCGACATAGTCGCGCATGTTGTCGAGTTCTCCCGTCAGCCGCCGGAAGTTCCGGAACGCGACGACGTCGAGCAAGCCGACATTCTTGAAGTCGCTGCCGAGAGTCTCCTGCAGGAGTCGCACATTGTACTCCTGTAGCCCCTGGCGATTCTGCCCTGCGACCTGAACGTTGCGACCCGCCATGAGCTGCATCGCCGCCTCGACCTGCGGCAGCACGTCGGGCGCGCCGGATGCGCCATGGATATGGTCGCCGAAGAGCGCCCCGAGCGCGAAGGTCGGCCAGCCACCCTCCCGGAGCTTGCAGCGTCGCACCATCGCATTGATCTCGCCGCCCACGCGGCCCGATTTCGGCGCTTCGCATTCGTAAGGTCCTTCGCCCTCGACGAGGCGCTTCACCCACGCGCTCTCGGTCACAATCGTTTCGGCGGTCCATCGCCGCTTCGGCTCGCGGAACACCGACGCCGCCGCGCTGTTCCATCCCTCGCACCTCACGGCAAAGACCTGATTGCCGGTTTCCGCATTGTTGCGCGTCATTCGCAGCCGGCACGGCACGCCGCTGACGGATTGCCCAAGCGAGACCTCCTCGCCGACCGATTGCGGCAGTTTCTGCGCCCGGCTCTGCGGCGCAATCAAGCATGCGAGTGCAACGCATGCGGCGATGGACGCTGTGTGCATTGGAAACTCCCGGTTCGCGCGCCGGTCTCGCACCGACGATCGGATGGCACTATAAGCAGCGCAGGCCCCACCACGCAGCTCTCAGGCGCAATGGCAGACACCGGCGAGACGATCACGTTGCGGACGATCGAGCGCATCGGCGACGTGCCTGCCGATTGCTGGGATTCCTGCGCGGGGTCGAGCAACCCGTTCGTCGCGCACGGCTTCCTGAAAGCGCTGGAGGACTCCCACTCAGTCCATGGCCGGACAGGCTGGCTGCCCCACCATCAGATCGCGGAAGACGCCAAAGGCCGGGTCATCGGCTGCGTGCCGATGTATCTGAAAAGCCATTCCCAAGGAGAATATGTCTTCGATCACGGCTGGGCCGAGGCCCTGGCGCGGGCCGGTGGACGCTATTATCCGAAGCTGCAGATCGCCGTTCCGTTCACGCCGGTTCCCGGACCGCGGCTTCTGGCGCGCGGTGAGGCCGCGCCGGCGATCCGCGTAGCGCTCGCGCGCGGAATGATCGACGTCGCGCGGCGGCGCCATGCGTCGTCGGTGCATGCGACGTTCTGCGAACCCGCCGATATCGAGGCGTTTCGCGCCGCCGGATACCTCGTGCGGACGGGCTTCCAGTATCACTGGCAGAACAACGGCTATGACTCCTTCGAGGCCTTCCTGGCGTCGCTGAGTCATGGCAAGCGCAAGGCGATCCGCAAGGAACGGCGCGAGGTCGCGGAGCTCGGGGTGCGGCTCGTTGTCCTGCAGGGCAGCGATTTGCGCGAGGAACATTGGGATGCGTTCTTCGCCTTCTATCACGCGACCGCGGATGCGAAATGGGGCAACCCCTACCTCACCCGCCCCTTCTTCAGCCGGTTGCAAGCGACGATGCGCGAGCGCGTCGTGCTGATGCTGGTCGAACATGACGGCCGCTGGGTCGCGGGAGCGCTCAATCTCGTCAGCACCGATACGCTCTATGGGCGCAACTGGGGGGCGATCGCCGCGTTCAAGCATCTGCATTTCGAGACCTGCTACTACCAGGCACTGGACTATGCGATCGCGCACAAGCTCGCGCGTGTCGAAGCCGGAGCTCAGGGCGAACACAAGCTGCAGCGCGGCTATCTGCCGACGCGGACGTTCTCCGCGCATTTTCTCGTCGAACCCGCATTCCAGCGCGCCGTCGCGGATTTTATCGCTCGCGAGACGAAGCAGATCGATCACATCATCGCCGAGCTGATGCAGCACTCGCCCTATAAGCACGCCGATATCTGACCGGACCGGACGCCGCGCGTGCTGTTCCACGAACCCGCCTTCCTCTACGCGTTCCTGCCGGTGACCCTCGCCGGATTTCTCGTATTGCGCGCCCGTGGTCGCGATGCGCTCACGCCCTGGTTCCTGCTGATCGCCTCGGTGATCTTCTACGGCTGGTGGGAGCCGAGATTGGTGCCTCTGCTCACGGCATCGGTCGTTGGCAATCACATGCTCGGCGCCGCGCTCATCAATCGTCGCGGTGCTGGCCTGGATCGTCTCCTCATTGCCGGCGTCGCGGCAAATCTCGCGCTGCTCGGCGTGTTCAAATATGCCGACTTCCTGATCGTAAACATATCGTCGATGGTCGGGCAGCCGATGAGCGGCCCGGCGCTGCCACTGCCGCTCGGCATCTCGTTCTTCACATTCCTCCAGATCGCCTACATCGTCGATTGTCGGCGCCACGCGACACAGCCGGCAGGCCTGCGCGACTACGCACTCTTCGTCACTTTCTTCCCGCATCT
>Ga0163144_10003895_pt1 | contig 33947 bp, 31 predicted proteins | sample OliLak19BULKMAT1_FD_123175 | JGI IMG/M metagenome (GOLD analysis project Ga0163144, IMG submission 123175) | Freshwater microbial mat bacterial communities from Lake Vanda, McMurdo Dry Valleys, Antarctica - Oligotrophic Lake LV.19.BULKMAT1 | ecosystem: Environmental > Aquatic > Freshwater >... | reverse complement strand
GTCGCCGCGCAAGGAGCCGAACTGGTGCTGGTACCCAACGCTTCACCGTTCGAGCGCGACAAGACCGTGCAGCGCGATGCCCTGCTGGCCCAGCGCGTACGCGAGAGTGGTTGCGCGATCGCCTATCTCAACTTGATTGGCGGTCAGGACGAGGTGGTGTTCGACGGCAGTTCGGTGCTCGCTGACGGTGATGGTCGGGTGCATCCGAATGCCGAGGCCTTTGCCGAGCATTGGCTGGTGGCCGATTACGATGCGACGCAGCGCAAGTTCAAGCGCGTGCATTGGCCTGAGGAAACCGACGAGCGCTGGGAATCGCTGGCCTGGCGCGGCATCGTCCGTGGGCTGCGCGACTATTGCGGCAAGAACGGTTTTGGCAAAGTCTGGCTGGGCCTGTCCGGCGGCGTCGATTCGGCGATGGTGTTGGCGCTGGCCGTCGACGCCTTGGGCGCCGACAATATCCGCGCCGTACGCCTGCCATCGCGCTACACCTCGGATTTGTCGAACGACCTTGCTGCCGTGCAGGCAGCAAAACTGGGCGTGCGCCTGGAAACCGTGGCGATTGAGCTGCCGTTCGAGGGTTTCCTGCAGTCGCTCGCGCCGATGTTCGTCGGCAGTGAGCCGGGTCTGGCCGAGGAAAACCTGCAGTCGCGCAGCCGCGGCGCCCTGATGATGGCGCTGTCCAACCGCTTTGGTGGCCTGCTGCTGACCACGGGCAACAAGAGCGAGTACGCGGTTGGCTACGCCACCATCTATGGCGACATGTGCGGCGGCTACGCGCCAATCAAGGATCTGTACAAAACCGAGGTATTTGCGCTTTGCCGCTGGCGCAACGGGCAGGGCGAAGGCGAGGTGGTTCCGCAGTCGGTGATCGATCGGCCGCCGTCAGCCGAGCTGCGCGAAAACCAGACCGACCAGGATTCGCTGCCGCCCTACGATGTGCTCGACGCCATCCTCTACCGCCATGTCGATCTCGAACGCTCGGCCTCCGAGATCATCGCGGAGGGTTTCGACGCTGCCACCGTCCTACGGGTGTTGCAGTTGGTGCGCATCAGTGAATGGAAGCGCCGTCAGGCGGCGCCAGGGCCCAAACTGTCGCGGCGGGCGTTCGGTCGCGAGCGGCGCTATCCGATCACATCCGGCTGGCGGAGCTGAACAGGCTGGAATGAAAAACGCCGCCCTTGGGCGGCGTCTTTGAAATCGATGCAGGCGCTTACTTCAACTCGCCGGCGAATGGGTTCAGCTGGCGCAAAAAGCCCTTGCGCTTCGGCCAGTTGCCGCTGAGGTAGGGATGCTGCGGATAGTTTTTCTCAAGGACGCGGCGGGCATCGTCGGCCAATACTTTCTGGCCGAGGGCGTTGTAGGACGCCGCCATCAGCGCCAGGGCATCGGCTTCGTACTGGCTTTGCGGGAAGGATTCGATCAGGTTGCGGCCACGGTTGCCGGCCGAAACATAGGCGCCGCGGCGGAAGTAGTACAGGCCCACGCTGATTTCGTGGCGCGCCAGGTGGTTGCGCAGGTGGATCATGCGCTGGCGGGCGTCAGCGGCGTAGGCGCTGTTGGGGTAACGGCGCAGTAGTTCGGCAAAGTCGTTGAAACTCTGGGCAGGAGAGCCGACGTCGCGCGATGAGGTATCGATTCGGGCAATGCGGGCCAGAAAGCGGTTTTCGCGATCAAAGTTCACCAGTGCCTTCAGGTAATAGGCATAGGCGATATGTGGATGCGTGGGGTAAGTGCGTATGAAACGGTTGAGGGTTGACGTGGCGTCTTCGGGTTTGTCCAGCTTGAACTGGGCATAGGCCAGTTCCAACTGCGATTGCTCGGCATAAGGCCCGAACGGAAAGCGCGAGATCAGGCGCTGGTGTGAGCCCGCAGCCCGTTCGTAAGCGCCTCGGCGCAACTGCTGTGTGGCCATTTCATACAGCGGCTCGACGGCCAGGGTCTCGGTCTCGGGCTGCTTGTCGCCGCCAAACCAGCCACCGATGGTCTTGCAGCCGCCGAGGCTGAGTGCGAACACGAGGAGGAGGAGCAGGCGCAGCATGGAATGACGGGTCATTGAGGCTAAAACTCAGTTGGGGCCGACGTTGCGGCAATTGGTGGATAATAACCGAAAGGCCCGCGCCGGCTGAAATTCCCGCGCCCGAGCCTTTGCCACGGGGCCATCAGGTCCCGCCCAACCGGATCGGGCATGACGACCAAACCAGAAGAAAACGACGACAGCGACCGTGAACTGCTGGAAGCCAGCGTGCCCCTGGAGGCGGCGGGCAAGCGATTCGACCAGGCTCTGGCGGAAATGTTCCCCGCGTTTTCGCGCTCGCGTCTGACCGAATGGATCAAGTCCGGCGATGCCTTGCTCGATGGCGCTATCGCCAAGCCCAAGGCGTCGGTGCGCGGCGGCGAGCCGGTGACGCTGTCGATCCGGGTTGAGATCGTGACCGATTCCGTCGCCGAACCGATGGACCTGGACATCATTTATCAGGACGCCGACGTGCTGGTGCTTAACAAGCCGGCCGGCTTGGTGGTCCATCCCGGTGCCGGCAACGCTCGCGGCACCCTGGTTAACGGCCTGCTGCATTTCGATCCGAAGCTGGCCGAGCTGCCGCGTGCCGGCATCGTCCATCGCCTGGACAAGGATACCTCCGGACTGATGGTGGTGGCGCGATCCCTGCGTGCGCATGCGGGCCTGATCGAGCAGTTGTCCGGGCGCGAAGTGCATCGCCAGTACGTCGCGGCCGTGCAGGGCACGATGGTGGCGGGCGGCACGGTGAATGCACCGATCGATCGCCACCCGCGCGACCGCGTACGCATGGCCGTTGCCAGAGAAGGCAGCGGCCGCGATGCCATCACCCATTACCGCTTGCGCGAGAAATTCCGCGCCCACACCTTGGTTGAGTGCCGGCTTGAAACCGGCCGCACCCACCAGATCCGCGTGCACATGGCGCATGCCCGGCACACGATCATCGGCGACCCGCTTTACGGCGGCGCCTTCCGCCAGCCCAAAGCCGCGACCGAGGGACTGGCCAAAGCCTTGCACGGCTTCCGTCGCCAGGCCCTGCATGCGGAAAAACTTTCCTTCGTGCACCCAGTCAGCGGCGAGACGCTCAGCTTCGACGCGCCGATGCCGTCCGATATGCAGGAGTTGGTGACCGAACTGCGCGCCGATACCGCCGTCTTCGTCGCAGCCAACAAGCGTTAGGCACCAAGGAAAATACAGTGAAAAGCCCGCTGAATATCATTTTTGTCGCTTGCCTGGTGCTGTCATCGACTGCAAGCTCACAAGACGACGAGCGCGACAAAATGCGTGCGCGGGATCGTTCGGCTTTTATGCTCAGCATTACCAGTCAGGTGACAAAAGAATTCTGCGTGCCACTAATCAAGAAGTATGAAAGCACGTTCAACGAAGTTTATCCGCGGTGGCTCCAACTCAACAAAGAGAGCGTGCAACGTGGCCGGGATGAAACACTGCTGTCTCTGGGCAGAGGTGCGGATATCGACGCGTACGAAACAAATTTGATCGTGGCGGTGAGAGCAAGCCTTGCAAATCTTCCAAAAGATCGCATGAAGACAAGATGTTCAGGCACGCTTGCTTCATATGGGGAAAGACCAAATGAATAACTGTGCATTGGTTCTGGACCATTCAATCCAGCGGTACAAAACGGCCTGCGGCCGTTTCGTCCGCTAAATTCAGGCCTTGGCTGTGACCGGGCCGTTCCTGCTTGCTGACTGGCCAGCGCCACCGTGCGTGCGGGCCTTCACCACGCTGCGCCATGGTCTGGGCGTGTCGGCGCCGCCGTTCGATCATTTCAACCTCGGCGGCCGTTACGCGCAGGACGGGGATGACAGCACTGCCATCAAGCGTAACCGTGAACTGCTGGTTGAACACGCGAGCCTGCCATCAAGGCCACACTGGCTGCGGCAGGTTCATGGCGCTGGCGTCATCGGCTGTGGCGCTGAATCCGAATCCCGTTTTCATCTGGCAGAGGGCGTCGAGGAACCGGAAGCCGATGCGTGCGTCGCGTCAGATGCCGGCGTCGTACTCGCCATCCTCACTGCAGATTGCCTGCCGGTGCTGTTTTGCAGCGAAGCCGGCGATGAAGTCGCTGCCGCCCACGCCGGTTGGCGAGGCTTGGCCGATGGCGTGCTTGAAGCAACGGTATCTGCCATGCAAACGCCAGGCTCGCAACTGCTGGCCTGGCTGGGGCCCGCAGCCGGGCCCGAAGCTTACGAGATTGGTGACGAAGTGCGTGATGCCTTCCTTGCCCATGATGCCGATGCCGCGACGAACTTCGTGGCAACGCGTGAAAACCACTGGCGCGTCGATCTCTACGCACTGGCCCGGATGCGCCTTGCCGCCATCGGCGTGCATCGCGTTTACGGTGGCGGACTGTGCACGATCTCCGATCCGCAGCGTTTCTACTCGCACCGTCGCGACCAGCGCACCGGCCGCATGGCCAGCCTGGTCTGGATCGACTGAGGCGGGCCTTGAGGCACCCGGTTTCCCGAGCGCTCGCTGAACAGATGACTTCCGGCAGGCTGGCGGCGATGCCATGTCCATGCGACCTTGGCCGCCTTAAAACCCCGTGGAGTTTGCCCATGACGAGTCTTCGTTCTCTGGTCTTTGCGCTTTCGTTGACAACGGCATTTGCCGCTCCGGTCCGTGCCGAAACGCTGGCAGGCATCAACGCGCAGCTTGAGGCGCGGGCCCCTGGCGCACTGGTGGCTGCCGAAGCCTTTGCCAAGGCCAATGCCGGCAATGCCGAGGCCTGGATCGCCCTCACCCGGGCCCGGCTGCAGGCCGGCAAGGCCGAGCAGGCGCTGGCGGCGGCTGAAAAAGCCACCAAGCTGGCGCCTGACAGTGCGCAATCGTTCTACTGGCTGGGCAATGCCTACGGCGCGCGCATCGGTGAAGTTGGCATGTTGTCGAAGATGGGCATGGCGCCCAAACTGCGTGATGCCTTCGAGCGCACGGTCAAGCTCGATCCCGATCAATTGCAGGCGCGCTCGGCGCTGATCGAGTTCTACCTGCAGGCGCCTGGCATGATCGGCGGCGGCATCGACAAGGCGCGCGCGCAGGCGACGGAAATCTTCAAGCGCGACAAGGCGCAGGGATTCATGGCTCAGGGCCGCATTGCCGTACACGAGAAAAATTCCGCGCAGGCGCTGAAATTCTATGAGGCGGCGCTCGCCACCAAGCCCGGCGATGCCGGTGTCCGGCTGGCCGTGGCGATTGCCTACCAGCAGCTTGAGCGATGGGCCGATGCCTTCAAACACTTGCGCGCATGGACCGCAGAAGATCCCAAGGCCGGCGCCGCTTGGTACCAGACCGGACGCGCCTCGGCGCTGTCCGGACTATTCCTGGATGAAGGAATCGCCGGCCTGCAGCGCTACATGACCCTGCCGCATGGCAAGAACGAACCACAGCAGCAGCACGCGCTCTATCGCCTGGGCCAGATCCACGCCAAGGCCGGTCGCAAGGACAAGGCTCGGATCGCACTGCAGGCAGCGCTCAAGCTTGACCCGAAATACGCCGATGCCAAGGCGGAGTTGGCGAAGCTCTGACTAGGCCACGTTCACCCAAGGCGAGTACCAGGGCGATTCTCAGGTCATGCAGTAGCAGTCAGATACCCGGTCAATCTGTCCGGGCACTCGCCAGGAAATCAGAATTCATCCTTGTCGCCGGCCAGTTTCTGCTCCATCTCATCGGCAGTGTTGCGGGCGGCTTCCAGTGCGCCGGCCAACTCTTCGCCGCTGGCCGCGGCAGGAATCTTGACCACGAACTGCGCGGTGCCGCCGCTGCGTGCCCAAGTGCCCAGCTTGCGCGCCTGCGAGTCTTCCAGCAGCAGATTGGCGATCTCCCCGCTGAGGCTGTCGCCGCTGCTGCGGTAGCCGATGCTGATTATCTCGCGGATGCGCATGCTGCCGTATTGCATCACTGGCTTGCGCACCCAGAGCATCTGCGTGCGTGATTTCCCGGTCGACTGCACGATCTGGTAATCGCCGTCGCGATCGAGCTCATACTCGATGCCAAGCGATGCCAACTGCGTGGCGATGTCGGCATCGGTGCTGGTGTCGGCTGTAGTGTCCTGCTCGCTGTCAGCGGTGGCCGCGTCCGTGTCGGCCTCTTGTGCTTGATCGGCACTGGTTGTGTCCACGGTATCCGCTTCATATGTCGCGGGCGCAGGGGCTGCCGCTGTCGTCTGCGCCACCTCGGGCGCCATCCTTTCGATCAGCAAATACACACCGCCCGCCATCGCCAGTAAAAGCACCATGGCCAGTCCGACGACAATGGCGACCCATGGTGTTTTCGCACGCGGACGCACCACCGTGGCTGCAGGAGTTTGCGCCGGAGGTGGCGGTGGCATCGAGCGCACCGGCATCGGCGTGGTCAGGCCTGCGGCAGCCGGCATGGCCGGCGCGCCCGACGGATAAATTACGGCCGCAAGCAGGGTATCCACGCGACGGGCCACGTCATTGCCGTCTGCCGGCCGGTCATCGCGCGACTTGGCCAGCAGGCTGTCGACAAGAGGCTGCAGTTGAGCCCGGTCGGCCGGCAATCGCGGCACTATCGAGGTCATGTGCTGCATGCCGATGGCCCAGCCGTCCGTACCCGAGTACGGAGCCGAGCCGGTCAGCATCTGGTACAGCACCACGCCCAGTGCATAAAGGTCGGAACGGCCGTCGAGTTTTTCGCCGCGCCATTGTTCCGGGCTCATGTAATGAGGCGTCCCGAGCGTATCGCCCTCGGCGGTCAGCGAACTGGTCGCCTCCGACAGACGAGCCACGCCGAAGTCGCTCAACAAAAAGCTGCCGTCATCGTGGCAGAGGATGTTTTCCGGCTTCACGTCGCGATGCACGATGCCGTTGTCGTGTGCATGCTGCAGGGCCAGCGCGATCTCGCGAGTGCAGTGCAGGGCGGCGGTCACATCCATCTGGTTGATCCGTACCGCCACCGAGCCGCCAGGCACGTATTCCATCGCCATGTACGGCGAACCGGCGGCGTCGATGCCGAGGTCGTGGATGGTGACGATATTGCGATGGCGCAAACGCGCCACTACCTTGCCCTCGCGCAGGAAGCGTTCGACATAGGCGGCATCGCGCGCCAGCTCGGACTTCATGACTTTCAACGCGACCTCGCGCCCCAACGATTCCTGGACGGCGCGGAAGACCGTGGCCATGCCGCCGCGGCCTATTTCGTGAAGGATTCGATATCCGGGGATCAAGCAGGCTCTCCTCGCGCTGCGATCCGCATCATAGCCAGATCGTCGTGCGGATTGACGGGACCGACGTGGATTTGACTTGAATCATCGCGGCCCGGCCGCATCTTGACATCATGGTGGCCAGTCGCCGCAAGCCTTTACAGGAACCAATCCCATGCGCATGGACAAACTCACCTCGCGTTTTCAGCAGGCCCTGAGCGACGCCCAATCGCTGGCCGTGGGTCGCGACCACAACCTGATCGAACCCGTTCACTTGATGGTGGCACTGCTTGAACAGTCCAGCGGCAGCACCAAGCCGTTGCTGGCCCAGGCCGGCGTCAACGTCACTGCCTTGCGCCAGCGCTTGAATGAAGCGCTGGACAAGCTGCCGAAGGTGACTGGCCAGGAGGGCAACCTCAGCGTCGGCAACGACCTGACTCGCCTGCTCAACGTCACCGACAAGCTGGCCCAGCAGCGCGGCGATGCCTTCATCGCCTCCGAGCTGTTCGTGCTCGCGGCGCTTGATGACAAGGGCGTGCTCGGCCAGTCGCTCAAGGCCGCTGGTGCGAACCGGCCAGCCATCGAGAAAGGCATTGAAGGCCTGCGCGGCGGCGACAAAGTCGAAGACGCTAACGCCGAGGAAAACCGCCAGGCGCTGGAAAAATACTGCATCGACCTGACTGCGCGCGCCGAGAGCGGCAAGCTCGATCCGGTGGTCGGGCGCGATGAAGAGATCCGCCGCACCATCCAGGTGCTGCAGCGGCGCACCAAGAACAACCCTGTGCTGATCGGCGAGCCTGGTGTCGGCAAGACCGCGATTGTCGAAGGCCTTGCGCAGCGGATCATCAACGGCGAAGTGCCTGAAGGCCTGCGCGGCCGCCGCGTGCTGTCGCTGGACATGGGCGCGCTGATTGCTGGCGCCAAGTTTCGCGGCGAGTTCGAGGAGCGGCTCAAGGCTGTGCTCAGTGATCTGTCGAAGCAGGAGGGTAACGTCATCCTGTTCATCGACGAGTTGCACACCATGGTCGGCGCCGGCAAGGCCGAAGGCTCCATGGACGCCGGCAACATGCTCAAGCCCGCACTCGCCCGCGGCGAGCTGCACTGCATCGGTGCGACCACGCTGGACGAGTACCGCAAGTACGTCGAGAAGGACGCGGCGCTCGAGCGTCGTTTCCAGAAGGTGTTCGTCGGCGAGCCCTCGGTCGAGGACACCATCGCCATTCTGCGCGGCCTGAAGGAGCGTTACGCCGTTCACCACGGCGTCGAGATCACCGATCCGGCCATTGTCGCCGCGGCGACGCTTTCACACCGCTACATCGCCGACCGCCAACTTCCCGACAAGGCCATCGACCTGATGGACGAGGCAGCCTCGCGCATCCGCATGGAGATCGACTCGAAACCCGAAGAAATGGACCGCATGGAGCGGCGCCTGATCCAGCTCAAGATCCAGCGCGAGGCGCTGAAGAAAGAGAAAGACAGCGAGTCGAAGCAACGGCTTGCGGATCTTGAAACCGAGATCGGCAAGCTCGAGCGCGAGTTCAACGATCTCGAGGAAATCTGGAAGGCAGAGAAGGCCACGCTGGCTGGCGTAACGAAAATCAAGGAACAGATCGAGCTGGCTCGGCTCGAGCTGGAAGCGGCACAGCGGCAGCAGGACATCGCCAGGATGAGCGAGATCCAGTACGGCCGCATCCCCGAGTTGGACAAGCAGCTCAAGGCGGCGCAGGAAGTCGAAAGCCAGGGCTTCCGTCTTCTCCAGGACAAGGTGACCGCCGATGAAATCGCCGAAGTGGTGTCGCGCTGGACCGGCATTCCGGTCAGCAAGATGCTGGAGGGTGAACGCGAGAAACTGCTGCGCATGGAAGCCGAGTTGCACAAGCGCGTAGTCGGCCAGCACGAGGCGGTAAAGGCCGTTTCAGATGCCATTCGCCGCTCGCGTGCCGGCTTGTCCGATCCCAGTCGCCCGAACGGTTCCTTCCTGTTCCTGGGCCCGACCGGCGTTGGCAAGACGGAGCTGTGCAAGGCGCTGGCCGAATTCCTGTTCGATTCAGGCGATGCCATGGTGCGCATCGACATGAGTGAATTCCAGGAGAAGCATTCGACGGCCCGCCTCATTGGCGCGCCGCCCGGTTATGTCGGTTATGAAGAAGGCGGCTATCTCACCGAAGCCGTGCGCCGACGTCCGTACAGCGTGATCTTGCTCGACGAGGTCGAGAAGGCGCATCCGGATGTGTTCAACGTGCTGCTGCAGGTGCTCGACGACGGCCGCCTCACCGATGGCCAGGGCCGCACGGTGGATTTCCGCAACAGCGTGATCGTGATGACCTCAAACCTGGGCTCACAGTACATCCAGGAATTTTCAGGCCAGGGCGACACCGCCTACCTGCAGATGAAGGCCTCGGTGATGGCGGCCGTGCAGGGTCACTTCCGGCCCGAGTTCATCAACCGGCTCGACGACATCGTGGTCTTCCATCCACTCGACCAGCAGCAGATCAGCGCCATCGCGCGGATCCAGACGTCTTATCTGTCGAAACGCCTGGCCGAGCGGCAGATAAAATTCGACATCACCGATGCCGCACTCGTGCTGCTTGGCAACGTCGGCTTCGATCCGGTCTACGGCGCCCGCCCGCTCAAGCGCGCCATCCAGCAGCAGCTGGAAAATCCGCTGGCGAACAAGATACTCGCCGGTGAATTCGGCCAGGGCGATGTGGTGACGGTGGATGTACAGGCAGGCGCTCTGGTTTTCCGCAAAGCCTGAGCTTTACCTCGGGGACGCCGCTCCTACAGGCCGGCAGAGGGCAATCGCGGATCGCCCAACACCATCTCCGCCATGCTGTAGGCCAACTCGCGCTCGGCCAGCACGGTGCCATCAGCGCCATTGTCGAGCAGGTGGCGTACTTCGGCTTCGCTGTGGGCGCGGGCGAGGATGGTCATTGCCGGGTTGGCTGCACGCAGGCGGGCGATGATCTTTCCGGCTTCAAAGGCATTGGGAATCGCGAGCAGGGCGTGCGTTGCCGCAGTTGGCGTCAGCTCATCAAGGATGCGCGCCGAGGCAGCGTTGCCGCGAATGCCGGCCAGACCATCTGCATGCGCGCGTGCGACCAGCTCGGCATCGTTGTCGATCACCACCAGCGGCAAACCGCGTTCGCGCAACAGGGCCGCCAGCTGCCGGCCCACGCGACCATAGCCGACCACGATGGCGTGGCCGCCAAGGGGCAGGGGCGGGCCAGGCAGGGGTTCCGTCAGTTTTTGTATTGCATGAACGGACTTGGGTGCTTGCCGCGACTGCCAGCGCGCCACTCCGGCGAACAGCATCGGATTGACCACGATTGACAGCAGAGCGCCGGCCAACACCAGGTCGCGACCTTCGGGCGGCAGCAGGTTCAGGCTTACGCCAAGTCCGGCCAAGATGAAGCTGAATTCACCAATCTGCGCCAGGCTGGTCGCTATGGTCAAAGCGGTCGTGACGGAATGACGCAAGGCGCGCACCACGATGAAGGCGACGGCCGGCTTGCCCACCGTGATGATCAGAAACACTGCCAGCACCGGCAGCGGCTGCTGGACGATGATCATCGGGTCGAACAGCATGCCCACCGACACGAAGAACAGTACCGCGAAGGCATCGCGCATTGGCAGCGAATCGGAGGCGGCCTTGTGGCTGAGTTCGGATTCGTTGAGCAGCATGCCGGCGAAAAAAGCGCCTAGGGCGAACGACACGCCGAACAGTTTTGCCGAGCCAAACGCCACGCCCAGCGCTATCGCGAGGATGGACAGCGTGAACAACTCGCGCGACCCGGTGCCGGCCACGCGTTCGAGCAGCCAGGGAATGACGCGGCGGCCGACGACAAACATCAGGGCCGCGAAGACCGCCAGTTTCCCGAGGGTCTTGGCCAATGACACCAGGAGCAGTCCAAGGTCGAAACCGCCGGCGTTGACGGACAGCGAATGCGATAGCGCCGGCAGGAACACCAGGGTCAGCACCATCACCAGGTCCTCGACGATGACCCAACCGATGGCCATTTTTCCGCGCGTGGTGTTGAGCAATCGATGGTCCTCGAGGCTGCGCAGCAGGACCACGGTGCTGGCTACCGACAGCGCAAGGCCGAAGACGAAACCCTGCACGGGTGGCCAGCCCAGCGCCCAAGCCAGTGCCCAACCCAATGCTGTTGCCGCCGCGATGCCGGCCAGCGCGCCGGGAATGGCGGTCTTGCGTACTTCCAGCAGGTCGTCGAGCGAAAAATGCAGGCCGATGCCGAACATAAGCAGGATCACGCCGATTTCCGCCAGTTCGCTGGCCAGGGCTGGATCGGCGACAAAGCCGGGCGTGAACGGCCCGGCCAGAATGCCTGCCAGCAGGTAGCCCACGATCGGCGACAGTTTGAGCCGATGCGCGGCCGAGCCCAGCACGAAGGCGAGCACGAGGCTGATGGCAATGGTGGCGATCAGGGGGTTGTCGTGCGGCATGCCGGCTCCGGTGTCGCGCGCTGTGATTGCATACTGGCGGCTGCGCGGCTTCGATTCAAATCCTTGCGCTCACCGAGGGCGAGAGAAAATCAAGGACCTTCAACGCGTAGAGCGGACAGGGAAACGCCGAATCAGTGGTATCAGTGCGGCAAATTGCCTGCCGCATCGCAGGACATTCGGGATCGGTGCACTCTGGACAAAACCTGTGGCTGCGCTGGCAAGCCAAGCTTTTTCGAGAGATGGTTGGATTCGTCGTTGCTGGATTAGTCGGCCAGCAACGCTGGTTTGTCTTTCTCCGCGACCTTTGCTTGCCTCTGCCACTCTGCGCCTTCGCGTTGAAGGCTCCTGATTTTAAAAAACTGAATCCTGAAAATGCAGCGGCCGGCTGAATTCATGCACGGCATCCACCAGCACCTTGACATGTTCGGGATCCATGTCTGGCGACAGGCCATGGCCGAGGTTGAAGACATGGCCGGAGCCTGCGCCATAGCTTTCCAGCGTGCGCTTCACTTCGCTTCGTATCGCTTCAGGCGAGGCATACAGCGTGACCGGATCGAGGTTGCCCTGCAGCGCAATTTTTCCGCCGGTACGCCGACGCGCTTCCTCGAGTGATACCAGCCAGTCGACGCCGAGGCCTTCCGCGCCCGAGGCCGCCAGTTCTTCGAGATAGGGCGCGTTGCCTTTGCCAAACAGGATCAGCGGCGTGTTTTCTTCACCTTCGCCGCGAGCCAGTTCTCGGGCGATGCGGGTCAGGTAGCGCAGCGAGAACTCGCGGTAATGGTGCGGTGCCAGCACGCCGCCCCAGGTGTCGAACACCATCAGCGCCTGCGCACCGGCGGCACGCTGCGCCGACAGGTAGGCGATGACCGAATCGGTGACGACCCCAAGCAGTTGGTGCATCAGCGCCGGTTCGCTGAACGCCAGTGATTTCACCTTCGAGAAATTGTCGCTGCCGCCGCCTTCGACCATGTAGCAGGCCAGCGTCCACGGGCTGCCGGAAAAACCGATCAGCGGCACACGGCCATCGAGTTCGCGGCGGATCAACGACACCGCATCCATCACATAGCGCAGCTCCTTACCCATGTCCGGTACCGCCAGTCGGGCGATGTCGGCGGCGCTGCGTACCGGTCGGTCGAAGCGCGGGCCTTCGCCTTCGGCGAAGCTCAGGCCAAGTCCCATCGCATCCGGGATGGTGAGGATGTCGGAAAACAGGATGGCGGCGTCGAGATCGAAGCGACGCAACGGCTGCAGGGTGACTTCGCAGGCCAGTTCTGGATTGGTGGCCAGTCCCATGAAGCTGCCGGCCTTGGCGCGGGTGGCGCGGTATTCGGGCAGGTAGCGGCCGGCCTGGCGCATCAGCCAGACCGGCGTGGCGTCGATGGGTTCGCGGCGCAGGGCACGCAGGAAGCGGTCGTTTTGCAAGTTCAGTACCTCAATGCAGGCGGTGGCCGGCGCGATTCAGCGGGGCGCATCGGCGCCTTGGGTAAACATGATCTGGAAGCCTCGGCCGATCTGCGCATCGCGGGCCTTTTCGAAGGCTGCCAGAGCATCGTCCTGGGCCAGGAACTGCTCACGGCGCAGCTGCGCCTTGCCACCTATTTGCCCGGTTTCACGCATCAGCAGCCAGCCGCCGAGCAAGTCCTGCTGCAGGGTCAGCGTGACGTATTTGGCGGCTTCGCCCGCAAGCGGTTTTTGTTGCAGCAATAGGCGCATAAGGGCGTCATTGTAGCCGTTGCCCCGCCTGCGTAGGAGCGATGGCAATCGCGATCAAAGCTGGCCGTGGCTACGACTCCTGCCAAGCCCATATCTGCGCTTGGACAGCTGGCCGCGGTTGCGATTGCCTTTGCCATCGATCCTAAGAAAGCGAGGCAATTACCTCGCTCTCCGGCACGTCGGACACCATTTCGGCCTCGCCCAAGCCGCGCCACAGGATCAGCCGCAGGGCCCCGGACACGGCTTTTTTGTCCAGCCGCATCCGCGCCAACAGCGCGTCTGCCGGCAAACCGGCGGGAATGTCCACGGGCAGCCCGAGCTGCTGCAACAGCTGCCGCAAACGCTCCGCGTCGGCCTGCGGAGCGCGGCCCATGCGTGCCGACAATCTCGCCGCCAGCACCATGCCCACAGCCACGGCCTCGCCGTGGATGAGTCCGCCGAAACCCAGTTCGGCCTCGATGGCGTGGCCGAAGGTGTGGCCGAAGTTGAGCAGGGCGCGTTCGCCCTGTTCGGTTTCGTCACGTGCCACGACGCCGGCCTTGTGCGCGCAGCTGACGGCGATGGCCTCAATGATCACGCCGGGCTCGCGGGCCAGCAGGGCTTCGGTGTTTTTTTCCAACCATGCAAAGAAACTGGCATTGCCGATGGCGCCGTACTTCACCACTTCGGCCAGCCCGGCGCGCAGCTCGCGATCCGGCAGCGTGGCCAGCGTGTCGGTATCGATCAGTACGGCGGCAGGCTGGTGGAAGGCACCGACAAGATTTTTGCCCGCAGCAAGATCCACCGCTGTCTTACCGCCCACAGAGGAATCCACCATCGCCAACAGGGTGGTCGGCAGCTGCACGAAGCGCACGCCGCGCATCCAGCAGGCGGCCGCGAAACCGGCGAGGTCGCCGACCACGCCGCCGCCCAGGGCAATGACGGTGGCGTCGCGGCTGGCGCCGAGCGCTGCCAGTGCCTCCATGACCAGTCCGAAACTCGCGAGCGTTTTTTCCTGCTCGCCAGGTGCAATTACCAGACTGCGGCTGGTCTTGCCCGACAGCGCTGCTTCAACACGCGAAAGATAATGCGGGGCGACATGAGCGTCGGTCACGATCAGCGCATGGCGTCCGGTCACCAGTCCAGCCAGGGCGCCGTGATCATCAAGCAACCCCGCGCCGATCCGGATCGGATAGCGGCGCTGGCCGAGTTCAACGGTGAGTTCACGCATCAGGCCGGCTCCCGGTATTTCCAATGGGTCTGCAGCTGCGGCAGCAACAGGTCGGCAGCGGTGTTGACCAGCAGGTGGTGGGAATCGAAGACGAGGTCGGCGATGTCTTCGTAGAGCGGTCCGCGCATCTGCGCCAAGGCTTCGAGCTTGGCGCGCTTGTCACCGCTGGCCAGCAGCGGCCGTGACCGATCGCGCGCCAGCCGCTCCAATTGCTGTTCAACGCCGACCTTGAGATAGACCACGAAGCCGCGTGACTTCATCTGTTGGCGATTTTCAGCAGCGAGTACGGCACCGCCGCCGGTCGCGATCAGCTGTGTCTTGCCCTGCATCAGCTCGGCGACCAGCTGCGTTTCGCGGGCGCGGAATCCGGCTTCGCCCTCGCACTCGAAAATCAGCGGCACCGAGACCCCGGTGATTTCCTCCAAGCGCTGGTCGACATCGACAAAGGCCAATTCCAGCCGCTGCGCCAGTCGCCTGCCGATGCTGGTTTTGCCGGCACCCATGGGGCCGACGAGGACGAGGTTGGGTGCGGGATTCATGTGCAGCGATGCTAACATTTCAGCCTGATTGTTCGGCATCGATGCCAAGGAAGGACACCAGTAATGGCAAGTGCGCGCAACCTCGTGGTGGCCGGTGCCGGCGATGTCGGCATGCGACTGGCGCGGCTGCGCATGGCGGCGGGTGACGAGGTGATCGCGCTGCGCCGTCGCGATGTGCCAGCCATCGATGGTGTTCGCATGCAGCGCGCCGACCTTGCCACCGGCGAAGGTTTTGCACGGCTGCCGCGCCGACCCGATGCGCTGGTGTTCTGCGCCACGCCCGATGAGCGCAATGAAGCGGCGTATCGGCGCCTGTTCGTCGATGGTCTGCGTCGTGTGCTCGATGGCATCGATCCGCTGCGGGTGTTTTTTGTGTCCTCGACCGCCGTCTATGCCGAGGACGCCGGGGAATGGGTCGATGAAGCCACGCCAGCCGTGGCGGAAACCTTCAATGGCCGCATCCTGCTGGAAGCCGAGGCCGAGCTCGCGATGCACCCGCAGTCGACCGCGTTGCGCCTGAGTGGCATCTACGGCCCCGGTCGCGACTACCTGCTGCGTCGTGCCCGCAGTGGTGAAGCCAACCGCAGGCAATGGAGCAACCGCATCCACGTCGATGACGCGGCGTCGGCGCTTTCGCATCTTCTCGATCTTCACGCTCACGCGCCTTGTTATCTCGGCAGCGATGACGCACCGACCCTGGAATGCGAGGTGATGGCCTGGGTGCGTGATCGCGAAGGCCTGCCGGCGGGGTCGCCGGCGACCGGCGCTGAATCCGGACGACGGGTGTCCAACGCAAGCCTCAGGCGCAGCGGTTGGGTCCCGGCCCATCCGGATTTCCGCAGCGGCTACCTGCCGCTGCTGGCAAGGCCGGGCGTATAGTCGGTGGGCCTATCCGGGCAAGTCTTCAGGAGCAGCACATGGCCACGGTCACCAAGATCATCGAAGTTTCCGCAGCATCCAAGAAAGGCATCGAGGACGCCGTGCAGGGCGGTTTGAAGAAGGTCTCCAAGAGCGTCAAGAATATCAAGGGCGCCTGGGTCAACGACATCAAGGTGATCACCGACGACGACGGCAGCGTGACCGAGTGGCGCGTCAACATGCGCGTCAGCTTCGTGGTGTCCTGACGGTCATTCGACTGGTTTCAGCCGTCGTTGCTCATCCAGTGCCAGCACACGGCCAGCCAGAGCTGGCAGGGCGCGCAAGGCCTGCCGACCGACTCGCTCGAATAACTGCACGAAGCGTTCGGTTTGCGCCCGGCTCATGCCGTTTGCCCTGGGTCTTGCGGCTTGCATGGCCAGTTCCTGCTGCCAGCGCCACTGCGGAATCACCCGGAAATCGGGCGCATGCAGCACCAGCAGGCGGTCGATGCGTTGCCATAACGATTGGTAATGGCGCAGCGCTTCGTTGCAATACTGGCGCCAACGGCCGTCGCCGTCCTCGTTACGCTCCAGCGCATTGATCGGTTCGGCGAGCGCGGTCTTGTCTTCAGGCGGAACGCCGAGGCACCAGCCTTCAAGCACGATCAATCGCGGCGGTGTGCGGATGCGTTGCCAGCGCGATGGCGGGAGACGGCGATCAAGCAGTTTGTCGAAACGTGGCAACGCGACCACATCACTCGGGCGCATCCTGACCAAGGCATCCAGGCTGACGTGCGCGAGGGCCAGGTCATGCGTGCCCGGTGGTCCGCGCGTGGCCAGCAGCGGATGCACTGACTTTGCCAGAGCCAGCCGTTGTCGCCAGCTGAGGTAGAAATCATCGAGCGACATCGCCACGACGACGATGTCTCGGCGCTTGCCAGCCAGCGCCAACTGTCGCGCCAAGGTGGATTTTCCGCTGCCCGGCAGGCCGCTGATGCCCAGCACCGGCAGCGATGAAGGCAGGGCCAGAGCGTCATCGATCAGGGATTCGACCAGTCCTGCGTCGAATCCCTTGATCAATGTCAGGTGCGATGTGCGCCTCATCGCGAGACAATAGCGAAAAGGACGGGCAACCATGACTGATCTCTACACCGAAGCACTCAAGACATTTTCTGGCTTGCTTGAAGAAGCCCGGGCCGTCGGCGATCCGGAGCCGACGGCGATGACCCTTGCCACGGTCGGCGAGGGCGGCCAGCCTTCGGCGCGCACGGTACTGCTCAAGGGGGTGGACGAGCGCGGCTTCGTCTTCTACACCAACTATGAGAGCAACAAGGGCCGGCAGCTGGCGGCCAACCCGCGCGCCGCCCTGCTGTTCCTGTGGAAAACGTTGCGCGAACAGGTGCAGGCCAAGATCGAGGGCGCGGTGGAACCAGTGTCCGCTGCCGAGGCCGACGCCTATTTCGCCAGCCGGCCCAGGGAAAGCCAGATCGGCGCCTGGGCTTCGTTGCAGTCGCGGACGCTGGCCTCGCGGGAGCTTTTTGAAGACAGGATCGCTGCTTTTGAGCAGAAATTTGCCGGAGATGAAGTTACTCGTCCTCCATACTGGTCGGGATTTCGGGTCGTCCCGGAGATGATGGAATTCTGGTACGGCGCTCGTTTCCGTCTTCACGAACGGCAACGCTACGAGCGCTTGGATGGCGTCTGGCAAACGCGTATGCTGTATCCCTGATTTTTGGGGGGAGCCATGAATTCAGATTCCATTTTTGATCGTCGCGTTCGCATCGAATGTCGTGAGGCCCAGCGCCGAGCCGATGAACGTCGCCAAAGTGATCGCCGCGACGGTGATCGCCGGGCCCGGCAGGTGCCTTGCACCATTGATCGCCGTCGCGCCATCCGTCGCGGCACCGAGCGCCGGTTTGACGAGCGTCGTGATGATGACCGCCGCCTGGATGATCGGCGCGTCGCTCATTGATTTGCGCTGAACCTGCGGAATTCGCGCTTGTGGCCCGCGCCGATTGATGGCCGGTCCCCAGCGCATCGTCTGCCTGACAGAGGAGCCCACTGAGACGCTGTACGCGCTCGGTGAGTCCCATCGCATCGTCGGCATTAGCGGCTTCACCGTGCGGCCACCGCGCGCTCGCCGCGAGAAGCCCAAGGTCAGTGCCTTCACCTCGGCGAAGATCGACGAGATCCTCGAGCTCAGGCCGGATTTCGTGGTCGGCTTTTCCGATATCCAGGCCGACATCGCCGCCGAATTGATCCGCAAGGGCGTCGAGGTCTGGATCAGCAACCATCGCAGCGTCGCCGGCATCATCGATTACGTCCGCCGCCTGGGAGCACTCGTGGGCGCGAGCGACCGCGCGAATGCCTACGCCGACCAGTTGCAGCGTGGTCTTGACGACATCGCTGCGCAGTCAGTGCGGCTCGCGCGCCGGCCGAAGGTCTATTTCGAGGAATGGGATGAGCCGATGATCTCGGGCATACAATGGGTGGCCGAACTGGTGCGCATCGCTGGCGGTGACGACATCTTTCCTGAACGCGCGGAAAAATCACTGGCCCGCGACCGCATCCTCGCCGACGGCAGCGAGGTCATCGCTCGCGCCCCCGACATCATTTTCGGTTCCTGGTGCGGCAAGAAATTCCGGCCGGAGAAAGTAGCGGCGCGCGCCGGCTGGCAGGCCATTCCTGCCGTGCGTAATGGCGAGCTGCACGAGATCAAGTCGCCGATCATCCTGCAGCCCGGTCCGGCGGCGCTGACCGATGGCGTGCGGGAGTTGGCGGCGCACATCGGGCAGTGGAGCCGCAAAAGCGCAATGTAGGAGTGGCGCAAGCCGCGACCACGCAGACATTCGCAGCGGCGCAAGCCGCGACCTGCACCCTGCTTGCGCAGTGGAAGCAGAATGTCGGGCTAGCTGGCAGGTTTTCGCGAAAAGGGTCGCGGCTTGCGCCGCTCTTACATGAGCGTGCCTCGATCAGCCGAGTGCAACCAGTCCCATTTTCGCCAGCAGCGCCGTCATCTGCCCGGCCTGCATGGCCTGATCGCTGGAGGCATTGCCCTGCTGCGCGCGCTTGGCCACGCCTTGGGCGATGGCGGCGAGGCGAAAATAGCTGAAGGCGATCACGAAGGCCCAGTCGTCGGGAATCGGGCGGCCGCTGACTTCGGAATAGCGGAGCAGGATCGTGGCTTCATCCGGAATGCCGAGCTCGCTGCGATCCGTTCCGGCGAGGCCCGGCAGCGCGGGATTGCGCGGCAGCCGCAGCGCCATGCAGAAATAGCCGAGGTCGGCCAGAGGATGGCCCAGCGTGGACAGCTCCCAGTCGACCACGGCGATTACGCGCGGTTCGACGGGATGGAACATCAGGTTGTCGATGCGGTAGTCGCCATGCGTCAGTGAAACGACGCCATCGTCGGCAGGGCAGCGCGCAGGGAGTTGTTCGATCAGCGCGTCCATGGCCGGGATGGATTGCGTCTCGCTGGCGCGGTACTGGTCGCTCCAGCGCGAGAGTTGGCGGGTGAAATAGTTGCCGGGCTTGCCGTAGTCGCCCAGGCCGACGGCGGTGACATCCACGGTGTGCAGCGCCGCCAACGTGGCGATGATGGCGTCGAAATACGCGGCGCGATCGCTTGCCGCAACGTCGGGCAACGACGGATCCCAGAAGATGCGGCCGTCGACGAATTCCATCAGATAGAACATCGAGCCCACCACCGACGCGTCCGTGCACAGGTGCAGCGGCCTCGCCACAGGCACGGCCGAGCCATGCAGCGCCTGCAGCACGCGGAATTCGCGATCGACCGCATGTGCCGAAGCCAGCAGTTGGCCCGGCGGTTTGCGCCGCAGCACGTATTTGCCGCTGGCCGCATCGACCAAGTAGGTCGGATTCGATTGCCCGCCCTTGAATTTGTTCGCCGTCAGCGGGCCGCGAAAACCGGGCACCTGTTGTTCGAGATAGGCGGCGAGGATTTCAGTCGGCAGGTCAAGGGGATGGCTCATGCGGGATCTCTGGATGGCGACAATGCCAGTGCAGGAGCGACGCAAGCCGCGACCGATCGTGCAGATGTTCGCGGCTTGCGCCGCTCCTGCATTGCGGATTTCATGACTTCAGCATCGACCGCGCCAGCGCCGCGATATGCACTTCATCCGGGCCATCGGCCAGACGCAGCGAGCGGGCGCCGGCAAAGGCTTGGGCGAGGAAGTGGTCCTGCGACAGACCGCCGCCGCCGTGGATCTGGATGGCGCGATCAATCACTGTGCAAGCCATGCGCGGGGCGACGATTTTGATCATGCCGATCAAATCCTTGGCGCCTTTGTTGCCGACGGCATCGAGGGTCGCGGCGGCTTGCAGGGTCAGCAGGCGCGCTTGTTCGATTTCGCAGCGCGACAGGGCGATCGCTTCCTGGGCCATGCCGTGCTTGCCCAGCGGCACGCCGAAGGCGACGCGGCTGCGGGCGCGTTCCACCATCATCTCCAGCGCACGCTGCGCCAAGCCGATCAGGCGCATGCAGTGGTGGATACGGCCAGGGCCGAGCCGCATCTGCGCGATCTCGAAGCCCGAGCCTTGATCGTGGATCAGGTTGGCCACCGGCACGCGCACGTAGTCGAAGGCCATCTCGACGTGGCCGTGCGGGGCGTCGTCGTAGCCGAACACCCGCAGTGGCCGCACCACGCGCACGCCGGACGTATCCATCGGCACCAGCACCATGGATTGCCGGCGATGCGCGGCCGCCGCCGGATCGGTAACGCCCATGACGATCAGGATCTTGCAGCGAGGGTCTCCGGCGCCGGTAGTCCACCACTTTCGGCCGTTGATCACGTACTCGTCGCCGTCGCGGACGATGGGCAGGCCGATGTTGGTGGCGTCCGAAGAGGCCACGTCCGGCTCGGTCATGGCGAAGGCGGAGCGGATTTCACCGGACAGCAGCGGCATCAGCCAGCGCGATTTCTGCGCGTCGTTGCCGAACAGGTGCAGTACTTCCATGTTGCCGGTGTCGGGTGCCGAACAGTTGAAGATTTCCGAGGCAGTCAGCGACCGGCCCATGCGTTCGGCGAGACGGGCGTATTCCAGATTGCTCAGGCCAGCACCGTGCACTGCGTCTGGCAAAAACAGATTCCACAGGCCTTCGTCCTTGGCCTTCGCTTTCAATTCTTCCAACAGCGGCGGGATGCTCCAGCGTCGCGCCGGGTCGAGATCCCATGCGGCGAATTCTGCCTCGGCATCGGCCATGTGCGTGGCCATGAAGGTGGCAAGGCGCGCGTCGATTTCCCTGGCGCGGTCGGACATCGGGAAAAGTTCGCTCATGTCGGTTCCTGTGCTGTGCTTTCTCTAGGGGCGGCGCGAGCCGCAGCCGGGGTGTCGGGAAGTGCTGCGGCCGCGGCTTGTGCCCCGAAGGAAATCCCCTTGCGGGACACCCCTCCTGCAGGAGCGGTGGATTTCAATAGTACGTCCACAGTGAACGGGCGTCGTGCAGATGCGGCAGGGTGTTCCAGCTGCCCAGCGACAGGCCGTAAGGGCGGATGTGGAACTCGCACAAGCCGCTGTTGCGCAGCGACAGGTTCAGGTCAACGGCGTGGCGGTCGGACGCACCTATCGCGGCCTGTGCCAGTCGCGAAATCACGCCGCCGGAACTGAAGGCGAGCACGTTGCCTTCGCGTGCGAGCCGGGTTAACCGCTCGCTGGCGGCAGTGACACGCTCACCGAAGGCTTGCCAGCTTTCCGGCACGTCGGGGACCTGATCCTGCGACCAGGCCATCAGCGCGGCGTGGATCATCGCGCCCAGCGCCTGCAGATCGCCGCCGCGGCTCGCGGCCACGGCAGGGTGCGTATGGTGTGCTCGGGCGAAGCCATCAAACACCGCGTGGTGATCGAATTCGTTGAGGTCGGCATCGTCGAGCAGTTCGGGCAGGTTTTTTTCGCTCGTTGCATAGGCGCTGGCCACCGCATCGAAGGTTTGCCGATGCCGGCGCATGCCGCCGACCACGACGGCATCGAAGCGGTGGTCAGTGCTGGCCAGCCAAGCCCCCAGCCGTTGTGATTGCTGTACGCCACGTTCGGAGAGACGGTCGTAATCATCGGTGCCGGCGCTGGCCTGGCCATGGCGAACCAGCAGCAGGCTCACGGGACGAAGAACTCCTGGCGGAACGTCGCGCGTATCGGCTTGCCGCCAGCCTTGGGGGTGACCTCGATCTCGAAAAAGAGCGCATCGTTGCCCTGGATGCGTACTTCGCCGAGGTAGGAAACCGTTTCGCCTTCCCTCACTTCCCGCATGGAAATCAACTGGCGATCTCCGGCTCGATTGACCGCCGAGGCGACGACCGCCGATGACACGGCCTTGTCTTGCCCCGGAGCGCCCCGGCGTATTGCAACGTTCAGCAGGGCGCGGCTGGTGGAACGGGTGATGCCGTATTGGCGTGCGACTTCGGGCGTCAGGGCCGAAGTTGGCACGGCACTGTAGTGCACGGTGATGTCGCCTGAACCTACCGATTGCGCGCAACAAGGCAGCGCGGCCATGGAAAGGGCGAAAGCGATGGCCAGTGCAGCAGGTCTCAGCATGTCGGGCTCGGCAAGGGTACGGCGTGGTGGGGATGTCGCTGCATGCGGATAAAGAAACTGGCGCCAAGGGCCTTGGCCTCCGACTTTACCTGCTGGTGATGGCTGTCAGGGCTGTGTCCCTTGCCAAAAGGGCAAAATTCAATCATTTGCAGCCGACAGTTCACGCCCGCGCTGCGTGGCATTGGCGATCGCGGCATCGACCAACTCGCGGAAGCCGCCGGCGGCAAATGTGTCCAGCGCCGCCTGCGTAGTACCACCCGGCGAGGTGACCCGCTGGCGCAGGACGGCGGCCGGTTCGCCGGATTCCACCAGCATGCGGGCGGCGCCGAACACCGTTTGCAGGGCCAGGGCGCGCGCCGACTCCGCCGGCAGGCCTTGGGCAATGCCGGCAGCCTCCATCGCTTCGGCGAGCAAAAAAACGTAGGCCGGGCCGCTGCCGGAAAGTGCGGTCACGGCATCCATGCTGGCTTCATCGTCGATCCAGACCGTGATGCCGGTGCTGGCGAGCAGGGATTGCGCCTGTTCGCGCTGGGTCGGGCTGACGTGGGCATTGGCAAACAGGCCGGTCGCGCCCGCGCCGAGCAGGGCCGGCGTATTGGGCATGCAGCGCACCACGGCGATGCCGCCGCCCAGCCAGCGCTCGATCTGGTCGCTGGTGATCCCGGCGGCGATCGAGACAATCACGGGTCGCGTCTGCTGGGCGAGTTCCGCCAGGTCTTCGCAGACGTTTTTCAGCACCTGCGGCTTGACCGCGAACACCCAGGTGCCGGCATCACGTGCAGCATCGCGGTTGTCGGCATGCACGGGCACACCAAAATCACGCGCCAGCGCTTCGCGCATCTCAGCATAAGGTTCGGCGACATGCAGGCTGTCCACTGCCCGGCCCTGGGCCACCAGTCCGCCAATCAGGCTGCGCGCCATGTTTCCGCCACCGATGAAGGCCAAAGTGCTGGGAGAGGGAAGAGAGGAGGCGGGAGAATGCATGGCTTTCAACAGTGTTTGTCGGGATTGCAGTTTAGCCGGCCAGCGCCAGCAAGTAATCGTGCACGAAACGCTGCTACGGCTGTGTCCCCTGTTCCCGATCCATGCCCCTGGGTCCGAACAGGATCGACCCCAAGCGGACCATCGTCGCGCCCTCGGCGATGGCCAGCTCAAAGTCCTCGCTCATGCCCATCGACAGGGTGTCCACGTCCGGATGCAGGCTGATGAGCGCGTCGAACAGGCTGCGCATTCGGCGGAAGCCGGCGCTGCGCTGCCCGTGGTCCGGCGTCGGCTCGGGAATGGCCATCAGGCCGCGCAGCCGGAGTCGCGGAGTCCGGGCGATGGCATCGGCGATGGCGGCGATATCGCCGGGGGCGCACCCCGATTTGCTGCTCTCGCCGTCAACATTGACCTGGATGAGCACGTTGAGTGGCGGCCGCTCCGCCGGTCGGAAGCGGTTGAGTGGTTCGATCAGTTTGGCGCGATCCAGCGATTGCACCCAGTCGAAGGTTTCAGCGGCTTCGCGACATTTGTTTGACTGCAGGTGGCCGATCAGGTGCCAGTCCAGCGCCAGATCCGCCAGCGCCAGCGCCTTGGAGCAGCCTTCCTGCACGTAATTTTCGCCAAACGCGCGCTGGCCGAGCGCCGCCAGCGCCCGGATCTCGTCGGCGCTCCGGGTCTTGGAGACGGCCAGCAGCCGCACGCTTGCTGGCCGTTCCGGCACACAGGCGGCATCTTCCAACCTTTGCATGACAACTGAATAGCACTGGCTGAGCGCGGTCATGGGCCGGGATTGTTGACTGTGACGGGAGCGCTATACTGCCCTGAGAGTCGCCATGCGACCACCGCCTGCGCATCTAGGGGAGAAGTTAGACATGGATATTGCCGAGCTGCTGGCGTTTTCGGTCAAGAACAAGGCGTCGGACCTGCACCTTTCCGCCGGTTTGCCACCGATGATCCGCGTCGATGGTGACGTACGCCGCATCAACATCCCGGCTCTGGACCACAAGCAGGTGCACGCGCTGGTCTACGACATCATGTCGGACAAGCAGCGCCGTGATTACGAGGAGTTCCTCGAAGTCGACTTCTCTTTTGAAATCCCCGGCCTGGCCCGCTTCCGCGTCAATGCGTTCAACCAGAATCGCGGCGCCGGCGCCGTGTTCCGCACCATTCCGAGCCATATTCTCACCCTTGAGGAGTTGGCCTGCCCGCGCATTTTTGCCGAGCTGATCAACCAGCCGCAGGGCCTGATCCTGGTCACCGGTCCGACCGGTTCGGGCAAATCCACGACGCTTGCAGCGATGGTCGATCATGTCAATAAAATCGAATTCGGCCACATCCTCACCGTCGAGGATCCGATCGAATTCGTGCACACCTCACAGAAGTGCCTGGTCAACCAGCGCGAAGTTCACCGTGACACCCACGGCTTCAACGAGGCCCTGCGCTCGGCTCTGCGCGAAGACCCCGACTACATCCTGGTCGGCGAGTTGCGCGACCTGGAGACCATCCGGCTGGCACTGACTGCCGCCGAGACCGGCCACCTGGTGTTCGGCACCCTGCACACCAGCTCGGCGGCCAAGACCATCGACCGCATCATCGACGTGTTCCCGGCCGGCGAAAAACCCATGGTGAGATCGATGCTGTCGGAGTCGCTGCGCGCAGTGGTCTCGCAGACCCTGATGAAGAAGATCGGCGGTGGGCGCATGGCCGCGCACGAGATCATGGTGGCCACGCCTGCCATCCGCAACCTGATCCGCGAGGACAAGGTGGCGCAGATGTACTCGGCCATCCAGACCGGCCAGAATTCGGGCATGCAAACCCTGGATCAGTGCCTGCAGGATATCGTCAAGCGTGGCCTGGTCACCAAGCAACAGGCATATGAATACGCCAAGGACAAGCGCATTTTCGAGTGATGCACGGAGATTGCAATCGGGTAGCGGCAATCGGCAACAGCCCGTGCTTCGACACATCCACCGGTTGGGTTTGCATCCTGCTTCAACGATTCCCGAATCACGATCCACGATTGCCGGAGATTTCCCATGAGCAGCATTGATTTCACCTCCTTCCTGAAGCTGATGGCGCACAAGAAGGCGTCGGATCTGTTCATCACGGCGGCGGCGCCGCCCTCGATGAAGGTCAACGGCAAGCTGACGCCGATCACCCAGAGCCCGCTGACCCCGCAGCAAAGCCGCGATCTGGTGCTCAACGTGATGAGCCCGTCGCAGCGCGAGGAGTTTGAAAAAACCCACGAGTGCAACTTCGCCATCGGCGTGTCCGGCGTCGGTCGTTTCCGCGTCAGCTGCTTCTACCAGCGCAACCAGGTCGGCATGGTGCTGCGCCGGATCGAGACGCGCATCCCGACCGTCGAGGAGTTGAGCCTGCCGGCGGTGATCAAGACTTTGGCGATGACCAAGCGCGGCCTGATCCTGTTCGTCGGCGCCACCGGCACCGGCAAGTCGACCTCGCTGGCGGCGATGATCGGCTACCGCAACATGAACTCCTCCGGCCACATCATCACCATCGAGGACCCGATCGAGTTCGTGCACAAGCACGAAGGCTGCATCGTCACCCAGCGCGAGGTCGGCATCGACACCGACAGCTGGGATGCCGCCTTGAAGAACACGCTACGTCAGGCGCCGGACGTGATCATGATCGGCGAAGTGCGCACGCGCGAAGGCATGGACCACGCCATCGCGTTCGCCGAAACCGGCCACTTGGTGCTGGCCACCCTGCATGCCAACAACGCCAACCAGGCGATGGACCGCATCATCAACTTCTTCCCTGAGGACAGGAAAAACCAGCTGTTGATGGACCTGTCGATGAACCTCAAGGGGGTGGTCGCCCAGCAGCTGGTGCCGACGCCCGACGGCAAGAGCCGCCGCGTGGCGATGGAAATCCTGCTCGGCACGCCGCTGGTGCAGGACTACATCCGCGACGGCGAGATCCACAAGCTCAAGGACGTGATGAAAGAGTCGACCCAGCTCGGCATGCGCACCTTCGATCAGGCCTTGTTCGAGCTCTACCAGGCCGGGGAGATCAGCTATGAGGACGCCCTGCGCTATGCCGATTCCACCAACGAGGTGCGCCTGAAGATCAAGCTGGCCCAAGGTGGCGACGCCCGCTCCCTGTCTCAGGGATTGGACGGCGTGGAGATTGCCGAGGCGCGTTGATCCCGACATGCGCTGACCAGTCGCTGTAAAAAAAGCCGGGCGTTGCCCGGCTTTTTCATGTCGAGAGGATCAGGCCGGAATCACGGCAGTCGTCCACGGATCAGGTCCGCCGCCCGCTCGGCGATCATGATCGTCGGGGCATTGGTATTGCCGCCGATCAGCTTGGGCATCACCGAGGCATCGACTACGCGCAGGCCGGTCACGCCGCGCACGCGCAATTGCGGATCGAGCACGGCATCCGGATCATCGCTGCTGCCCATGCGGCAGGTGCCGACCGGGTGGTACACCGACTCGGCCTTGCGCCGGATGAAGCCGGTGACGGCGGCATCGTCGTTGGCGTCAGGACCGGGGAACAATTCCTCGCCGCGATAGGGGGTGAAAGCATCCTGGGCGAAAATCTCTCGCGACAGCCGCACGCATTCCAGCATGCGTTTCATGTCGTGGCCTTCCGCGTCGTTGAGGTAGCCCGACTCGATGCGCACCTTGTCGGCGGCGTTGTTGCTGATCAGGTACAGCCGGCCGCGGCTTTTGGGCCGCAGATAGCAGGCATGCAGCGTGTAGCCGAAGCCGGGCAGGCGGTTGCGGCCGTGGTCATCGAGCTGCGCCGGGACAAAATGGAACTGGATGTCCGGGCGTTCGTCCTCAGCCAGCCGCGAGCGCGCGAAACCGCCAGCCTCGGCGATATTGCTGGTGCCCGGGCCCTGTTTGAACAGGTAGTACTGCAGGCCGATCCAGATGTCGTTGGTCTTGTCGTAGCTCACCGGCTGGGTACAGCGCTGCATGGTGCAGGTGTCCAGGTGGTCCTGCAGGTTGCCGCCGACGCCGGGCGCGTCGACCAGCACCTCGATGCCGTGTTGGCGCAGCTGCGCGGCCGGTCCGATACCGGACAGCATCAGCAACTGCGGAGAATTCAGCGCGCCGCCGCACAGGATCACCTCTTTGGCTGCGCCTTCGCAGAAGGCGCCCTTGCCGTCCACTGAATAGACCACGCCGGTGGCGCGGCCCTGTTCGAAGGTGACACGAGAGGCGCAGGCCTTGGTGATCACCTTCAGGTTCTTCCGGGCGCGCACCGGCTTGAGGTAGGCCTCGGCGCTGGAGCTGCGCGAGCCGTTGCGGGTGGTGGTCTGGTACCAGCCAATGCCTTCCTGGCGCGGGCCATTGAAATCATCGTTGGCCGGCATTCCGGCTTGCTTGGCCGCTTCGATGAAGACCGGCGACAGCGGGTTTTCATAGCGATGGTCGGATACGCCCAGCGGGCCATCGCCGCCGTGGAACTCGCTGTCGCCGCGGACGTTGCCTTCGCTGCGCTTGAAATAGGGCAGCACGTTGTGCCAATGCCAGCCTTCGGCACCGAGTTCGGCCCATTCGTCGTAGTCGCGGGCATGGCCGCGGATGTAGCACATGGCGTTGATCGAGCTGGAGCCGCCGAGCACCTTGCCGCGCGGCCACCACAGGCTGCGCCCATTCAAGTTGGGGTCGGGCGCGGTGTTGTAGTTCCAGTTGACGCCTTTCTCGCCGACCAGCTTGGCCACGCCGGCGGGCATGTGCACGAACGGATGCCAGTCACTGGGGCCGGCCTCGAGCAGCAGGACGCGAATCTCGGGATCTTCGCTTAGCCGGTTGGCAAGCACGCAGCCGGCGGAACCGGCACCCACGATAATGTAGTCGTACACAGGCCTGTCTTTTTTTGGTGACGGGGCGAGGCTAGGCCGCTGGTCTAGAGCAAATGCTCAGGGCCGGGCATGAGCTCTCGCCAATGTGATGTCATTGGCAGAATCATCACAACTGGCAGGAACCCGTTCGGTTGGCTATGGTGCAGCGTGACCCGGAAATCCCACCCATGACCGAATCGATGGCTTTCTCCGGGCGAGTCTCGCGGCTGGCCGACGCCATGCGCGAGTTTCCGCCGCTGCTGTGGTCATTTCTTTACTTCTTCTTCCTTCTGACGGGCTATTACGTGCTCCGGCCGGTCCGTGATGCCATGGGCGCTTCGGCCGACGTTGAAGCGGTCTTCCCCAGAGGGCTGATTGACTGGTTCACTTCCAAGGGCGTGGCTTTGGGTGATTTCACCCTGCAGGTGCTGTTCACCGGCACCTTCCTGTGCATGGTGCTGCTGCAGCCGCTGTACGGCGCGCTGGTCAGCCGTTTTCCGCGCCGGGTGTTCCTGCCGGGGGTCTACGGCGTATTCATTGCCTGCCTGATCGGTTTTTATTTTGCCTTCGAGCGCGAGCTGCCGGGACGAGGAGCGTTGTTCTTCATCTGGGTGGCAGTGTTCAATCTGTTCGCGGTGACCGTGTTCTGGAGCTTCATGTCGGACATCTACAGCGATGCCCAAGCCCGGCGGCTGTATGGCTATATCGCGGCGGGAGGTACAGTCGGCGGCTTCCTGGGTCCGATCATCACGCGCCTGCTGGTCAACCAGATCGGCTTGGCCAACTTGCTGCTGGTGTCGATGGTGATGCTGGTCGGTTGTATTGGCTGCATCGTCAAGCTGGGCTACTGGGCACGCTTGCGCGAGGCCGAGCGCGGCTTGCAATCGGACGAGGCAATGGGCGGCAGCATCCTGGCCGGCCTGCGTTTGGTGCGCGACCAGCCGCTGCTGCGGGCGATGGCGTTGGTGATGTTCTTCGGTATCGGCGTCGGCACCCTGCTTTACAACGAGCAGGCGGCGATCGCCAAAATCTTTTACACCGACGATGCCGCGCGTACGGCTTATTACGCCAACATCGACCTGGCCATCAACCTGCTTACCATCACGGTGCAGTTGCTGCTCACCCGCTGGCTGCTTACTCGCTATGGCGTGGGCCCGCTGCTGCTGATTCCGGCCATCGCCATCCTGATCGGTTTCGCCGCACTCACCGCCTCGCCGCTGCCGCTCCTGGTGGCCACGGTGCAGGTGATGACCCGCGCCGGAGAGTTCAGCCTGGCCAAACCCGCGCGCGAGACCATCTACACCCGCGTGGACCGCGAGACCCGCTACAAGGCCAAGGCGGTCATCGATACCGCCATCTACCGTGCCGCCGACCTGACCTTCGCTTGGGTGCACAAGCTGTTTGCGATGTTCGGAACATCGATGGTATTCGGCGCTGGCCTGCTGGTGGCCGCCGGCATGACCTACAGCGCATGGAACCTGGTGCGCGAACAGGCCAAGCTGCCCGCTGATTCCCGCTAGCGGGGCAGCCGCATTGCCCTGCGTCGCGAATTCGTTGCTGCCAGATCGGCCTCTACGGTGGTTTGGGACTGGTGCCCAAACTGATGGCCAATATCGGCAAGCCGCTGAGGATCCTGGTGCTGGGCGAAACCGGTTTCATCGGCCCGCATTTTATTGAAGCGGCGCGGGCGTGCGGTCATGACCTGACCCTGTTCAACCGCGGCAAGACCAATTCCGGCCTGTTCAAGAATGCCGACGGCAGCGAGCAGCTGCACGGTGACCGAAAGAGCGAACTCAAGACCCTCGAAGGCCGGCATTGGGATGCCGTGCTTGATACCTCGGACTATATCCCCGCCGATGTCACCTGTTGGGCTGGGCTGGTGGCAAAGAATTTCGGCCACTACATGATAGTTTCCACCCTCTTGGCTGCTCGCGGATTTTCTCGACCAACAAAAAGTGGGTCCATGGATGGTCCTGTCTTGCTGGATTCCCGCCAAGGGTGAGGAAACGGGTTTCGGTCACCGCAGCGCGGCCAAGGCCACAGGTCTTGCCTGCCGGCCGCTGGAAACAACGGTTGCTGACACGTTGGCCTGGTGGCGCACGCAGCCGGAAGCGACGCGCGCCAAGCCCAAGGCCGGCATGCCGCCGGAACGCGAGAAGGCGGCGCTGGATTCGTCGCGAGGGAAACAACGGGCCTGACCAGATCGTCTGTCAGTTCAGCGCTTGGGACTCAGCCACATCCTGATTTCGGCATTGAACACACGATCACCTCCGCTATCGAAGACATCCACGTTCACCGGCAAGTCGTAGCCGGCGTCGCTGGTCACCAGTGGGATAGTCGGAGTGGCCACGCCACGCAAAGTGCCAGTAGCCTTCTTGAGGTACTGCACGGTCATGCCCTTCGGAATCCAGCGCATGCCGGTCGGCAGGCTGGCGTCGGTCATCACGCCAGCGGTGAGTTCGGCGAGGTTGCACAAGGCGATCGCGTGCACGGTGCCGATGTGATTGTGCACGGCCCGGCGATCCTTGATTGTGGCTTCGCAGCGGCCGTTTTCAAGCAGGATAAAACGCGGCGAAATGCTGCCGAAATACGGCGCCTTGAAGCAGACCGCACGGCTGAACAGCCAGTGGCCCAGCGGCCAGCGGGTGAATTTGCGATAGGTGGCAAGTAGCGATGTCATCGTTGATGCCCCTCGGAAGCAAGGTGGTTCAATTGAGGACCGGCAGCGCGAACAGCACGGCACCGGCGACAAACAGCAGGGTCATGACGAACACGCTGCTGCGATCGTGGCGCAGGAAGACGAATTGCTCGACAGTGCGACCGACCCAGAACAGCGATTGGCCCAGCAGGATGGCATGACCCATCGTGCTATTGGCAAGCTCGCTGGGGAAGGCGAGGCACAGTGCGCCCACGGCGATGAAAAAATAGATCAGGCGCAGGTTGAGGATCTGCACGACCACGCGGGTGGTGAAGCTGCTGCGCTGCAGGTCCCGTTTCCAGTCGAACAGTTTCCAGAACAGCAGGTGGAAACCGGCAAAACCGAAACTGTGCACGGCACAGAGCTTGAGCAACAGGGCGTCGTTCATGTGCCTGTCCTGGGTGGGGTGTGGCAAAAGAAACAAGCGGGCCGAAGCCCGCCGTTTCCGTCACTCAAGCCGCGCGTTGCAAGCTTTGTTTGCGATGCAGCGAGGCCGCTTCAAGATCGGCATGGTCGAAGTCGTCTACGCTGATCGCGTCCCAGGTCAGTTCGCGCAGTTCTTCCAGCTGTACTTTTTCCTCGGCGGTGATCCAGCCCTCGCGCACGCCTTCGTTGAGCTGCTCGGGGAAGGTCAGCGCCTCGATGTCGCTGTTCTTGAGGGCCTTGAGGAACTTGCGTTCCACCGGTTCAGCCAGGATCACCTTCGCCAGCGAGGCGTAAATGCGGCCGGCCGGATTGTTCTCGCAAGGGGTGATGAACACGCCGGAGGCAAGGCGATCACGCGCATCGGACGGTGACATCAGCAGCGCGGCGGCGCGATGGCCGAGGCGGTCCGAAGGCTCCTGCGCGCGCCGGCCCCAGGGGAACACCAGCATCCACAGCAGCCAAGCGGCCGGGCGGATCGGGAAGTTGCGCAGGGCGCCGGACAGCGCCCGCTCGATCTTGAACGCCGAGTCATGGAAGGCATAGGCGAGCAGCGGCTGCTCGGTGGCGGGACGGCCGTCATCTTCGAAGCGTTTGAGCATGGCGCTGGCGATATACAAATGGCTCAGGACATCACCCAAACGCCCGGACAGTTTTTCCTTGAACTTGAGCTTTCCGCCAAGCAGCAGCATAGAAGTGTCGGCGACCAGCGCAAGGTTGGCCGAATAGCGGTTGAGCTTGCGGAAGTAACGGCTGGTGTTGGCATCGCCCGGCGCCTTGCCGATGCGCGCGACGGTCACGCCATACCACCAGCTGCGCACGGCATTGGAAATGGCGAAGCCGATGTGGCCGAACAGGTTGCGGTCGAATTCGCGCAGGCGAACCACCGGATCCGGATGCAACGCGGCCTGCATTTCCTTGAGTACCCACGGGTGGCAGCGGATCGCGCCCTGGCCGAAGATCATCAGCGAGCGGGTCATGATGTTGGCGCCCTCGACCGTGATCGAGATCGGCGCTGCCTGCCAGCCGCGGCCAGCAAAATTCCTCGGGCCGAGGATTACGCCCTTGCCGCCGAGTACGTCCATCACGTCGCCCGCTGTCTGGCGCGCCATTTCCGTGCAGTGGTACTTGGCGATGGCTGAGGGCACCGCCGGTTTTTCGCCGCGGTCCACCGCTGCTGCCGTCGACTGCGCCAGCGCGCTGCAGGCATAGGCGTTGCCGGCGATGCGCGCCAGCGCTTCCTCGACGCCTTCAAAACGGCCGATGGACAGGCCGAACTGCTTGCGGATGCGGGCGTAGGCGCCGGTGGCGACCGCGCCCAGCTTGGCCGCGCCGCTGGACGTGGAGGGCAGGGTGATCGAGCGACCGATCGACAGGCACTCGACCAGCATGTGCCAGCCGTGGCCGATGTAGTCCTCGCCGCCAATCAGCTGCGACAGCGGCACGAACACGTCCTTGCCGTAGATGGGCCCATTATGGAAAGCGCAGTTCAGCGGGAAATGACGGCGGCCGATATCCATACCGGGCGTGTTGCGCGGCACTAGCGCCAGGGTGATGCCGTGGTCCTTCTTGTCGCCGATCAGGCCGTCCGGATCGTACAAGCGGAAAGCGAGCCCGATGATCGTCGCGACCGGCGCCAGCGTGATGTAACGCTTCTCGAAGTTCAGCTTTACACCGACCACGCGGGCGCCATTCCAGTCGCCTTCGCAGACGATGCCGTAATCGGGTATGGACGTTGCATCAGAGCCAGCGGTGGGGCCGGTCAGACCGAAGCAGGGAATCTCGCGACCATCGGCCAGGCGCGGCAGGTAGTGGTCCTTCTGTTCCTTCGTGCCGTAGTGCAGCAGCAATTCGCCTGGACCCAGCGAGTTGGGCACGCCGACCGTGGAGCTGAGCGTGGCCGAGCATGAAGCCAGCTTGGCGATGACGCTGGCGTGGGCAAAGGCCGAGTAACCGAGACCGCCGTATTCCTTGGGGATGATCATGCCGAAGAACTTGTGCTTCTTGATGAAGTCCCACACTTCCGGCGCCAGGTCGGCGCGCACGTGGGTGGTTTCCCAGTCATTGGTCATCTTGCAGACTTCTTCGACCGGGCCGTCCATGAACGCCTGCTCTTCAGCCGTGAGCACCGGCTTGGGCTGGCTCAGCAGGATTTCCCACTTGGGCATCCCGGAAAACAGCTCGCCTTCGAAACCGACCGTGCCGGCCTCTAGCGCGGTTTTTTCCGTATCCGACAGCGGCGGCAGGATCTTGGTGTAAAAGCCCAGCAGCGGTCGGGTAATCAACGACTGCCGCAGCGGCGTGATCAATAGCGGCAGCGCAACCACGGCCAGCAGTGCGGCGGCGACCACAGTGGCGGTGAAATTGGCGCCGGAAAGGCCCACGGCCACCAGTGTCGTGGCGGCCAGCGCGGTGAAAACGGCGAGGCCAAGTCGATGGTAGGCGGCGATGGCCACGACCAGCAGCAGGGCGAGAAAGGGAACGAGGATGCTCATCGT
>Ga0163144_10003893_pt1 | contig 33960 bp, 25 predicted proteins | sample OliLak19BULKMAT1_FD_123175 | JGI IMG/M metagenome (GOLD analysis project Ga0163144, IMG submission 123175) | Freshwater microbial mat bacterial communities from Lake Vanda, McMurdo Dry Valleys, Antarctica - Oligotrophic Lake LV.19.BULKMAT1 | ecosystem: Environmental > Aquatic > Freshwater >... | reverse complement strand
GGTCAAGGTTGCCCAGTGTGAGCGCCGTTCCGCCCAGATAGATATCGCCGCCTCCACTGAGAGAGCCGATGGAAATACCGACGGAGGGATCGTGGCCACTCACGTCCACCCGCGCACCCAAACGATTAATGATCCAGGCTGTGTCCGCGCGGGAGCTGCCGATGAAATACGCCGCGCCACCCTGGTCGTTCTGTATGATTGCATCCCCGGCGGACGAGTTGTCGTTGAAGATGGTTGCCCCGAGCAGGCTGTTGCCGATAACCGCGCTCTCAGCCGTGGTGTCGTCATTGAAGATGGTTGCCCCGAGCAGGCTGTTTGTGATCGCTGAAGTTCCGCCCATCGAGCTGCCGCTAAAGGTCGTCAGGCCGCCCAGCGTGTTGGAAATCGTCGAGGATGCTGCCGTGGAATTGTCGGCGAACGTCAGGAGGCCGAGCGTGCCACTGGAAATGATCGCGCTGCCCGCCGAGGCCATATTGCTAAACGCGGTCAGGCCGAGCAGATTGTTGGTGATTGCGGCGTTCTCCGCGTTGGTGTCATCGTTAAAGAGCGTTGCGCCGAGGAGAGTATTGGTGATCAGCGAATTTCCGCCCATGGAGTTGCCGCTAAAGGTCGTAAGACCGCCCACCGAGTTGGTGATGGTGGCACCGTCCGCTGTCGTGGTGTCATTGAAAATCGTCCCGCCCAGCAGGGTGTTTGTGATCGTGGACGCGCCGGCCCGTGAACTGCCGCTGAAGGTGGTGAGTCCGCCCTGGCTATTCGTGATCGTCGCGGAGGACGCTGAGGTCGAGTTTGCGAAAGTGAGCAAACCCAGCGAGGTGCTGGTGATGAGGGAAGATTCCGCCTGGGAATTCCCGGTGAAGCTGGTCAAGCCGCCAAGCGTGTTGCTGATCGTCGCAAGTTGCGCCGAAGTGCTTCCGGTGAAGATCGTCGCGCCCAAAACGGTGTTGCTGATGGTCGAGCCGCCCGCGCCGGAATCGTTGCTGAACGTCGTGAGCCCGCCTTGCGAGTTCGTGATGGTGGCCAGTGACGCCGAGGACGAGCCGCTAAAAGTCAGAAACCCGAGGCTGCCGCTGTTTATGATTGCGGTGCCCGCGTTGGTCGTCCCGGAGAAAAGCGTGGCGCCGAGCAGGTTGTTGGTGATCGTCGCATTCCCCGCGGTGGAGGTATTTTTGAACGTGGCCAAACCGCCAAGCGTGTTTGTGATATTCGCCGAGCCTGCGGAGGAGGAATTATTAAAGTTCAGGAAAGCTGCCGAGCCGCTGGTAATCGTGGCACCGCCCGCACTCGTGCTATTGTTAAAGGTCGTGGCACCGCCTGTCGTATTGCTGATGCCGGCCGATCCCGCCGTCGAGCTGCCGGAGAACGTGGTGGCGCCAAGAAGGGTGTTGGCGATGATCGCGCTTCCCGCCGACGAAAAATTGTCGAAGGTGGTCGAGCCGGCCGAGTTATTGATCGTTGCATTCTGCGCGGAGGCACTGGTATTGAAAACCGTTCGTCCTGCCAGCGTGTTATTAAAAGTTCCGCTGCCCGCCATCGAGCTGCCGGTGAAAACCGTTCGACCGGCTCCCGTGTTGTTGAACACCGTGTTTGCACCCGCCGTGGCCGTGCCGCTGAAGCGCACCGTACCGCTGGTCAGAACGCCGGAGGTATTGAAGGTCTGTTGATTCGTCGAGGAATTGACAATGCCCGCGCCCGTGATGCTGAATGTCTTTGAGCTCAGGCCCGGAGTGATGTTGTAGGTGTAGGCGCTGGCCCCGGAGAGAAACTGGATCGTACCAATGGAGGTGGAGCCATTGGCAAAAGTCACCGTCGTCTTCCCGTTGTTGGTCGAAGTGAATACGGCCCTGGCGACCGGCTGTCCGCTAGGAGTCCAGTTGCCACTAGAGTTCCAGGTGTTATTTCCGCCGGAGGCCAGGCCGCTCCAGGTGGACTGGGCAAAAGAGCAGGCGGTCAGGAAAAGCAGGTTCGCGATAACGAGAAATCTCGTGCTCGGAAAAAAAACGTCAGCGATTATCTTCATAGTGTAGGGCGGCATGGATTGGATATTTAGGGCACATTGCGCTTAGGCTTGCGCCGTGCTGTCTTCGCAAGTTCGCTTTTGTAATCAAGATAATTTCAACGGAAAAATTACGCAACTGATTGCATGACAGGCTCTTTCAAAGTGGTTTGGCGGCTTCGAGGAGCATAAATTGTGGCTCATACCCGGTGTTGCCATTGCTGCTTGTGCCGTGCGGCATGGACGACGGTGTAGATCACCACCACATCGTCAATCACCCGAAACGGTCTCGACGATCCAGACCGTTCCGTCATTGCTTCCGGGTCGTGCCCTCGCCCATGGGGCGGTATTCCACAGGCACGCCATTGCTTTGGATGGATTCGACAAAATCCATGAAGGCCGGGGTACCCATCACGGAAACGGTTTCGGGCGTGTGGAGAGGCGTCCGGTCGAAACGCAAATGGTGATGCGTGGTTGCGTTCCGCGTTCCGCTCAGGCTCAATGGAGGTTTCCTCATGTCTGAAAAAACCGCCATCACTCCCACCCGCAGCGCCGATTTTCCCGAATGGTATCAGCAGGTCGTCCGCGCCGCCGACCTGGCCGAAAACTCCGAAGTGCGCGGCTGCATGGTGATCAAGCCGTGGGGTTACGCCCTGTGGGAGCGCATGCAGGCCGTGCTGGACCGGATGTTCAAGGAGACCGGCCATCGCAACGCCTACTTCCCACTTTTCATTCCGTTGAGCTATCTGGAAAAAGAGGCTGCGCATGTCGAGGGTTTCGCCAAGGAATGCGCGGTGGTCACCCATCACCGGCTGGAAATGAAGGACGGTAAACTTGTGCCCGCCGGTGTGCTGGCTGAACCGCTTGTCATTCGCCCCACCTCGGAAACCATCATCGGCGCAGCCTACGCGCGCTGGGTGAAATCCTGGCGCGATCTGCCGATTTTGCTCAACCAATGGGCCAACGTCGTCCGCTGGGAAATGCGGCCCCGGCTTTTTCTGCGCACGGCGGAGTTTCTTTGGCAGGAAGGTCACACCGCCCACGAAACCGAGGCCGAGGCGCGGGAGGAAACCATGAAGATGCTGCGCGTCTATGAGACGTTCGCACGCGACTACCTCGCCATTCCCGTTCTCACCGGCGAGAAAAGCGAGGGCGAGCGTTTTCCCGGCGCGGTGCAGACGCTTTGCATTGAGGCGATGGTACAGGATCGCAAGGCCATCCAGGCCGGCACTTCGCATTTTCTCGGGCAGAATTTTTCCAAGGCTTCGGGCATTCAATTCCAAGGCCGCGACGGCGCGTTGGAACATGCCTGGACGACAAGCTGGGGCGTGAGCACGCGCCTCATCGGCACGCTCATCATGGCCCATGGCGATGACGACGGACTTATCCTCCCGCCGCGCATCGCCCCGGCCCACGCCGTTATTATTCCCATCACTCCAAAGGAGGATTCCAAGGCTGCCGTGCTCGCGGCGGTGGATAAACTCGCGGCTTCCCTGCGCGAGATTCGTTTCCATGGCGAACCCATCCAGGTCGAAATTGACGCCCGCGATCTCGGCGGCGGGGTGAAAAGTTGGGAGTGGATCAAAAAAGGCATCCCGCTGCGCATCGAGATCGGACCGCGTGATTTGGAGCAGGGCACGGTAGCCATTGCCCGCCGCGACAAGCCGCCCAAGGAAAAATCCTTCGTCCCCGCAGCGGACGTGCCGGGGCAGGTCTGCGCCATCCTCGACGACATCCAGGCCACCCTGCTGACGCGCGCCACGGCGTTTCGCGACAGTCAGATACAGGTCATCGAAACGCGTGACGAATTTTACAAATACTTCACTCCGAAGAATGCGGAGAAGCCCGAGATCCACGGCGGCTTTGCCCTGGCCCATTGGAACGGCAGCGCGAAGGTCGAAGAGCAGATCAAGGAGGATTTAAAGGTCACCATCCGCTGTCTTCCCTTCGAGGACTCGCCGGAGGCCGGCACGTGCATCTTCACCGGCGAACCCAGCCGCCAGCGCGTGATCTGGGCGAAGTCGTATTGAGCTACTTTAAAACCTGCGGAGCCTGGCAGGTGAAGTTCTCGCACAGATAAAGCGCGGCCTTTCCCTGCACCGGTTTCATCAAGGCCAAGGCGGGATTGTTTTTCGCCAGAAAAGCATCGCCATCCGCCAGCAACAAGACGCGCCGCGGGTGAAAGTCGTAATGAAGTTTTGCCTGCCATTGCCGGACGTCCCCGGCGCCGCGCTGACCCGCCACCACGGCTTGAGCCGGGGGTGACAGGGCGAGATCGAGTGCGACCAGCATCTGCGGAACCGCCGTCGGCACACGTTCCATTTGCGGAAGGTGCGCGGCGATAATCTTTTGTGCCCGTTGCTCGCGGGCGTCGTCATGCAGCATTCGGGCCATGCGCAAAAGATTCAGCGCGCTGATGGAGTTGGCTGATGGCTCGGCCCCATCGTAGTCCTCCTTCATCCGCACGGGCACGAGGGGATCATCGGCGGCGCTGCTGAAGTAACTTCCACCCGCCTCGTCCCAAAAAAGTTTGTCCTGCGTGGCTTGCAAATCCACTGCCCACTTCAGCCAGTGAAGATTAAAATCGGCCTCGTAGAGATCGAGCAGGCCTTGAATGAGAAACGCATAATCCTCCGCAAAGCCTGCGATGGTGCCGGGCTCCCCGCGCCAGGTGCGCAGGAGTTTGCCGTCCTTCGTCAGGCGGGTTTGAATAAACTCCGCCGCTCGCGCGGCGGCGGCGAGATAACGGGGTTCGGAGAGCGTCGCGCCCGCTTTGGCAAAAGCGGAGATCATGAGACCGTTCCATGCGGTGAGAACCTTGTCGTCCAGGTGCGGACGCGGACGCTTGGCCCGCAAGGCCAGGAGTTTTTCCCGGCTGGCCGCCAGCGCATCCGCGCCGGATGCCGCGCGGTCGATCAGGATGTTTTTTCCGGTGAATTCCCCCTGCGGATCACTGCCCGCTGGAGCATTGCCTCCCTTTTCCACTCCGTACTGACGGCAGAAAATCTCCGCATCCTTCACGCCCAGCGCGCCGACGATCTCCTCTTTACTCCAAACGTAAAAAGCCCCTTCCGCATGTTCCGCGCTGCCATGAGTCAGCAGGCTGTCCGCATCCTCCGCCGAATAAAAACCACCCGCAGGGTGCGTCATGTCGCGCAGCACATAGTCGAGTGTTTCGCGCGCAATCCCCGCGAAGAAGTCGTCGTGCGTCACCTGCCAGGCCTCGACGTAGGAAACGGCCAGTTGGGCCTGATCGTAGAGCATCTTTTCGAAATGCGGAACGTGCCAGTATTGATCCACCGAATACCGGTGAAACCCGCCGCCCAGATGGTCGCGCATTCCGCCTGCGGCCATCTTGCGCAGAGTAAAAAGTGCCATTTCCGCAGCGTGTTTTTCGCCGTGGCGCAGGAGAAAATTGAGGGTGGAGGGACGGGGGAATTTAGGAGCATCTCCAAAGCCGCCCTCAGCCTGGTCGAAATTTCGGGAAAAACTCTCGAAACCGCGTGCGAGCGGAACGGCGTCGCGGGCAAATTTTTTCCCGGACGCAGAGCGGGATTCGCCCAACGCCTCCATCACGCGAGCGCCTTCCTTTTCGATGCGGGCGCGGTCATTTTCCCAAAGCTGGGCGATTTGTTGTAACACGCCGGGAAATCCGACCCGTCCAGAGCGATCAGCGGGCGGAAAATACGTGCCGCCAAAAAACGGTTTTCCCTCCGGCGTGAGCCACACGCTCATGGGCCATCCGCCTCTGCCCGTCGTCGCCTGCACAAAGGCCATGTAAAGCCGGTCCACGTCGGGACGCTCCTCGCGGTCCACCTTGATGGTGATAAAATTCTCGTTCATCAGCTTGGCAATTGCCGGATCTTCGAACGACTCATGCGCCATCACATGGCACCAGTGGCAGGTCGAGTAACCGATGGAGAGAAAGACTGGTTTGTTCCGCCGCCTGGCTTCGTCGAAGGCGGCTTCGCTCCAGGGCTGCCAATCCACCGGGTTGTCTTTGTGTTGGAGGAGATAGGGGGATTTTTCCCCGGCAAGCTGGTTGGCCTTCACGCCAATTACTGTAGCGCATAGGGCAAGCCGCTGCCAGAGAAGCGACCCGCCTGGCGCAAAGAAAAATCCGGCTTTCCGGCTTTGGTTTCTAAGGATGGACTTGCCTGTCTGCGGACTGGTGCACTGTTGGCGCGATCCGGCCAATCTCTGCGGACCCACATTTCGAATCCGCCTTATTGGCAGTTAAAATTCTTCATATCCTTCACAGCCTTCGGTAAGGTCTTCCCGCACCTGCCTTCCATGCCAGACCCAATCCTCAGAATTGTCATCGCCGATGATCATGAGATTGTCCGTCAGGGCGTGAAAAATCTTGTGGCGAATGAAGCCGACATGGAGATCTGTGGCGAGGCCACCATTGGCCGCGACGCGGTCAGCCTGGTGGAGAAACTCAAACCCGATGTCGCCATTTTAGACATCAGCATGCCTGGTCTCAACGGGATTGATGCCGCGCGCCAGATTTTAAAAGCCCAGCCCAAGACAAAAGTTCTCATGTTCACCATGCATGAGGCCGAGCAACTCGTGCATGAGGTCTTCAACGCCGGAGCGCACGGCTACCTGCTGAAATCCGACGCGGGCCGCCATCTCATCGCCGCCATCCGCACCGTCGCCTCCGGATCTCATTATTTCAGTTCCAAGCTTTCGGAGGTCATTTTCGAAAGCTTCCTGAAAAAGGATGTCCCCCATCTTCCCGCCGACAGTCAGCAAAAACCCAGCGGGCGCGAAAGGGAAATCATCCAGCTTCTGGCCGAGGGAAAAAGCAACAAGGAGGTTGCCACCACCCTGGGTATCAGCGTGAAAACCGCCGAGACCCACCGCGCCGCCGTCATGCGCAAACTCGGACTCCACTCCATCAGTGAGCTGGTCCGATATGCCATCCGCAATCACATGATTGAACCCTAGTTGGCGCAACGTTGCGTAAATGGCATACAGGTTTTCCCCTCAGCAATTTACGCAATCCCTCAAATTGCCAACCCAGCGAAAGGACCGCAAAGTGAGGGCGTTATGAAAAATAAATCCAAACTTATCGGTCAACGGGGCTTCAGCCTTGTTGAGTTACTCGTGGTCATCGCGGTCATCGCCATCATTGCGGCTATCGCGATTCCCAACATTGCAAATATCACGACCCAGGCGACGATTGCCAAGAGTCAGCGTAACGCGCAAAACATCGCGTCGGTGGCTTCGGCAGCCAAAGCTGCGGGTGTGACGACCGCCTTGAATACTACAGCAGCGGCGAATACCCTTCAGACTGCATTGACCAATGGGACTGGTATGAGCTTCAGCGTGTCGCCCATGAGCGCTGCTGAGATTACTGCGGCACAGGCCTATTTGCTGGACAACGCCGATGTAAACGCCGGGGTGAACTACCGTACGACCACCAACTAGCCGTAACCGCATTTTTGCGGGAACCTTCAAGGCAAGGGAGGCGTGAAAACGCCTCCCTTCTTGTTTTGTTGCATATGCAACGCTTTGTAGTAATTTCAAGCTATGAAAAGGGATGGCTGCTCGGTTTTTCCCCTCGCTCTGCGATGGTGCAAGCGAAAATCAGCCTTTACCCTCATTGAGCTTCTGCTGGTGATCGCCGTCATCGGGATCATGACCTCGCTGATCGTGGCGTCCATTGCCAACTCCGCCTCGGACACCCGCCTCGTCATCGCGCGTCAACAGCAAGCCGTGCTGCAAGAATCCCTGACTGCCTGGATTGCCCAGCAGTCCAGCGGAACAAACAGCCTGCAGGACGCGAGAACGATCTACAACGCCGCCACGACCGCGCAGGCCCGTCTTGCTCTTGTGCAAAACTATCTGGATCCGACCAGCTATTCGCACATGACCGATTACACGGTGGACGCGGCCAAGGTCAAAACCGAGGCCCTCACGAAAGAAAGCCTCTACCTGACCTTCACGACCTGGACCACCAACAGCTATCCCCGCGTCAACATGGTGACGGAATAGTGCTCCCTATGAAAATCCCACCCACAGATCGGAAATTCCGCCAAGGCAGAAGCGGCTTTTCCCTCGTCGAGGTTCTCGCCGCCATCGCCATCATCGGCATTATCACGTTTCTGGCCATTCCGAATCTTTTGCGCATCAAGGAGGACGGGGAGAAAAACCTGGCCATTTCACGCGCCGAAACTCTCAACATGGCCATGGCCTCATTTCTTCAAGCTGGAGGCCAGGCCAACGCCACGGCCGATTGGAACAGCGCGGGGGACAATGCCTCCCGCTATGCCAAACTCACCGGCTACGTGGCTTTTGCCCCTGCGACTTTGTCGAATTATCTTCCCTCGGGTTACAGCGTGACCCTGCCGACCGCCCTCACCCCCCTGACCAAGGTCCCCTTGACCGGACCCTCCGGCTCCATATCGTATTAAAATGACAATACGGCACGGCCATGGCCGCAAGCGTTGCTTTTTTGCGTCCGGCACGCGCGGCATGTCGTTGGTTGAAGTGATGATCGTTATTGGTGTACTTGCCGTGATCGCCTCGATCCTGATCCCCGCCATGGTCGGGATCGTCCCCGGCTCCAAGGCCGCGACGGCGGAAGCCAATTTGGAATACCTCAACCAAGCCGTCTTGAAATTTAATCACGCCAGCACGGAAATCACCAACGCCGTGGAAAGCGGCGGGGCGGATGAGCAGGCCGTTTTCGCCACTCTGCAAGCCCGTGATGCCACCCTGCCGGGCTCGCCCTTCCTCGGCACCAATTTTCGGTCCAACCTTTCCAACACTGACACCACCTACCGCGCCTCCTGGAATGGGCGGATGTTTCAATTAGTCTCGCCCGGAAGCGCCGGAACCGGTTTGGATCTCCTCCTCCTGCAATGAACGAAAAAGACTGGAAATGGCTGAAAGAGGCGCTGCACGGTGCGGGCTACGAAGCCGGCGACGCGCCGGAGCAAAATCAGGAACTTCACCTTTTTCTGGCCCATGCCAACAGCATCCCGCAGGATGAAGCTTTGGAGTGGCTGGCGGGTGTCTTCCAGATCCTCCCGCTCGACACCCCGCGCACGGCCTGTTCCACGCGAGCCGAGGCCGTTTTCCGCAAGCTCGCAACTACCGGGTGTGAAGATGACGAGGCCTGGATGCCGCTCGGCAACGTCGGTCCTTTGTTAATCTGCGCGCACTACAATCCCGCCTCGGCTGCGCTTTGGAAAATCCCGGTCGAATTTCTCGTTCCGGTCCTTATTCCACGATCCAAATATGACGCCCTCCGCAAGGACATCAAAGAGCGGCTCGATTTCACTCCACTGGAAGCACGGAGCGCGATCTCACTCTCCGAACCCCTGCCGCGCAGCGAGGGCCTGCAAAGTGTGCTGGACTGGATGTTGAAAGAATATCCCTTCGAGGAAGCCGAGATGAAGTCCCGCTTGGAAGAGGAAATCCGGCAAATTCCGGCCAACAAGCCGGGCGATCTCTACGCGCTGAAAATCCTGCCCCGCAGCCTCGGGCTGGCGCTTTATCATCTCTCGACCAACGAGCCGTGTTTCAACGCGGAGTTCGCTCCCTCACAGAATCTCTTTCCCGAGGTCCTGCTGGAAAAACACGGCGTCTATCCGATGTTTTGCGGACATAATGTCGTTTATCTTCTCTCCAGCGACAAAAACAATTTCGCGTTCGAGGACGAATGGCTCTCCGGCGGCAACGCTGCCTATGATTTCCGCACCGTTCTGGCCGAAAAAGAGGCCATCCTCGCCGTCATCGCTCGGGAACGCGGCCGCGCCGCCGCCTCGACTTCCGTGGCCCAGACGGGCGACCTCACGTACTCGGATGTCGCCAACATGGTGGACATCGACCTGCAGGACGTGCAGCGCATCAACCCCGCCAGCATCAACTCCACCCCGGAACAGATCATCCACTGGGTGCTCTACCGCGCCATCACCGGACGCGGCAGCGATCTGCATATCGAGAAATTTTACAACACCGCGCGGTTCCGCGCCCGCATTGACGGCGAACTCAAGGTCATCCACTCCTGCGGCGAGGAAATGCTCCCGCGTTTTATCAGCCTGATTAAAAACTACGCCAACATGGGCCAGCGGCGTCAGGATGCCCAGGATGCGCGCTTCTCTCTCATCCTCGGCAAACGCCGGGTGGATTGCCGCGTCTCCGCCATTCCCTGCCGCAAGGATCTGCAAAAAATCACCATCCGGTTTCTGGACAAACAGGACGGCGTGAAAAAATTCACCGACCTCAATCTTTCCGAGCGTCAGACCACGCTTTTCACCGAGGCGATGGGGCGCGATCAGGGCCTCATCCTCGTCACCGGCCCGACCGGCAGCGGCAAGACCACCACGCTTTACGCCCTGCTCAACAGCATCAACGCGGACAACATCAACATTCACACCATCGAGGACCCGATCGAGTACGAGATCGAGGGCATGAACCAGACCCAGACCGATCCGCACAACAGCATCGGTTTTTCCGAGGGCCTGCGCCGCCTCATGCGCGCCGATCCCGACGTGATTCTCATCGGTGAGTGCCGCGATGCCGAGACGGCCAGCGCCGCCATCAATGCCGCGCTCACCGGCCACCTTGTCCTTACGACTCTGCACGCCAACGACTGTTTGCGCGCCGTCAGCCGCCTGGTTTCCATGGGCGTTCAGCCCTATCTGCTGGCCGATTCCCTCGCCCTCTCGCAGGCCCAGCGGCTGGTGCGGAGGCTCTGCACCTATTGCAAAAAGCCAGCGGCTCTCTCGCTTGAGGCCGAGCGGATCTTCCACGCCAATCACATTCCCATTCCCCCGGACGTGTCGGCCATTTACACTAAACACGGCTGCCCGGAATGTGGCGACACCGGCTATTCCGGGCGCATGGCGCTGATGGAATTGTGTCCCTCCGACAACACGCTGGCGGATTTAATTTCCCACACCGCGCCCCAAACGGAAATGCGCCGCATCGCCATTCAAAAAGGCATGCTCACCCTTTACCAGGAAGGACTCCAACAGGTCCTCACCGGCACCACCTCCCTCGAGGAAATCAATTGCCTGAGTTACACCGCCATCACCGCCGACCAGCATGATGATGTGCCGCCCGATGGCAAAATTGTCGGCATGCCGGTGGACTCCGAAGTCGTGCTCGAACGCGATCTCGCCGCCAATCCGCAATAGGTTCGGGGCGGGTTTTCCGGAAACCTCACATTGGCACTGGGGGCTAAAGCCGTTTCGTCGTCACCAGCCAGTCCCAGGGAAAAGGCGTGTGCATCCAATCCGGAGGCGATTCAAATTCCGTGTCCCAGCCATATTCCACCTTGTCGGTTTGCAGGGTTTCAAATCCGAAGGCGCGGAAAAAAATCACCAGTTCTTCACGGAGATAATGTTTGGTGGGAACGTCATCAATCGGCACCAGCCCGGCAGCCAGATGGCGGGCCGCTTTGGCGGCGGGAGCCGCCGAGGCGAGGGACGCCTGATCCGCACTCAGGCCATCATAACGATGCCATTCCACCAAACGATGATGCGCCAGCAGCGCGGACTCCACCGAGGGAACGAGAAAAACCGCGTGCCCGCCGGATTCCACCATCCGGGCCACCGAACGCAACACGGCTTCGCGGATCGAGATGTCCGCCATGATCAACACATTGGCGCACAGCGCGAACCGCACGGGGAAAACCTTGGCCGAACGCGAGGCAAAATCGCGTTTGAAAAACCGGACGTTCTCGCAACCCGCCGCCGCCTTGCGGGCGTGTTTGAGCAACTCGCCGGAGAGATCGTAGGCATCCACCGAGGCAAAGCGCGCCGCCAGGGCGGGGAGATATTTCCCCACCCCGCAGCCCGCGTCCGCCGCCGGGGCGGAGCCATCGGCAAACTGATCGAGCCGCCGGGCCAGGATGCCGGTTTGATCGCTGGTGAAGGAGTCGAAGATCTCGCCGTCGTAGTCTGCCGCGACGCCATCCCAATAACGCTTGTCCATCCGCGCAAGATTAACGGGCGGGAAGCGGGAAGCAAGGGGAGGGTGTCCGAACCTTCTCATCCTTCCCATCCTTTGCGTGAGGCTCTTCTTGCTGCCTTTTGTGAGCGCAAAGGGAAGGCGGGGCACTTCCGTCTTGCCATTCCCCGGTGCCGTATTTTGATGAAGATGATGAAAAAACTGGCATGTCATGTTTTGCTGAGTGGTCTGTTGGCCGGGTTCCTCCATGCCCAGGATCAGGCTCAAGCCACCGGCTGGGAGACGCCTTCGGCCCCACTTCCCGGCCAAGCCTCGAACTCCGATCTGGCTTTGGTGGCTCCTGCCCCGCCCCCGCCCCCGCCGGCTGCGGGCGGTGCGATCGCGGCCATGATGGCGATCAATCCCAAATACACCGAGGGCATGGTCGTGGTCACGGCCCGCGGCGGCACCCCTCAGCCGAAGGAATGGACGATCGTGGCCCGCGATACGGATGATCTCGGGGTGCTGCACAAACTCACCGTGGCGGACGGTCAGGAAATCGCCGACGTGCAGTCCCTCAACGCCTACGAATCCTTCCGGCAGGATGTGAACATTGATCCCGCGCAGGTCCAGGTCGATTCCAGCCAGGCGTTTTTCATCGCCCAGCCTATTGCCGCCGCCAATCAGAAAATCATCGGCCACGTGGACTACGCGCTCACCATCCAGGGAAAGGATGCCACGCCGATCTGGACCGTGAATTGTTTCGACATCAACGGCGTTTATATCGGCAAAGTGGTTCTGCTCGCGACCAATGGTGCCGTGTTGCAAACCCCGGGATTTGCCAACGCACCATCCGCGAATTAATGATAAGCTCGGTATCATGAAACTGTCATGAAATCCCGTCCGCCAGACACCGCCCGCCTCGTGCTGGAATTGAAACGCCGCCTCGGCGCCGCGCAGATCGTCACCGACCCCGCCCGCCTCGCTGAACTCGGCGGCGACAAATGGTTTGCCCATCATCAGCCCGCGCTGGCGGTGTTTCCGCGCAGCGCCGCCGACGTTTCCGCCGTGATGAAAATCGCCGCCGCCCATTGCCTGCCCGTCACCACGCGCGGCGCCGGTTACGGCTATGTCGGCGGCTGCGTGCCCATGCAGGGTGGCATCGTGCTCGCGATGGAGCGCATGAACCGCATCAAGGAAATCCACACCGGCGATTTCGTCGCCGTCGTCGAACCCGGCGTCATCACCGGCGACCTGCAAGCCACTGCGCGCGCGAAAAATCTCCTCTACCCGCCCGACCCCGCCAGCCTGAAAAACTGCAGCATCGGCGGCAACATTGCCACCAACGCCGGCGGCCCCCGCTGCTTGAAATACGGCGTCACTCGCCACTATGTCCTCGGCCTCGAAGTCGTCCTCGCCAACGGCGACATCGTGCGCTGCGGCGGACGCACCCACAAAAATAAAACCGGCTTCGACCTCGTCGGCCTCTTTACCGGATCGGAAGGGCTGCTCGGCGTCGTCACCGAGGCCACCCTGCGCCTCCTCCCGCTGCCGCCCGCGCGGGCGGCTCTCTCGGCGGGTTTTCATACCATGCGCGACGCGACCAAGGCTATCCGCGCCGTCTTCGCCGCCGGCTTCCTCCCTGCCGCTGTGGAAGTCGCCGACCGCTTCACCCTCGACGCCGCGCGCGAATTCAAACCCGGCGCAAAATTCCCCCCCGGCCACGCCCACCTGCTCATCGAACTCGACGGCCAGCCTGCCAGCGTTCGCAGCGAAATCCGCGCCCTCGCCGCGCTTTTGCATCAACAAAAAGCCACCGCCGTGGAAACCGCCATGACCGATGCCGCCTGCGAAAAACTGTGGGATCTCCGCCGTGCTTTTTCCGAATCGCTCAAGGCCACCGGATTGAAAAAACTCAATGAGGACATCGTCGTCCCGCGCGGAAAACTCGTCGAGCTGATGGACTTCGCCCGCGCCCTGCAAAAACGCAGCGGCTTCCCCATCGCCTGCTTCGGCCACGCCGGCGACGGCAACATCCACGTCAACATCATGGTCGGCGACTACGACGCCCCCGGCATCCGGCCGCGCGCCGAGGCCGCCCTCGACGAACTCTTCGGTCAGATCGTAAAATGGGGCGGCGCCATCACCGGCGAACACGGCATTGGCCTGGCCAAGATGCCTTGGTGGAATATCGCCCTCTCGGAAGAAAACCGCGCCCTCCACCGCACGATCAAGCGCGCTCTCGACCCGCGCGACATGCTGAATCCCGGCAAGTTCGTTTAGCCAAAGCCGCTCTGAATATCTTTCGTTTTTTCCCCCTTCTTTCAGCTCCGCTGCTTCTCCCTCGAAACCGGGGAAACCTGTTTCGCCTGGTTTCGCTCAAGTAAACAACCACCTCAAATACACACTCTCCGAAAACCCGCCGCTGAAGCAGCGACCCCATTTCCAACCGCGCGGTCGGATAAAGGGTTATTTTGTCCTCAGGGATGAGGATGAATTTCCGGTTTTTCGGGATAAGCCAAGGGCGGCTGGTGGGGGTCCGGCACGGCCTCGCGCCCCCGCAGAAAGGCTGCGGGATCGAAACCCTGCGCTGCACCCGGTTCATACCGTGCCACCATGCGATTGTGTGACTCGTCGAAGCCATGGAACATCTGGTAGTCCGAAAACAGACCCGCCTCGTTGAATATCCGCCACAATGGCGCCGCATTGAACACCGCCGCCCACGGATGCGGCACCATGATGTAGAGAGGTTTTTTCTCCGCATCGGCCTTTTGCATGAGAGCCAAAAAATCTCCCGGCGTTCTCAAATGCACGGCGCGGGGATCGTAATACCACGCCTTGCCGAGTAGAATTCCTGTCAGGGTGTCGGCCTGTCGGGGGTCGTTCGGATCCAGTGTTCCCCGGATTGCGATGGCGGCCTCCTTGATGGGTTCCAGCGGGTTCGTGCAATACCAGTGGCGAAACGGCTGCGAAAAAAATGCGTACGCGGTCAGGACGGCCACTGCCGGTGCGCAGACCAGCCATCGCGGGCGGCTCCGGTCTTCCAGCCATCGTCCCGCAGCATCCACCCCGAATGCGACGCCGACGACGAGGCCGGGCAGGAGATAGAAAAGATACCATTCGAAAAGCCATTGCTCCAGCAGCCAGGCCACAAAAAAACCAAGAAATCCCGGCAACAACAGCGTGGCCGCTGCAATGGGAGCATCCGGCCATTTGCGACGAAACAGGGAAACGTAACCCAGCACTCCCAGCCCAAGAAACGCGGTGAGCAGAATTCCGAAAAAAACCGGATGATCGGCTGCATAGGGCATCAATTCCGGATACGGCGAATCCATCCGGTGCGTCTTCGTCCAGGAAACCCCTGAGAGAAAATGCGCCGCCGTATTGTATTGCCACTCGAACGAGAGCGGTTGCCGGGCCTCGCCCGTTTTCATATAGGCCTGGAGTTGCGGAACCAGCGGCAGCATGAGTTGCAGTGCCACCATGCCGGCGAAGCAGTTGGCTGCGAACCATCGTCCCGCCGTGGTCCAAATCCGGGAGCGCCAGGCCTGCCGGAGCAGCCAGCCTGCGGTCAGTCCATTCAACACCAGCAGCACGTAGATCGCGCCGGGATAACAATAAACCAGCGCGAACTCCGCAGCGGCAAACCCCAGCCACCAGCGCCAACGATTTTCCCGCATGGCCCGCAGCCAGAAATACAGACACAACGGAATGATGAACAACAGCAGCGAATATCCCCGCGCCTCCGACGCGTACCGGATATGCCACGGATGCAGTGCCAGCAGCCATGCCGCCACCACTGCGGCCCGGACCGAACCCAGCCTCCGCAATAAAACCGCCAGCATGGCGACCGCGCCCACTCCGCCGAGCCAGGCCGGTATGCGCACGACCGCTTCCTTCATATGCCAGTTCACCGGCGGAGCCACTTTGCGCCAAGCCTCCTGACACAGCCGCGCCAGCACGCTGTGCAGCGGATGGTTGTTCGGCTTTCGGTAATAATAAAACGTCTCGCTCCACTTCAGTTTTTCGATCCCCACCTCGCCGTTGTCCTTCACTTGGTAGGAACCCGAAATAACCCGGCGCGCGCTGTAATCCTCGTCATGCGCGAAACCGAAATTCATCCGCATTGCCGCCGAGGCTCCGCAGAAAATCATCGCCCCGATCACCAGAGGCCAGAACCATTTTGCCCGCGCCAGTGGCGCTTCCGTGGAGGTCGGGGCCCGTCCCGCCCACCAGCCTGCACTCAGAACCAAGCCAGCCAGGACCACAAGGTTCAGCGCCCCGGCCCAAAAAGAAAAGTACCCCACATAGTCCCGCACCCGCCACTGGGAGTGTTCCAACGTGGCGAACTCCCAGGGTTTATCCGAGGCGAAGACCAGCCAGCCCAGCATGGCCAATGCGACGAGACCCAGTCCAAGTCGAAACCTTGCCACCATGGAAAATGTAGTGATCCCGCTCATCGCAAGGGCTTCGGAAAACGTGTGAAAACGGAAAATAAAAAACAGGACATGACTGATGAAAGGTTGATCGAACCATATTGAGGCGATCGCGCGCAACCCCGCAGGACTAGCTGCGAGTCTATTTTAAAACGCAGGGAGAATATCCCTAAGGCTGCACCCACAATGGGCCAGAACTAGCGAGGGGTGGAGCGGGGAGCGGCAGGAGATTGAAAAGTCCCGCCCACCAGGAATACACCCGCAGAGTCGTTCAGCCGGATTTATTCAATTTTCCGGCTCGATCCGCCCACTACCGGAGGCTGTTGAGGTTGCCGCCGCCGATGTCCACGGCCGGGGTTTTTTGGTCTTTGTCGGAACGGCCGATGTCGGCGGGTAGGGTCGAAAAATCATAGCCCGCCGCACTTTCCGGCCGGTAACGGAAAACGTGGCGGCCCAGGGTATCCATGAAACCGGGCAGGATGCCGAGATCGTCGAAAAAGCCGGACTCTTTGAGGAAACGATATTTGTTGGGATGCTCACCGCGCACGGTGACGAGAAAGCCCAGATTGACAAAGAGGCTCTTCTTTTCCGCATCGGCCCGACGGACGAGGGCACCAAGTTCCGGGCCATTTGCAAAAAGGATGATCCGGGGATCGTAGGGGAAGGGTTTGCTGTAAAATGTGGTCGTGAGGATTTCATCCTGCGCGGGATCACGGGGATCCAGCGTGGGGCGGGTCAGCGCGACAGACTCGCGGTAGGGTTGGAGGGAATGCCCGCGCAGGAATTCGCGCTGCGGAGCTGTCCAGGCGACATAAGTGGAAAGCAGGAAAAACGAGAGCGCCGCAAAGGCGATGTCCCGTCCGCCCGCCACAGGCAGGAGTCGGCAAATCTCCCGCACACCCACAGCCAGGAATGCGACCAAACCCGGCAAAAGGAAAATGACATACCATTCAAAGAGATATCCGCCGCGCCGTTTCGATTCGAGCACGCAAACGGCGGCGGCCAGAGGGAGAACCACGGCAAAGAGCCCGCTTGGGACGCTCTTTGTGACCAGGCGAAGGAAGCCAAGAGCAAGCAGCAAGACAGCCGCGCAGATGATAAGGGACATCAAAAAAGGATGAGCTTCCGCCCAGGGCCAGAGTTCCAGAAAGGGGGAAACCGGTTGGAACGAGTAACTCCATGGCAGCCCGGCCAGGAAAAACCCGCCGACATTTTTTAACCAACGCATGCCCAGATCGCCCTGGCCTGGAGTTTTTGCCACGTAATCGAGAAATTGCGGGATGCACGGCAGCATCATCTGAAGGAAAAGCATGGCGGCGGCCAGATTCGCGATAAACCACCTGCCGGTTTGTGTGAAAAATGCGGGCGTCCATCTCCAGCGAACGAACAGGACCGGCAAGAGAACGAGATTGGTCACGGCCAGCACGAACGCCATGGCGGGATAAACAAACATAAGCAAAAACTCCACGGCCCCGAAAGCCACCCAGGCCCGAACCCTGCCCTCCTTCCAAAGCGCGCGCACAATCAGGAAATAAACCGGCACGAAAAGCAGGACGTAATTATACGCGCGGGCCTCGGTGGCATAGCGCAGAAACCAAGGATGCAGCGCCAGCACCCAGGCGGCCAAGGCTCCGGCTGCGGGAAACCCCAATCGGGCCAGCAGGAATGCCAGCGCAGCAACGGCTCCGATGCCGGCCAAAAAGCCCGGCAGACGAATGGCGGTTTCGCTGAATTGAAGCCCCGTGGGTCGGACCGCGAAACGCCAGACCTCATTGGCCGCACGGCTCAGGATGCTTTGCAGCACGTGATTCGGCACCCGGTACTGAAATACGGTGTCCCGCCACGGCAGGGAGTGGAATTGCCATTGGCCCTTCTCATCCTCCTGATATTTTCCCACAAGGACATCTTCCACCCGCTCCGATTCGTCGTGCCAGAAACTTTGCCCCATCCTGGGCCAGGCCATCACGGCCGCAGCAATCATGGCACCGATAACCAAGAGACGGAAAACCGGGGACGTTCCCGGCGTGGGCTCCGGTGAGGCGGCCGGCATGGAATGTGTCCACCAGGACGCCGTGGCGGCCAGGATTCCCACCAACAAAAGATTGCCCAGGGCCGCGAACCAGAAATAGATCGCGATATACTGCGAGATTTTCAAGAGCCGGCCCGGCATCACCTCAACGCCCCAGGGTTTGTCGCCGAGGAGCAGATAGCCCAGCAAGAGGGCGCCGATGAGGGCCAGGATGGCACGCGCCTGATCCGCCGCCCGCCAGCTCAAAAAGACGGCAAGAAGAGAAGCGGCAGGGTTTTTCAAAGCGCGGCGATCAAACGGGTTGGGAGGCGGGCCTGTCAATTGGTTTGCCCTATACTCCCCGCAGCCGTGAGGCGTTTTTGCTGCCTTTTTGTGATAATACCCGGCTTTCCGGGTCCGGTGGTCAGATTCCTGGCTATCTTTACGGCCAATCAGAAAGGTGTTCGTTGACACCGGGGCGTTTCTGGCCAAAGAAACTGCTGCCGATCAACATGATGCCGCAGCGAATGCGGGTTGGGCAAAAGCGGAGGCCTCTGTGCTATTTTCTTCAGGGCATATTCTTGACGAGAGCGCCACTCTGCTTTCGCGCCGTAACAACTACACCTTGGCTGCCGGATGGGGCAAGGACGCTCTGGAATGCGGAATCCACTGGCTGCAAACCGAGGCTTTGGACTGGCCGTCCGCGCTTGATCTCTTGCGAAAATATGCGGACCAGAGCGTATCATTTCGTCCGGGACTGATGAAACCCCTTGCAGGGTTAACGCACCGCAACCCCTGTTCCCAGGGTAGCTTCGCACATTGGCCGTGGGGCAGAGCCACACACGCAACATCTCATAACCACACAAGTCAAACTCAGGAAGATTTTTGTCCTGCAGCCTCCCGCGCTTTCTCCCAAAAATATTGTTTGACATTTCCCTGTAAAAAGGGCGAACTTGATTCCATATCAATATGAAATCCAACAGTCCCTCCGCCTTCACCCTCATTGAGCTTCTCGTCGTTATCTCAATCATCGGCATCCTTGCCGCCCTTGCGCTACCCGCCATTACCGGCGCTCTTGCACGTGGTCAAATGACGCAGACGCTGAGCAATTCCAAGCAGCTCCACTTGGCCACCCAGCAGATGGCGCTCGATGCTGTCACGACCGGAGACACTAACCTCGGATGGCCTGGCGACATAGGGAGTTCGTGGGCTGGTTGGGCCACCAATCTGGTTGGCGGAAATTATCTCACCACGAATGATTTCAAAAAGCTCATTAGTGCTCCGGGCGTGGTGCCTACCTCAGACAATCCGGCATCTCCGGGCAAAAGCGGCATCATAGTATATGCCGTTGTCGAAAACAGCGAAGGCAACACTGTCTTTCTTTCATCGGCTAACTTCACGAATACGTCCGGTGGCGGTGCCGCTCCAGCCGCTACAGCGAAACCTTACGGCAACAAGGGTTATGTCGTCTTCCGCAAGGCTGGTGATGGAACTATCCTCCAAGCCAGGCAGACAGGCAGCTCTTTCACTAATATCATCGGTGCATTCACAAACGTTGTTACCGGGCAGCCATCACCGTAACAGCGCTGCTTCCCTTCTTAAAGGCCCCGCTTCGGCGGGGCTTTTTTTTTCCTAAAAGGGAAAAGCTCGGGGGTAATCGAGTTTTTACATCCCCAAGTAGTCTCCAATTCTCACATCAGCCTACAGGTCATGTTTTTCCTGAAGGGAATCCCAAGCAGTTTATGGTGGGCAGCCCCAAGCTTTAAGATGCCTTGGAGTGTGCCAATTTGACGGGACGATGATTCGGAACGGTGACATGATATCCGCCGTCGAGTTGAGTGGTCAGGCGAAGCCAGCAATTTTTCCCCTCGCCAGAAGGGCTGGCTTGGGCTAGGATATGTGGTTCTCCATGAAAACCAAAAAATCCACCACCGCCGCCGCCAAATCCTCAGCGCCCGATCGCGGGCATGTCATGAATGGCGCGGAAATTTTGGTGAGCTGTCTTGAGCGCGAGGGGGTGGACGTGGTTTTCGCCTATCCTGGCGGAGCCTCAATGCCGATTCACCAGGCGCTGACCAAATCCAAAAAAATCCGCACGATTCTTCCTCGCCACGAGCAAGGTGGTGTTTTTGCGGCGGAAGGCTACGCCCGCGTGACCGGAAAGGCCGGTGTGTGCATGGCGACATCCGGCCCTGGTGCCACCAATCTGGTCACCGGTATTGCCGATGCCTTCATGGACTCCGTGCCGCTGGTGGCCATCACCGGCCAGGTGCCGCAGGAAATGATCGGACGGGGAGCTTTTCAGGAAACAGACATGTTTGGCCTGACGCTTCCGGTGGTCAAACACAGCTATCTCGTATGGGACATCAAAGAGATTCCGCGCATTGTCAAAGAGGCTTTCTACATCGCGGAAAGCGGCCGGCCTGGTCCGGTGTTGATTGATATCCCCAAAAACATCCAGACCCAGAGCTGGCAGCCCATTTATCCGCGCGAAATCAATTTACGGGGCTATCAGCCGCTGAAAAAGGCCGACGACGTGGCTATTCAGGAAATGATCGGGATGATCGAAGGCGCGAAAAGGCCGATGATTTATTGCGGTGGTGGAGTCATCACCGGTGAGGCTTCCGCAGAGCTGGCGGAATTTGCCGAACGCACCCAGATCCCTGTTACGACAACGATTATGGGGGTGGGTTCCTTTCCAGAGAGTCATCCCCTTTCGCTGAAATGGCTGGGCATGCATGGCACGGTGTACGCCAACAACGCCGCCAACGAGGCCGACCTCCTGTTAGCCATCGGCGTGCGTTTCGACGATCGCGTCACGGGCAAGGTGGAGAAATTCTGCGAGCACGGCACCATCGTCCACATTGACATCGACAACTCGGAGCTGAACAAAAACAAGCTGGTCAAACTCCCCATCCTCAGCGACCTGAAATATGCCCTGAGCCGCGCCAACGGCATCCTCGCAAAAATGGGCCGCAAGCGGGTGGCTAAAAATCACACGCGTTACCCGGAATGGTACAGTCAGATCGCGGCCTGGAAGGCCAAATATCCGCTGACTTTCAAAGACACCGACGACGCCATCCTGCCGCAATACGTTATCAAAGAGCTTTGCCAAATGACCAAGGGCGATGCCATCATCACGACGGGAGTAGGCCAGCATCAGATGTGGGCCGGCCAGTTTTACGATTTCGACAAACCCCGGACTTTCATCACATCCGCCGGACTCGGCGCCATGGGCTTTGGCTATCCGGCCGCGATGGGCGCCAAGATCGCCCGTCCTGACAAACAGGTCATTGATATTGACGGCGATGGCTCCTTCCTCATGAACGTGCAGGAATTGGCGACCACCCATGTCGAAGGCATCGCGGCCAAGGTGATCATCCTGAACAACCAGCACCTCGGCATGGTTGTGCAATGGGAGGATCGTTTCCACGGCAGCAACCGCGGACATACCTTCCTGGGCGACCCGAAGGATCTCAAGCGCATCTACCCTGATTACGTGGAGATCTGCCAGGGATTCGGCGTAAAATGCGAGCGCGTGACGGACAAAAAAGACGTGCGCGCGGCCATTCAGCGGATGTTAGACTCCAAGGAGACCTATGTGCTCGACATCATGACCCCCTACACCGAGCACGTCCTGCCCATGATTCCAACCGGCAAGACCTACAAAGACATCATCACGGAATAAAGTAGAAGCGGCCTCCGGTCGCTTGGCCACAGACCAAAAGCGGCTGGAAGCCGCCTCTACTTTTCAAATTCCGTACGGTTCACGTAGAAATCATACCGTGCGACGATGGCGGCGATGTAACTTTTGGTCATGGGGAAATCCATGGCCGTCTGCAAATCCTCCGCCCCGGCGGTTTCGCCCCGCCCGGAGTTCTTCACCCATTTTTTGACCCGCGTGCGGCCCGCGTTATACTCGGCCAGTGCAAAAGGAATGGGATCGTCCTTGGCCGACCAATGCGCCAGCGCCCGCTTGAGATACCAGGTACCCGCTTCAATGTTGACCTTCGGATCGAAGAGATCCGTTGGTGCAAAGGTCTCGATTTTTTCGGACAGGACCCAGTCCGCTGCGGCGTTTTCCGTGATTTGCATGAGGCCGCGTTCCCCTTGCGCACCCACCTTGCTGGGTTGGAAACGGCTTTCGCGCCAGATCACGGCTTTGATGAGTCCGGGGGCAACTCCATAGCGTTGTGCCGCCTGCCGGATGAGCGCATCGTATTTTTTGTAGCGGCCGAATGCGACCGCCTCTTTCGCACGGTATTCGAAGTCCTCGGTCCTGCCGGGGAAAAAAATCACCGCCAGGGCCAGTGCTGCAAAAACCAGCGCAAAAATAACAACCAACCGTTTCATCAATTGGAAACTCTAACATCGCGGGCGCGAGTCGGCAGCAAATCCTTTCCCTGTCCAAGTCCGGTTGCGATAACGTAAGGCCATGCCACGCTATGCCAGGGTGATTCCCGACCGCGCCGGGGATCGCGCGCTTGATTATCTGATCCCCGCCGCATGGGAAAATACCCTTGCCCCGGGCGCGCGCGTGCGCGTCCCGCTCCGCGCCCGGCTTTTGCTCGGCACGGTCGTTGATGTCCTCGACGAATCGGCGGTGAAATCCCCCCGGGAAATTCATGAAGTGATCGGAGGCGCTCCGCTCATCCGGCCCAAACTCCTCGAAATTGCCCGCTGGATTGCGGAGTACTATTGCTGCCCGTTGGAGACCGCCATGGCTTGCGTGCTGCCTCAGGTGGTGCGCGGGGCGGAAGTCACTTCACGCCGGCGGAATCATGTCCGCGTGCTCCGTAAGGCCACGGAAGAGGAAATGGCCGTGCTCACCCGCAAGGCTCCCCGGCAGGCAGATGCCCTTCGTGCGGTCATGGGCTTCGCGGAACCCCGGCCCGTGGCGGAGGTGGCGGAGGCGGCGGGGGTTTCTGAATCGGTTTTCCGTGTTCTGGAACGCAATGGCTGGGTGGTGATCGAACCGGTCGAGGTTTCGCGCGATCCGTACGGCGGCGAGTCTTTTCTCCCGACGACCAATCTGTGCCTGAACGACGAACAACGCATCGCCTTGGAAGCCGTGAACGAGGCGGTGACCAATCCGGACGGCGCGTCTCCCTTCCTGCTCCATGGTGTGACGGGTAGTGGAAAAACGGAGATTTATCTGCAAGGCATCCGCCACGCCTTGGATCTGGGAAAAACCGCACTGGTGCTTGTGCCCGAAATCGCCCTCACGCCCCAGACGGTCGAGCGTTTCAAGGGGCGGTTTGCCTCCATTCAGCAGGAGGTGGCCGTGTTGCACAGTCACCTCTCGGCCGGTGAACGGTATGACGAATGGTATAAGATTCACTCCGGGCGCGCCTGCATCGTCATCGGGGCGAGAAGCGCGGTGTTCGCCCCGCTCGACCGGCTCGGCATCATCATTGTTGATGAGGAGCACGAGGGTTCCTACAAGCAGGAGGAGGCTCCGCGTTATCACGCCCGCGATGTGGCGGTGCTGCGGGCCCGGCGGGAAAATTGTGCCATTGTTCTCGGCACCGCCACGCCTTCCATCGAGAGCTGGCACAACACCACGAGCGGAAAATACCGCCTGCTGACCCTCTCGCAGCGGGTGGACGACCGCCGCATGCCGGTGATCCGCATCCTCGATTTGCGGCGCGCGTCCAAGGCGGGCGGCGACGCGGTCTTTGCCCCCGCCTTGCTCACGGCCATGGAAAAGCGGCTGGCGGCTGGCGAACAAACGATTCTTTTTCTTAACCGCCGGGGGTTCTCCACCACGATGTTGTGCCAGGCCTGCGGGCACGTGTGTGAGTGCCCGAATTGCAGCGTCTCGCTGACTTATCACCGCGATGCCGGGCTGATATCCTGTCACATCTGCGGACATAATCAGCGTGCGCCCAAAGTTTGCCCGAGCTGTCGCGATCCCGGTATCCGTCATGCCGGGGTGGGGACGCAAAAAGTGGAGGATTCCGTGCGGAAAATTTTTCCCGCCGCGCGGGTGGCGCGCATGGACGCCGATGCCATGACGCGGAAGGACGCCTACCGCCTCACACTCGGAGCGTTTAAGGACGGGGCCATTGATATTCTGGTCGGGACGCAGATGATCGCGAAGGGGCTGCATTTTCCCAATGTCACGCTCGTGGGCATCGTCAATGCCGATCTGGGCCTGCATGTGCCGGATTTTCGTGCGGGGGAAAGAACGTTCCAGCTTCTCACCCAAGTGGCCGGACGGGCCGGCCGCGGTGAAATGGAGGGTGAGGTGATCGTGCAGACGTTCACGCCGTCGAGTCCGTCCATTCAGTTTGCCCGGCATCATGATTTTGAAGGTTTTGTCGGGCAGGAGCTGGAGTTTCGCGAACGATTTGGTTTTCCTCCGTTCGCGCGCATGGTGCTGATCACGGTGCGTTCGCAAGTGCGCGAGCGTGCGGAATTCACCACGCAGACCCTGGTGCGCCGGCTGAAGGAAAATGTCCCCGAAGGCTCCGTCGTTGGTGAGGCCGCCACCGCTCCCTTGGAAAAAGCGCGGGGATATTTTCGCTTTCAAACCACCCTGCGTGGTCCGGCTGCGCGCCCGCTTGCCACCGCCATCCACATGGCCCTGGCCAAATTGCCACTGCCGGAGGATGTTTTCGTGGCAGTGGATGTTGATCCAGTGCAGCTTCTTTAACTTTTGTCCTTCGCCATTCGTCACTAGTTGTTGGTCATGCACCTGCCGCCCATACCGCACTTTCTCGTCCGCTGGACGATCCGGGCCGTGTTGGTGGTGCTGTTTGTGGGGTTGCCAGCCACGCTCTGGTACCTTCGCGAGGTCGGGGTTGGTGTCGAATTGAAGGAACTGGTGGCGAAGGCGTTGAGCGGCGAGGCGTTTCAAACCGCCATCGGCCGGCTTTCCTTTGATCCGTTCAAGGGTCTGGTGGCCGAGCATGTCGAGGTGGTCGAGACCGGCGATAATAAGCGAAACCTGGCCCGGATCGAACGGCTGGTCGTCTCGATTAATCTGAGCGACCTGGTTTCCCGCAAAATTTCCATTGATCACATCGAACTCGATGACACCGATGTGGCGGTTCCGTTGGACGCCGAGCCAAACGGAGCCCGCTTGATTCTAAAGGGGGTTTCGGCGCAATGCGTGTTTTTCCCGGAGCAGATCCGCATCAGTTTTTTCGAGGGTAATGTGCAGGGAGTGCGGGTGGTTCTCAACGGCGTGCTGCAAAATCCCCAGGCGTTTCATCCCGAGCACCACGCCGCACCGCCAGGTTCCGCCGCAAAGGGAAATCCCGCCGGCTCGATTGTTAAAAAACTTTCCGAGCTGAAATTTCCCGGCGCGCAACCGGAGCTTCATGCGGAAATCAATGGCGATCTGGCCGATCTTTCCTCCCTGCAGATCTCCTCCATCGTCCTGCGGAGCGGGCCGGTGATTGCTCCGAAATGGCGGGTCGAAGGTCTTGAAGCCACGGCGGAATATGAAAAGGGGAACCTCACGGTCGGACAGTTCCTGGTGCGCGGTCGGGAGGGTGCCCTGAACGCCTCGGCTCAGTGGCAGAATGGGGCTTTGGAATTTGAGCTTTCCAGTTCGTTGTTGCCGGAACCCTTTCTCAGTCTGCTTCCGAAAAATGCCACGCTGGAAAGTCTGAAATTCAAGGAAGCTCCCCGCATCGAGGCGGCGGGCCGGGCAACTTTTTCCTCTTCGCCTGCGGCTTTCGATGTCACCGGCTCCGTAAGTTTGGGGAAATTTGCCTTCCGCGGCGTGAATTTTGATTCCTTTTCAACGGACTTTGCCTTCCGTGATGGAAAAGTTTTCGCGCGGGACGCGCGGCTCATTGCGGGTGGCGGAGAAATCAAGGCCGATGTCTTTCTCGCTCCGGAGGATTTTCGCCTGCGTCTCACCAACACCATTGTGCCCACGGTTTTCATTCCCATGCTGGGCCCGAACGAGCAGGCGTTTCTCAAGATGATGGAGTTTCGCGATCCCCCTTATGTGCAGCTGGACGTGCGGGGAACGAAGCCCGATCTTGCCGTCCTGAAAGGTACGGGATTTTTGCGTATCGGGCGCACGGCCATGCGCGGTTCCTGGCTGGATTGGGGACAATCAAAACTGGAGATCGCTGATCGTGCGGTCACGTATCGGGATTTTTCGCTGGGACGCGGCAAGGGCGAGGGATCGGGAACCTTTGTCTATGACTTTGGCGGACAACAGGTGCTGCTGCATAAGATCAACTCCACCATGCCGCCCGTGGATGTGCTGATGTGGGTGGATCCGAAAATCGCCGAGGCGATCAAACCTTATCGGTTTCGCCAGCCTCCAAAAGTCCGCGGAGAGGGTATGATTCACATGTCCGATGCGAAGCAGAACAATCTGGCGCTTCAGATCGAATCCGCCGAAGGCCTGGATTATGATCTGCTCAAGCGGACTCTGAAATTCGGACGTACCCTGGCAGATGTTCAGGTCAAGGGAACCAAGGTGAACGCCGACGTCAAAAGCGCGGAACTCATGGGAGGGGAGGTAAGCATCAAGGCCGTGGTTTCCATTGATGCAAGCGATCCGACGTTCGGCGCTGATCTGACCATGCGCCGCGTGAACTTCGCCCGATTGACGAAACTCTACTTCGACTTTGACACCTCTAAGGGGCTCGTAAGCGGAAAGTTCAAGTTCAACGCCCGGATGGACCAGGAGGAAGAAATGCGCGGAAACGGCAGCATCCGGGTCGAGGACGGCCAGGTTTTTGCCATCCCCATTCTGGGTCCCCTCTCGCCCATCATTAACAGAATTATCCCCGGCGCAGGGCTTCACGCGGCCAGTCTGGCGACGGCGGATTTTCGGATTCAGGAGCAAAAAATCCTGACCGATAATCTGGTGATCGAAGGGGCCGGTTTCAGCCTGTATGGCAACGGGGACATCTTTTTTATGAAGGACAAGATGGACATGTCGGTTCGGATCAACGCCCGCGGGCTGCCCGGTCTGGTTCTCTTTCCGGTGAGCAAACTCTTCGAATACGTCTCAACCGGCTCGGTCTCGGAGCCCGAATGGCGGGCCAAGATCATTCCGCGCTTTGGGAATGGGGAAAGCAAGGAAGGCGCTCCGCGCGTTCCCTGACCCTGATGGGCCTTCGCCGCACGAATGCCCGCCGGAATTTACTTCATCAAGAGCACCGCGCGGGCCCGCTTGATCTCGCTGGTGATCTTGCGATGCATGCGGGCGGACATGCCGGTGACGCGACGGGGGAGAATCTTTCCGCTTTCCGTGACGAAACGCTTCAGGAGCTCGGGGTTCTTGTAATCAACGGCTTCCTCGGCGAGATCGGTGCGACGGCGGGGCATCGTGCGATTCGCACGACGGAAGGCGGAACGGCGTTTCGGTGTTTTGGGTTCCATGGCGTGTTATTTGATCTCCCGGTGCAGGGTGTGTCGGCGGAGACTCGGGTTGTACTTTTTCTTTTCCAGCCGGTTGGGGGTCTGCGGGCTTTTCTTATTGCGCGTGGTCATGTAGCGCGAGGGCGATTTGCCTTCGGCTCTGGCCTCGGTGCATTCGAGAGTGACGATTTCTTGTGCCATGGTGGTGGTTATTCTTTGTCTTTGGAGTCGGAGATGGTGTCGTCTTCATCGCCGTCGCCGTCCTCATCGGAAAGGCCGAAGAGGGAGGTGACAGGCTGGCGGACGCGTTGGTAGCGGTTACGTTTTTCGAGTTCGGTCTGGCACTCGACAGTGTAGCGGGTGAAAGGCAGGGCTTCAAGCCGGGGATGCGGGACGGGTTTGCCGGAGATTTCGCACATACCATATGTGCCGAGATCGATCCGCCGGAGGGCCTGGTTGATTTCGAAAAGCGAATCCTGCTCTTGAGAGAGAAGACTGAGGGCAAAATCCCGGTCGTAGGCGTCGCTGCCGGCATCGGCCTGGTGCATGCCGAAGGCACTGGCTTCGCTGCCTTCCGCGCGCGAACGCAGGCTGTCTTTGGCCACACCATTCATGGAGTCGAGCAGCGTGTCCTTCAATACAAGCAGGCGGCCTTTCTGCCGCTCTAGAAAGGGAGTCAGCTTCACCGGCGGCTGGGGAGTTGCGGGTTTGGCTTTAAGCGCCGGGGCTTTTTTTGCCGGGGTGATCCTGGCAACGGGCTTGGCAGGTTTTTTTGTAATAACGGAAACTTTTTTGACCGGTTTTTTAGAAACTGTCTTTTTGGGAACGATCTTTTTGGGAGCGATCTTTTTGACAGGCTTGAGCACAGCTTTCTTCTTTGGAGATGATTTGGCTGCGAGGGATTTGTGCTTGTTGGTGGCCATTCTATGGATCAGTTGAAAAGGGGGGTCTATTTATCCTCTTCCAAAGGGGAGTGCAAGGGGATTCTTCGTACGATTTGGTCGGGGGGGCGGAAGCCGCTTATTTGCCGAGCAGGATGACGGTTGCTCGTTCTATGATGGTCAACTGCTTGACGCCGCCGAGGGGAACCTCCGCCCCTGCCTCGGCAATGTCATCGGGCGATTCCATCGAGGTGTCGGCAAAGCGATGCCATTGCATGCCGCGCGGGAGGACGGGCAGCGTGAAATCGAGCGGTTTGTGAAACATGTTGAAGGCGCAATAGATGAAGTGTGGTTGCCCGCCTGCCGCCACGCTGTGGCGGCCGCAGAGCATGAAGGCGATGGAACGACTGGGCAGGCTCCAGTCGGGTTTCCAAGGCAGGGTGCCGTGCCAGGATATGTCGGGATAGCCGCTGGCCATGCAGTCGCGGCTGGTGAGGAATTCCGGCTGGCGCAGTGCGGCATTGGCCTTGCGAAAGGCGATCAGGCTTTTGACGAAACGATAGAGACCCCGGTTTTTCTCCGTCAGCGACCAGTCGAACCAATTCCAGTCCTCATCCTGGCAGTAGGCATTATTGTTTCCGTGCAGGGTGCGGCTGCATTCGTCACCCATGGAAAGCATGGGAACGCCCTGACTGACAAAAAGCAGCACCATGGCATTCTTCTGCTGGCGCAAACGCAGGGCGTTGATTTCGGGATCCTCGGTTTCCCCTTCGACGCCGCAATTCCAACTGTAATTGTCATTCGTGCCATCGGTGTTGTTCTCGCCGTTGTCGAGGTTGTGCTTTTCGTTATACGAAACGAGATCGCGCAGGGTGAAGCCGTCGTGACAGGTGATGAAGTTAATCGAGGCGGTCGGTCTCCGCCCGGCAGCAGCATACAAGTCGGGCGAACCCATGATGCGCTGCACCATTTCGCCGACCATGCCGACATCGCCCTTGAGGAATCGCCGGGCAGCGTCACGGAATTTGCCGTTCCATTCCATCCAGCGTCCGTAGGAGGGGAAATTGCCCACCTGATAAAGCCCGCCTGCATCCCACGCCTCGGCAATAAGATCGCAGTGCGCCAGCACGGGGTCGTAAGCCAACGACTCCAGCAGCGGGGGATTCGCCAGTGGCGCGCCGGACAAATCCCGGCCCAGCACGGAGGCCAGATCGAAACGGAACCCGTCAATGTGATATTCCGCCGCCCAATAGCGCAGGCAGGCGATGACAAATCCGCGCACCACAGGATGGTTGCAATTCACCGTGTTGCCGCATCCGGTGTAGTTCGCGTAATGCCCCTGGCTGTCGAGCATGTAGTACGTTTTGTTGTCAATCCCGCGAAACGAAATGGTCGGCCCGTTGTCTCCGCCCTCCGCCGTGTGATTGAAGACCACATCGAGCACAACCTCGATCCCGGCATCGTGCAGCGCCTTGATCAGTTCCTTCACCTCTTGCACCTGAGTGCCGTGAACGCCGGTGGCCGCGAAGCCCGCCTTCGGCGCAAAAAATCCCAGCGTGCTATACCCCCAGTAATTGCAAAGCGATTCGCCCGTGAGCGGGTTTGTGCGCTGATTTTCCAATTCATCGAATTCAAAAATCGGCATCAGCTCGACGCAATTCACTCCCAATTCCTTGAGGTGGGGGATTTTTTCCCGCATCGCCGCGTAGGTTCCGGGATGCTTTACCCCGGCGCTCTGATGCGCGGTGAACCCGCGCAGGTGCATCTCGTAAATCACCAACTCGCTCTCCGCACGCTCCAGCGGACGCGAATGTGCCCAATCAAAATGCTCATAGGGCACGCGCCCGCGAAACGCATAGGTCTCCCCCGGCCGGGTCCCCTGCTTCCACGTATCGTGTCCGCTGATCTCACGCGCGTAGGGATCGAGCAGGATGTTTTTGGGATCAAAATGCAGGCCCTCGCGTGGATCATGCGGGCCATCGAACCGGTAGCCGTACTCGATTTGCTCGTAGTTGACGTCGAACACCGTCATCGCCCACACATTTCCCAGTCGGCATTCCGGGGGAAACGGAATCTCTGCAAAAGGCGTGTTCGCGCCTTTTTGAAAAAGCACCAACGTGCAGGCTGTGGCATGAGTCGAGAAAATGGAAAAATTCATCCCCCCCGGCACATGGCTCGCGCCGAAGGGCAGGGGATGTCCGTAGCGAAGCCGGTGTTCGCCGTGCGTGTGGGTGTGGTCGAGATTGGTAGCCATGTTTTTTAGCCCTGGGGCGGCACGTTAGCGGGAGCAGGTTCGGTGCGCAATCTCAGCAGCGCGCGAACTTCCGCCGCCGCGCGCGCCGGTGCAATGCCTGCATGCCATTTCTTCTTTTTCCCCTCCGGCTGCACCTCGGCTAACAGCCAGGATTGTCGCTCGCTCCGGCGCCAGGGACCAAACATCCCCCGGTGCAGGCCGGAAAAAAGAATCAGCGCCGGCCGGTTCAGAGCCGTCGCGAAATGCGCCGCGGCTGTGTCCACCGTTAACATGATCTCCGCCCCCGCGATCAGATCCACATAGGCCACCAGATCCGCCGGAATGAAAACCTCCGCCTTCGCCAAACCTCCCTCTCGCAACAGCGCTTGCAACTCCTCGAGCATCGCGCGTTGATCCTCCGAACCGGTCAGCAGGATTTTTTTTCCCGCCGCCTCCGGCTGCAATTCCCGAAAAATCTCCCCCCATTTTGCCAGCGGATAAACCTTCGAAGCCAGATTCGTGATCGGCGCGCAGATCCAGTACTCCCCGCCCGTGGGAGCGGACGAGTGCAGCGCCGGCAGCACCTCAGCGGCTGCGACTTCTCTCTGCAAAACACATTCCGCCACCCGGCGATGCGCTTCGATTTCCATCGGCATTTCTTCCGCCGTCTCCGGATACGGCGTCAGCTCGGTGCGGAAAAAACGGTTTGCTGTTGTCTCCACCATGGTGCGAACCTTTCGCTTTCCCCGCAGGAGAATATTTTCACTGGCGACACGGCGTCCGGCCTGCGAGGAAAGAAAAAGAAATGTTTCCAGATAATTCCTCATGCTGCGCAAGCACACCGCCGTTTCCACCGGTGTCGTACGCAGCCGCCACCACACCGGCAGGCAGGCTATGAAATTCCAGGCAAAGAGATTGATCACCTTGCGCTCCGCCGCCACCGGCAGATCCATCACCGTCGCACGCGGAAACTGCGACCGCGCCAGCGGAACCAGCAGCGACTTTACGCACAGGATCAGATTTTCCTCGCCGCACTCCCGCGCCAGCAGCCGCAAGGCTCCGCTCGCCAGCACGAAATCGCCGATCCCATCCGGCTTGAGAATAAACACACGCACAACCTGTGCAGCAAACCGCCTGCCGCGCCCTTTACTCAAGCCGCATTTGCACCAATCTCGATAATGTCCGGCTGCTACGTCGTCTTTCACAAGCAACTGGGAGACCTCCTTTTGCTGGAACCCGCGCTTTCCCGGCTGCGCGCCCATCACGGCCTGCCCGTTTGCGTCCTCACCCGCAACGGCCATGCGCCTCTCCTGGAAATCATGCCCGGCATGCGCTTCCAGCACGGCCTCGCTCTCACGCCCCGCAGCCACCTTTATTGTTTTGATCATCAAAACAAATCCGCCCTTCGCGCCCTGCTTATTCCCGCCCGGCACAAGCGCGCCATTCTTCCCGAAAAACCCGAGATCGCCTGGTTCCACCGTCCGCTCTTCGGCGATCCCATCGTTACCGAACTCGGAGATCGCTACGTCGCGGAATATTTTTGGGACAACACTCCTGTCCCCGCCACCGGCCCCTTCCGCCCGCCCCGCCTCAATCGCCCGCCCGATGCCTGGAAACCACCCGGCTTCAGCAACGAACCCTACGTGCTTCTCAACGCCACCTCCGGCTGGCGCCACAAAAGCTGGCTGCCTGAGCGTTGGGCCGAAGTCCTCCGCGACCTTCATACCGAACACGGCATCCGCTTCGTCCTCACCAGCGCCTCCACCGATTGGCAGATCCGCCATTGCCACGAGATCGAAACACTCGCCGGACCCTTCGTCACGAGCCTCGCCAGCGGCACGACCCTGGAAAATTTCCTCTGGCTCTGCGCCCATGCCCGCATGGTTTTCACCGTGGATGGCGCCGCGTCCCATCTCGCCACCGCCTTCGGCGTGCGCAGCCTCACCCTCTTCGGCCGCACGAACATCCACAACTGGCATTACCCCGCTGCCAGACACATCGCCCTCCAGGCCCCGGCCTCCCGCGACGGCATCTGCCGCCTGCGTGACCTCGCCGGGCCGGGCGTGCTCGAAGCCGCCCGCGCCCTCTGGATGAATGTTTAAGAGCCAGTCCGATAAAACGAGATTTCGCCTCACGCCAAGGATGGGAAGAAAAGCCAAAAGGGAGTTTCCGGAACCTTCTCATCCTTCCCAACCTTTGCGTGAGGCTCTTCCCCCCTGATTGCAATTCGTCCACCCTGCGGTGCGTGTGCCTCCCTTTTTGAGATCTTAGTGTTCCTTTGTGGCTTAAAAGATTCCCCTCTCGCCAGACCACCCGCCCATTTGCGACCATTGATCCCATGCCCCATCGCCCGCCGAGGAAAGTTAAGAAAGCCGCCAATGCCGCCAGCCCCGCCGCCCGCGCTGCGCAGCTTGAAGAGCAACGCCGCCGCGAAATGGCCGCCCGCTCCACCCTCTCCCGTTTCCAAAACCGCTCCTCGGAACGAAAGTAAGGGTTGACTCTCACGCCAAGGATGGGCTTCCAGCCGCGTACTCACGCTCAATGCTCGCTCCCCAAAGCCCGCTCAACCCCTTTCCACCCTCTGCGTGAGGCAGGGTCCCTCAGAAACCCTAAAAATAATTGGCCAGTCTCTCATAGCGCTCTGCGCGTTTTCGAAGGACTGTGACGACGCCGAAGTAGTCCTTCTGTTCCTCGTTCATGCTCTCACGCCCCTGAAAACTATGTCCGTTCGCATGATTTGTTCACGCCTTCGAAAAGGACCGCATCCGGCTTCAAAGCAGCGATCTGAATCTTTTCCTCAATTCCCGATCAACAGGACGCGCCAAATATGTTAACGCTTTCTCATGCGTCCCGACAAATTCACTGCGAAAATGCAAGAAGCCCTCAACGCTTCTGTTGATCTGGCCTCCAAGAAAAATCATTCGGAAATTTCCACCGAGCATTTCCTTCTTGCCTTGCTCCAGCAATCCGAAGGCCTGGCCCGGCCTTTGCTGGAAAAACTCGGCCTCACTCCCGCCACGCTCGAGCAGCAACTCGAGACCGAACTCTCCCGCCGTTCCAGCGTGCACGGAGGCACCTCGCCGCAGGTCGGGGCCGATCTGCGCAAGACCCTCGACGCCGCCGAGGGCGAAATGGCAAAACTCAAGGACGAATATCTC
>Ga0163144_10003891_pt1 | contig 33966 bp, 28 predicted proteins | sample OliLak19BULKMAT1_FD_123175 | JGI IMG/M metagenome (GOLD analysis project Ga0163144, IMG submission 123175) | Freshwater microbial mat bacterial communities from Lake Vanda, McMurdo Dry Valleys, Antarctica - Oligotrophic Lake LV.19.BULKMAT1 | ecosystem: Environmental > Aquatic > Freshwater >... | reverse complement strand
GCCGTGTTAAAGTTACTGCGCGGGCGACGTGTCGCTAGTTTACAGGCGCTTCCAGATCATGCCCAGAATCAGCCCAGCGCCGGCAGCGTACAGCACGGCCTTGAGGGGCTGTTCACGAACGTATTCTTCCACGCCCTTTTCCCATTCGACCGCGCGCTCACGGCCTTCCGTGTAATACTGGTTGGCCTGATCGCGCATCTCCTCATACTTCTGCGTGGCGGCTTCCTTCACCTGACCACCGAGGTCGCGCACATTCTGACCCACCTGCGTTGCCGAGCTCTTAAGGTCGGCGGCGGTGTTGGCGGCGTTCGAAGCGGCGTTTTCATTTCCACGTGACATAGCAGGACTCCTGTAAGTAGTTCGTTTCCGTTCTCTCCCGTATGTATATGCCGTGCCACAGCGAACGGGAGCGCTAAAAATGTCAGATTGCGCGGTAATAACGGAATTGCCGTTAAAATGCCCCTGCGGCTTTGACCCTCCACTCGGGCAAGTTGACATCCCACAATGAGAACCTTGTCACATCGCGCAGGATGATTTACGATGCGTTAGGAACACATCCGGCCAACATTTGGTTTGCGTCACGTCGCAACCGGCCGATTGCAACAAATTCTGTCCTGGAGGCAATACCGTGGGCATTCGCGAAAAGCTCAATGAGAACCCGGCTATCACCACCGGCGCGACGATCGGCATTATCGTCATCGCGCTGATCTTCATCGGATACCAGATCTTCAGCAGCAACAATACCGGTCAGATTCAGACCGAGGGCTGGTACACCACCGATGACAGCTCTCCCGAAGCCGCGATGGCTGCCCTGTTCGAGGACGACATCAACAAGATCCCCCCGTTCCAGAAGGATGGCAAAAACGCATACCGCGCTTACGTCTTCTCCTGTGATGGTGGCAAGACCAAGTGGATCGCATACCTTCAGCGATACACCGACGAGGCGAAAAAGAAGATCGAAGCCGCGACCGCCGACCCCAACAAGGCCGCCGAGCCCGGCATGATGGAGATGGTTCAGATGACCGGCCTGGAAGTGAAAAAGCCCGGCCCGGCTGCCTGGATTAAGAGCTCCGACTACGAGAAGTCGCGCACCGTCGTCGAAGTGAAATGCCCGGATGGCACCCTCGACAACATCGAAGCAGTCAGCCCGTAAGCGGGTCGACGAGCGGCTCACGAATAATAAAGACGGCCTGGACGACCATTCGTCCAGGCCGTTTTTGTTTGCGGTGTTATGAATGACTTCACTCTGGCCCCTCTCCAGCTACGTCGTAAGACGATGGGTGATTCGAACTCCCATAAACGCGGGTAGTCGCAGTGCGGCCCCCTCTCCCCCGCGTACTCGCGGTATGACCGGGAGAGGGCTTTGGTGAGAGCGTGTGTACAGCCGAATGACGTCGTCGCGTGCTTGAAGCGTATTCTCCTATCGCGAGGAATGGCCCACGCGTGAGCAGGTAACAGAGATTTCCGGCCACTTTCGCCCCCTCACCCTAGCCCTCTCCCAATACCCTGGAGTACCAGGGGGAGAGGGAACCAGTTTACCCTCACTCTGACGTCTTGCATGACGTGGGAGAGCGGCCAGAGCAGGCACTTTACGAATCACAACAACACCCCCACCACCGCCGCCGTCATCAGGCTCGCGATGGCGCCACCGACCATGGCGAGCAGTCCGATTCTCGACAGGTCCTTCCGGCGTTCGGGCGCAAGGCTGCCGATACCACCGACCTGGATGCCGATGCTGGCGAAGTTCGCGAAACCACACAGCGCATACGCAGCGATAACCGCAGTGCGGTCACTGAGGTATTCGCCGTTGGCAGCGAAACCGGCACGCATCTGGTCGTAAGCAATCAGTTCGTTCAGGACCGTTTTCACACCGAGCAGTTGGCCGACCTGCGACGCCTCGCTCCACGGGATACCCGTCAACCACGCTGCCGGCATCAGGGGATAGCCGAGAATCGTCTGCAGGGTGATCGCACCCAGGCCCGTCTTCTGCCCCGCCCAGGCGAGAATGCCGTTCATGAGCGCTACCAGCGCGGTAAACGCAATGAGCATTGCACCGACGTTTATTGCCAGAAGAAGCCCTTCGCTCGTGCCCCTTGCCGCAGCATCGATGAGGTTGGCGTCGATCTTCTCGACCTTGAACGATACGCCACCGGCCGTCTGGGGCACTTCCTGTTCGGGCAGGAGCAACTTCGCGACGAGCAGGGACGCCGGCGCGGAAATCAGGCACGCCGCTGCCAAGTGACCGCCCACATTGGGGATAAAATCCTGCAGCCAATACGTGTAAAGCCCGAGCACACCACTGGCGATGTTGGCAAACCCTCCGACCATGATCGCCATCAGTTCCGACCGCGTCGCCGCTGCGACGAACGGTTTGACCATCAACGGCGCTTCGGTCTGCCCGACAAATACGTTGGCCGCGGCGCTGAGCGTCTCGGCGCCACTGGTGCCCATCGTTTTGCTCATAACCCAGGCAAGCCCCTGCACGATGTATTGCATGATGCCACTGTGATACGCGATCGCGGTTAGCGCACTGAAGAAGATGATGGTCGGCAAGACGAAGAACGCGAAGATCGCCCCGGTCTGCGCGTACCCCTGCGCTGGCCCGGCCCGGTCGGGCACACCGGTGACGGGCACAGTCAGGTCGGTCAGGTTGCCGAAGACCATCTTGGCGCCTTCCTTGGTGAAACCAAGCAGCGCGTTGATCTTGTCGTTCACGTATTCCAACAGCGACGGTGCGCGCAGGACGATGATCGCAAAGATGAACTGCAGCGCCACGCCCCACCCCACCGCCCGCCAGGGGAAAGGTTGACGCACCGTCGGGCCGGCCAACGGCGCGGTCTTCGCCCATCGCCGAACCATCAACTGGCCGACCGCGAACGCGAAAAAGATAAACACGAACAAGCCGAGCAGGGACTGCAGTCGAGGGAGGATGGATTCCATGTAGACGTGTCGTCGTTAGGCGAAGGCGGTTGAGCGTCAGGATAGCGGGCAACTCGTCAAGATGCACGATGTGTTTCTTCACCTGTACCATGGGCGGCCCGCCCATGGTGCCTGTACTCAGGCATGTCGGACGGTACGCCGTCCGACACAACAATCGCGCCCGCGAGGAATGCCAAAACTGCACGCACCCGCAAGCAGACTTGCGCCAAGGCCACCAAGCTCGCCAAGAAGAATTGAGGTCAGGGACGCGCTTTTCTCCGTGTTCTTTGTGTCCTCTGTGGTGAATCCTGCGCGTTTCGCGTTGCTTGGCATTTCCTCACTTGGCGTTCTTGGCGTCTTGGCGTTCATCTCTCGTTGCGAGCAGAAGAGAGGATCGCTGGCGCTCGTTAGCTCGGGCCGGGTACGGTTCGACGCGACGGGGTACGTCGCACATGGGCGGGCCGCCCATGGTACGTCGTCATTCCAACTCGATCGCGCTCAACCGGCCGTCCAGAAACGCCTGCAGAAAATCGGCAGCGGCGATGGCGTCGAGTTGTTGTTTGCGCTTGCCACGGGTGAGTTTTTCACCACCCCGCTTGCGGTCGTTGAGGGACTGTTCCGCCGCGAAGGAACTGAGGCGTTCGTCGACGTAAAGCACCGGCACGTTCGCCATGGTTTTGAGTTTCGTCCCCCACTCGACCGCCGCCCGCGCCGCCGGTCCGACACTGTCGTCCATATTCAAGGGCAATCCCACGACGACGCGCGTGACGGCTTCCTTCCTGATCAACTGCGCGATCGGCTCGAACGCGGCGTCGGTCCCGATCACCTGCAGCACCTCGTACGGTGAAGCGAAGCGACCCCCCTCGTCACTCATCGCGAGGCCCACCCGCCGGGTGCCGAGATCGATGCCGAGCGTTCGCATTCGTTCGTCCCTTCCATGTCAGGAATCACCGTCCAACCGAATCCGAACTTATACCTAATTTTAATGTTGACAATTTTTCGCCCGTGCGATAGAGTTGAATCGTGATTCACGTCGCGCCATGGCGCAACGCGAATCTCGCTGCTCTTTGAAAACCGAATAATGGGCTCAATTCGACGACGGTTGTTTCGTGTCGTTTGTATGTCGGTTCGCGGTCGGTTCTATGTCGGTTTCGTCAGGGTATTTTAGCCTGACGATAACCATAACATATTATCTTTCCATCAGTTACACTTTAATGGGCAAGGAACGGGCTTAAAACTTTTATTTCGTTGAGCCAAAGCCGCCCGGGGTTACTGATACTGCTTCCCGTACCGTTCGTTCACCTTGGCGACGAGTTCCTTGACGCGTTGGGCTTCACTTTTGGGGCAGACCATGGTCGCGTCCTTGGTGTGGACGATGATCATGTCACTGAGCCCGATCGTCGTGATGAGGTGAGCCGGGTCGTCACTGACGACGATGTTGTCGTCGCTGTCGACGAAAACGAAGTTGTCACCGGCGGTGGCGTTGTTGTGCTCGTCGGTCGTCAGCGTCTCGGCTAGCGCCGGCCAGGAACCGACGTCGAGCCAGTTAACGTTCATCTCGACAACGGCAACGTCGGCGGTGCCCTTGTGCTGACTGGCGGGCTCCATGACGGCGTAGTCGATGCTGATCTTGGGCAGTTGCGGGTAGATGTCGTTGACGGCCTTGGTTTGACCGGGTGTGTCCCAGGCGCTGGCGATGGTCGCAAGACCCTTGTAACTGTCGGGCAGGTGTTGCTGCAGTTCGGCCAGAACCGTGTCGGCACGCCAGACGAACATGCCACTGTTCCAGTAGTACCGGCCACTCTCGACATACCGGTCGGCGGTCGCTTTGTCGGGCTTTTCCTTGAAGGCCTGGACCTTGTAAGCGCCCGTCGCGCCACGCTTGAGCGTCAGGTTCTCACCACGCTGCACGTAACCCAGACCGGTGTGGCCGTGCGTCGGGATGATGCCGAACGTGACCAGGCTCATAGGCGACTCGGCGACCACGTCGAACGCGGTCTTGAGCGCGGCTTGGAACTTGTCGATCGGTTCGATGACATGGTCGGCCGACACGACGGCCAGCACGGCGTCCTTGTCACGCTTGTGCAAGACCGCAGCGGTGAAACCGACCGCGTTGGCAGTGTCGCGACCCTGGGGTTCACCGAGCAAGTTGGCCTTGGGCAGCTCGGGCAGGTTGGCATGAACGGCGTCGGCGTAGGACTGACCCGTGCAGACGAAGATGCGGTCGGCCGGCAGAATGCCGCGCAACCGCTCGTAGCTCAGTTGAAGCAGGCTCTTGCCACGCACCACGGGCAACAACTGCTTAGGCGTGTTGCCCCGTGACAAAGGCCAAAGCCGTGTCCCCGAACCACCCGCCATGATGACGCCGTATTGCATGTTGTAGTGAGTAGGCAGTAGGCAGTAGGCGGTAGGCAGAAAAGACGAACACTCGCATTTCCTGCCTACCGCCTACTGCCTACTGCCTACTCCTCCTCAAACCAAAAACTTCAAATCCCGTTTCACCACCGACGCTTGCATTGCCTTGTTTAGATCGGCCAAACCGTCGCGGCCCATAAGCGCGGCGGTGCCGGCTTTGCCCAGTTCGACGGCGGGCGTGTTGTACGCATCGATTTCCAACAGTGCCGCTAGATAGCTTACGGCCGTCTCGTACAGGTAGATGAACTGACCCACCGTTTCCGGGGATATCTGGGGCAGCATCAGGCTCATTGTTGGACGTTGGCTCACCAGCAGCGCGTGCTCGGTCGCCAATTTCTCGGCATTGATGAGCGTCTGCAGGTTCGACCCAGCCGTAAACGCCAGACTTGGGATCGACTTCAACCCCGCGGGGATCGCGATCTTCGAGCCGAACCGCTCGACCTCGACCATCGTGATCAGCTTGTCGTTTGGACCCTCGCGGTACAACTGAACCTGACTGTGCTGGTCGGTTGCGCCAAGGGCCTTGATCGGTGTGATGCCGGTATGAACGTCCTTGCGCTTCAACCCATGCTGCTTGCCGAGACTTTCGGCGACGAGCTGACCGTACCAGTCACCGAACGCGTACAGCGAGGTGCTGTAAGGCATCAAGACACTGATCGGCTTGCCCTTCTGCAGGAGCAGGTAATGGATAGCAGCGATCATGGCAGCGGGGTTGGCGAAGAGGTCGGCGTCCTTGACGCGCTTGTCCATCTCGCGCGCGCCAGCCATGATCGCGTCGACGTCGATGCCCGTGATGGCAGCGCTGAACAATCCGACCGCCGACAGGATCGCAAAGCGCCCGGGCACGCCCGATGGCACGTCGAGCGTGCGATACCCTTCCTGCCTCGCCAGTTGACGAAGCGCGCCGGTCTCGGGATCGGTGGTCGCGATGACGTTCTCGTTGTACTTCTTGCCAAGCTTCGACTGCAACAGGTCTCTAAACAGGAAGAACCCCGCGGCGGTCTCGACCGTCTCGCCACTCTTGCTGACGACATTGACGATCGTCTTCTTGGCCTTGGCGGTCACCAGTTCGAGCAGCGACTTGATCTGGTCGGGGTCGACGTTGTCGACAACAAACACCTGTGGGCCAGGACGCGTGCGGTCGGACAACAGGTTGTACGTGTACGGGTTAAGAGACTCGTGCAACGCGCGGGCACCCAGCGCGCTGCCACCAATGCCCAGCACAACGAGCACATCACAGCGGTCGCGGAAGTGTTCGACCTGGCGATGGATGGCATCGGTGACGTCGTCGTCGAAAGGGAGGTCGCGATACCGAAGCTTGCCGGCCTTGCGGTCGTCGCTGAGCAGGCGCGTGATGGACTTGATCTGCGGCGCGAGGGCTTTGAGGTCCTTGTCGGCCACTCCGTGTGCATCGCCAATCGCAGCAGCGGTGGCGTTCTTCCAGTACAGCCGAATCGTGTCCATACGTGTGTCAGCCTGCTGAGCGACCGCGAGTCGCAAAGCATACGCAGATCGAAGGGAAAGGCCAACGGGTGGAACATGCCAAATGCAGAACTACTGTCGTGTACGACGGCGCGGACGGGTGCCTTCGGGCTCGGGCTTTTTCACAGGCTCGATCTTCGGGGGTGGGTCGGGTGTGACGAGCGTCAAGTTCGGCATCCAGAACTTCATCACGCGATAGTCCAGCGACGCCTCGGTGGTGATTGGTTTGAGCTGCTCTCCCTTGAGTGGCCCACTTGTCGCGCGACCATCGAGGGTCCAGAGGCTTTGACTATCGGTGTCGATCAGCATCGTGCCGCGTTTCTCGTCGGGCACTGTGATGTTGAACGAGGGGAACAAGTCGTCCTTCACCCGGCGGTCGTACGCGCGGGCAATACCCGCAAGGCTCGCGGGAAGCAGCAGCGCTTTCGTCTCACCCGCGGTGAAATTGGCCGGGCCGTGCAGGGTTTCATCGATGGCGGCTGGTTGGGTCGTCGCGACAACCGTCACGCTTGGCGACGGGTCCTGCTGGGTCGCCTCTGGCAATGGGAACGCCGGCACGAGCGGTTGTGTGGGGCCACTGGCGTTGACGGGCAGCATGACCTTGGTCATTGGCCTAACGGTTCGCCATTGCTGCCAGGTCATCTTGTAGGTCTGCACCATCGAGCGGAAGCCGGTCGGTTTCTCACCCTTGTTTGTCTGCCCGGTCACACCGTTGATGAACTGACCGTAACGGCTGTTATAGACGAGCAGCCCGTTGCCCGCAGTCGACACGAGGTCGAGTTCGCGCGACTTGATCGCCCGGTCGACGAACCACGCGGTCGCCTTGTTCGCGTAGGCATTCCAGATCAGCATCAACCGCCGTTCGCGGTCGGGCTGGAGGAGGACGGGAGACGAGAACAGCGCCGCGTACGGATAAGCGAACGCGTCGTCACCCACGATGACGCCGACGACGTAATCGTCCTCCGCGATCGACAGCGCCTCGTTGGCTTCGACAAACGCGGGGTCCTCAACGATCGTCCACCCCGCGGTCGGGCCGGCGGTGAAGGCGTGAGCAAAGAGCGCGAGCACGGGCGCCAATCCGATCAACCACCACGCCCGCCGGCGTGCGGCGACGACGAGCGTGATCAGCGCCATGCAGAAGACCAGCGACGCCGTAATGAGTGGCCACTGCAACCGGCGGGCGATGTAGATGACCTCCATCCCACCCGACAGCGACGCCCAGTCCGGGTGCGTTCCATACGCCACCACCGCGGCCGTCAACGTTGCCAGGATCAGGAAGGAAAGCGGAGCGAGCACAGGTGGGACGATAACGAAAATCGAGGATTGAGGATAGAAGATCGAGGATCGTGCGGTCTAACTCCTCTCCCGGTACGCCGGGAGAGGCTGGGTGAGGGTGATTGGAGTTACGAACAGCTCTCACCACTCGCAATCACCCTCACCCTGACCTCTCCCACGCGTATATTGGAGCGGGGCCGGAAGCTTCCATCCCCGTTGCCCTACCCTACAATCCCCCCCATGCCCACCGCCGTCGCCGCCGTGCAGAACTTGAGCAAGATCTACCGCAAGCCCGGCACCGATGTGGAGGTCGCGGCTTTGCGAGCTATCAACCTCGACTTCATCAAGAACGAGTACACCGCCATCATGGGGGCCAGTGGGTCGGGCAAGAGCACGTTGATGAACATCATCGGGTGCCTCGACCAACCGACCAGTGGCCACTACATCCTCGGTGATACCGACATCAGCCAACTGGCCGACGACGAACTATCGGAAATCCGCTCGCAGCGGATCGGGTTCATCTTCCAGAACTTCAACCTGATCCAACAACTGACGGTGCTGGAAAACCTCGAAGTCCCGATGTTTTACCTGGGCATCCCCCCCGCTAAGCGCAAGGCCAAGGCGATGGAACTGGCCGAGCGGGTCGGGCTGACCGATCGCCTCGACCACCGGCCGATGCAACTGTCTGGTGGCCAGCAGCAACGCGTCTGCATCGCGCGGGCACTCGTCAACGACCCACTGATCGTGCTCGCCGACGAACCGACTGGTGCGCTCGACAGCAAGACCGGTCACGCGGTGCTCGAACTCTTCGACGAGCTGGTCGCCGATGGCCGCACGATCATCCTCGTCACCCACGACCCCAGCGTCGCCCACCGTTGCCAGCGGGTGATCACGCTACATGACGGACGGGTGCAACGGGACGAACACAACGCGCGACACGAAGTACACGGAGAAGCGACCCAACTGGGGTGAAACAGAAATTGAATGACCAAACCAGAATGACGAATCCATGACCAACGACAAAGCCCGAATGCGTTCATTATTCGGGCTTTGTCATTCGTCGGGATTTCTGGTTTCTTCAGTCAGACCTATTCATCGGCCTTCACCAGCGGCGTGTCCACGAGATGTTCCGAGACAAACCACACCTGCAGTTCGTTCATTCGCAGGACGTCGCTGATCAGCAGGTCGTTCGTTCCCTCATCACCTCGATCGGATGCATCACTGGCGAAACTCCGACAAAGCTTGCAGAGGTGTTCGTGCGCTTCGAGCAGACGCGAGATCTGCACAGGTACACTCTCCCGGCCTTTGGGTGGGCGTTCGATCTTCGTCAGCTCGGCCACGTCGTGCGCCATCGCGACGGTGATGCCGCCTAGCAACTGGATGCGCTCGGCGATCATGTCGACCTGTTCGTCCTGCTCACCGGCGTGTTTATCGAACAGCAGGTGCAGTTGATAGAACGTGTGACCACTCACTTGCCAGTGATGCTTCTTGTACAGGTCGCGCAGCGTGATCGTGTCGGCGAGGATCTGGTTCAGGTCCTTCACGCTTTGCAGGCAGGTCTTTTCGTCGAGCCCGATCGGCATGCGCACGACCTTGCCGTACGACTGAATCTCCTTGCCCCGCTGGTGTGAAAGCGGTGTCGCACTATTTGCGCGGGTGCCGTTGGACTGCTTTGACGATGACGCACTTTGTGTGGACGCACTCATAATGGCTCCTTGATTGTGACTCCAACATTATAGGTCAAGTCGCCGCGCGACAGCGCGCGACTTTTAGCGCACGTGCGCAACTCTTCTAGCTGACACTAGTTCTCAACTAGCGACGCTCGAAAAAATTGAAAGCACAGACCTAGCGAAGTGCTCGCGATGAGTATAAGTTTCCTAGGCGGGATGAACTCAAGGCTCACTCCTGAGTCGCCCCGTCAGGGATTGTCCAACACTTTGGATTGCGTGAATGGCTCAGATATTTCACCCGAGCATGAACACGGTGGCGAAAGCCACGATCATTGGCGGGGTACTATTTGCCGTGGCATTGGGCGCGCTGGGCTCGATCGTTGATCGATCACCGTACGTTACGCAACAGGGCGTCATCCGCGATCAACCCATCCCATTCAGTCACACTCACCATGTGAAGGGCGTCGGCCTCGACTGTCGCTACTGTCACACGAGCGTCGAGGACTCTGGCTTTGCCGGCATCCCGTCGACCAAGACGTGCATGACCTGTCACTCGAAGCTGTACCAGGACGCGCCGATGCTCGCGCCGGTTCACAAGAGCTGGAACGAGAACAAGCCGATCAAGTGGAATCGCGTTCACAATCTTGCCGACTACGTCTACTTCGACCACTCGATCCACGTGAACAAGGGCGTCGGTTGCAACACCTGTCACGGTCCGGTCGATGAGATGCGCATGACCTGGCAGCACTCCACCCTTCAGATGGACTGGTGTCTGGCGTGCCACCGCGACCCGGGCAAGTTTGTCCGGCCGAAGGAAGAGGTTTTCAACCTCGCGTACGACCCCAAGAAGGAAGCCGAGAAGCGCAAGATCAGCGTCGCCGACCTCCAGGCCTCGCTGCTCAACGATTATCACATTAGGACTACCGGGCATCTCACGAACTGCTCGGTTTGCCATCGATGAAGTCTGAAGTCGCGACAACCTCCACCAATGTTCCCGCCCTGGCTGCAACCGAGCTGGATGCGGTCGATCAACGCCGCGCCATGGTCGCCAAGCAGCCCGATACGTGCCCGGGTCACGAACATGAAGAGCCCACCACCGGCGGTATTACTCTTCCCGACACCCTGCGCAATCTTCGCAGCGCCACGCCGACCAAAAAACTGTGGCGCAGCATGTCGGAACTCTCGGAATCGCCAGAGTTTAAGGAATTGCTCGACCGCGAGTTTCCCAAGGCGGCCAGTGAGTGGACCGATGAAGTTTCCCGCCGAAATTTCATGAAGATCATGGGCGCGTCCCTGGCGTTGGCCGGTGTCGCCGCCTGCACGCGTCGGCCGGAAGAGATCATTGTTCCTTACGTCGTGCCCCCCGAACAGGTCGTCCCCGGTCGCCCACTGTTCTTCGCGTCGACCTACACGATGGAAGGCCTTGGTCGTGGGATCATCGTTGAGAGCCACGAAGGTCGTCCGACCAAGATCGAAGGCAACCCCGACCACCCCGCCAGCCTCGGCGCCGCCTCGACACACATGCAGGCTTCCATCCTGTCGATGTATGACCCTGACCGTTCGCAAGGTCTTTTGCGCACAGGGGATAACTCGACGTGGGACCGATTCGTTGCAGAGGTCATGCCGCGCATCGATGCGTTGCGGGCGACCAAGGGTGAAGGCCTGCGTCTACTGCTGACGCCCAGCGCCTCACCGACCCTTCAGCGTCAGTTGAAGCTACTTGCCAGTCAGTTCCCCTCCGCCAAGGTGCATGCGTACGACCCTGCCGGTCACGCGCCCGGGTCGGCTGGAGCACAAGCCGCGTTTGGACAAGACGTTAACACGGTTTACCAGCTTGATCAGGCCAAGGTTGTCGTCTCGCTTGACAGCAACTTCTTCGTCGACAACGCCGGTAGCCTGACCTACGCCAAGCAGTTCATCAATGGTCGCCGCGTTCGTGAAGACAACCATGACGCTGCCAAGATGAATCGGTTGTACGTCGTCGAGAGCACCCCGACGATCACCGGCGCGATGGCCGACCACCGCGAGCGCGTCAAGCCGAGCCAGATCGAAGGCTTCGCCCGCGCCCTGCTCGCCAAGGTGGGTGGTACAGGTGGTGACGCTACTGCATCCAACATCGCCTGGATCGACGCCTTGGCTGCCGATCTCACCGCCAACAAGGGCGCTGCGGTCGTCATCGCGGGTGAATACCAGTCCGCTGCGGTTCACGCGCTGGTTCACGCGATCAACACCGCGATCGGCGCAGTCGGTAAGACGGTTTACTACACCGACCCTGTCTACATCACCAGTGGCACCGGAACAATCGAAGAACTTGTCACCGACGCCAAGGCCGGCAAGGTCAAGTTGCTGTTCATTCTCGGTGGCAACCCGGTCTACGACACGCCTGCTGCATTGCAGTTCGGCGCGTCCCTGGAACAGGTCGACTTCCGTATTCGCGTGGGTAGCTATAACGACGAGACGTCGTTCCTGTGTCACTGGCATATCCCGGAATCGCACTTCCTGGAAACATGGAGTGACGCCCGCGCCTTCGATGGCACTGCGAGCATCGTTCAACCGCTTATCGCGCCGTTGTATGACTCGAAGTCGGTTCACCAGATCCTCGGCCTGTTGACCGACCAGCGCGATCAAAGCGATTACGAACTGGTTCGTGCAACATGGGGCGCGCCCAAGAGCACGATCACCCCCGAAGCCAAGGTATTCGAGAACTGGTGGCGTGAAGCCCTCAACAAGGGCGTCATCCCCAATACCAAGTTTGCTGCGGAAACCTTTGCGATCAGGGCTGTCCCTGCCGTCAGCACTGCTGTGGGTGGTGACGAGATCGTTTTCCGGCCTGATCCGAACATTCTTGACGGTCGTTTTGCCAATAACGGCTGGCTGCAGGAACTGCCCAAGCCACTAACAAAGCTGACATGGGATAATGTCTTCTTTATCAGTGCCGGTAAGGCTACTGCCCTCGGCATTCCACTGACCGACAAGTGGGACGACGCCTGGGGTTACAACGTCACTGTCAGCGTTAATGGCGGATCGGTCACCGGCCCGGCGTGGGTCGTTCCGGGACACCCCGACGACGTGATCACCGCATTCCTCGGTTACGGCCGCAGTCGAGCGGGAAATGTCGGCAACGTTGGCGTTGATGTCAGCAAGATTCGCAGCATCGCCAGCCCGTGGATGGGTGCAAGTGTCGACATCAAACGCGCCGACGGTCGCGTGAGGTTGGCCTGCACACAGACACACCAGTTGATGAAGGGCGCCGGCCCGCGCGACCTCATCCGCGTCAACACCATCGAAGAGTACGAGCAGGCCAAGTACGGCCCGCACGGTCCCCCCGCCCATCATGGTGAGGAAAAGACCGGCGAAGCATCGCACGGCGGTGAAGAAAAGCACGGCGTCGCTGCGGCACCGGTCGCGGGCGCTCATGAATCGCATGCCAAACCGCTGGGCCCCGAGTATTTTGGTGGCACCGCCGACACGGCGATGGCCAGGAAGGCTGTCCGCTCGGTTGCGTTGACGCTTTACAACCAGCACATGCCGTCCGACCCGCCGTACAACCAGACGACGAACCAATGGGCCATGTCGATCGACAACAACGCGTGCATCGGTTGCAACGCGTGCGTCGTCGCGTGCCAGAGCGAAAATAACATCCCGATCGTCGGCAAGACCGAAGTTATTTTCGGTCGCGAGATGCACTGGCTGCGCATCGATACGTACTACGGTGGTGACAGCGTCGAGCAGGCCGACGGCCCCTATTTCCAACCATTGCCCTGCATGCACTGCGAAGCGGCACCGTGCGAGGTCGTTTGCCCGGTTGCGGCCACGCAGCACGACGACGAGGGGTTGAACGTCATGACGTACAACCGCTGCGTCGGCACGAAATATTGCAGCAACAACTGCCCATATAAGGTGCGGCGGTTCAACTTCTTCCGCTATAAGTCCGACGACGAGACGACGAAGTTGATGCGCAACCCCGACGTGTCCATTCGGACGCGCGGCGTCATGGAGAAGTGCACGTACTGCATCCAGCGCATCAGCGCCGCCCGCATCGAAGCCAAGAAGCACGGCGGCGACGGTGGTGACGGCATTCGGGGTGGCACCAGCTTCGGCAAGGTCGAAGGGGAAAACACCCCACTGACGGCCTGCCAGCAGTCGTGCCCGACCGAAGCGATCGTCTTCGGCAGCCTGACGGACCCGTCGGCCAAGGTTGTCGCGCTCAAGAGTGAACCGACCGATTACAGCCTGCTGGCCGATCTGAACGCACGCCCGCGCACGACATACATGGGCCGGTTTACTAACCCGAACCCGAGTATCGGAAACGGGTAGGAGAAGGAAGGATGAAGGCTGAACGATAAAGGATGAAAAAGACGGCAACCACGGATCGGCCGCAGGGTTTGCCTTTTTGATCCTTCATCCTTCAACCTTTAACCTTATCCAATAATGCAGTCGCAATCACAGACAACCTCGACCCCGTCGACGATCGATCCGATCGTCGTCGGCACGCTGACGCGCCCGCACCCCGAAACATTCAAAGTCATCGGGCCAGGCGAAGACTACATGTCGGTCACCGCGCACTTGTCGGACGCCGTCCTAAAGCGACCGCTGTTCAAGGGGTGGATGCTCGGTCTGTTTATCAGCGGGCTGGGCGTGATGCTGATGACCTACAGCATCGGCTACCTGCTGGCCAAGGGCGTCGGCATCTGGGGCATCAACATCCCGGTTGGCTGGGGCTTTGACATCATCAACTTCGTCTGGTGGATCGGTATCGGTCACGCCGGCACGTTTATCTCGGCAGTGCTGCTGCTGGTTCAGCAGGACTGGCGCACGTCGATCAACCGCTTCGCTGAAGCCATGACGCTGTTCGCGGTCGCTTGTGCAGGCTTGTTTCCCGCGCTGCACACCGGTCGCCCGTGGCTTGACTATTGGCTGCTGCCCTACCCGAACACGATGGGCCTCTGGCCACAGTTCCGCAGCCCACTGGAATGGGACGTTTTCGCGGTTTCCACGTACGCGACCACCTCGTTGCTGTTCTGGTACGTCGGTCTGATCCCTGACCTTGCCACGCTGCGTGACCGGGCGACCTTCCGCCCGTTGCAGATCGTCTACGGCATCGGGTCGCTCGGTTGGCGCGGGGCGGCGATGCACTGGCAGCGTTATCACGCCGCTTATTTAATCTTGGCCGGTCTGTCGACGCCTCTCGTGTTGTCGGTGCATAGCATCGTGGGTCTGGACTTCGCAGCCAGCATCATCCCTGGGTGGCACAGCACGATCTTCCCACCCTACTTCGTCGCGGGCGCCATCTTCAGTGGCTTTGCGATGGTGCTTACGCTCGGCATCCCGATGCGCAAGTGGTACCGGCTTGAGAATTACATCACTCTGCGTCACATCGACAACTGCGCCAAGCTGATGATCGTGACCGGCTCGATCGTCACCTACGGTTACGCGTTGGAGTCATTCTTCGCGTGGTATAGCGGTGACGAGTTCGAAATCTTCATGGATCAGAGCCGCCGCTGGTCGGGCCCCTACTGGTGGTCGTGGAACCTGCTGATCCTGTGCAACTGCATCATTCCGCTCTTGCTGTGGTTCCCGAAGGTGCGCATCAACATGCCGCTGCTGTGGGTGATCGCCGGCATCGTCAACGTGGGCATGTGGTTCGAGCGTTTCGTGATCATCGTCCCCTCGCTGCACCGCGACTTTCTGCCGAGCAGTTGGGGCATGTTCTGGCCAACGTTCTGGGACTGGTCGCTGTTCATTGGAACGCTTGGGTTCTTTACGTTCCTATTCCTCATGTTCTGCCGCACGCTGCCGGTGATCTCGATCTTCGAAATGCGTGAGTTGGTGCATCAGGAAGGTCACAAGGATGCCGTCAAGGAAGCGCACGGCAATGAGTCGGGTCACCCGGCCGCGCCGACGACCCCGTAAGTCTGTTTGAAACGACGAGATAGCGATGGAAACGGTTCAAGCCAATTCTCTGCACGGCCTGATGGCGATGTTCGACTCGCCAGAAGCGCTGCTTGAGGCCTGCGAACGCACCCGCGACGCCGGCTTCAAGCGGATCGATGCCTACGCGCCGTTCCCAATTCACGGGCTGAGCGAATCGCTCGGCCAACCAAAGACCAGGGTCCCCTTGCTGATCTTCTGCTTCGGCGCGGTCGGTTGCGTGGTCGGTTTCGGGATGCAATACTTCGCAAACGTCATCCATTACCCACTGAACATCGGGGGCCGCCCGTACAACAGTTGGCCGTATTGGATCCCGATCATGTTCGAAGCGACCGTGCTTTTCGCCGTGCAGGCGGCGGTCTGGGGCGCGGTGGTCGGGCTCAACGGCCTGCCCCGCCCGCACCATCCGGTATTCAACGTGCCGAGTTTCAGCTTTGCCAGCCAAAACAAGTTCTTCCTGACGATCGAGACGACGGACCCGAAGTTCGACCTTCAACAGACGACCCAGTTCCTTGAGAGCCTTCATCCGAGCGAGATCGCGCAGGTGCCGGCATGAGCCTTGGTGGTTCAAACATTATGACGCGACGTGCAACTGCTGCTTTACTCGCTTCGCTCGCCCTCTCCAGCGCCTTGGTGGGCTGTAGAAAGGTCGAGATGCACACCCAGGAGAAGAAGGACCCTTACGAGCAATCGCCGATCTTTGCTGACGGTATTGCGTCACGGCCGATCCTCGAGGGAACGGTCGTTCGCGGGCAGCCGCGCAACGATTCGGTGCTTTACCTGGGCATCGATGACGCCGGCAAGACGGTCACTGACTTCCCCTGGCAGATGACCGAAGCCGACCTCAAGCGTGGCAAGGAACGTTACGACATCTTCTGCTACGTCTGCCACGGCGCAACCGGCTACGGTGACGGGATGGCGGTGCGGCGTGGGTTTACCAAGCCCCAGTCGTTCCACACGCCACGGTTAAAGGATGCCCCGCCGGGCTACTACTTCCAGGTCATCAGCAATGGCTTTGGCGCGATGTACAGCTATTCAGACCGCGTGACCCCGGAAGACCGGTGGCGTATCGCGGCGTACATTGAGACGCTGCAGATCAGCCAAGGTCAGACGCTCACCGCGCTGACGCCAGAAGAACAGCAGAAAGTTCACGATTCGACCAAGCCCGCCGAGAAGCCGGCGGCTGGTGCTCATGAGAGCAAAGGCCACTAACAATGAGCGAGACGTTGCCCATCGATCCGACCGAACCGCACGCTCAGCGCTCCTACGCGCCCCTGTGCGTTCTGGCCGCGCTCTCGGCCGTGATTGGCATTGCCGGACTGGTGTACGGGTACTTCGTGCAACACGTCGGTGACGCCACGTTCTTCCGCGCGTACCTCGTTGGCATCCTGCTGTGGCTCGGCACTTCACTTGGGTGCCTGTTCTTCACGCTCATGCACAACCTGTCGTGGGGCGAGTGGGGCAAGATCATCCGTCGGCCCCTCGAGGCGGGCATCGCGACGCTACCGGTCATGGCGCTCCTGTTCATCCCCTTGTTCTTCGGGTTACAGCACAACTTCGAGTGGGCCGACCACCACGCCGTCGAGGCCGACCGAGTCCTCAAGCACCGCGAGTGGTACATGAACCCTGCGATGGTTACCGGGCGCACGGTCGGGTTCCTCGTCCTCTGGTCGGTGTTCGCGTTGATCCTCTACAGCCAGGGTCGCAAGATTCGCCAGGACGGTGAAAAGGGCCCGACCACGGTCTCCTATCGCTTCAGCGCTGCGGGTATGGTCCTGCAGTTCTTCACTGTCACGTTCTTCCTGATCGACTGGATTATGAGCCGTGACAGCCACTGGTACTCGAGCATCATCGGCTTCGTGAACATGGCCAGCCAGGGCCTCATGGCGCTGTCAGTCTGCATCTTCGCTGTCTGCTGGCGATTCGGTCGCAAGGACGACAAGATGCCGATCGAGAAGATGACCATGAACGACCTGGGCACGATGATGCTCGCCAACACGATCTTCTGGACCTATACGTCGATCGCGCAGCTGATCATCCTCTACTCGGGCAACACGACCCACGGGCAAACGTGGTACATCCAGCGCGGCTTTGGTCGCGACCTGAGCAACGCCTGGCAGTACGTCGCGGTCGGCCTAATTCTGTTGGGCTTTGCTATCCCGTTCGTCCTTCTATTGCAGCGTCCGCTCAAGCAGAGTCTCAAGACATTGGGCCTCATCTGCGTACTCGTGTTCTTCATGCGTATCGTTGACGTGATCTGGTGGGTCGTGCCGTCGGGCGCCCACGTGACTCCGGACCACTTTCACCCCAACTCATTCCACTGGATGGACGCCGCTGGCATCCTGGCACTGGGTGGCATCTGGATGTTGTCGTTCTTCTTCTTCCTCGGTGGTCGTCCGGTCCTGTCCAAGACGACGGAACCCAAACCGCATCACGGTCATGGTCGTCACAGTCATGGTTCTGCCGATCACGCTCACGGGTCCACCGGTGGCCAGGTGGTGAGCCATGCATGAACACAAACCGCCTCAGAACCCAATGCCCAATCAAGGCGATGCCCACACAGCGGCACCATCGAACAAGTCGATGGTGACCGAAAAAGGTGGAATCGATACCTCCGGCATGCCCCCAATCGACGAAAGTGGCCTGCCCGCCAGTCGATTAATCGGACATGAGCAGTACGAGGTCGGCCTTCGCGGTGTGTTTCAAGCGATGGTCTGGTTCGTCATCGTGCTGATAATCACCTTTGTCGCGGTCTACTTCACGATGTTCGGCTTCCAGAAGGCCGAGTTGGCGTCGGAGCAAGCCAAGACCGGCGTGAAAAACGCCGCGATTCCCCTGCCACCCGAGCCTCGGCTGCAACCGTCGCGTGGGCACGAAATTCTGGAATGGGATGAACGCAACCAGGTGATGGGCGGCTGGGACAAGCGTCTGCACCAGTACGGTTGGATCGACGAGAAAGCCCAGACGGTCCATATCCCCATCGACGAAGCAATGAAGATCGCGCTGCAGGACCCCAAGGTGCTCCCGGCCCGCGCCGGTGGGCAGCGACCGGCCAGGTAGCCGGCAGTTTTGAAAGGCCATACATCCCGGTGTCGGGATATGCTCTGAGCATCATGCAAAGCCTTAAGCACACCATCCTCCACAGGTTCAACACTGCTCGCTCCCTTGCGCAAGCAACCGTCTTCACCGCGTCGCTCGTGTGCGCTTCGTCGTTTATGGTCTCCCCCGCTATCGCCAGAACATCCGAAGGCATTCCGCTCGATGCGCAAGTGCCGATCGACATCGTTTCACCGGCGCTGAAGGACATCGGGATCGACCAGAACTTGAACGCCCAATTGCCAATGGACGCGGTCTTCACCGACGACTACGGCAAAACGATCCAATTTGGCGACCTGTTCGGCGAGAAGCCCGCTGTGCTGGTCATGGTCTATTACGAGTGCCCGATGTTGTGCAACATGGTCCTCAACGACCTGTTACGCACGATGAATGGCATGACGAAGCTGGACGCGGGCAAGGATTTCAACGTCATCACCGTCAGCATCAACCCGCGCGAGAAGCCCGAGTTGGCCGCCAAGAAGAAGCGTGCCTACCTCAAAGAGTACGGCGATCGCGGGAACCCCGCGGGCTGGCACTTCCTGACCGGCACCGACGAGAACATCCACAAGGTCGCTGACAAGGTCGGCTTCCGCTATCGCTATGACGAAGCCCGCAAGGAGTACATCCACGCCAGTGGCATCATGGTCGCTACGACCGATGGCCGACTTGGGCGTTACTTCTACGGCATCGACTATTCGCCAAAAGACCTGCGCCTGTCGCTGGTCGAGGCATCGAACAACCAGATCGGTGGGTTCACAGAAGCCGTGCTGCTGTACTGCTTCCAGTATGACCCGACTACCGGCAAGTATGGCTGGTGGGTCATGAACATCATGAAGGGCATGTCGGTCGTGATGTTGGTTGGCGTGGGCATGTTCATCCTGATCATGATCAAGCGCGAACGAAGCAAGAACCGCATGACCGTGCCAGCCAGAATGCCGGTCGTTCAGTGACGGGATGCCAGTCGACCCGCGTTTGTCACCTTCCGGTACGCCGAAGGGTTGGTCGCGAGCGACGGGCGGTCTGAGTTCCTTCGGAGCGCTTCTGCATGATGAAGTGAACTCCGAACAGTGTGAGTCAGTAGAGACGTAGACCAGAACAAGAAGATGCGACGATGATGAGCGTGCTCGCACAATTCGAAAAGATTGAACCGTTCCGCCTGTTCCCCAAGCAGGCCTCGGGCATTGCCAGTGAAGTGGACGCGCTCTACTTCTTTCTGCTGGCGGTCTCGGCGTTTTTCACGATCCTGATCTTCGGATTGCTGATCCTGTTCGTCGTCAAATTCCGTCGCAAGCATGACGACGAATACCCCGAAGCCGTCCCCACCGACATGCGGCTGGAACTGACCTGGACGTTCATCCCCCTGCTGATCTCGCTGGTGATGTTCTTCTGGGGCGCCAAGCTGTACGTCAAAATGAGCCAGATTCCCCCCGGCGCGATGGAAATCGCAGTGACCGGCAAGCAGTGGATGTGGAACATCCAGCACCAGAGTGGCAAACGTGAAAAGAACGAGCTGCACGTCCCCACGGGCCGGCCTGTGAAGCTTCGCATGACGTCTGAAGATGTAATTCACGACTTCTCGATTCCCGCGTTCCGCGTCAAGCACGACGTGGTTCCCGGTCGGTACACTGAAATGTGGTTCACTCCGACGGAACCGGGCACGTATTACCTGTTCTGCGCTGAATACTGTGGCGCGTTTCACTCGGGTATGGTCGGGCGCGTCGTCGTTCAAGATCCTCAGGAATACGCCGCCTGGCTGACCAACGGCATCGTGGACGAGCCCCCGCATCTTGCCGGCGCCAAGCTGTTCACGCAGTACAGCTGCATCACCTGTCACGGCCAACAAGGTCCGACGCTTCAGCGTACCTACGGCAACATCCGCAAGGTCGTCCGTGACGGTAAGGTCATCGAAGTGCTCGCTGACGACAGCTACCTGCGTCGGGCGATCCTGAATCCGCAATATGAACTGGTCGAGGGGTATGCCCCACTGATGCCGACGTATCAGGGTCAGCTCAGCGAAGACGCGGTCAACCAGCTGATCGCATACATCAAGAGCCTGGACGACCCGACGAGCAGCCGTGGTGAAGGTCGGCCCGTGGACGCAGCCCGTCCACCGGCTAACGTGCTGCTACCCGACCCGAACGTCGTGACCGGTCCCCGTGAGAATCCGATGAAGCCGAGCGAAGATGGTGTGGCCGCCCCCGGGGCCGGCTACCCAGCCGACGCGACGACGCAACCGGTGAAGTAGTCCGGCGTGCAACGTTGGAGAAAAGCCGTTTGGCGGTCGCTCCGAAGGCGCACGTGACCGACACGCGTCCCTTCGGGACGGCCGCTAAACGATGAGCACGTACGATTGGGACGGACAACGGCTTGCGTGATGAGGACGAGACAGAGAGTTTGAAGTCGTATTAAGAGCAATATCCATGACCACCGTCCCCTACAACCCGGCCTTCGACGACGCCAAGTCGCGCGATCCGGAACAGACGATCCCGGCCGACAACTACCTGTCGGCGGGTCATACGATCCGCAGTTGGCTGTTGACCGTTGACCACAAGCGCATCGGGATTTTGTACCTGATCTCGATCACCTTCTTCTTCATCCTTGGTGGCCTGGCCGCGACGCTCATGCGTCTGGAGTTGGCCACGCCCAAGGGTGATCTGGTTGGGGCCGAGAACTACAACAAGCTGTTCACGACGCATGGCGTGACGATGATCTTCTTCTTCCTCGTCCCGTCCGTGCCGGCGGTGCTGGGAAACTTCCTTGTCCCCATCATGATCGGGGCGCGCGACTTAGCGTTCCCCCGCATTAACCTGCTTTCCTGGTATCTCTACGTCTTTGGTGGCATGACCGCGATCATCGTGATGGCGATGGGTGGCGTGGACACCGGTTGGACGTTCTACACCCCCTACTCCAGCACCTTCTCGAACAGCAATGTCGTCCTGTCGATTGTCGGCATCTTCGTAGCGGGCTTCAGCTCTATCTTCACGGGCCTGAACTTCATTGTCACCGTTCATACGATGCGCTGCCCGGGCATGACCTGGTTCCGCATGCCACTGTTTGTGTGGGCCAACTACGCCACCAGCCTCATCATGATCCTGGGCACACCGGTCGTCGCGATCGCGATGCTCCTCGTGCTGGCCGAACGCCTCGCCGGGGTTGGCATCTTCGACCCGCGCCTGGGTGGTGATCCCCTGCTGTTCCAGCACTTGTTCTGGTTCTACTCGCATCCCGCCGTTTACATCATGATTTTGCCGGGCTTCGGTGTAATCAGTGAGGTCATCACCTGCTTTAGCCGCAAGAAGGTGTTCGGGTACTCGTTCATCGCCTTCAGCTCGCTGGCGATCGCGTTGATTGGCTTCCTGGTGTGGGGTCACCACATGTTCGTCACGGGTCTGTCGACCTACGGCGGCATGGTCTTCTCACTGCTGTCGTTCCTGATCGCCGTCCCGACCGCCATCAAGATCTTTAACTGGATCGGCACGATGTATAAGGGGTCGATCTCGCTCGACACCCCCATGCTCTACGCCCTGGGCTTCATCGGTTTGTTCACGATCGGTGGGCTCACAGGCCTGTTCCTGTCCACGATGGCCATGGACGTCCATCTGACCGACACATACTTTGTCGTTGCCCACTTCCATTACGTCATGGTCGGTGGAATGGTGACGGCGTACCTCGCGGGCATCCACTTCTGGTGGCCGAAGATGACCGGAAGGATGTACAACGAATACTGGAGCCGCATGTCAGCGCTGCTCGTGTTCATCGGCTTTAACGCGACGTTCTTCCCGCAGTTTATCGTCGGTTACATGGGCATGCCGCGCCGGTATCACGCGTATCCCGAAGAGTTCCAGCTCCTGAACGTGCTGAGCTCGGCCGGTGCGTCGATCCTGGCGATCGGGTTCGCCTTGCCGCTTTTCTACCTGCTGCACTCACTGAAGTTCGGCAAGATCGCCGGTCCAAACCCCTGGGGCGCCGCCGGGTTAGAATGGCAGACGACCAGCCCGCCACCGACGTTCAATTTTGACGAGACGCCAGTCGTGACACAGGAAGCGTACGCCTACGAAGACATTCGCGCCGACAAGCTGGGCATCCCCCGGCCGACGACGCCATCGCACTAGTCTGCGAGACACCGTCGGGCAGCCGGAAACGGTTGCCCGACGTTTACAAGCCAGCGATATCGATCGCGAACTTGATCAGATCGGCCGGCAAATGCCGATCTGGGAAGACGACGGACCGAAGCGTCATGGGGCGCGACCTGATCCTGGGAAACGACACGATGAAACGTGCGTATCCTTTCGATCGTCGATCCCCTATCTTCGATCTTGAGTGATAGCAGTCGGTTTGCCGACGTGAGGTAAGCACAGTGTCCGAACACGCAGCCAGTCATCCCCCGCACACGCCGTTCACCCAGCACGGGACGCCCGCGCACGCGACGACGCACGTGCATGACGACCATGACCACGCCCACCAGTTCGACGACGCCGTCCAGCAGTACGACGCGACGAGCCTGGGCATGTGGGCCTTCCTGGCAACCGAAGTCCTGTTCTTCGGTGGTGTGTTCACGGCGTACATCATCTACCGCAATGAGTTCTACGAGGGATACAACATTGCCAGCCACTTCCTCAACAAGTGGGTTGGCTTTGCCAATACCGGCGTCCTGCTGTGCAGCAGCTTCACCGCCGCCATGTCCGTGCGTGCCTCGCACATGGGAAACCGCAAGGGCGTCGTCAACTGGATGTTCCTGACAGCCATCCTCGGCAGCACGTTCGTCGGGCTGAAGCTGTCGTTAGAATACACCCACGAATGGCACCTTGGCCTTGTCCCGCTTAACAACGTGTGGAACCCCGACCTCTGGATCCCCGAGGCTCAGACGCTCATGCCCACTCTGGGCGACGTCAACCCGGTCGTTCAGAACCAGGTGCGGATCTTTTTCCTGTTCTATTTCATAATGACCATGATTCATGCCCTGCACATGGTCATCGGCGTCGTCATGATGCTGTGGATTTGTTTCCGGGCAAAGTTCCTGAACTGGCCCGTCGAGAAGACCAACATGACCGAGATGTTCGGCTTGTACTGGCATTTCGTCGATATCGTCTGGATCTTCCTGTTCCCCTTGCTGTACCTGATCCGCTAACTACGGACACAACGGACTCGACCCATGGCCACGCACGCTTCGACAACCACCGCCCCCTCGCACGGCACGCACGCCGGTGTTGCCTCACACAAGCACGTGGGGTCGGTCGGCACCTACATCGTCGTCTGGTTCGTCCTGATGATCCTTCTGCTGGCAACCGTGCTGGCCGTCGAGATCGACCTTGAGCACATGTTGTTCTCAGGCGCCAACATCACGCTGGCGATGCTCATCGCGTTCATCAAGATGATGATCGTCATGCTGTGGTTCATGCACGTAAAAGAAGCCAGCAAGCTCATTTGGGTCTTTGCTGCTGCCAGCTTTCTCTGGTGGGGCATTATGCTCGGCTTCACCGCTCAGGACTACCACACCCGCGGCTACTTCCCGGGCTGGGAGACCCCCGTTAACGAAAGCTACACCCCCGCCCACCTCAAGCTGACCAACGCCGCCGAGCAGCGCAGTGTCGGTGCCAAGGGTGACACGCCGCAGCAGGCTGGACCGGATTCGGGCACCATCGAGAAGTAGCCACTCGTTACCACGTCCGACAAGTGCCACGTTGCGACCGTCCGACGAACGTCACAACGTTGGCGTTGGCAGGGACCCGCTATCCGATGATGATGGGAACGTCCTCGACCTCATCGACCGGCACGTGAAATGTCTCGCGTTGCTGTTGCCACCAAAGTTCGAGCATCAGCAGTGCGTATAGGCGCTGGCCATGCTCCTGGCGGCCACTGGTGTGCTCGTCGACGAGCTGGTGGACGACGTTGATGTCGAAGTGTTCGATCGCGAACGAGTCGTGGCCAAACAACGCATCGTTCAGCATCGATTTCAAGCCCGCGTCATCGCGAAGCCACTCACCGATCGGCACGGCAAAGCCCATCTTTCGGCGGGTAAAGACCCACTTTGGCAGGAACTTCGCAAACGCTTCGCGCAACATCCGCTTAGGGCCACCCTTCAGCAAGTCCGCCGTGCTGAGGCCCGCAGCGAACGTCACCAGCTCGTGGTCCATGAACGGACTGCGCACTTCAAGGTTGTGAAGCATCGAGGCCCGATCAACCTTTGTCAGCAGATCATTCGGCAGATAAGTCACCCGATCCAATGCCAGAGCCGCTTGCACCGGATCGCGCCCACCCATGAAGGCGTCGAGCGAGCCGGCGATGTAGTCGACGTAATGCAGGTCGACCGCGTCCTCGCGCATAAGGTCGGCAATCATTTGCGGATTGAATAACCGCACATAGCTGGCATAGCGCCCGTTGGCGCCGAGATCGATCGTCTGGAAAAACCGCTTCATCCGCGAAGCCAGCGATTTGGGGTGCCCGGACGCCCGTCCGTCGGCAAAGTCGTGTGCCAGCTTCGTACGCAGCCACATCGGAAGGAGGCGGACGGTTCGGTCCCAGTTCATCGCGCGGTAGCGCTCATATCCACCGAACAGCTCGTCGCCACCATCACCACTGAGGGCGACCGTCACATGCTGGCGTGTCTCGCGAGACAGGTAGTGCGTCGGCAACGCCGACGAATCCGCGAACGGCTCACCGTACACGACTGCCAGCTTGGGAAGGTCCTGGACGGCGTCCGGGCGCACAACGAACGTCTCGTGCGTCGTCCCCAAATGCTCGGCGACCTGCCTGGCGAACGATGTCTCGTCGTAGCGCATATCCTCGAAGCCGATCGAGAACGTCTGTGTCGGACTGTCCGCCTGCGCACACGCAGCGATGATGCTCGAGTCCATCCCCCCCGAAAGGAATACGCCGAGCGGTCGATCACTCACCAATTGCCGGCGCACGGCCTTGGCGACCAATTCACGCGTGCGGGCCGGTGTGTAGACGGGGTTCCCTGTCTCAGCAATGTTGGGGTCGTAGTACTGCTTGCTCCACAGCTGCTTGCCATGCTGCCACAAGACGCACGTGCGCGGTGGCAACTGGCTCGTTGATTGATAGATCGTGTGGCCTGCGGAACCCTCGACGTAACCGTAGCGCAGATAGTGTTCCAACGACGGTCGGCTGATGGTCTTGTCGAACCAGGGCAACCGCCGCAACGCGCCGATCTCCGACGCAAACGCAATCACGGTCGCGGTGCCCGCGCTAGCGGTCGTCCAGTAAAGCGGCTTCTGCCCCATGCGATCGCGGGCCAGAAACAGCGAGCCGTTGTCCTCGTCCCACACCGCAAAGGCAAACATGCCGTTGAGCTTCGCAAGAGCGGCCTCTCGCCATGTGTCGTACGCCAGCAGCAAAACTTCCGTGTCCCCTTCGGTCGCCCAGTTGTGATCTGGACGGACCGCGGTCAGTTCGGCGCGAAGCTCGCGATAGTTGTAGATCTCTCCGTTGAAAACGATGGTTTTCGAGCCGATCGTGAATGGTTGCATCGACCGCTCGTCCGGATCGATGATCGCCAATCGCCGAAACGCCAGCGCCGCCTGGGGGGCATCGAGCGTGATCTCATGATCTTTACGGTTGAACCACAACCGTTCCCCATCCGGCCCACGATGCGCGATGGCGGCGCTGAGCAGCGACAGCACGCCCGGTGACGTGCGATATCGTTCATCCCACGCGATGATTCCAGCAATTCCACACATGTGCGTATCCAGCATATCGGCATTCGAGCAAGGATGGATCATTCACGACGTTCGCCCGCACACCCGCTGGTCCGGTAAATCGCGACCGCCAGTAAGTCCAACCGCCCTGCCCACACGCATCTGACCATTTTTAGGAGGAATTGGAACACCAAACACGCCAGGAAGCTCAACTCTTTCGCCTTGCTTGGCGTGCATGGCGCTCTTGGCGGTTCGCTTTCCACTTCCGGATTGACCGAACGCGTGCGTCCCATCCAACCAATGACCCGCTTACGCGCCGATCCGTTTTTACACCCTTGCCACAAACGCCGATCCCCGCGAAAGTGTCGGCCATGTTCATCCATACGGTTTACTTCTGGCTCAAGCCCGACGCCCCCTCAACGGCACGCGATCAGTTGGAATCCGATTGCGACGAGTATCTCGGCGCGATCCCCGGTGTGAAGTTCCTTTTCACCGGCACGCCCGCAGGCACCGACCGCCCGGTCGTCGACAACTCGTACGCCGTCGGCATCACCGTCGTCCTCGAAGACTCAGCCGGTCACGACGTCTACCAAACGCACCCGCTGCACTTGGACTTCATCGCGCGCAATAAGACGAACTGGGCCAAGGTCCAGGTGTACGACCACGTTGAATGATTCGTAGGGTGGGCATTGCCCACCGCGAGCGACTTAGTGGGCAGTGCCACTCTACGCAATGCAAGGAAGCTCATCATGCAGAACCTCGACCACATGATCACCACCGCCAGCAAGGGCCGGTGGTCCAGGAAGAAGGCCAACGACTGGTACGCCGGCGTGAAGTGGCCGGTCGGCGCCAACTTCATGCCCGCCAGCGCCATCAACCAGCTTGAGATGTGGCAGGACGCCACGTTCGACGCGGCCCGCATTGACAAGGAGCTCGGTTGGGCAGCGTCGCTGGGCATGAACTCCATGCGCGTCTTCCTGCACGACCTGCTCTGGAAGCACGAGAGGAAGGCGTTCCTGAAGAATGTCGACGCCTACCTGAAGATCGCAAAGCGCCACAAGATCCGCACGATGTTCGTCTTCTTCGATTCGTGCTGGTACCAGTTCCCCTATCCCGGCAAGCAGATGCCGCCCGAACCAGGTGTGCATAACAGTGGCTGGCTGCAAAGCCCAGGCGTGCGTTACCTGCGCGACGCGACGCTGTTCGACGAGTTAGAGGAGTACGTCACCGGCATCGTCCACCATTTCCGCGACGACGACCGTGTGCTCGTGTGGGACATCTGGAACGAGCCGGACAACAACAACCACATGAGCCGCGGCATCCGGGACATTGCCGACAAGGGCGCGGTCGTCGCGCCACTATTGGCCAAAACCTTCAAGTGGGCCCGTGCCGGCAAACCGTCGCAACCGTTAACCAGCGGCATCTGGCTCGGTGATTGGGACCAAGACGCCAAACTGCAATCGTGGCAACGCGTGCAGCTTGAAGGCAGCGACGTCATCAGCTTCCATCGCTACAGCGACCTGCCAAGCACGCGCGCGAGCGTCGATCAACTGCGGCGGTTCGGTCGCCCGATGCTCTGCACCGAGTATATGGCCCGCGCCGTCGGTAGCACGTTCGAGGCGATCCTCCCCTACTTCAAGGAAGAGAAGATCGCGGCCTACAACTGGGGCTTCGTCGCGGGCAAATCGCAGACGTTCTACCCGTGGGACAGTTGGCAAAGCCCCTACCCACCCGAACCACCTCTTTGGTTTCACGACATCTTCCGTAAGAACGGGAAGGCCTATCGGAAGGAAGAGGTGGAGCTGATCACGCGGGTGACGGGCGGTTAAGTGATCCGCAAGACGGCGCTCGCTCAGCTACTCCCATGCCGAGGTCGACTTCCCGTCTTCGGTCTGCCAGTACGGCGTCCACGTCAGCACGATTCCCTCGATCGTGATGTTCGACTTCTTCGGGCGCACTGCGGTCGTTTCCAAGGGTTCGGTCGAGGGGTCGAACGCGATCTCCATGGCGTTGACCTCGGCTTGGAACTGCGCGTCGAGTTCGGCCTGCTGGGCTTGGATCGACTCAACCGTTTCCTCGGCGCGGGTGACGTCCCCGTACTGTTGGCTGGACCGGCCGACTCCACGCGCCGCGGTGGTGGCTTTACCAACGTTTCCGACGCTCACCTTCTTGCGGCCCAGGAAGGCGCCGAGAACGGTGGCGCCTATCGAGACCGCCGTCTGGAACGAACTCGTTCGGGCCTGTGACTTCTCCCGATCGACCGCCTGCTGGGCGCGCCGTAACCGATCCTGCATCGTGGCGAGCTTCGGGGCGTACTTCTGGCGAAGCTTGTCGACCGCGCCATCGCGCTGTTCCCGCGCTGCGGTGTTCAGGCGCACACGGAAGTCGCGCTCTGTCTCGCCGGGCTTGGAGAGCAGGCCATAGCGGGCGCTCTTGATCAGATCGACCCGCTGGGTGCGCAGGATGACGTCCGTTAAGTGCTTGGCCCAGGCGTCGTAGTTCTTCGCGTTCGTCGCGTAGTCGGGGACGTTGGCGTACGAGCCATCTGCCTGCGGTTCGGCGTCAAGGTCTGCCTGCGCCAGGTCCACCGCCGTCGCGGCGCTCCAGTCGATGTGACCGTCCGCGCCCCGCGCCGCGGTCAGGGTGTAGTTGCGGGTCTCGTCGATGCCCGTCTTCGTGTCCTGAAAGTAGACCTCCGCAAACGCCAGCAACGCCGGGCGATACAGAAGCATCGCACCCTCGGGATGCTGGGACCGCACGGGGATGAAGCTCTGGTGAATCTTGGGGTTGAGCACCGGTCGCGCCGCCCTACGGGCCGTCACGGTCGTGGCTTCAACCTCGTCGTCCTCCACGACCGTGGGCGTCTTGTTGTTCCCATCGACTCGGCCAATCCCCGCGTTGCTCATCGGCGCGTCGGTTCCCTTCACCGCTTCGTTCGGTCGCGTTAGTTGTTTTAACTGGTTTCGCGTTAATGGCCCGCGCAGATAGCTCAGTGCCCAGCGGGTCTCGAAGACGACCGGTTCGGCATCGTGCACGTTGTTCATCAGGAAGACGCGGTTGCTCAGAGATGACAGCTTGGCGCTCATCTTCTGCCGGTCGAACCCGACGCCCGCCTGCGCGCTGGCGCCCGCCAGGCCGTCGAGGACGCGCAGTTTGTCGCGCTCGGTCTGCAGTCGGCCGATGAACCAGGTGCCGGCGTTGCTCAGGCCCTTGTAGTCGATGTCGACCGGGTTCTGCGTCGCCAGCACCACGCCCACGCCATACGCGCGGGCCTGCTTCATCAGTGTCAGCAGTGGGCCCTTGCTCGGTGGGTTCGCGACCGGTGGGAAGTACCCGAAGATCTCGTCCATGTAGAGGACGGCCCGCAGGCTCGTCGTGCCGCTCTGACCGCGCATCCAACCGATCACCTGGTTCAGTAGCAGCGAGACGAAGAACATCCGCTCGGCGTCCGACAGGTGGGCGATCGAGAAGATCGAGATCTTCGGTTTGCCCACAGGGCTGTAGAGGATCTGGTCGATGTCCAGCGCGTCACCACTCAACCACGACGCGAACCCCGGCGCCGCCAGCAGGTTGTTGAGCTTCATCGCCAGGTTGCCGCGATCCTTTGGCGAGTAGAACGAGTCGATGTCGATCACGCCCACGCGCCCAAACGGGGGTGATTGGATCTGCTGGATAAGCGTCTCTAAACTCAGCTCCTTTCCGTCTTTCCACGCAGTGTTGAACAGCGTGGATAACAGGATGTGCTCGCGCGACTGGATCGGGTCGGCGTCGATCCCGAGCAGCCCGAGCAGGCTCGTCACGGTCGTGCTGATGCGCTCCTGCAGCAGATCATGGTCATCAACGATCGACTGGTCGGGCGCGCTGAGCGATTTCAGGATCGACACCGACCTTCCCGCGCTGCTGCCCGGGGTGTAGACGAGGAAGTCGGCGGCGTCGCGCAGCTTCTGGATGCGCTCTTTGCTCTGGCCCCACTGCGCCAGGCCTTTCGTCCACATCTCTGCCTGCTGCTGGGCGTACTGGTCGGCCGTCAGTTTCTTCTTCTCGGCGTCGTCCTCGTTGATCCACGGGCGGAATTCCTCAGCCGAGAGGTTGGGGAACGTCAGCAGCAGGTTCGACAGGTCTCCCTTGGGGTCGATGACGATCGCGGGGATATTGTCGATCGCGGCCTCTTCGAGCAGGCCGATGCACAGGCCCGTCTTGCCACTGCCGGTCATGCCGACGCAGACCGCGTGGGTGACGAGGTCCTTGCTGTCATACAGGATCAGGTCCCCACTCCGCTGTTTGGCGGCGATGTCGTATTTCTGACCGAGGTAGAACTCACCGAGCTTTTCGAAATCCTGAGTTGTCGGGGTCATCGCGATGTCTCCGTAACACTGTCACTGAACGGACCGATCCGGAGTTATACCGGAGCGCGGTGGGAACGACGTACTGGCGGCATCTGCAGATCGGACAAAATCCCGGACGATTTGAGGAGAATCCGGGACGGGTTCTTGCGGATTGGGGGACCGACCGGACAGGTTACGCCGCCTGGACGAGGCGGAGCATCGGGGTTCCGGTCGGCACGGTGGGAACGGTGGGCACCGTGGGGACGGCAGTCGTCGGACGGTACTCGGGGACGCAGGCTGCTAGCGCGGCGATCGCGGCGTCTCGCGTGCCGGTCTCGACGGCGCGACCGAGCGTCGCGAGCATCTCGTCCAGCTCGGTCGCTTTCGCTGCGGGCAGTTGCCAGACGCGGATCTTGTCATGACCCGTTGGCACGGCCCGCTCGTAGTCGCAGGCCAGTTCCTCGTACAGCTTCTCACCAGGCCGAATCCCGCTGAAGCGCACCTCGATGTCGTCACCGGGGTTGAGCCCATTTCGACGGATCAGCTCGTGCGCCAGGTCGACGATCCGCACGGGCTGGCCCATGTCGAGGATGAAGACCTCGCCACCTTTAGCGATCGCGCCGGCCTGCATGACCAGTTGCGACGCCTCGGGGATCGTCATGAAGTAGCGCTTCATGTCCGCGTGCGTCACGGTCACTGGTCCACCGGCGTCGATCTGCTTCTGGAAGATCGGCACGACACTACCCGACGACCCGAGCACGTTGCCGAAGCGCACTGCGACAAACCGGGTCGGGGAGGGGGAGTTGCTAGTTGCCAGTGGCCAGTGGCCAGTGGAATTCGGTGAAGCCGGTGCCTGTTTGCCTTCTGACTGGCAACTGGCAACTGGCAACTGGCAACTGATGTTCAGGCTCTGCACGTACAGCTCCGCGACTCGTTTGGCTGCGCCCATGACACTCGTGGGGTTGACGGCTTTGTCCGTGCTGACCATGACGAACGCGCGGCAACCGGCGGCCCTTGCGGCGTCGGCGAGGGTCTTGGTGCCGAAGACGTTGTTTTTGATGGCTTCACCCGGGTTCAGCTCCATCATCGGCACGTGCTTGTGGGCCGCACAGTGGAACACGACCTGCGGCCGCTCGGTGGTGAAGATGTCGGTGATGCGGGCTGCGTCACCAATGTCGGCGACGTACGGGCGGATGTCGGCGCCCATCCACCCGTCGCGCAGTTCACGGTCGATCTCAAACAGCGCGTTCTCCGCCCGCTCGACGAGCAGTAACCGTTGAGGACAGAACCGGATGACCTGCCGGCAGATCTCACTACCGATGCTGCCCCCCGCGCCGGTGACCATCACGCGCTTGCCCGCGAGGAAGCGTTGCAGTTCGGGCGTGTCGAGGTTGATCGCAGGCCTGCCCAGCAGGTCGGCCAAATCGATGCGCGGAGGTGTTGCAGTACGCAAACCGGGGCGTTGGGTCAGTCGAGAGATCAAGCTGCGCAGGGACATGCTGTTTGCTCGTGCGATACCTACAGAGGGTTATCGGTCATTGGAACGAATCGGGTTGAATCGAATCGACGGGGTCGCATGTATTTGCCAGCACGACGAACGCAGCTCCGTGCGTGGCGTGCTCAGCTTAGCTGAGAACGCCAAACTGGCTTCTGACATGGCATCCTGTCTAACGTCCCAAGCTCCGTCGGCGTCCTACGGGTCTGGTTATAGAAATCGACCGAAGTTCAAACCGTAAAACCCGCGTTTTTCGAGTCAAGAACTGTAACTTTCGGACGTTTGCGGCATTCTAACTACAGCCGTGCGAACGGGTCTGATCTATCGAGGTGAGCGATGTTGCTCACCAGTGAGAAGGACGGACCCCATGACCACGCACGACTACTCTCTGCATCGCACTGGGCGAGCAGACTACAAGCAGATCCTGATCGCCATCCTGGGCTACGCCGCGGTGTGCGGCATCCTGATCGCGATGGTCTGACGAACGACGTGGTATCGCGTGACGGTTTGTTCCCTCACGCCGGTCGGATCGACAACCAGACATTTGGGGGGTCGGCGGGTGCCCAATCCGTTTGACCCTCTACCGGACCTACCCTCCCCCTGAAGCCCCTCGCGTCTTCCCCGCGCGAGGGGCATTTTTTTTGCGCTCCATCGTTCCTCCCTCTGCAAAATAAAAGTTTGGGGTCCTCGCTTCCCGTAACACGAATCACGGCCACGCGTTGCGATTTTACACCCCCCGCCGAACCGACCGCTAACCGACATGGAAACGACACGAAACGACACGAAACGACGGATGTCCATGTGACTGTAAGCTCTGGGAGTGAACATACGCCTCTGGCGAATCGAGGCATCGCCTGACGATTCGATCGGCGTCGGCCAACCACACCCCATGTCATCCCGCGGGGAGCGGTCGCGACCCGAGGGATCCGGTACGGCAAGCTGCTTGACGCAACTCCGATCCCTCAAATCGCTACCGCTCCCTTCGGGATGAAAGTGGCTGGTCGTAATTGGTGATCTGTCAGGCATCGCTTCGGGTTCGGCAAACCCACACGAGCTATTCGATTGTCAAAGAACATCGAAGCCGATTGGCCGGTGACCCCGTCACGCTGACCCTGCTACTTCTACAAAGTTGGTGCGCGCCAGAGCGCCATTTTGCGATTTTTGGGGGAGTGATTTGTGCTTTTCAACGAGAAAGTGACTTGGCTTTGTTGGAAATGCGAGCCGATGCAGTGCGCGCCGGCTTGTGGCGGCGCGCATATCGAACGTTATGGCTGGGGTCGAAGAAATCCAATGCGACCACGGAGCACACGGAGGGCCACAGAGGGCACAGAGGGCACAGAGAAAGAAGATTTGACCGGACCTGACCGAACCAGCTTCCTGTTTTTTCTCTTGTGGTCTCTGTGCTCTCTGTGGTTGTACTTTTCCCGTTCAGCGCAAGCAGACGTCGACGCGAACGTCTTCCCTCAACGGGGATCGGGGTTTACTCGTCCAGGGTTCCGAACGGCAGGTCTGCGGGCATCGCTTTGACGCGCTCGTATTTCAGAGTCGGTTCGACGGTCTTGCCCGAGTTGGACGAGTCCAGGAAGCCCTGCATCAGCTCGAGGACTGCAAACGCCTGCTCACCACTGGCGCGGTGGGCGCGACCTGAGCGGATGGCGTAGGCCATGTCGGCGGCACCGACACTGCGGCCGTAGCCTTTGACG
>Ga0163144_10003888_pt1 | contig 33975 bp, 27 predicted proteins | sample OliLak19BULKMAT1_FD_123175 | JGI IMG/M metagenome (GOLD analysis project Ga0163144, IMG submission 123175) | Freshwater microbial mat bacterial communities from Lake Vanda, McMurdo Dry Valleys, Antarctica - Oligotrophic Lake LV.19.BULKMAT1 | ecosystem: Environmental > Aquatic > Freshwater >... | reverse complement strand
GAAACACGCCAGACAGGGCCTCGACCGGAAACAGAAACGTGGGTGTTCGGCGTGGTGCCTGCCAAGCACCGTCAGGCTTCAGCGCCCCGCACGCCATCACGACATGCACATGCAGGTGACGCCCTTAGCGGTCATTCGAATTCTCGCAGAATCGCCGCGATGGTACTGCCGTGAAGGCATCAGCCACCCTCCAATCCGTCAACACCGGCGGGAAGAGTCTGGAACATCAGCGCACTGCAAAAACGTTCGGACCGCGCTTGGGCACTATTTACTGCAGTGTGCAATGGCAAGCAGGGTCCTTTGCAAGGCGGGTTACGATTTTTTTTGTCGAGTTTCGAGGTTGTAGCCAAGAAACAATCGACGCCGACCAAAATTGATACCCGCGTCGGCAGAAATCTATTCGACCGTTTCATTCGTTTGCGTTGTGACCCACCTACCTCGGTTATCCTGCCGCACTGACCACACCGAAGAAATCCGATATGACCGACAGTAAGGAGCAAGTCACCACGACGACACAGGAACCACGTCTCTGGCGCGACGATGGCTGGACCGCCAGGGTGATCAAAAATGAGGACGACGACGGCTGGGCGGTCGAGATGATCAAGGATGGCGAACCTGAGCCAGCGTTGGTTGGTCCTTGGACCATGGGGCGTGACAAAAAGAATCCCAAGCCGCTCGACTCAACCGCATTTCACACGCTCGTTAAAACTGCTTACGAGGTCCGTCGCAGACACGAGCAGCATCTGCATGCGACGTTGCACAAGAAAGTCGTCGTGGTCAGCAACGGCGCAAATATAACCGTCACGCTGGATATCGTCCCGGATGAAGAAAACCCCTATGCGACGCTGACCGCTTTTGAGGCGCGAAAACGCGATGAGCAGCCGTTGGCGACGCTGCGAGTATCGGCGGCATTTAAGCTGACCGATTCCAGTGCACTTGCATGGATCGACGGTGGATTTCGGCTGCCTGAGTAGCGATAGTTTATTCGCTCCGAGCCTTTGGCAGCCTCGGACAATCGCTCAGTTGACGCTTAATCGGCCAGTGTTATCGGTTCCAATGCGTCAGTCTGTGCGGAGATCGTGCCAATGATTGCGGTATGCACGTAACCAAGCGCGCGAAGTTCAGCGACACAAGCTTCGACGCGGTCAGCCGGTATGCTGGCCAGCAAGCCCCCAGCGGTCTGTGGATCGAAAATCAGCGGATAACGCGGATGGTTGACCATGGCTTCCTGATTACGCAGTGCACGCCGCAATCTGACGTTTGCGCCTTGCAACGAACTGACGATGCCAGCCGCCACGCATTCTTCGGCGCCCTCAAGCAAAGGCAACGCAGAGAGATTGAGTTGCGCATCAACACCAGAGGGGCGGGTCATTTCAACCAGGTGACCGAGCAGGCCAAAGCCGGTCAAGTCTGTGCAAGCGGTCGCGCCGTGCTTAAACAGGCAGCGCGCGCCAAGGCGATTGGACACGATCATCGATTGCAGTGCGGCATCTATCCAGCGCCCCTTGGCGGCGAGGCGCGCATGGGCAGCGAACAGCGTGCCTGTGCCGATCGGTTTGGTCAGGATCAAGACGTCGCCCGGCCGCATGCCGCCTTTGCGCAAGATTTTGTCGGGGTCATCGTCGATCAGGCCGTTGACGGCAAACCCTAGCGCCAACTCTTTGCCTTCACCCGTGTGTCCGCCAACCAGCGCGCAATTGGCTTCGTTCAACACTTCCAGCGCGCCGGTCATCATCTGGTACAAAACATCTTCGACCTTGGATTCCAGTCCCGACGGAACCGTCGCTATCGCAGTGGCTGACTGAGCCTCGGCACCCATCGCCCAGATGTCTCCCAATGCATGATTTGCCGCTACTTTGCCGAAGATATAGGGGTCGTCGATGAATGAGCGAAAAAAATCCACCGAGTGGACCATCGCCTTGCCCGGCGGCACCCGCACGACTGCCGCGTCATCTGGGTCCTTCAGGCCGATGACCACATCGTCGCGGTCTACGGGATGTAAATTGCCGAGCGCGCGCGACAATACGGTGGCTCCAACCTTGGCACCGCAGCCGCCGCAGCGCATCGCGATGGCCGAAATCGCCTGCAACGATTCTTCCGCATTGAGTTTCACGGACGGTGCTGACGGCGGAGATTGAACCGTCTCCGCCATCGGCTGCAGGTCCTGAAATTTCGACATGAAGCGACGGTCTATCCAGTCCTTCCATTGCCAGACTAGCTTGCCAGCGAAGCCCAGCCAGCCGCGCGAGGCAACCGCATACCGGTCGCCAGTTGAGATCAGGGCGAGCCAGCTGGTTTGCGGGTGATAGACCTGTAACGCAACGCCCTCGACGGACCGGCGCAGGTTCTCCGTGAGTGGCGGCCCTTGCCTGACGGCGAACACCCCAGCCTTTTCAAGCTTGAAGTTGATCATGCTGGCGATGTCGCCAGCTGCAAAAATATTCGGGTCAGTCAGAGTCTGGAGTGTGTCAGTCACCCTGATGAATCCGCCCGCGTCGAGGGCAAGTCCGGTGTCCCGCAGCCATGGGGCGCCACCGGCGCTGGTGACCCAGATAATTTCATCGGCCGCCAGCGTTTCGCCGGAAGCCGTGCGCAAACTTCTGGCGAATACTTCAGTAACACCCGCGTTTACGTGTACGACTACGCCTCGGGTGGCGAGGGCCGACACGAAGCGTTTGCGGACACCTTCATTGTGAGTCGGCAAAATCACCGGAGCATCCGTGAAAAGGTGGAAGGTCAGGTCGTCGGGTGATCTACCGAGTTGCCGCAATTCATTGCGCAGACGAAACTGCATCGCCAGCAATAGCTCGACCCCGCCTGCGCCCGCACCCACGACGGCAATGGTCAGTTGCCCCGGATGCTGTTTTACCCGCGCGAGCAGCGCCAGCCAGCGATCATTGAAGCGCTGGATAGGTTTTACGGCAACGGCGTTTTCGGAGGCACCTGGTACTTGCGCCAGTTGCGGTGTGGAACCGATATTGATTGACAGGTGGTCGTACGGCACCGGCGGCCGGTTCCGGCAAATTACCTTTTGATTGACGCGATCAAGGCCGATGACTTGGTCGCGGTAGAGTCGTGCACCTGCAAACACGGCGAGGCGGCTCAGATCGATGTGCACCTCGTCATATTCATAGTGGCCCGCCACATAGCCAGGCAACATACCGGAGTAGGGCGTGTGCATATCGGTGCAGATGAGCGTGAGGCGTACACCCGGAACCGGCTTCATGCCAAAGCTCTTTAGTACGCCGACGTGGCTATGACCGCCTCCGACCAGAACGATGTCTCGCAAAATTGGTTGGTCAGGTGAATTCATATTCGTATGGATAGTTCAAATTGGCTGGCTTGCTATGACGCTTGGTAAGAATACTTGAGTACGTGGAGCCAACTATAACCAGTTGTGATCGTGTGAAACGCTTTCCAAGAATCCTGACAATTTTCCCCGGCAAACTTGGAGACTTGCAGACTGCAAATCGCGCCAATACTTGCATCGGACTTGTGCTGCGGGGATACTGATCGGCAAGTAGGCAAGCGACAGGCGAAAACGTAATGAAGCGGTAACGGGTGCTGCTGTACGCGCGCGTGCAGGTAATGCGCGCTCGCCTCTGTTTGCAGTGCACGCTCGGTATTCCGCCCAATTCAGGAGACTTCATGAAGAGTTTTGCAACGGCATTGATTATTATTCTTGCACTCAGCGCACTAGCGGCAACTGCGGGGGACGAGGAGGATGTCAGCCAGGCGGTGGCGGTCGCACAATCGTGGTTGCCGATCGTAGACGCGGGCAAGTTCGGCGAAAGCTGGGAACTTGCGTCAGTCAATTTTCAGAAGGGAATCACCAAACCGGCGTGGATTCTGGCGGTCGGCAATGTGCGCAAACCCATTGGCACGGTGAAATCGCGCATTGTGATGAAGGGTGTTGACGCACCAAAAGTTGCCAAGCTGCCCGGAGGCACGGCAGTGATTATTCAGTTTGCGACGGTCTTTGACAAGCTCTCCCCCGCAATCGAAACCGTTACGCCATTTCGTGATCCGGACGGCACTTGGAGGGTCGCCGGTTACTACATCAAACCTGCGCCGCCGCCAAAGTGACAATGCACGCTCCCCTTGCCGTCGAACCTTGCTACGCAGGTTGCGCGACCGACCCCTGGTAAAAGACCTCACACTTTGCGCTTGGGCCCGCGAACAGGGCCTTCGCCTTGTCGAGCAGCTTCAGGAAAGGTCCGATTGGCACGAGGATATTGGATTTGTCGGCGACCGGTTTGCTGAATGGGCCGCTGATTTTTTGCGTGGCGACGGCACAACCACCCGCATCCACCAAGCCAACCGTGATGTCCCGATATTGATTGGCCACGAAATCGAGTCCGCCGTGTACGGCAACGCGCTTTCGCGCCGTCGACAGGGCGACATCTCTGGCCATCGCAATTCCGTTTTCAATCTTCCAACTGGAAACGACAGTGCGCAGAGCCGTCCTGCCATTGTTGGTTTCGGCCAAGCCCGCGAAATCGACACCCTTGGTTACGACAAGCCCAACAGGACCGGCAAAGAGCAGAGCGCTTACGTCGATCAGATTCAGGTTCTGGCTGGATTCGAACTTCGCCAGTTGCGCGTCCAAATCAATGCCGGTAAGTGTGATGTCTGCGCCAGACAGTGACATTTCGCCCACCGCACTTTGCCGCATTTCCAGACGCGTTCGCCCTCGCATTGTCAGCTTGGTCGAGAAGTCCATGAATCCACTGACGGTACGACCAGACTTGAGATTATCGAAGAATTGATCGATTTGAAATTTCGACAATGCGATGCCGATCTTGTACGTGGGGCTTTCGCCGGAACGGTCCATGTGCAACATCGCCGTGCCCTGACCACCGAATGCCTGCATCGTGACGGGGGTGAAATCGAATACGCCGTCAGCCGCTGTGACGGCAAACTTGAGATCGGAAATGGCACTGGTATTACCGCGCACTTCGGCGCATTCAAACTTGCCTTGCATCGAGAGTCGTTGCAGCGAGGGAAAACCGCCAGGGTGGTGAATTTCGGTAAGCGCACCTTCGCAGCCAACCGACTCGAATCCATCGCTGGTTTTCTGATCCAGGTAGGCAACCACTAGCTCAGTGAAATTCACTTTCGGCAGATTTAATACCCTGTTTTCTTGATTCGGAAGGGCAGGACGCTGATAGTTGTAATGGCCGTCGCGATCACGCACGATAGCGACGCGTGTGCCATTGGTGGAAATGGTGCCGTACCGAATCTCGCCCAGGAATAGCGGCAGCAGTTCGAGCGAGATATCTGCTTTCTTGACGAAGGCGAGTTCTACGCCCTGGTTGACAACCCGTACGTTTGCGAGTGAAACACCTGGCATTGGCGTGAGAGTGACGCTCATCGGGCCTTCAATGGTGACACTCATTGCCGACGTTTCAGAGAGGGACGCCTCGACTCCAGGTTTGTAATCATTGATATCCACGAATGCGAGGATGCACAGCGCTGTAGTTAACAGCGCCACAGCCGCGCCGACTGCGGCCAGCATCAAAACACGTGAAGTGGTTGGTGACGAATTCATGTGGTCATGCTCGCAGGTAGGTGACGCAATGAAAAGGTGGAGCGGGGAGCCCTCAATTGACCCTAATGCACAATTGACCCACCACCCCGGGGGCCGAACAAGAATGCCGGACGGACGATGTTGCGTCAGTGCGCTGGCGCACACGGGCAGTGGGCTGCGGTGGTCGCAGCGGCAAAGTCGTCTATCTACGGGGTTCTTCAAGACGTTTTGCCCAGAAAGGCGCGCTGATGCTGGTTCTATACATTTTTCAGCGAAGATGGTGAATTTCTGATTGTGGCTCTGCGTCAACCATCGCTTTCAATCGTTGTCCGGGCTCGCGACAGAAAACCAGTTGCGTGAAAATCGGCCGCCTAACATTTCCCCCGCGCAGCGAGTGCTGCGCGCTGCAGTCTGCTATTCGCGCAACAGAAATTGAACGATTTCAGCGTAAAATTTTCAAATCGGCGCGTCATTTGTCCGCAAGCCAGCCGACTAACGCTGTTGAATTTGCAGATAAGCGCAGAAAACGCTCGTGGCGCGCACGCGCCTGTCGCGAAAAATCAGTCTTACAATTCATTGGGAAAAACATGATCCGCTTTTCAGTTAATGGCGAACGCATTGAAACGGACGTCGCCGCAGATACTCCTTTGCTGTGGTTCCTGCGCGACAATCTGCAGATGACCGGCACCAAATACGGTTGTGGCATCGCGCTCTGCGGAGCCTGTACCGTTCACATCAACGGCGAACCGTCGCGATCGTGTTCGACACTGCTGTCGGCCGTTGCTGGCAAGAGGGTCACGACGATTGAAGACATCTCAACCACGCCAATCGGCAAGAAGGTGCAGGCCGCCTGGCTTTCCGAGGATGTGGTGCAGTGCGGTTACTGCCAGTCTGGTCAGATCATGTCGGCGATCGCGTTGCTCACCAAGGTAAAAAACCCGACGGATGTGCAAATCGACGACGCCATGGCGGGCAATATTTGCCGATGCGGCACCTACAACCGCGTGCGTGCTGCGATCAAGGTGGCGGCTTCCGGCACCGCGGCGAAGCCCGTGGCACCAGCCAAAACGCCTACCGCCAAAGCGAAAGCATAAGGGAACGCCATGAAACAACTTTTTGAGAACAACGTGGTACCGATGAAGCGCCGGCAGTTTCTTAAGGCGTCTGCCGCCGCGACGGGCGGATTGGTCATCGGCTTCCAGCTACCCGGCGGCAACAAAATGGCGCAGGCCCAAGCCGCACCGGCACCTAACACGACGCCAAATGCATTTCTACGTATTGCCCGCGACGGATCGGTGACGGTACTGGTGAAGCATCTCGAATTCGGGCAAGGCGTCATGACGTCGCTGCCCATGCTGGTGGCCGAAGAGCTGGATTGCGACTGGTCGAAGGTGCGCTCCGAAATGGCGCCTGCGGCCCCACAATTTGCACACACCATGTTTGGCATGCAGATGACAGGCGGGTCGTCATCGGTGTCCAATTCGTGGACGCAAATGCGCACGGTCGGTGCCGCCGCCCGCATGATGCTGGTATCTGCTGGCGCTGCCAAATGGAAAGTCGATGCTGCCAAGTGTCGTACTAACAACGGGTTTGTGATCGGGCCGGCCGGGCAGAAGGAGAGCTTTGGAACGCTGGCCGATGCTGCCAATGCGCTAACCGTGCCCACCAACGTGAAGCTAAAAGAAGCCAAGGATTTCAAGGTCATTGGCAAGCCGACGCGGCGGATAGATGCGCCTTCAAAAATCAACGGTAGCGCAATTTTTGGCCTCGACGTCACCGCGAAAGAAGTCCCCAATTTGCATACGGCCGTCGTTCTGCACCCACCGATCTTCGGCGCGAAAGTAAAACGTCTGGACGCCAGCAAGGTACACGGCGTTCCGGGCGTGAGCCACGTTATCCAGACCGCCAATGGCGTCGCCGTCATCGCCAAGACCTTCTGGGCAGCCAAGAAAGGTCGCGATTTACTGGACGTGCAATGGGACCTGGCACCTGGTTCGAAGGCGAATACAGCGGACCTCAGGAAGTCCTACCGCGCGCTTGCACAGACACCCGGCGTGATCGCCAAGGCAGGCAATGTTGAATCGTTGAAAACTGCGGTGAAGACGGTTACCGCCGAATATGAAGTGCCGTTTCTGGCGCACGCGCCAATGGAGCCGTTAAATTGCACCGTCAGCGTCAAGGCTGACAGTTGCGAGATTTGGGTAGGTTCGCAGTTTCAGACGGTCGATCAGGGCGCCGCTGCCAAGGTCGCAGGCTTGAAGCCCGAGCAGGTTAAACTGAACACGATTATTGCCGGTGGCGGTTTTGGCCGCCGTGCGAATCCGACATCGGACTATGTGATTGAGGCGGTGGAAATCGCGCTCAAGGCCAAGGTGCCGGTCAAGACTGTCTGGACACGCGAGGACGATATCAAGGGTGGCTATTACCGGCCCATGTATGTCCATCGCGCCAATGCGGGTCTGGATGCGGCGGGAAAAATTGTCGCTTGGGACCACACCGTTGTCGGCCAGTCGATCATCGCAGGTACGGCTTTCGAGCCGATGATGGTCAAAGGGGGCATCGACGCGACCAGCGTTGAAGGCGTGACCGATACACCGTATGACATTCCCAACATGCAGACAAGCTTGCACACCACGCAAACGGGTGTGCCGGTGCTGTGGTGGCGCTCCGTTGGGCATACCCATACCGCGTTCGTAATGGAAACGATGATGGACGATCTCGCCAAAGAAGCAGGCAAGGATCCGGTCGCGTTTCGGCGCGATCATCTCGGCAAGCATCCGCGTATCGCCAATGTACTGGCGATGGCCGCAGACAAGGCTGGCTGGGGCAGTCCGCTGCCAAACGGTGTCGCACGCGGGGTTGCGGTGCATGAGAGCTTCGGCACGGTTTGCGCGCAGGTAGTCGAAGTTTCGCTCGACAAGGGCAAGATCAAAGTGGGACGGGTTGTCGCGGCAATCGATTGCGGCATCGCGGTGAATCCCTTGACGATTTCGGCTCAGGTTGAAAGCGCCATTGCGTTCGGCCTGTCCGCGGCACTTTATGGCCAGGTCACGCTCAAGGATGGCGTTGTCGAGCAAAGCAATTTTCACGACTATCAGGTGTTGCGTATTGCCGAAATGCCGAAGGTGGAAGTCCATGTGGTGCCCAGCACCGCTGCACCGAGTGGCGTCGGTGAGCCCGGTACGCCGCCGATTGCGCCTGCCGTTTCGAATGCATTGTTTGCGCTGACGGGCAAGCGTTTGCGTGAGCTGCCATTTAAGGTATAGGGGCAACGTGGATTCCGAGCTACCGACACCGAAAGGCAAGACATTTTTGCGCGCACGATGGGGCTGGTTGACCGCATGTATTACCGTGTTTCTGACCGGTGGTTGCGCGTATCTTGAAACCAAGCAGGGCGACTGGATATTCAATCCTGTGCAGGGTGAATGGCGTGGTTATCGCGGGCCGCCGGCCGGCATTGAGGAGGTCTGGATTCCGGTTGGCAGTAAAGACGAGAAGCTGCATGCATGGTGGTCGCCCAACGCGAACCCGGATGCACCGCTGTTGTTGTATCTGCACGGTGCACGCTGGAATCTTTCGGGCAGTGTCACGCGTGTTCCGCGATGGAACACCATGGGGTTTTCGGTGCTCGCGATCGACTACCGGGGATTTGGCAAGAGTGCGTTTGTCGATGGTGGCTCGCCCACCGAGCGTTCAGCCAATGAAGATTCTGAAGTGGCCTGGGCGTACCTGACGCAACGCAACCCGGCCGCCAAGAAATTCATTTTTGGACACTCGCTAGGCACCTCCATGGCGACGCATCTCGCGCTCAAAGAAAACAACGCAAGCGGGCTCATTCTCGAAGGTGCATTCACGTCCATCCCGGACATGATCAGCGAAACCAAATGGGGCTTTCTCCCTGTTGGGTTTCTGGTGACGCAGCGGTTCGATACCGGTAGCCGCATCGATGCCGTAAAGATTCCTATCCTGTTTGCTCATGGGTCGGCAGACACTATCGTCCCTTTCACCATGGGTGAAAAACTCTACGCGGCCGCCAAAGCACCCAAGCGATTATTCCGTGCCGAAGGCGGGTCGCATCATAACCTCACTGCCGCATATTTTGATGATTATCAGCGTGCAGTGTCTGAACATTTCGGACTCAATTTCAATAGGCCAGCGCAGACTGGTACATCGAATCCTGCAATGGGTGCGGCGGCAAAAGCCGTTTCTACCGTGCAATAGTCGAGAAAGGCCGCACATTGCAATCGCTTGATCTCGAAGTACTCGAACATGCCCGCCAATGGATGAGCGCCGGTCGCAACGTCTGGCTGGTGACGGTTACCCAGACGTTTGGCGCGAGTCCGCGACCACCTGGATCGTTGATGGCGATGCGCGATGATGGCATCGTCATCGGCTCGGTATCTGGCGGCTGCATCGAGGACGATCTGGTCGCGCGTCGCGATCAATTTCGCGGGTCCAAGCCGCTGCTTGAACGCTACGGCATCACCTCCGAAGACGCGCGGCGGTTCGGGTTGCCCTGTGGCGGCGAGTTGGAAGTGGTGATCGAGTCTGCGGTGGAATCGGCGAGACTGCGCGAGCTGTCGGCAAAGATCGCTGCGGGTGAGGTATTCGTCCGCAATCTGGATCTGGAAACCGGGCAGTGGCAATTTCGTCCAGCGACCGAAAGCGACACCACCGGGCGCACTGAACGAGAGTTTGCGTGCATACATGGCCCACGCTGGCGGCTGCTGATCATCGGTGCCTCGGAGATTGCGCGCTACCTCGCTGAAGTCGCCGCCACGCTGGATTTCCAGGTGTCGGTTTGCGATCCGCGTGAAGAGTATCGCAGCGTTTGGCGGGTGCCAGCAACGACCTTTCTGGACGGCATGCCCGACGATGCCGTGCTGGCGTTCAAGCCTGACGGGCATACGGTTGTCGTCGCGGTGTCGCACGATCCCAAGCTGGACGATTTGGCGTTAATGGAAGCGCTAAAAACACCGGCATTTTATGTTGGTGCCGTTGGCTCCAGCAAGACGTCCGAAGAGCGCCGCAAACGCTTGCTTGAATTTGACGTGAGCCCCGCACACGTGGCCAAACTTCACGGCCCGGTCGGCCTGTCTATCGGTAGTCGCACGCCGCCCGAAATTGCCATCGCCATCCTTGCGGAGCTGGTTGCCGCGCGAAATGGGCTGGTATTGGCAGCCTCTCGCATGGCTTCATATTCGATGCAGTCATCCGCCGCATAGTTTGATCACCTGCATTCTCCTCGCTGCGGGATCGGCAACGCGCTTTGGTTCGCAAAAGCTGCTCGCTCGTCTGCCTGATGGACGCCGGGTGGTTGAAGCGTCAGCGGCAACTCTTTTTGCGGCGGGCGCGAAACATGTCGTCGCCGTGACGCGAAACGATCCTGAATTGCATCGCGTGTTGCAAGCCTGTGGCTGTCAGGCTGTGGTTAATGACCGCGCCGATGAGGGCATGGGGGCTAGCATCGCCGCCGGTGTTGTTGCCACTTTTACTTCGAGCGGCTGGTTGATTGCGCTCGGTGACATGCCTTCGATTCGCGTTGCGACGATCAAAGCAGTGATGACAGCGCTGGGCAATGGATCACGTATCGTCGCGCCCACGATGAACGGCAAACGCGGGCATCCGGTTGGCTTTTCAGCTTTTTACCGAGAGTGGCTGCAGGCGCTGACGGGTGATACGGGAGCGCGTGAAATCCTCAAAGCTGATGAGGTCTTGGTTGAGGAAGTCAGCGTTGATGACGTGGGAATTTTTGCGGATATCGATACGCCCGCTGATTTGAAGGCCTAATGCTGATGGGGTGTTCAGCGTATTGTTTCTAAACTGCGCCACGGTTTGAGGCGAGATCACCAGCTTGCAAAAAAACACTGTCATTTCGAACCGCAGGTGAGAAATTTGCCTTTCAGAGTGCTTGCAAAAGCAGATTTCTCTCCCGATGAAGCCGGGTTCGAAATGACAGTGACTATTGCTCGGACATCGAGTTGGTGAATTATCTGGATTACCACTGAGGTGTTACATGGCAAAAATGCATAATCCACCCCATCCGGGGCCACTGATTAAATCCATCATCGACGAAAAGAAAATGACGGTGGGAGCATTTGCCGAACACATCGGCGTGTCTCGTGTGGCGCTTTCACGTGTACTGAACACGCGCGCTGCCGTGGCAGCGATGCTGGATTACCGTGTCTCGGCTGCGCTCGGACAGACGCCTGGCCTCTGGTTACGCATGCAGACAAGCTACGACTTGTGGCAACTTGAACAGCAGCAACTGCCCAAGATTGAGCGGCTGGCGGCTTGAGTGCATGGCAAGGCGCAACAGTCTGGCATTCAAAAACGCAGTTGAGCAATCAGCGGTTTGTAACGCTGGCCAAAGCAGATTTCTCACCCGATGAAACCGGGTTCGAAATGACAGTGACTGTGATTGCGAACACGCGAGCAGGTTCGGCGGTGTGGCAAAATAACAAGAAACCCGCGCCCAGCTTGCCGTTCAAGCCAAAAATGCCCGGAATACCCCGCCAAATGGCGTTCTAACCCAATTTCCGGTATTTTTCCCCTGCCTCAATCCGCGTCTTCAAAATATTTTGTTCAGGCGGCAGCGGGCAGGTGGTGAATTCGGAAAACGCGCAGGGCGGGTTGTAGGTTTTGTTGAAATCGAGCTGAAAGGTTTCGTTGGGTTTCGGCTTTTTGTCAACGAACAGGAAGCGCGAAGGCCGATAGGTGGTGTCGCCTGAAGTGCCGTCGCGCATGACGAAAAACATGCCTTCACCGTCACCGACGACATCCATTTTGTATTTCTTGCCTTTCAGTGTGAACTCGACGTAGCCGGGGCAGGGTTCCTCGGAAACTTCGTCGATCACGTTGACGATAGAGAGCTTTTTGCCTGGCGGGTATGCAACGAATTTGGCATCCACTTTGAACGCCGGGTCGACGCCATACCAGACACGGCCAGGGAAATTCTTGCGTACCAGCGATTCGTTATCGGCAAGCCGCAGCACATAGCGGCCGTCGCGCTCGATGACGTGCATCGAAATGCGGCCCAGTGAGACCCAATCACGCTTGTCGGCTGTGTGTTGCAATTCGCGCTCACCGGAGAAGGGTTTTCCTTCGCTGGCCATGGTCACGCCGTCATTAAGTTTGAGCGTCACTGTTTTCTTCTGGGCATCGACGGTGATGGTGCCGATGACATCTGGGCCCGACCCTTTGAGCTCGGCAGGAAAAACGATATCGTTGGTCGATGCCGTTCCGAAGGTATTTACGCCCGGCTTCATGATGAAGCGGCCCGCCAGAGTCAGCCAGCCGTTGTCGCGGCGCAGACTTTTCTCTACGCCGTCGCGCCATTGCTGGATGGCATCGACGTATTCGGGCTCCGGCGCTTTTGCGGGCGCCGTGCCAGCGGCGGATACGGTCGCTGAAATCAACAGTGACGTCAGCGTTACAAAGAGGGATAGCTTTTTCATGAATGAACTCCTGTGTGGCCTGTGCTTGGCCAAAGTCCAAATTATGCCCCGATCAGCGGTCGAATTGGCGAGCAACCTGCTCAGCCGTCATGTTATTCATGCACTTGAAATGTCCGAGCGGGCAGATACGCGCAAAACACGGGCTGCATTCGAGTTGAAGCGACACAATTTTGGCTGTTGGCGATAGCGGCGGCGTGAATGACGGTGAACTCGAGCCGTAGAGCGCCACAACCGGCACGCCCACCGCGCAGGCAATGTGCATGAGGCCGGAATCGTTGGTAACGACCTGGGCAGCTGCGCTCAGCAGATCGATTGCTTCGCTCAGCGGTGTCTCACCGCAGAGGTTTCGGCAGGCGCCACTGGCGAGTTGGTTGATCTCGTCGGCGGTGGCACGATCTCCCTTGCCGCCAAGCAGCCAGACTTGTTTGCCTTCCGCAACAAGCGCGCCCGCGAGTTCGGCAAAATGCCTGGCAGGCCAGCGCTTGGCCGGGCCGTATTCAGCGCCCGGACAAAATGCCACCACCGGCTGGCGCTGATCGAGTCGCAAACGGGTGAGGGTTCGCTGTTGATGCTCAACATCTACACGCAGTATTGGCTGCGGCACAGACTGCATAAGTGGCTCGCCCTTTGGCTGCGCCAATGATGCAAACCGCTCTGCCATCGTCGGCAATGCACGTCTGTCCAGGTCGCGGCAGTCATTGAGTATCCAGCCGCGTTTCTCGCCGCGAAAACCGGTGCGGATGGGAATGTTCGCGAACCAGACGATCAGCGCTGATTTGAAGCTGTTGGGGAGTACGTAGGCTTGATCGAAACGTTCACCAACGAGACGCTTGCCCAATGCGCGCCGTGCCGACAGTTGCAGTGCGCCATGCCCAAAGGGGTTATCGATCACACATTCGACTTCGCGCATGCGTTCATAAACCGGCTTGACCCACGGCGGTGCCAACACCGTTATCACGGGATTGTCGGGGCGTTCGCGCAACCGCATCAGCAGCGGCTGGGAGAGCACAGCATCGCCGATCCATGAGGGCGCGACGACAAGAATGCGTGTCACAGCGGGCGCGTCAGTGGCCGTGCTTGACCGGTCCGCTCAGTTTATAAACGGTACCGCAGTAAGGACATTTGGCCTCGCCCGTTTCCTCGATCGGAATATAGACACGAGGATGCGTGCTCCAGAGCTTCATCGACGGCATTGGGCAGTGCAGGGGCAGATCCTTGGCTGTGACTTCGATACGGGTGTACTTGAGTTCGGTGCGCTCTTCAGTGCTCATGCGTCGTCTCCCGATTACTTTACTGGCGTGAGCCACGAGTGGTACTTGGGATTTCTACCGTTGACGATATCGAAAAACGCCGTCTGGATTTTTTCGGTGATCGGGCCTCGTGAACCCGCACCAATGACGCGTCCGTCGAGTTCGCGGATCGGGGTGACCTCGGCAGCAGTACCGGTGAAAAATGCTTCGTCGGCAATGTAGACGTCGTCGCGTGTGATCTTCCGTGCCTCGACCGGGATACCTAACTCCGCACATATGATTTGAATCGAACGCCAGGTAATACCGTCGAGCGCCGATGTGAGTTCCGGCGTGCTGATCTTGCCGTCGCGGATGATGAACAGATTCTCCCCGGCGCCCTCGGCAACGTAGCCCTCGGTATCGAGCAGCAATGCCTCGTCGTAGCCGTGATCGGTGGCTTCGTTGTTGGCTAAGATCGAATTAGCGTAGGTCGAGGAGACTTTAGCGCGTGCCATGGTCACGTTGACGTGATGTCGCGCGAACGATGAGGTTTTAACGCGTATGCCTTTCTTCAGGCCATCTTCGCCGAGGTAGGCACCCCACGGCCAGGCGGCGATAGTGATGTGTACCTTGGCGCCTTTGGGCGAGACCCCCATTTTTTCCGAGCCGTAAAAGGCGAGCGGGCGCAGGTAACAGCTTTCGAGATTATTTACACGCACAACTTCGCGCTGCGCTTCCATGATTTCTTCGGGACTGTAAGGCATCGCCATCTGGTAAATCTTGGCCGAATTGAACAGGCGGGTAGTGTGCTCCTTCAGCCTGAAAATCGCGGTACCCAGATTCGCGTCCTCGGTCTTGTACGCACGCACGCCTTCAAAGACAGCAAGTCCATAGTGGAGAGAATGCGTCAGCACGTGGGTGGTGGCATCGCGCCATTGAACCAGCTTGCCGTCGTACCAGATCAGGCCATCGCGGTCGGACATCGACATGTTTTTCTCCAGAAATATTGCGGACAACCGTGATTTTAACGCATCCTCCCTTGAGAGCCGCCAGCGGTCTCTACGCCGTGCGAGAACTCGCAAAATTATGAAAAAAGGGTTGTGTCATAATCAAGACGCCAGAGTTCGTCGAGCGATTTGCCACACAGGGATTGTGTATTTTTCAACTCTGGTCATCGCCGCAGAAAATCAACAAGCCCACGGACCTGCATGACTACGAAGAAGTTTTTTGATTTCGAGACTGCACTTGAACGCGTGTTAAGCGCAGAAGAGCGGTTGGCCGGCGACATGCTGGTGTTCTCGGCGGCGCTCATGATGGTCGCGTCAGTGTTATGGCTGGCGATCTACTGGAGTTTTGGCCAGCGCTTTTCCACGCTCATCCCGTTGATCTTTTTATTGTCGTCGTTGTGCACGATTGTCTTTTTCCTCAAAACGCGCCTGTTGCCGTTGTTTTGCATGATGCAGTTGTCGTTGTTCCTGTTTACGCCGTTTGCCCTTCAGTGGTCGATGGGAAATTTTGTCAATTCGAGCGGCGTCTCGCTTTGGGCATTGCTAGCGCCCGTCAGCGCAATCGTCATTCTGGGCACCCGCGAATCGGTGCCGTGGTTTGTTGCCTATATTTTCATGACGGCAATGTCCGGCATGTTCGACTATGTGTTGCAATGGGATACCAAGCAGCTCGACATGCGCACGGTCGCGGTGTTTTTTGCGCTGAATTTCGTGTCTATCTCCGCCATGGTTTATGTACTTCTATGGTATTTTTCGCGCGAGAAAAGCAAGCTGCGGCAAGCGGTGGAGGCACAAAGCCAGGCAGTGGCTCTCGAAAAAGATCTTTCTGATCGACTATTACTCAATATCCTGCCGGAACCGATCGCGATTCGGTTGAAACGGCAAGAGACCAATATTGCTGACGGCCATGCTGATGTGACCGTAATGTTCGCCGACATCGTTAATTTCACCCACATGTCGGAAGAAATGTCGCCGAATGAAACAGTGCATTTGTTGAACGATATTTTTTCCGAATTTGATCTGCTGGCTGAAAGGCACGACATCGAAAAGATCAAGACAATCGGTGACGCCTATATGGCGGCTGGCGGCTTGCGCGCCGCCAGCTCACAGTACGTTGATGCGATGGCTGACATGGCATTGGAAATGCATGCCTTCGTCTCGCGCTACACAGCGCCAAATGGCGAAAAAATGAATCTCAGAATCGGTTTGGCCACAGGTGCTGTCGTGGCCGGCGTGATCGGGCGACGCAAGTTCAGCTATGACCTGTGGGGCGACACGGTCAATATTGCGGCGCGCATGTCATCCGAAGCGCAACCGGGATTGACACAGGTTGACGCTGTCACGTTTCGGCGCTTGCACAACCGTTATTCGTTTGACGAAATGCAGCAAATCCATGTCAAAGGCAAAGGCCAGATGCAGGTTTACAACTTGCTTGGCAGGACGCGAATGCTGCCTCACCAGTAGTCAACCCTTTGCATCCTTTCAGCTACTTTGCACGAGAACCAAATTGACAAGCGCTTGATGGATTCCCGCGGGGAAGAGTCAACAGGGCAGGCAAGAATTGGAAGGGAGCAACCGCATGGCCGCTGCTGAACGAATAGCGAGAAATGCGAGACACCCGGGCATCGCCCTGGTGCTGCAAGGTGGTGGCGCGCGCGCGGCGTATCAGGCAGGTGTGCTCAAGGCCGTCTCGGAGATTCTCGGGCATCCGGAGGAAAATCCCTTCCCCATCATCACCGGTACATCGGCCGGCGCGATCAATGCTGCATTATTGGCAGCCAATGCGGATAACTTTGCGCGCGGTGTGCAATCCTTGGTCGATGTGTGGGAGAGTTTTTCGCCGGACCAGGTTTATCGCACCGATTTTCCCGGCGTCGCCCGCAACAGCGGCAAATGGCTGGCCGCGTTCCTGTTCGGGGCAGTCACAAAGAATCACAAGGTATCGCTGTTCGATAATTCCCCCTTGGTGAGGTTGATCGAACGTCACGTGCCGCTTTCGCGTATCGCCAATCACATCGAATCGGGCGTGTTACGCGCAGTCTCTGTGACGGCGTCGGGCTATACTTCGGGCCAGAACTGTGCATTTTTCCAGGCGGCACCGGACGTACAGGGCTGGCGGCGCTCGCAGCGTCTGGGAATTCGTGTGAGCCAGTTGCGGGTGGAGCACCTGATGGCCTCTTCGGCCATCCCATTCGCTTTTCCAGCGACAAAAATCAATCGCGAATTCTTTGGCGATGGCTCGATTCGCCAAATGGCACCGGTAAGCCCTGCTTTGCACCTTGGGGCAAGACGTGTTTTTGTGGTGGGTACGGCAAAACTGGTCAAAGAGTTGCCGGAACGCATTCGCGGGGAACTCTACCCATCGCTCGCGCAGATTGCAGGTCACGCGATGTCATCGATATTTCTCGATACGCTGGCTGTAGATATCGAATTGCTGCAGCGGGTGAATTCAACGTTGACCGTGGTCGATCCGGAAAGGTTGAAGCAATCGGGCATGAATCTCCACCATGTCGATGTCTGCGTTGCCTGTCCAAATGAGCCGCTGGAGACGTTGGCATTCAAGCACGTCGGTGACCTGCCATGGACGACGCGGCTGTTGATGCGCTCCATCGGCGCAATGCGGCGTGGTGGTGCGGCGTTGGCAAGTTACTTGCTCTTCGATCACCGGTATTGCAAAGCGCTCATTGCGATGGGTTACGAGGATACGATGAAGCGTCGCGAAGAAATCGCCATTTTCTTTGACTCCGGTTCCAGTCCGTTGCCGACGGTCATCCCGGTTTACGCGTTTGATCCCGGACGAACCCACACGATGGAGGCAAACAAGACATGAGCGGCGGCAATGTGGCGGCGTCGAAACCGCAGCCTCAGGCGCGCAGCGGCTATCGGCACTTTCTGCCGATTGCCACACGCTGGATGGACAACGACGTTTATGGCCACGTCAACAACGTTGTTTACTATTCGTATTTCGATACCGTCGTCAATGAATACCTGATTTCCCAGGGCGTACTTGATATCGGGAATAGTCCGGTGATCGGGTTGGTGGTGGAAACCGGGTGCAGCTATTTCGCTTCGATCACATTTCCCGAGAAAATTGACGCCGGCTTGCGCGTAACGAAGTTGGGTAATTCGAGCGTGCGCTATGAAGTTGCCCTGTTTCGTGAAAGCGGACAGGAAGCGGTAGCGCAAGGCCACTTTGTGCACGTGTACGTTGACCGCGTCTCGTTGCGGCCACGACCGTTAGCCGAAAGTCTGAAAGCGGCGCTGGATAGAATCAAAATTTGAGAGTCTAATGTAGGGGCGTGTTTCCAGGCATTTCCGCTTCGAACGCCGCGCCAGATGGCGATCTTCATTTTTTCCCGCTGTCACCTTGAACCGCAGGTGAGAAATCTGCTTTCGTGCGTTCGCGAGAAGCAGATTTCTCACCCGATGAAACCGGGTTCGAAATGACCGCGTCCACGCGATTAGGCCAGCAAAATGCGTGACTTGAATCGCGCCTGAATCCACGCGCTGATTTCCTCGATCTCTTCCATGCACACCGAATGCGGCATTGGGTATTCGCGCCATTCGATTTTGTAGCCGCGCGCTTCCATTTTTGTTCGCGACGAAACGGCCAGCGCAAGCGGGACAATCGGATCCTGCGTGCCGTGCGCCATCAGGATTGGAACATTGGCGTTTGCAATGCTTGCCTCGGCGGCGAGTGAATCGTCCAGCGTCAGGTAGGTAGATAGCGCCATGATGCCACCCAGCGCCTCGCGATGACGCAGGCCGGTCTGCAGGGCAATTGCGCCACCCTGTGAAAATCCGGCGAGAATGATCTTGTCTGCCGGAATGCCGCGACCGATTTCGCGCACGATCAGCTCATCGACACACGCCTGTGACTGTCGCACGCCGGATTCATCGGGCTTGCGGTGCAACTCCGCCATCGCAATGTCGTACCAGCCAGGCATCACCTGGCGATTATTGATCGTGATTGGCCGCATCGGTGCTTGCGGAAAGATAAACCGCAGCGGCAAGCTGGCGGGCAGGCCAAGCTCTTTGACGACCGGTACAAAGTCCCAGCAGTCGGCGCCGAGTCCATGCATCCAGATAACGGTGCCTTTGGGTTCAGCACCAGTGTTGAGTTCGATATGTTCAATCATTTTGTGAAGTAGGTATTTGTTGTGGGTTGGGACGATTGACGCGGACGGGCACTTTCAATTGTTGTCAGTCACCGTTTTGCGGATGGCACTCTTGGGACGGAATGCCTTGATCACATCGTCATTCGTTTCAAGATACGGGCCGCCGATCAAATCGATGCAGTAAGGCACTGCGGCGAATATACCGACTTCAATCGGTTGTCCATCAGCATCCTTCAAGCCCTCCAGCGTCTCTTTGATCGCTTTTGGCTGCCCGGGCAAGTTGATGATGAGCGATTGTTTGCGTAACACGGCTACCTGTCGCGACAGAATCGCCGTGGGCACAAACCTGAGCGAAATTTGCCGCATTCGCTCGCCAAAACCATCCATCACCCGATCTGCCACCGCCAGCGTTGCCTCCGGTGTCACATCGCGCAGCGCGGGGCCGGTGCCACCGGTAGTCAAAATCAGGCAGCAACCCTCCTTATCGGCCAACCTCGTGAGGCTCGCTTCGATCTGTGCCTGTTCGTCAGGGATAACAGTCGAGACAAAGGTGATGGGATTTTTTAGTGCCGATGTCAGCCAGGCTTCCAGTGCGGGTAAGCCCTCATCGCGATAGACACCTTGAGATGCCCGGTCCGAGATTGAAAGTAAACCGATTCTTGCTCCATCAAAACGCATTGGCAGCGGCCAGCCTATTCAGGGATGCGCGATTGCGCGACAACAAGGGTGTGAATCTGCGTATACAGCAGTCGATAGTTCTTTGGCGGTCGGTTTTTCGCCTTGTCGTCTTTTGCGCCGTGAATGTACTTATCCAGCAGGGCGCGATCCGCCTCCGGAAATTCATTGGCGAAGGCGCCAAGTGCAGTCTCATCGCTCAATAGACGCTCGCGCCAGCGTTCTGCCAGATGATGCAGGGCGGTTTCCTTTTTGTTTGGTGCCTTTAGAGAATTGAGCTGCTCGACAATTGGCGCCGAGTCGACTTCACGCATCAATCTTCCGATGTATTGCATCTGTCGTTTCATGCCACCATATTTACTCCTGGGGATGCGCTTGGCGTCAACGACGGCGGTACGCAATTCATCGGGCAGCGTCAGTTTGTTGATCGTTTCCGATGACAGGCCGACCAACTCTTCGCCGATGTCCTGCAATGCCAGCATGTCCCGCTTTTTCTGGCTTTTGCTGATAAAATTTTCATCTTCTGTGTCTGTCATGGTGTTGTTGTTTTTTTCCGGCGTGGTCTTTGCGTTTTCAAGCATTAATCGCTCGACAAGCCGTGATGATACCGCACCGCTCCAGCTTTCCCCTCCCGCCCGATTGCGGCGCCGTTCTCCAATCTACTCCCTGAAAATCAAATTAACGTGTCTTCTACAGCCTCTTTTGCACCTGGCAGCCTTGCCGACCTCGCCCAGTTTTCACTTGAACGCGCCAAAGTACTGGGTGCGACCGCCGCTGAAGTAGAAATTTCCACCTCGCTTGGACAGGATGTGACGGTCCGAATGGGGGAAGTTGAGACCATTGAACACAACCGCGACAAGGGGCTGGGTATCACTGTTTATCTAGGCCAGCATCGGGGCAATGCCTCAACCACCGATTTGTCGCGCGAGGCCATTGAGCGCACCGTGAAGGCGGCGCTTGCCATCGCCAAGTACACCGCCGCTGATGAATTCGCAGGGTTAGCCGATCTGAGCCGTTTGGCCAGACCGCCGTATGCCGATTTTGACTTGTATCACCCGTGGAAACTTGCCGTCGATGAAGCGATCGAATTAGCCAAGAGGATGGAAGCCGCCGCTTTTGCGGTCGACAAGCGTATTAACAATTCTGAAGGCGCATCAGTTTCAACCTACGAATCGGATTTCATCTATGCCAACTCGGCAGGGTTTCTGGGGGGCTATCCGACTACCCGTCACGGCGCTAGCTGCACCATGATCGCCACCAGCAAGCAAGGCATGCAGCGTGATTACTGGTATGCGGTATCGCGGGATGAAGGAGGGCTGGAGTCGCCTGAAGACATAGGGCGGCGTGCCGGTGAGCGCACGGTTGCAAGGCTTGATTCGAGAAAAATCGCCAGTTGCGAAGTGCCGGTTTTATTCGAAGCGCCAGTGGCATCTGGGCTGATCGGCAGTTTTGTCGGCGGCGTGAGTGGGAGTGCACTGTACCGCAAGGCCAGCTTTCTGCAAGACAGCCTAGGTGAAACCGTATTTTCACCCATCGTGTCGATTCACGAGGACCCAGCCATTCGCGGTGGTTTGGCGAGCGGCCCGTTCGACGGCGAAGGCGTGACGACGGTCGCGCGCGATGTGGTGAAGGATGGCGTCGTGCAGGGCTATTTCCTTGGCAGCTATTCGGCGCGAAAACTGGGTTTGCAAAGTACCGGTAACGCCGGCGGCAATCACAATCTGATGGTGACCCCGGGCGAGCTCGATTTCGCAGGCCTGCTGAAAAAAATGAATCGCGGACTGGTTGTGACGGAACTGATGGGGCAGGGCGTCAATAACGTGACGGGCGATTATTCGCGTGGCGCGGCGGGTTTCTGGGTCGAAAACGGTGAGATCGTCTATCCTGTTGAAGAAATCACCATCGCCGGAAACATGAAGCAGATGTTCAAGGACATCATCGCTATCGGCAATGATGAATTGGCATTGGGCTCAAAGCGTGTGGGTAGCGTGCTGATTGAGCGCATGTCGATTGCCGGAGAGTAATCCACCGGCCGTAGCCGACAATTCCTCTTGCTTTATACTTTGGGTCGGAGCCGTTACTCAAAGCGACCGCGACCACAAAACTTAATTCCAGAGGAGAAACACATGCAGAGACGGAAATTCCTGTCGTCAGCTGGCGCGGGACTGGCAGCAGGCGCTGCCGCCATTCCAACACTCTCGGCAGCGCAAACCGTTGCATTGCCAACGATCAAATGGCGGCTTGCCTCGAGTTTTCCGAAAAGCCTGGATACGATTTTCGGTGCCGCTGAAGTTATCGCCAAACGTGTTGCCGCGGCCACGGGCGGCAAATTTCAGATTCAGGTTTTTGCCGCCGGTGAAATCGTACCCGCCTTCAGTACTGTCGACGCCGTGCAAAACGGTACGGTGGAATGCACGCATACCGCGCCCTACTATTTTTTCGGCAAAGACCCTACCTTTGCCTTTGCCTGCGCGATTCCGTTCGGCATGAACGCCCGTCAGCAAAACGCCTGGATGTATCACGGCGGCGGCATGGCACTGATGCGCGATTTTTTCAAAGATTACAACATCATCAACTTTCCAGCCGGCAACACCGGCGCACAGATGGGCGGCTGGTTTCGCAAAGAGATCAAGACCGTCGCGGATCTGAAGGGCCTGAAATTCCGTGTCGGTGGTTTTGCCGGACGCGTGTTGACCAAGCTCGGCGTGGTGCCACAGCAGATTGCCGGTGGCGACATCTATCCCGCACTGGAGAAGGGCACCATTGATGCTGCCGAATGGGTCGGCCCGTACGACGACGAAAAACTGGGTTTCTTCAAGGTCGCGAAGTACTACTACTATCCAGGTTGGTGGGAAGGCGGCCCGGAACTCGATCTGTTCGTGAACTTGAAGCAGTGGGAAGCGCTGCCGCCGGAATACAAGGCGATTCTCGAATTGGCATGTACGGAAGCCAATTTGGACATGCTCGCCAAATACGACGCGTTGAATCCGGCAGCACTTAAACGTCTCGCCGGTAGCGGCGTTCAACTGCGCCCGTTCAACAAAGACATTCTGAATGCTTGCTTCAAGGCGGCGCACGAAGTGTATGCGGAAGAGTCGGAAAAGAATCCGAAGTTCAAGAAAGTCTACGACGCCTGGAAGGTCTTCCGTGACGACCAGATTCTGTGGTTTCGCGTGGCTGAGCAGAATTTCGACAATTACATGGCGACCGCGAGTTCGGCAAGCAAGGCCGCGCCAGCCAAGAAGTAAAATCGGTTTGGTGGCGTCGTTAATACGATGAAAAATTGAAACACCAGCATTGACGGGGCTCACGAAGGCATTTCTGCCTGAGAGTCTCGCCAATGCTGGTGTTTTACTATTTTCCGCCGCGCAGCGCCCTTTCGATTTCCTCATTAGCCAATTCTTCCTTGGTCTTGGTTTTTGCGGGCGCAGCTTTCACCTCGGGTTTGCCTTTATCGGTTTTCGCGTCCGGCTTTACGTCGGCCTTGGCTGGCGCATCAGTTTTGCCGCCAAATGCTTTCATGATGTCGTCGGCTGCGGCGTCTTCTTTCGCTGCGGTGTCGGCTTTGGTTTCGCTGCTTTGTCCGCCCAACGCTTTCATCAAGTCGGTGTTGCCTGTGGTGTCGTCAGCTTTTTTGTCTGTATCGTCTGAATTATTCGAATCAGCGGGCTGAAAATCTAGTTCTATTTTATTCTGCCCCGGCTTGGGCGCGTCGTCCTTGTACACCATCACCATTTGCGGGAATGTAATCACGAGACCGACCATGATGAGCTGGATGATCACAAAGGGCACGGCGCCCCAGTAAATCTGGCCAGTCGTTACCGGTGCGGTAACTTTTTTGGTAATGCGGTCGATGTATTCCTTCGCTGGCGCCACGCTGCGCAGATAAAACAATGCGAAGCCGAAAGGCGGGTGCATGAAGGAAGTCTGCATATTCACGGCAAGCAATACGCCGAACCAGATAAGGTCGATGCCGAGTTTGTCTGCTGCCGGCCCTAGCAGTGGGATGATGATGAAGGCGAGTTCGAAGTAGTCCAGAAAGAACGCCAGCACGAACACAAGGATGTTTACGGCGATCAAGAATCCAGTCTGTCCGCCGGGCAACTGGGTAAGCAGTTCTTCAACCCATTTGTGTCCATCCACGCCGTAAAAAGTCAGGCTGAATACGCGGGCACCGATGAGGATGAACACGACAAACGCGGTGAGTTTGGCCGTGGAATCCATCGCCTGTTTGAGTAACTTGAGACCCAGACGCCGACGCATGAACGCCATGATCAGCGCACCCGTCGCACCCATCGCGCCGCCTTCGGTCGGTGTAGCCACGCCAAGAAAAATGGTACCGAGCACCAGAAATATCAATGCCAGCGGTGGGATGAGAACGAACACCACCTGTTCGGCAAGTCTGGACAGAAAGCCGAACTTGAAGCTGCGGTTGGCCACTGCGGCTACGAACGCAAAGGCGACACCGACAGAGGCGGACACCACGATCGTTTCATCGAGCGCCTTGCCGCCATATTTTTGTGCAAAGAAAACGGCGATGGCGGTGGAAATGGCAAACAATATCGCGAGCGAAATGACGCCGCTCTTGCCGCTTGGCTCCTTGAACGTGCGGGCTTCAGCGGGCAGCGCGGGCACCCACTGCGGTTTAACAAATGAAACCAGGACGATGTAGAGCGCATAAAGGCCTGCCAGCGTAATCCCCGGAATGAATGCACCTGCATACATATCGCCAACCGATTTGCCCAATTGATCGGCCATGATGATGAGCACCAATGACGGCGGGATAATCTGCGCCAGTGTGCCTGACGCGGCGATGACGCCCGACGCCAGACGCCGGTCGTAGCCATAGCGCAACATGATCGGCAGTGAAATCAGGCCCATCGAAATGACCGACGCAGCAACTACGCCGGTTGTCGCTGCCAACAGGGCACCGACAAAAATGACCGCGAACGCGAGCCCCCCCCGAATCGGGCCGAACAACTGGCCGATGGTATCGAGCAAGTCTTCGGCCATGCCGCTGCGTTCCAGAATCAGCCCCATAAAGGTAAAAAACGGCACCGCAAGCAAAGTATCGTTGGCCATCACCCCCCAGATACGCTCGGGCAGCGCCTGAAACAGCAAGGGTGACAACAGCCCCAACTCGATACCGATCAGTCCGAAGACGATGCCGTTGGCCGCCAGCGCGAACGCGACCGGGTAGCCCAACAGCAGAAATGCAAAAAGCCCCAGAAACATCAGGGGCGCCATGTTGTGAATAATGAATTGCGTCATTGATTTTTCTCAGGGCGCCTTAGTTGGCGAGCTTTGCGTTTTGTATTTCCAGCTCCCGCGCTTCGGCAATCGCCCGCGCAAGTTCCTCTTCAGCCGTAGGCCCGGCATCCTCGTCGGCAAAGTCGCGCAGTTTCCCTTGCAGGATGGCGATGCGCTTGATCAGTTCGGAAAAGCCCTGCAAAACGAGCAGGAAAAACCCGATTGGAACCAGTATTCGCGCCGGCCATATCACTAGTCCGCCGGCATTTGACGACATTTCGTGGCTCACGTAGGCGTTCACAAAGACGGGCCAGGAGAGAACCATGATCAAAATGGCCATCGGCAGCAGGAAAAACACGGTACCGAATATATCGATCATCAACTGCGTGCGCCGTGAGAAACGGCTGTAGACCACATCGATGCGCACATGCTGGTGGTGCAACAGCGCGTAGCCGCCGCAGAGAAGTACTACCGCGGAAAAGAGATACCACTGCAGTTCCAGCCAGGCATTGGAACTGTTGTCGAAAAGGTATCGCACGGTGGCATTACCGGAACTGACCAATACGGCAACCAGCGTAAGCCACGATGCCCAGCGACCGACCAGATTGTTTAGCGAATCGATAAGATTCGAGACCTTCAAAAATGCCTGCACGTTAGTACCTCTTTTTTACCTCTTTTTCCGTATGCGTCACAGCAAGTAGGGCACATTACTTCCCTGAGTATATCGATTTTAACTTTAAGGCTACCTATTCATGCTGATGGTTTTTGACAACAGCTGGCTAAATGCCTCAACTTTGTGAAGCGCTTAGCGTCGTGGGTACGCTAGGCATTAGCACACCGTCAGGAAGAGACGACTCTTCGATTGATTGAACCATCTGCAGCCCGTTCCACCCAGTTGTATACGGTCCGGGCTCGTTGCCGCGGTGGATGTCAGCACGAACTCGCCTGACAGCGGCCCGGTTCCGAGCGGGGCAAAACCAATGTTGATCGTGCAACTGGCCAAAGCCGCAAGGCTGGTGCCGCAATTGTTGGTTTGTAAGAAATCACCCGTGACGTCAATGCGCGCAATGCTCATTGCCTGCCCGCCTGGATTGGTCAGAATGACAATCTGGCTGGATGTCGCTCCCCCAAAGATCACGTTGCCGAAACCAATCACGCTAGTCGAGAGAGTAACCAACGGTCTTGGTGCGAGGATGCCGCTGCCCGTAAGCGTTGTTGCGTTGACTGTCGTCGCATTCTCGGCATTGCTGGTGAAAATAATCTGGGCGGTCTTCGCACCAGTCGTCGTCGGTGCAAATGTGATGGAGAGCGTACAGCTGCCCTCTGGCGCAATGCTCCCGCATCCGCTTTGGCCGGTGACTGAAAAATTGTTCGCGTTGTTGCCCGCAAGCCTGATTGCGCTGATGACGAGCGGGGCTGCGCCAGTATTGCTGATGGTCAGATTCCGCACGGTACTGACGCTATTAATCACCTGATCGCCAAATACCACCGCATCGCTGACCTTAATGACAGGGACGGGAATTGGCGTTCCACTTCCGCTCAGACTGATGGTCAGTGGCGTTTCAGATGCATTGTTGGGGATTGTAATTTGCCCAGTCTGCGCACCAATTGTGGTTGGCCTGAATACGATGGCAAATTGACAAGTGCTTTGCGGCGCAACGGTGCTTGCACAGTCGGCTGGGCTCGACGACGGACTCAATGCGAGTCGGCTAAACGGTCCCTCAATCACCACGTTTGATAGCAACAGATTCGCAAAACCCGTATTGGCAATGGTCACGTTCTGTGCCGCACTCGTAGTGTTTATAATCTGCGCGCCGAAAACCAGCGCGGTCGGGCTAACGGTGATCGCCGCAACGGCGTTGGCTGTACCAGTGCCGGAGAGTTGTATGCGGTGCGGCGAACCGGGCGCGTTGCTGGTGATGGTGATTGCCCCCTGCAGCCCAACTGCAGTCAGAGGCGTGAACGTAATGTTGACAGCACAACTGGCGGAAGGTGCAACGGCGGCACTGGAAATAGGGCAGGTGCTGGTGAAGCCGAAATCACCAGTTCCTTGAATACTGCTGATGACAAGGTCGCCGGTTCCACTATTGGTCAAGACCACCGTGGCTGGCGGGCTGGTCGTGTTGACTGTTCGGGCCCCAAAGTTGATGAACTGGGGGGATAAAGTTACCGCAGATACGGCTGGCGGAGCAATGGTGATGGTCGCGGTAGCGGTATTGCCGATCCCCACGACATTGGTGCCTCTGAATGTGTAGGTTGTCGTCGCAGTTAGCGTAACAGAGCAGGTCGTAGCATTGGTGCCGACGCAAGTGCCGCCGGTCCAGGTAAACGAGGTGGCGGCGGGTGTGCAGCTGGCGGTAAGCGTCGCGGTGCCACCGGCAATGACTGAGGTGGGCGATGCGCTCAGGGTACAGACAGGTGCGGCAGCGCCGATCTGGCACGCTTGCCAATTCACGCCGGTTGCGGTGTTCCAGGCGGTATCGGTGGCTGAAACGCCGCTGGACGTCAGGCTGTTAGTACATAGGGTACTCTGCCCAGCGGTCAAAGTGGCTGGTGGCGTTGGAACAGCCCCAGTTAACTGGTTATTGTCGACTAAAAAGGCTAACAACGCCGGCAGCCCGCTTAGCGAAGGGATTGCACCCGTTAAAAGGTTGCTTTGGACGCGAAAGTCCTGCAGCGCCGTCAATCCGCTTAGCGACGGGATCGGGCCAGTTAACTGGTTGTTGCGGACATTAAAGAACTGCAACGCCGTCAGCCCGCTCACCGACGGGATAGCACCGTTTAAATTATTAAGGTGGACACGAAAGTCCTTCAGGGCCGTCAAGCCGCTCAGTGACGGGATTGGCCCAGTTAGCTGGTTGGCAAAGGCATAAAAACGCTGCAACGCAGCCAGCCCGCTCAGTGACGGGAGTGCTCCGCTTAACTGGTTGTTAAATACTTCAAAGAATCGTAGCGCCGTCAAGCCGCTCAGCGGCGGAATTGTTCCGGTCAACTGGTTGCCCCAGACATAAAATTCAGTCAAGTTTGTCAACCCACTTAGCGACGGGATTGTCCCTGTCAACAGATTGCCGCCGGCCGAAAACGTTTGCAATGCGGTCAACCCATTCAGCGAAGGGATTGGACCGGTTAACTGGTTGGTGAAGGCGTTAAAATTTTGCAATGCTGTCAATCCAGTCAGCGAAGGAATGGGTCCAGACAGCTGGTTGCTGGCGAATAAAAACGACTGCAATGCCGTCAATCCAGTCAGGGAAGGAATTGCCCCAGTCAACTGATTGGTGCTGACAGCAAAGCTTTGCAATGCTGTCAATCCGGTCAGGGCAGGAATTGACCCGGTTAACTGGTTGCGGTCGACAAAAAAGGATTGCAACGATGTCAACCCGGCAAGGGGAGGAATTGGGCCAGTCAATTGGTTGCTGGCGACCTGAAAGAATTGTAGTGCGGTCAATCCGGTCAAGGACGGAATTGAACCAGTCAACAGGTTGGTGCTGACCTGAAAAATTTGCAATGCGGTCAACCCGGTCAGGGACGGAATTGGTCCTGATAATTGGTTGTTTATGGCACTAAAGAAACTCAGATTCGTCAATCCGGTCAGCGACGGAATCGGTCCGGATAACTGGTTGAAGTTGGCACTAAAAGAACGCAAATTCGTCAATCCGGTCAGTGACGGGATAGCGCCGGTGAGCAAGTTGCCACCGCCAGCGGAATTACCACTGACATCAATAGATCGCAATGCTGTCAATCCGGTCAGGGAAGGAATCGGCCCAGTCAACTTATTGTTGAACACATTAAAAGTCTGCAACGCCGCAAGCCCAGAAAGCGCTGGCAACGTACCTACCAGGTTGTTTCCACCCAAATTAATCGCCACCACATTGCTCTGCGTTGCGTCACAAATCACACCGAACCAAGTACATTCCGTCCCCGGCGCACCGTTCCAGTTGGTTTTGTTGGTCCATGCTGCGCCGTTGGTCGAGGTGAAGAGGTCGGTCAATATGGCTCTTTGAGAGGCAGCGAGCGCTCCAGTGGCAGGCACAACGCTATTGGACGGCGCTGACGGCGTGCTCTGGCCGACCGCGTTATTTGCAACGACTGTAAACGTGTATGCCGTTCCATTTATCAGGCCGGTAATGGAATGTGTGAGCGCAGTCGTGCCCGCGCTGGTGTCTAATCCACCGGCAGGGCTTGATATAACGGTGTAGCCGGTAATGGGCGAGCCTCCGTTGTTCGCTGGTGCCGTGAACGACACTATTGCCGAGGCTGAGCTAGCCGTGGCAAAGACCGCGAGGGGGGCGCCTGGCACTGTCGGTGCCACCGATGGTACGACACTATTGGAGGCGGCCGATGCCGGGCTGGTACCAATGGCGTTGGTGGCGGTGACAGTAAAGGTGAAGGCGGAGCCGTTTATCAGGCCGCTGACCATGATCGGCGATGTCGTCCCGGTAACGATTGGGCCGCCTGGGAGGGCTCTGACGGTGTAGCTAGTGATGGCTGAGCCGTTGTTGGCAGGCGGTGTAAAGCTGACGCTGGCGCTGGCGTTGCCCGCCGTCGCACTGCCGATAATTGGGGCACTCGGCGTGCCGGCGGGAACAATGGCAGCTGATACCGCAGACGGTAGGCCACTGCCAACTGAGTTGGTGGCAACCACTGTAAACGTATACGCCGTTCCATTCGCCAAACCGCTGACCAGAACTGGTGATCCAGTGCCGGTCCCGATTATGTTCCCAGGGCTGGACTTCGCTGAGTAGCTGGTAATTGCCGCGCCGCCATTGCTCGCAGGGGCAGTAAAAGCAACTGTCGCAAAGCCATTACCTGGCGTGACGGAAACGAGATTTGGCGCGCCTGGAGCGAGGATCGGGCCGACCGCAATGCCACCGGGTCCGACGCCAACGGCCACAGAAGTAATGATCGTATTGGTGCCAGCGTCGATCACCGCAACGCTGTTTGTGCCGCCGCTGGCGACATAGACTTTGGTTCCGGCAGTGTTGACGCCGACGCCAAAAGAAGGTGAGCTAACCGAAACGGTGGCGAGCACGGTATTGTTGGTGATGTCGATGACTGAGACGCTGCCTCCGCTAGTATTGGTCACGTAAGCGCGCGTCCCTGCGGGGTTAATCGCAATGCCCTGCGGTACCGAGCCAACGATGATTCCTGACAAGAATGTGTTGTTCGTGGCGTCAATTACCGCGACATCGTTACCGTTCTGGTTAGTGACATACAGGCGCGTGCCGGCAGGGTTGATCGCAACGCCAAAGGGGTTTTGGCCAACGCCGATAGTCGTGAGCACCGTATTGTTCGTGGCGTCGATGACGGAGACGTTATTGCCGGAAGCGCTGGCGACGAAAACACGCGTTCCAGCAGGATTGACCGCAACGCCGCGCGGCGCGAGCCCGACCGGCACAGTCGCAATGACGGTATTAGTCATGGTGTCAATGACCGACAGGTCATTGGTGCTGCTGTTGGACACATAGAGACGAGTGCCGGCAGAATTAATGGCCAAGGCACGCGGGCTGGTTCCAACAGGTATCGCCGAGATAACGGTGTTCGTTACGGCGTTGATCACTGAGACGTCATTGCTAGTTAGGTTGGCGACATACACGCGGGTTCCCAATGCGTTGACTGCCACCCCGCGCGGGCCGGTGCCAACTGGCACGGTCGCGACCACTGAATTGTTCGCGGTATCGATGACCGACATGCTATTGGCACTTTGATTCGCCACGTAGGCGAATGGTTGCGCCTGCGCTACGGCTGCGACGGAAAGCGCTAACACCGATGCGACGGTTACAAACAGGGATTTCATGATCGTCCGTGCGGTTGACATTTTCTTCACCATCCAAAAAAAATACTGTGGTCTTGAGCTACTTCAAAAAAAACTTCAAACACGAGAATCGGTGAGGCTCTTCAGGCATTTTTCCGCTGGGAGGCTCGTGGATACTTGGGTTTGGTAAATTGGTGGGACTTGGGGTCTCCAAACGATCCTCGGTGGGGCATGTTTCATATCCACGCTGGCTCCGCCCCACCTCACGCCCGCCCAGGCGCTCGGATTCGGCAGGCACAAAACATGCCGCAGGGCATGTTTCATGTCCAGCCTCGCCCACCTCGCCACCTGCATGTGGCTCGGATTCGGCAGGCACAAAACATGCCGCAGGGCATGTTTCATGTCCAGCCTCATCCACCTCTCCTACCAAAAGCGATTGCGCCGGCATTGTTGTTCATGTTGTACATCACACCCGCCCCGGCGCCGCGACGACCGGTAAAGAATCCATCAAGGCTGCCGGTGACACCGGCTGGCGTGCAATTGGGGGTGCAGCTAATGTTGAAAGCGGGTGGTCTTGGCAATCCCGGGATGGTCGGGCCGCCTGAATAAGCAGAAAAATACTGATCGCGATAGATGGGAACGCCGCTTGCTGAGCCATTCCAGGTCTGGCCGTTGATGGTGATGTTTACCGACGCGTCGATCGTTTTGGCGGAGAAGTTGGCATTCAAACTTGCTGAATTGAATACGCCCACACGGCCAGCCTGATCGGTCGGACGTGTGGAACCGACGACATCGTAGGTCGCTGTCCCGGTGAGTGGTAACGAGGCGGGGCCGTTTTGTACCGGACTAAAAATGTAATGGAGACTGCTTTGCGCCAGATTGGTACTCTGGCCACCTATGGTCGCTGTTCCACCGGCCCAGCGGCCCCAGACCAGTCCGGTTGTCGGATCAAACCCGTTATCGACGATAACGGCTGAGCCTTGCGCATATGGACGATGCCCTGAAATTTCGTTGCCAATTGGAAACGGCCCGGCGAAAGCCGACACGGCGCCGCTGGTACCGACGGTCACCTCGGCCTCAGTGTTGCTGGTGGCAAACGACCGGATATAGCTTGCTGCGCCAAGAGAACCGGTAGGATCCGAAACAAGCCCGTCGCGATAATTTGTCGCAGCGTTTTGCGCCGGGCCAGAGTAGGCGACTACGCCATTAATGCGTTGAGAATCTGTGCTGCTTCCGCTGGTCCTGTCAAAAATGCTGTAGCCCAGAATCGCACCATTCAAAGTGCTGCCGACGAAGCTGCCCTCGATGCTGCCGCCGAGAAGTGGGTTAGTAGTAGACCGGTTGCCGGATGCATTTGTGACGGTTACGCGTGAGCCATCGGCGTAGAAAGCGTTGAATGAAAACGGCACGTTGGACGCCGCAAGATTCCAGTTGCCGGCACTAGCACCACTGCCCGCAGGCATGGTGACGCCGATAACGGCACTCAGCGTTCTGGCCGTGAAATTCACGTCCAGCGTGGCGGTCGTCAGTGTCCCCAGTGTGCCAAACTGGTTGGTTGGGGTCGTAGCTGCCTGACGCGTATACGTCGCAGTGCCCGTCAGCACGTCCGAAAGATAGGCCGGGTAACCGGCGCCGCCGTAGGCCCAGTGAACGCTGCCGCCTACGCTACCCCCGGGGCCACCGTTGCCCACGCCAAAGCCGAAACTGGATACGCTGTCCCAGCGACCGATGACCATCGTCGTGTTGCCACCAAGAGACACTGTTTGTACGTCGCGAGCCGTGCCGCCAACGACGTTTGCACCGGTTCCACTTTGACTCGCGACGTACGCGGTATACGCACGCAGGCCGCCATTTTGCTCCAGAGTGATCGCAGCAGGAAGTGCGATATCGGACGCTAGCGATCCACCAGCTGCGATGACGATGCTTTGCAATAGCAACGGATCCACGCCAAGACTGCCGCTAGGGTCGACGACTGTGAAGCCCGGCACGCCGCCCGCCTTCGCAGTACTCGCGGCGGTAACAGGTTCAGCCTGGCTAATTGCAGACGCTACAGTTCCGGATTCCGTTGCGGCCTCGGCGCTAGCTGCACTCTTCTTGCCATCTTTAGCCACGGCGCCGGCCGCGAGCAAACTAGGCGGCGTAGGTATAACCTTTGGGGGCTGCCCCAGAACAACCTGTATGGTTTGGTTCGGATAGCTGATGATTGGCTCAAACTTGCCATCTGCACTGGCCACCAAATGGCTGCCTTCGATCGTGTAATGGTTGGTGGTGTCGTCTAGATGCTCCAAAATGCCACCCGAGCCGCGAATACCGACCGTCGCGATTTTGGTATTGAGCTGGTAGCCGGCGCGGTTGAGGTTGGTCAGTGCCGTGGTGAAGGTTCGGAGCGTACCGCGCACCAAACTCAGTATGGCACCAGGCGGATCGTTGACCGACAACGGATACTTCTGGACGAGCAACTGGGAATTGGAGCGCAACGATAATTTCGCGCCGTCAATCATCGCCAGTTGCGCCATGCCGTCTGGACCAGTGACGATGACGTCCTGCGGCCTCACCGTTATCCCAGCGGTAGGTGTGGTCGTTACCCCGGCACGCTCAAGCGTGACCGTGCCGACTACCCAGGTGAATTCGCCGCTTTGCGCCAATGCAGGAAAAGTTGCAGTGCTGACCAAAAGCGCTGCCAACACGATCACGAAGTTACGTAAGCGGCCGTTTGAGGTGCAGGCGGAAATAACTCTTCTTGCAATCATGGTTTGTCCTTCAATTCTTTAAAGACAGGTCTGGCGGAACTGCTGCATTTGGCTACTGGGCCAACAGGCTACTAGGCTAATGTGCTACTGATACTCACAACGAATCGTCGAGGAGACTTCATTGCGCTTGAATTCGTAGATGGCGATGTTGGAATCGTTGCGTGAGCCGGCCCACTGCGCACGCATTGCACACTTGGGCTGGAATTT
>Ga0163144_10003885_pt1 | contig 33987 bp, 19 predicted proteins | sample OliLak19BULKMAT1_FD_123175 | JGI IMG/M metagenome (GOLD analysis project Ga0163144, IMG submission 123175) | Freshwater microbial mat bacterial communities from Lake Vanda, McMurdo Dry Valleys, Antarctica - Oligotrophic Lake LV.19.BULKMAT1 | ecosystem: Environmental > Aquatic > Freshwater >... | reverse complement strand
GATGGCGATTGGGATCCTGCAGATGGCCGATCTTGACAACATGCTCTTCCGCAAGCGAAGAGGTTGGTGAGGAAGTTAGGGGGCGCCAGGCTTCTGGACACCCCCAAGGTATTCACTCAGTTGACCTGAGTCGGTTCGGCCTTCCGCGGTTGGCGGAGACGCCTCGAAGCATTGCCTCGCGTCCCTCTACCGTCGGTTCACTTAACTCAAGCGGAGTCGAGTGTAGTTGAGCGAAGTCCATCACGAATTCGGAAAGCTCTTCCGAGAACGCAGGATATTGGGCGACATAGGCACTCAGAGTCGGTCGCTGGCCGTCTAGCCATTCCTTTACGAAGTGTTCTTTGATGTTGTCAAGCTGATTTAGGTTGTTTGGGCTCATAATTCGTCTCCGCGCTATTGCGCGAGGTGGGTGCGGAAAAACCAAGGGAGTCCAACCCCAAGGCTTTTGTCTGTGAGAAATATGCCACTACTCGGTCACCAACCCCACTCGGTCCAGCGTGTTCGCAGGATACGGTGGCTGAACTTGGAACGCCGACACGAGCGGCGACACATTCAGCACCGCATTCCCTCGAGAGAACACCGTCGCTGTCGCACCACGCACGATGACCGTCGAGGCAGAGCCTTCAACCCGGCACCGATCAAGGTAGTTGCGGCGGCCGGTGAGTTGGCGCCCGTCAACCACATTGAACTTGGTGGCGAAGAAGCAGTCCGTGAAGGCTGTATCGTAGACCTGCCCCTCCATCTTTACTGCGTCGTTGCCGTAGATCTGGAACGAGCAGCCATCGAAGAGCGTCACCGTCTGGCTCCACCCTGGGATCAGTCGATCGTTGGCGATGGTCACGCCGACTCCCGTCCCTTGGTTTACTATCTGCCAGTCACGGAATGAGATCTCTTCTGCGCCCTCCATGTAGAGAGCGGACACCGAGAACTTGCCGATGATGCCACCGGATGTCCATGAGCCACGCCCGCCAGAGGCTTGAGACTTACCGTCCACGACCTTCGCCATAAACATGGCGCCGTACTTGACGTTGCTCCAACGAGCGTCGATCATCAAGCCTTCGATGATTGGGTGAGTACCGACAACCTCGAGCACTGTGTCCCCGACAAAATCGGGGGAGACAACGAGGGTGACTCCGCGAAGGTCCAGATGTGGACCCCATCCACGGGTGTGATACGGCTGGCCACCAAGATAAGCGACCCCCGGCTCAATCACCACCGGCTCGGTCACAAGATAGCGACCAGCGGGAATGCGAATGTAGTCTCGCAACGGATCCTTGGGGAACGGAGCGGAGAGCGGGGCAAGTGCCGCCGGATTCCCAGCCGTGACTGTCGGTGGCTGGGATCCAGTAGTGGCGACGATGGTGAGAAGGAACGCACTAAGCATGGCTCTCATCCTTCCGTGGACTCGGACGGCTTCTCGTTTCGAGCGATGGCAGCGTTAGCCCAGAGCATTGCCTGCTCCAAGTTGGTCAGAGCAAGCGATTGCTCGCGGCTAATCGGCGTGTGAGTAGCGATGAAGTGTGCGAGATCCTTTGCCCTTGCCCGCATATCCGCATAGCGTTCCACCTGATCGCCGAACGGCGGGTGGTGAATGAAGTCGTTCTCTATTCGATCCTGCAATGACGCAAGTTGATCACTCATATCGCTTACGACCTTACCTCGTGCATCTGCTGAACCGCGATCGACTTTGGTGGCACGCCTGGTGTGCCCGCAGCCTCCGGCGATTCGTACTCACCGATGCCGAAGACCCACATCTGATTGCCAACAAAGGTGGCAGGGATGCACTCGTCGGGATCTGATGGACCAACGAGGGTGATGCGGTGCTCCTTCTTCCCGACCATAACCGAGAGAAAGACTTCCTTCCCCGTGGTGCCAACCTCACCCGCCCATTCGGTGTAAATGAATCGCTGCGATTCAAAGTTGGCCTTCGCTTCTGCGGCCTCTGCCGCTTTGAGTTCTGCTTCCGTCATTCTACTTGCGCCTCTGTCTGGAACAGCATGATACTTGACGGGTTTGCACCGCCGTTCACCTGACGAATGTAGTTCGTCGGGAAGCCTGTCGGCACCGAGAATTTGACCGCGATAATAAACCCAGCCGGGGTCTCGGTGTCAAGCACCCACCGCCACGCATGTGCCGCCACGCTAAACGCTGGGTCACGGACACCGAGTTCAGTGTTGGCGCTCGCCGCATTGGTCGTGGTGATGCCAGTAACCAAGATGTAAGTGGCGCCTGCCGGGAAGATGTTCCCCGTAGTCGCGCTCACTGAGTTAAGCCCCCTCGTTAGTGTCCATTCGTTTCCGACCGCTGTACCCGCAGCGACGTTGGTTACCGCACCGACCCCGGAGATTGACCATCCAGTAGGAGTGACCGCGCCAGCATTTGCCGTGTAGACCGGGTTGGTCACAAGGCCACTCTTACCAGTGGCATCAGACACCGGAACGTAGGCGTCACGAACCCACGGGTGAGCGGCAAGAATCAAGGTTGCAAGGCGTTGCCCCCGCACTTTGTTCTGGGCACTCGTGAGGTGAGTGTTGTCGCGGAAGTGAGCCGCAACTCCAAGCCCCGTCGTTTCGACGTGAGGCGCATACGCATCCTCAAAGATGACCCCCTGCCTCGCATACTTGGCAGCGAGTTTGCGGTAGCCGATATTCAGCGCGTCGTGCGCGGCGCCAAGGGTAACCAGGTTCGGCAAGACGCCCATGATGATGGGGATTGTGCCAACCGAAATAAGCCCGATGATGATGCGCTCTAAGTACTCAAGCGTTGTTGTTGAGGCCACCGCGCCCGCAATATCATTGGTCCCCCCGGAGACACAGCAGAACGTCCACCTCTTAGCCATAGCCGTAGCAAGGTGCGAGTCGTGGAGAATCTGCATTGTGATGCCAGTCGTGCCGGCAATCCCGTTGTAAACCAGTTTGCCGGCTGAGTAGCCCGACGCCCACATGAGGCAGTTGTAACCCGTCATGGCCCCGAGCCTCCCCGTGGTCAAGTTCTGCTGGTCGTTGCCGGGGGTGGTGACGATGCCTGACGAGAGTTGAGAATCACCAAGGCCGCCGAGAGTAGCGTAGTCATTGGGGGCGATCGCCGGCAGCAAACCGGCCGAATCAAAAAAAGCGAAGACGTCAACATTGACGGCACCTCCTACGAATTGGATTTCGTCAAAGGCTCCGTCGAGGTGAACGTAGATCAGGTCGCCGGCATCAAACACCCGAGAGGCAACCGTGCTACGGGAAATCGCGCCGCCCTGCAACTCATACTTTAGGTCAGTGAACTTGTCGCTGCCAAGCGAGCCCTGGATTTTGACCGGCGCGGCAGTCGTCGCGTTGAAGTAGACATAGATTCCCTTGTATCCGATCACGGACACATCTTGCCCGTCCGTCAATGAGTATGTGGTTGCCGACATTTGTGTTGCTCGTTTTTAGTTTTCGGGCTCTGCCGGTTGCTGCATCACTCGCTCGATGACTCTTTTCAGCGCCCTCTTTCGCGATTCGCCCTGGACGCCCGCTGCAAGAACTTCCTCCATCACTACCTCGAGCGCTTCCGCTTTTTGAATCATGAGGCGACCAAGGATTTCCCGTGCGGCGGGGTCTTTCTCCTTGAAATACGCCGTGCGCATTTCTTTGAGGGGCGATTGAATACCGTTTCCTTCGCATACCGCCTCCACCCGAATCACCGACGGCGAACTGTTCGGGGACGGCAATGAAATGAGCCCAACTGAGCGCATGGCCACGGCCCACGGGTCGCGCCGGCCGCTAAGTGCATCAGACGTATCGGTAACCAGCCGGCCAAGGTGACCGAACAGTGATTGCGCGGCGTGGTCGACCATGCGCCCATCTACTCCAATCGGGTTGCCGACAAATTTCCCTATCTCGGTGGATCCTAGTTGCTTGCGGTTCTCGAGCCAAAGTTTCTGTTCGTACTCAGGGACAATGTGTTCGCGCGTGAAGAAGTCGTAATTCGTCTGGTACTCAGTGTATAGGCGCACCGGGCCGAGCAGGTCCATGAGTTCTACCGGCGAGAGCGCCGCCATGATCGCCGTCAACCCGCCGTCGAAGGCGTCCCGCTCTCCGCGCGCGGCCGTAAGCGACCGCTCCATCGGCAAGGCGAACAGTGCGGTTTCGTGGCCCTTGGGGATGCGCACCCAGCGACCCTCGCCTACATAGAAGTTGAAGAAGGCGTTGCGTTGGTACTCCGGAAGTTGCTGCCGCCACTGCTCCGAGTCGGTCAATCCCGCATAGGTGAGTTCGAGCGCCAGGCCCATCACGGCGAAGATCACGAGCCGCAGCGCGGCGCGACCCTTGTTTTTAGTCGCGTGGTGCCAGAAGGACGACGTGCCGGCGACCGCACCATTGAGGAACGGAATGACGGGCGAAAGGATTTTTACGATGTAGCCGCCTCGACGGAAGTCTGCCATGAGCCGGCGGGCGTAATACTTCGCGTACCGCGTGGCGTTTTCGTGGTCGTAATTCAGTTTCGCTTTCGCGTACTTGAAGGCGTCATTGAACGCAGCGATTCGGTTCGATGATTCAGTGCCCTCCATCATCTTTCCGTACAGCCCACCGGTCGCGCCCCACAGCAGCCGAGCAATCTTCTCCGGTGATACACCCTTGCTCATCACGAGATTGTGCCGACGGTCGCGCTTCATGTGCTTAATAAGTCGGTTCTGCGCATTAGTCCAGTCGCCGTACCCTGGCATCACTTCGGACCTGGCGAATCCCATACCGAGCATCCGGTAATCACGCGAAGACATTCGATCACCCTTGCGCTTTGATTTGTAGGCTGAATCCACTGGGTTTCGGCCATGTTCCGACATTGTGACTCGGGTCACCGAGTCACGAACGAAGTTGAAAAGGATAAACGGAAGCGCGGTCGTGACGCCGAATCGAAGGGTTCGCGCCTGGACGCCAAGGACGCGACCCATCATGCTGGCAATGCGGCCAAGAACGCCGAGCCCAAAAGTGTTATGGGTCTGCATGATGGTGATTGCAACCCACTTGTCCTTGATTTCCCAGCGCTCCTTCACGCCGTTCCGATAGACGGTCAGGACGCGATCGGCGTGAGTCGGCTCTTCGCCGTCCTCGATCTTGAACGCCAGGTCGCCGCCGTTCTCGTCAAGGCCCTCGACCAAATCCACCCACGTCGCCGCCATGCGGTTTCGGTGAGCCTCGTACATCGTGTTCATCACCGTTTCGGCGAGGTTGCCGATCGGGTCGTTCTTCATGCGAGAAGCGCCTTCGACTGAGAAAACAATCTGCCTTGCCCTGGCGACCGCGCCGCGGCCGTGCGAGGATGTCGAGGGGGAATCCTCCATGTCGCGCTTCATGGAGATCCAGTAAGGGTTTTCTTCGCGGATGGTGTCCACGTCTTCCTGCGTGAACCAGCCGGCGTCACGAAGCATATCGAGGGACCAATCTCCGATTTCGCGATACGCCGCCGCCGCCGCTTCGATCGGGGCCAGTCGGCCATCTGCCGCGTCCTTTGCCTTGATCTGCTCGATAACGCCCTTCGCCAAGTCTTCCTGGTCACGCAATCCAGCGCCCTCGGTCCAGCCAAGGTTCTGAAGGTGTCGCTCCACTTCTCCCCGCCGCCTGGCGGCAAAGGCGGTGACCCGCCGAGCCATCACGCGATCGAAGATGTCGGACTTGCGCTGAATCAGGCGCTTCACGCGCCGCACGGCCGCGTTCTTCTGCCCTGATTGCTGCATCGGCTTGACTACGCGCCAAAGTGCGTTCGCGACCTGCCTGAGTTTGTGGTCGTACTCCTTCGCGATCGCGGTGTGGAATTCCGCAATCGCGTCCTCGACCTTCGCCCTGGACCGCGTTCCGTAGTCAAGCGACCGCTGCGCCGTCATGTACGCGCGCAAATCGTTGTAAATGCTGTCGAGCAGCGCGGACTTCTCTTTGCGGTTCGGCTTGGCGTCGGCATCCTTGATTTGCGCCTCCTGCCATTCAAGGAGCGGGTCAAACACTTTCTGGAACGAGGCGTCGGTTTCGTTGCCGTGCAGGTCGTTTAGGTTGCCCTGCACCATGGCGTCTACCATCTGGTCAATGTACGGGAGATCCCGAAGCCAGTTCTCCGGATTGTTTACGGGCAGCAATCCTTCTGGCTGGTCTTCTGGCTTGAGTCCCATGCGGCGGAATGTTTCGTGGAACGCGCCGGACAACGGAGCCATGTGGTCCGTCACCATCGCGCGGGCGATGTCGGCGTTGCTTGTGGCGTGGTCCTCTAGGATGCCGCGCTTGGCAAACCAGTTCTGAATCCGCTTTACCCAAGTGTCGCTCGTGCCCGAATCCTTGAAGCCAGCGTTGACAAGCGAGGACGGGTCGGCTTCGTAGATCGCCCGCACGTCAGCGCCATAGGCGATCAGCGCGTTCATGCCGACTTGCGGAATCTTCGCACGAAGGAGCGTAGCGGCGAACGGAGCCGACGTCGCGCCGATTCGCGGGTACGCAAGGAACTGAAGGAGCCATTCCGAAAATCGTTCTTCTCGCCGCGCCGCCTTCGTCATGCCGGGCTGGACGGTATCCCCGAACTCCGGCGCTGACAGTTGTTGGTCAAGGATGTCGAGTGACGCATCGGGAAGGCCCTCGAATAGTTTGAAGTTGCGGATCAGCAAGTGGCCGAGTTCGTGAGTGATGACCTTTAGATTGAGCCGGCCGCGAACACGAACGATGTTCTCCTTGCGGTAGTAAGCGCCCAAGGTTCCGCGCGGCGAACTGCCTCGCATGAACTTGGGGAAAGTCGCAACGAGGTCCAGTACGATCTGGTCCAACTTTTTGACCGGTGCGCCCTCGAGCGCGTCCAGGACCACGCCTGGGATTCCGGTGCGGTTGCCGCCGGCCGTCATTGGGGCGACGTTGGGATCGTTCTCGAGGCGAGTACGGGAACTGTCGTCCGCTCCATTGGCTGCGGCGTCGGCTGCGGCAGCACCACGGATCCGGCGACGTGGGCTTGGAGCCTTTACCTGCTGGATTGTATTGCCCGCCTTGGCCTTCTTTAGAGTTTCGTCATGAAGGGCGTTCAGTCGAATCAACTCAGGCGACTCGGTTGATACCGAAATGGGCTCAGGGAACATCACGTCAGGGTTGGGCTGCTGGATGATGCCCAGCAGCCCTGGCACAATAAACCAAGTCCCTTCTTCCTTCCACCCAGTATTTCCACTGGTGTGCTGCGTGTCTTCAAACTCAACCCACTTGTTTTCAGCGTTGAATCCAGCGGCGGTTCCGCGAGATGAAATGTGCGTGAGGACGGCAATCTCGCCATCCCCATACTCAATCTGCACTGGGTTCTTGAGTTCCGTTGCTTGCCCAGGAACGTAGTTTGCAAGGTCAAGTTGGCCCTGCTGAATCGCCCATGCGCTTGCGCCAGATTCAAACTCGAGGAACTTCTTCTTCTGAGTGATTGCGCCCAGGCGTTCGGCGGCCGGGTTCGGCTGGTTCACCTTGGTAAGTGCAGCATCCCTCTCTCGCTCCCACTGTGACCTAAAGAATTCGCTTTGCCGGATGTTGTTGTCAATGTAGTCAAGCGGCTTGCGCACAGCAGTCCATACTTGCGGGCCGGTGTCCGCCGGGCTCGTCAGCGTGATTCCGGCGTACCCGTCGTAGGTGGCCCGGCCATCACTCGTAACCACGGCCGGCACGATCGTCACTTCCGAGAATCCGCGATTGGTCGTCTTGGCGATCGAGGCGACGGGCACGGATTTGGTCACGCTTCGCTTGACCATCTTGGGGACTTCTTTCTTGACAGTTTCCTTGGTGCCGTCGGCGCGAGTGATTTCCTCCTCGACCTCTTCCATGACAGGCACCTTCTTCTTGACCATTTCCTTGGTGCCGTCATAGTGGGTGACCTCCTCCTCGACTTCCTTGGTAGCCTGTTCCTCGACTTGCTCAGTAACCTTTTTAATAATCAAAAGCGCCGGAGCCTCATATCTTCCGGGCGCGTACTCAGGGTGTTCGGCAAATGAGAGAAGGACGTTGCGCGGCGTTGGCGGCAGACGCTTCGCTTCATTGGACTCTCGCCGCGCCTCCTGCGCGGAGAACCTATCTGCGTACTCCTGAGTGACTTCGATTTGAAGGAACCCGTCCTTGTCAAAGGCTTCCGCAACAATTGCTTCAATTTTCTCCCGCTTTGCCGTGTTGAGCCTGATCGCCTCATTGTTCTTAGCGATTTCAGTCTCCGCCTCCTGGAGCGCCACTCGAGCCACGTTCTTGGCCCGTTCAATGATTTCCGCCTCTTTACTCGTCTTGTCTTCTTCCGCCTCAAGTCCGACCATTTCAAGGAGCCGAGGGTCGCTTGATGCAGTCGCGGCCATTTCGCCGATCGCAAGCGCACCTTCTTCCTCATTGAAGTCTTCGGCAAAGCGATTGACTTTTTGAGCAATGCCCGCAAGCGCTTTCTGGAAGTCTATGAAGGCGTTGTGCTTCAGCATCGTTCTGGCTGCCTGAACTTGGTCGCCGGTGCCCTGTGTTACATAGTAATAAATCCTGACCCCGGCTGCCGTGTATTGGTTGCCATGCCGAACGATTCGGCCGTTGCCTTGCTCGAGTTCGGCTGCGTTCCACCCAAGGTCCATGTGGTGCGCACTCTTTAGGCGATCCTGAATGTTCATCCCAACACCCAACTTCTTGCGCGTCCCGATCAGGATTCGCTTCTTGCCGCTGCGGATGTCCCCCGCGATATTTACCCTGTCCTCCGTAGTCTTCGCGTCGTGAATGAAAACAATGTCGTCCTCCTTTACGCCCCTGGCCACAAGGAGCCGCTTGACTTCCTCGTACATATTGAACGGAACCCCGCCGCCAGGCACTCCCAGCGTAATAAATGCGACGTGCGCCGATTTGTTGTCCGTTCCTTCGTGGTACTCGCGCGATAGATCTTCAGCCAGTGAGATGGCTTTGAGTCCCGCCTGTCGCGCATCGAACCTCGGGTCGAGTAGGCGCATATCCTGGGACGCCTTGACTGCCCGCATCATTAGCCGGAACCTTTCGGCGTTTCGCTGTTTCTGGTTCTTGATGGCTTTGAGGTTACGGAATTGCTCGTACAGTTGCTTCATGTACGTTCGCTGCGATTCCGTTGCCGGCACCGCGCGGATGATTGGCTTTTGACTTACGTTGCCGTCCTCGTCAATCAGTTTCGGTAATGTGATTTCCTCTATGTCCTCGGTGCGAACGACGTCCGCGTAGGCGGAAAACATATTGGCCAGTTCGGGAATGTTGATCCAGCGCCGAACACGGGCCTTCTGCTTGATCGCTCCCGCAACCGTGACCTCAGTCTGCGTCTGCACGTCACAAAAGGACCGCAAGAAATCGTCAAAGTTGGTCCACCCGTGGCGGGCCAAGTGTTGCGGCGCAAGGTAGCGCAGCCAAGTGTGGACCTCTGACGGCGAGTTCACCAGTGCCGTTCCGGTCATAAACGTAACAGCGCCGCCAACGCTGCGGATGAGGGCCGTCTTCAACTCCATGAGTTGCGCCCGCTTCGATACCGATGTGGACACGATGTCGCTGGTCTTTGTTTTGACGTTCAGTCCCTTGAAGAAATGGGCTTCGTCTACCACAAGGTAATCCACGCCCATGCGGTCAAACGTGATGCCGCCCACGTTCTCCCTGGCTTCGTCAATCGCCTTATTCACCTGCTCGTTGATCTTGATAATCTCCTTCGCAGCCTTCTTTAGTTTCTGGTCGCCGTGCCGGGCGTTCTCAATCTCTGCCGCATGGCCAACGTCGCGGATGTCGTAGTAGGCAAGCAGGTCTTCGATGACCTGGGTGTAGTAGGCGATGATGGACGACTCACTCGGAACCATCGCGTCGAATTGCTCGTGAGAAATCACGATCATGTCCCAGTCGCCCATTGCAGCCTGGGCAAGAAATTCCTCCCGGTTGCCCCGCTTGAAACTATCCTCGTCGGGCGCAAGGATTCTGGCTGTCGGGTAGGCGCGTTGGAAGTCGCCGACGATCTGCTCCAGTGTCGGCTTGTACGCAAGGAACATGGGCTTGTTGGAGAGCCCGGTCTGCTTGCGCTTCATCATGGACATGGCAGCCGTGTACGTCTTTCCTGAGCCGACTCCGTGCCAAAGCAGCGAAAACGCATTGGCCAAAGTTCGCATGACCCCGTTGACTCGGGGAGTGCGAAGTTGCACCGAGCCGGTGTCGAGCAGCGGGAAGGTTAGTTTGGACCCGTCGTACATCGTCGGTATCCAAAGATTCACCTTCTCTTTGTATGCGGTCGTGATTGCCTTCTGCGCGTCCCCGTTCGTGTCGCAATAAGCGCGGAAGGAAGTCTTCATGCGCTCGACGGCCGCGGTCACGATGTCGGTTAGCCTCTCGTTGAACACGAGGTCGCCGTTTTCGTTTCGCGTCTTCTCCTCAACCTTGCTCATATTGAGCGCGATGCGGAGGATTTCGTATGGGTCGCGGAGAACACCGCCTTCGGGGTCGAGTGCGCCATACTGCGCAACGGTCGTGTCTGGCGAGTGCCACTTGGTCACGGTCCACTGGTTTGCGAACCCTTGGTCTACCAGCGTCGTCCCGTCAGGGCAGCCCAGTTCGTTTTCTGCAAAATCCCGAACGATGTCTTCGGGAACCCAGTGCGACCCTAGCGAAAAGTTGATTTCCTGATACTCGAGGTCGGCGGGCTGCACCCTCTCCAGTTCTTCCTTGTTGCGGGCAAGGCCCTTATCGCCCGCCTCGATCGCCGCAAGGACTTCCCTTAGCCTGGTGACAACCTCTCCCCCAAGGTAATCAGCCTTGGCATAGTATGTGCCGTCGGGGTGCAAGAACACCTCGCCGTCGAGTTCCTTGACGAGCGATTCCTTGGTTTTTTGTGTGACCTTGGACATCCACTCAATGTCCACCTTCCCGCGCAGATTCACTGATGCCGTAAGTGCATCGTGGACATTATCAAGGAACTCGGGCTCGTTTTCGTACTTGATGACTTGCCGAGTGAAGATGTCCGCCAGGCCCTTCACTTTCAGCGTGTCGGTGTCCCACTTCTCGAGCGCGAACACTCGGGGCCACGCAACATCTTCGGCCAGGATTCGCTTGTACCGATAGGTGACCTGCTCCCTTGTGACGAACTCGCCGTCCTCGTCAACCTTCCACGTCTTCGTGTCCGGGTCTTTGACCTTGACATCCTTCCGCGTTGCGGAGTGGAGTTCGCCAAAGTTCTTTTTCCACTTGTCGTACTGCTTCTTCAGTACCGCCTGAGCCTGAGCAAGTTCCTTTTCGCCGGATGCCTGGTGTGCGTAAACATCGTTGAGCGCTTCCTTGATCGCAAGGTACTGCGTCCACATTTTTAGATTTTCGGATTGCTCACTCGCTTTGCCGAGGTCTATGGGCGTCAGTTCGCCGGTCGGGGAGTATTTGTGCGGCGACCCTTCGTGCATGACGACTTCGCCGATCGTATAGCCGTCGGGAACCCGCATCGTGTTCGGGATCTGAATTGAATCACCCTGCGGCTCGAACTTCGCGTTGTTCTGATTGAGTTGCCGAACCAGGCTGTCCACCAGTTTTTGTTTTGTAAACTGGTCGCCCCTAGCCTCGACGGTGTATTCATTTGCTCGTCGCATCGTGCCGGCGGCGACGTTCGTGCCCAGCACCGCCGACGGGTCAGCGAGGTAGCGGGAGTTGATTGGGTAGTCAACCGTCTCCGGGTCGCCGCTCTTGTCGTACTTGCCGGGGACAGTGAGTTCAATAAGTTCCGTGGAAACCCAGTTGGGGTATTGCGCGTGGTCCGTAAACGCGCGCGGCGCAACGCGCTGGAAAATCAGGATGTCGGTGACAACTTCGGTATTCGCCTGGTCCACGAAGGCATTGTTCGGGAGTCGGACTGATGCAACCAGGTCCGCGTTCTCCGCAAGCCAGCGCCTTGTCTCGAGTGCCGATGTGTCGCCCGCGTCAAGTGTCCCCTTGGATGTAATGACTGCGGTGAATCCGCCCACCTTGGTCGCCAGAACACTCTTGACTACGAAGTAGTTATGCAGCCTTGATGTAATGAGCCCGGCGCGGACTGGCCCTACCTGGTCCGGCAACGATGGGTCAACGATTCCTGTATCGCCCGCGCCCGCGAACGGCACGTTGGAGATAACAACGTCGAACGAATGTTCCTTTACGCCAGTTCGCTCAAAGCCTGCAGCGATCACTCGTTCGTCAGGGAACAGTTGCCGAGTAATACTCGCCGTCGTGGGCTCGAGTTCGACCATCGTCCAGTTGGACCCTTCCCACAGTGCGGCGGGCATGGTCATTGCGAAAAGCCCGGATCCCGCGGAAGGCTCGAGGATGCTGATTCCCGGAGTGACGCCGGCCGCCTGGAGCGCTTCCCACATGGCAGTAGTTACCTGCGGGTCGGTGTAGTGAGAGTTGACGCCCGCTACGACCGCGGCAGCGACTTCGCGCACGGTAAGCAGTTCGCGGAGTTTCTTACCATTCGCTGATTTGCCTTGGGTGGTGTTTGGGTCGAGAAGGTCTTTATTGAATCCCCATCCAGGGAATAGCGCAATGGCGTCTTGTTCTTCGGCGGTGGCGTATCCACGCTTTGCAGCCTCGCCCATTGCCTCGAGCGCGGCGATCAGTCGGTCAGTCTTGGCCGCGACTCCGCGCGGCGGCTTTAGGTGGTCTAGCCGTGCTGCTGCGCCATCATCGCCATCAGGTAATCGGTAATTACCTCCTCGTTCAGAATCACTTCGTCCTCCGCTTCCGGGCTGTCCATCGCCATCATTTCCTCCTCCGTCGGGATTGCCTCCAGGAGCGCTGTTGTTTCCGCTTCCCCCGGCTCCATTCCCTGACCCACCAGGAATTCCGCCATTCGCTCCACTCCCTGCGCCAGATCCACCAGAAGTTCCCGATGTGCCCGGCGCTCCGCCGACGGAGCCGCCCGAAGACGTGCCGCCTCCCGCGGGAGTCGGTGCTTGTATGTCTCCGCCACCTTCCGGATCATCGTCATACTCGGTTGTGTCGCCATCACTTTCCTCTGTGCTTTCAATGTTAGACGATTCCTCGTCGTCATTCGTTCCCGACTCGTCGCCATCGAACTCTTCATCCTCACTCGAGTTGAGTACCGCTTCGATCATGGCGATTGACTCAGCAAGCCCTTCGTCCTCGATGATCTGCTCTAGGGTTTCCCGCGCTTGCTGGATTTCCTCGTCATTGAAGCGTTCCTCTTTGACCAGCCGGCCAAAGGCAGTCAAGAGCGTTTCGGCACCGCGCAGCACTGCGTCAATGGCCATTCGCGCCACATAGATGAAGTCATCCTTGGTGATAAGGATTGCGCCCAGGCGCTTATCGTGCGCTTCCTTGACCTTCTTCTTTCGGGCTTCGTCGGCGGCTTCGGCGGCAGCCAGGTTTTTGGCTCGTTCCTCCGCAAGCGCGGCAACCGCGGCGGCGATCTTTTCGGCCTTGGTTTGCTTCGCCTTCGGCGGCGCGGGCGGCTTCGGCCTTGGTTTTGGATTGGGCGCTTTGGATTGGCCAGTGTTTCCGGACGTGACGCGCTCGAACACGCCAGCCTTGATAAGTGCGTCCACCGCGGCGGTCGCCTTTTGGACTCTGGCTTTCACCCCTTCACTGTCATCATCGCCGCGCGATCGGGTTTCCCATTGCAGATTTTCTGCCAGGGTCACCGCGAACCCGTAGTCAAACTTGATCGTGATGGTGTTTTCTGTACCCGATACCGTCTCTTTGACTACCTGCGCCCCGGTCGTCTCATAAACGAGGATTTCCACGTCACTTCCCCAATCCCGGACGAAGTCACGCATGACCGTGACGGTGACCTGGCCATCGAACTGAGGGACGGTGACAATATCCTCCCCGCTCGACATTTCATACTTCTCGCCGACGGGAGCGGGCGGGCGGGCATCTTCGTCGTACTGCTTCTTCAGTACCGCCTGAGCCTGAGCAAGTTCCTTTTCGCCGGATGCCTGACTGGCTGCCTCGCGGTCGCTCAATTCTTCACTGGTCAGAAATTCGGCGTCACGGTTGCTAACGTCAACATAGGCCACCATGCCGCGGCGCGTCGGGCGTAGCCCAACCTTCTCGGTGGTCTTTATTCCGTCGCGAACATACGACCGAACTCCACCCTTCTCGGTCAGTTCGTGACCGTCCTTGTTCGTGCCGAGTGTCTTGACCTCGTTGGAGTCGGCCTCTGGCTCTGGCTTGGGCTGTGGTGCGGCTTGCGGTTCCGGCGCCGCGGCCTGGGTTCCTGAGCCCAGCGAATCCTTGATGGCGAGGCCACTAAGGTCCAGCGGTTCCCCATCGCCTTCAACTTCCCCGTGCGGAGTTTCGACGTCAAACTGCTCCGCGTACTTCCCGGTCTTTGTATCCCACTGATGCTCGTCGAGTTGTTTTGCGATGTCCGAAAGGATGTCGCCCCGGTCTTCGCCCCTTGACTCGAGTTCGTCAATGAGTCGGGCTTGCTCCGCCGCAGCCATGGCGATCTGCGCCGGGCTCATGTTCTGCGTATAGTCGGGGTCGGCGAGGTCTTTCGCTCTCGCATAAATGGAGTTCGTGATTTCCTCAGCGTCCAGGCCGCTTAGGTCGGCACCCTTGAACGCTTGCTTGTAGTGATGGAAAATCGGGTCGAAGTCTTCCGCGCCCCCCGTGTTCTTATTGGGCGCAATCTCTACCCCGGCCGGCCCGGTGTAGGTGACCACGCCGCCGGCGACCGTCGCCGTCGCTTCTCCAGTTTCGACGCGCGGACTGGTCCCCGGCAATGCGGGTGTCGTCAGTACGGGGCGACCCTCGATTTGTGGATCCGGCGAACCGTCTGGCAGGGTGAAGTTCTCGACTTCCGCCGCGCCTGGCGGACGAGTTCCCTGCTGCTGAACGGGCGCTGCCACGGGCGGGATGTCGAGGTCTGGCGCAATCCGCAAGAACGGCGGCGGCACGGGCGTGTCAATGCCCGGAATCCGGTACGGGTCGCGCACCGCGTCGTCGCCCATCCGCGCGCGTTCTTGCCCGCGAAGAATTGTTGTTGTGCCTGTTTCCCGGTTTATGGTGCGGGCGTGGTCCATTTCCCACTGGGCTATTTCCTCCCTGGTGGGGTCGGAGCGCTCCCCTCTGTGACTCATGCTCTCAATGCCCGCACCTATTGGGCCGAGCGAACCGCCGAGAATCGCCGCCTTCAAAACTCGTTTGGTGCCGATATTGACTTCGCCCGACTCAATGTATTGCCCGACGGCTTCCTGCATCCCTTCCTGAAGGAATTCAGTTGCGCTGGACTCGAGCGCCTTGAGCCAATACTTCGCTTCGTCACCGAAAATACCAAGGCGGTTTAGGACAGATGAGAGCGCCGCATCCACGGCCATTCCCTGAAAGGCGCGGATTCGCGCCTGGTTGCGCGGGGTGCCGTTCGCGATCGCTTCACGGAACGAACCGGAAGCATTGCCTCCAGCCTCGAACACCGCCATGGTGATGGCACCGGTCGCGCGGCCAATGATGGCGGCAATGCCCTTCATTTCCTGGACGCCTTTCATGGCGCGGCCGGCCGCGCCGCCAGGAATCAAGTAGAACATGAGGGAGCCAAGGCCGTTGCCAAACTCATTTGCGAAAGTCTCGTCAAGTTCTGGCTGCGACTGGATCATGTAATCCATCATCTCCGCCATCTTTGCGAACTCTTTCGACCCAAACATCGTCGGGATGTCAACGGTGGACTGGAAGGCTTGCATGAAGCCACGCCCGGTAGCCCGGCCAAACTGTTCTGCCCCGCGCGCAAAATCGTTACCCGCTTGCCTGGTTTGGTCGCCGGCTCCCGCCCCCTGGAATACGTCTTGCGCCAGCCCTGCGGCCTGGAATCCATTGTTGGCGATCGCGCCAATCGCGCCGGTGCCGCTTCCGGTGAAGTCGTCAATGCGGCTATACGCGCGGGCGATGTCTTGCTCGTGCCCGGCCGCCAGTTGATTGAGCCCGCGCAATCCAGGCCCGGCCAGTTCGTCAATAACTGCGCCGATGCCAGCCCAGTCAGGGTCTTCTTGTGCGCGGGCGGCGGCTTCTGCCTTGATGAGTTCCGGAAGTCGGTCCTCGTTGCGCTCCAGGAGAAGCCTTAGTGCGGTCGCTTCTGGCGAGTTGCCGACGCGCAAGAATTGTTCGATGCCGACGCCGGCGCGTCTCGCTGCAACGAAGGAAGATTGAATTGCCCGTAGTTCCTCGTTCGTGAGGTGGTTTTCGTCAAACCGCCATGTATCGCGCGGGCCTCTACGCCGCCCGGCGATTGTCCTCGCATCCTGGAACTGCTCTACCGATCGCTGCAAAGACTCGAGTCCTTCCTGGGTGCCGGCGCTTTGAAGGATGAAGGCAACGTCTTCCGGGTCTACGGTCGCCTTTTCTTCGATGTCGAAAGCGCTGTCGTTTGCTCGAATGAATCGGCCGTCAATCTTTTGTGCGATGTAGATAGCGGAGTTCAGCAATCGCTCCAAGTCAGAACCCTCGGGGACATTGTTTTCCCGAAGGACGCCCTGAACGATCTGTCGCGCCTGGCCGATGGAGCCCGGTCGCACCAGCGCGCGGTCCTGCTGGTTTCGGAGTCCCTCACTGACTCTCGTGAAGTCGCTGCCCGTTCCGGACGGCGCGTTCGCCTGGCCCACTGTCTGAGCGGGGAGGACGCGAGTGTAGCCAAGGTTGCCGTTCGCCCGACGGCGCTCGATGTCCATGTCGGTTACGGGATCTTGGCCGGTCGCTACGCGCATAGCGTTTTCGCGGCGCTGCCCGATCGGTGTCTCGAGAGGCGAGTTGGTGACCGTGTTGAGTTGGTTGCCCTGAATGAGCCGCGGGCGCTCGTTCGTTGGCGGCGGAGTGTCAATGCCCGGGACTTGGCCGATGTTGACGCGGGCGGTTCCTGGTCGCGCGGTGCGGGCGTCCGCTTGCCCGCGGTTGAGTCGGTACTGGGCTTCTTCTTCAGGCGACAGCGAGAAAGACGCGATCGAGAATCCCGGTTGTCGCTGGACCTGGTTGGCTGGCTTGTTCTCTGCCGCGCCACGCTTGTACGACTCGAGGTATTGGTTGACGTAGAAAAGGCGCTGCCGTAATCGCTGGATTTCGCCGGCGCGGTTTCCTCCGAACGTCAATCCCTGGGATGCCTCGAGGTTCTGAATCCGCGACTGAAGTTCAGATTGCTCTTCCCTCAGACGCGCGGCTTTTTGAAAAGAACTCTCCGCCATCCACCGATGAAGTTACGCCGCTCGGCCGGCGAAACCTGGAAATTCACCGACTATTATCGGGGAAGGAGGGTTCTCGGGTCTACCGCGTTTTCGCTTTTCATGTCCGCTGGATACGTCCCCTTCCACATCCCAAAGTGCAGGTGCGCTCCTGTGGATGTGCCGGAGTTGCCAGACCGCGCGACGAAATCGCCGGCGGCGACCGCCTCGCCCTGCTTCACACCGATGGTTGAAAGGTGTCCATAAAGTGAGAAATAACCATTTGAGTGCTGGACAATGACGGTGTTCCCATAACCGCGCATCGTGCCGGCGAAGGCGACGGTTCCTGGAGACGTGGACCGCACCGATGTCCCTGAGCCTACGGCAATGTCAATCCCCTGATGGTAACTAGATGCGCCCGCGGTTGGCGCGGTGCGATTTCCGAAGCCCGACGAAATTCGCTTTACCTCGGTTGGCCACTGAAAGGAGTCGTCCGAAGGAGCATCACCTCCTAGCCCTATAGACCGAAGCGCTCTTTCAAAGAAAGACCCTTGTTCGTAAGTAACGCCCCCATCACTATCCGCGTCTTGGAACCCAGGGAGTTGCTTCCTGATTTCCTCGAGCGTGTCAGCCGACTCCTTGTATTGCTTCTGCGTTTCCTCGATGTCCTTCTTCCACCCGTCAATTTGCGCCTGGAGCGTTTTGCGAAGCGCGTCGTCGGAAGCGATACCCGGAATGAGGTCCGCCATCTCCTTCTCTGCGTCGGCGATCTTCTTGCGTAAGTCGTCTGCGTGGCCCGTGAGCGCCTTCATAATCTCGCGCTGGTCGCCGCCAAGTTGCGCCGCCGACTGAATGAGTAGCCGCTGTTCGTCGTTGGCAATGTTGTCCCAACCCTGGGCGGTTTGCTGCCGCATCCGTTCAATCCGCGCGGCGGAGTCGGCTTGCTTGATCGCGAGTTCGTCAGGCAGTTGCTTCGTGCGCACCGCCCAGTACGCGGTTTGCTGCTTGATTCGGTCGGTGTCGGCAGCCGTGCGGGTCGTTTGAGCCCCGGTGAGTTCGGTCCTGGCTTCGGTGAGGTCTATATTCGCATCGGTGAGAAGCGACTTGTAGTAGGTGAGCATTTGCGGCGACCACGCCATGTCATACGCCGTGCTTCGGTCTACGCCAAACCGCGTAGTCAGCATATCGTACATTCGGGCGGCGAGTTCTTCGGGCGACTTGAACCGGTCGCGCTCCCGTGCAATGATGCCCTTCAGGTCTTCGACCGCCATGCGTCCGGCTTGCTGGATCTGCGTGACGTCGAGCCGGGTCTGGTTGGTCATCTGGTTGTTGGCCCGTGAAACCTGCAACGAGGCCACTCGGTCAATAGCGTTCAGGGCCTCCGTGCGAATCTTGATAACGTTGGATTGCTCTGCCTTGGCGACCTCGGTCGCGGTGTCGGCCTGGCCCTCGAGTCCGCGAAGTCGCTGCGTTGCGCGCGCAACGGTGTTCTGCCAGTGCGCGTCCAGTTCGGCTTGTTCGGTTTGTTGGCGCTGCTGCGCGTACTGGAATGGCATGGCCAGCATTTTTGCGGTCTGCTGGGCGTTCCCGCCGAACAATCCGAAAAGAAGTGACGCGGCCATCTGGAAAGCGTTCGGCGCTCTCAAGGCGGCCTTCTCCGGCTCGAGCGGGATGCCTGACGCAACCTTCTGATATTCCTCCCAAATTCTCTCAATCTCATCGGTTCTTAATTGTGCCATGTCATTGGCGTCGTTGACGAGCGACCATGCCGCGCGTTGGAGTTCAGCGATATAGTCAGGGTCGCCTTCTTGCCCTGGCTGCGGGGCGGGTCGCGGGATTGGCGGGCCGGCAAGCGGGCCGATCGTGCGATCAGGAACCCGGAAGCCTGGAGCCGGCGCTGATTGTTCATACCCTCTGGTTTGCTGGCGCATCTGGTCGGTGTACGACTGGCCAACGGTCGGCGGGCCGGATTGCCCGAACTGCGCCTGGCCTTGGTCATCGCCACGGTTCGCGCCCGCACCAAAGCGATAGATGTCGCCCAGGCTTTGCGGCCCGGTCCCCATGAGCGGCTTCCCTGTGGCGTCAAGCATGGTGCCGTTGGGCATGACCTTGATTCCGGCGGCTTGGAAGTGCGGGTCCGCTGCGACCGGCGCAAAGGCAGAATTCATTGCCGGGTCCGCTTGCACCGGGTCCGGTAATCCCATCTTCGTGCGCCACATCTTTGCAATGTGCGGCGGCATCGTGGAAAGGAGCCCTTCGACCTGACCTTGCGCCTGGGCGTCTTCCGCACCAGTGCGTTCTTCAACGATCGCGCGAGACGGACGCTTGGATTGTCCACCGCGAAACATGGCTTCTACGACGTCATCATCGGTCGGAACTTCCGACTTCATTTTGAGGATGGCCAGGTGTGGCTTGCGGGCCATGACGTCGGCGGCACGAGCCTCAAACGAGCGTTCTTGCGCTTCGCCTAGAATCGTTTCAATCTGCTTGCCCGCCTGGTCAAGCCCTTCCCCAAAATGCTGCTGATTCATCTTAGGCGTATGCCATCGGGTTCATGGCTTTGAACTTCTTTACGCCTCGAGAAATCGCCGTGGTGTCTTGGATTTGGGCTCCCGGCAATTCCGTGTTTCCTAATCCGCTTGCCGCGAGGCGTCCACTTGGTTTCACGAATGGCGGCGTTGACCGCGCGGGGCCGTTGGGTTTGCCGGCCATTCCTCCACTGGACTGCGTTTGCTGGCCCGCTCCGCCCTCGAGGAACGGATAGAGCGCTCCGAGGAACGATGAGCCGTCCGCGCCTTGGCGGTACGCACCAGCCTGGCCAAGAAGCATGGCGTTCATATTCTGCGCGGATCCCGCGAGTTGACCGCCAAGTGCGCCCATTGCGCCAGGGTTCGCCGAGTTGTACGCGCCGATCGTGAGCCCCGGCTGCTCGAGCCTGGCTTGCTCTGCGGCTTGCGCAAACCTATTGGCGTAGTTTCCCTGGAGCCCAAAGATGTCTTGCTTGGGCATAGAGTCACCGGGCCGGTAACCCATTTGAGCCCACGCGGACGCGGATTGCCCGGCGTGGTGTGCAAGTTGTTGGCCGAACTGGTCCTTGTAAAACGCGATTCGCTTATCGGCGTCAAAGGTGCCGTTCTTGTCGGCGTTCTGCGCAATCTCCATCATCCGGCGGAAAGCGTCGGCCGAGAATCCGGTCATTTCCTGCTGCTGCTTATACGCTTCCTTGGAATTGCCCATCGCCTGACGCTCGAGTTCCGCAGCGCGGGAGTTGCCAACGCGCTGCTTGTTGAGCGTATCAAGGAGCCCAATGCCCGTCATGATCGCGCCGGCAGGTCCGCCTAGCACGCCCAGGCCGCCCAGGCCGCCCGCCACTTTCCCCAACGTACCAATCGCGCTTGAAATCCAACTCATTTAGAAGTGCCTACCCGTAGAAATCTCTACCTCTTGAACTACGACACGAGTTACACCATCGGAATTGTCCGGCAGGGTAATCGTGTATTGAAGGTCGAATCCGGCCGTCGTCGGATGTCCGCGGTCCTTTTCGCGGTTCGCCTCGCCGAGCGTTTGGGTCGCCGTCACTCCGCCGGTTACGCATGAACAGTCCAGCGTGACCAGTTCCGAGGTCGTTCGCTTCTGAATCTGAATGACTCCGACATGGCGGAAGTTGCCGTCGAACACGGGCGATTTCCAGAATGATGCAGGTGGAGTCGTTCCGCCGTCACGATCTGCCCCGTCAATCGGAGTGAACGCGCCGGCGCCGTATTCGTAAAACAATTCCCTCATACTCGAGTCAGAAAGGAGCGACCGGAACCCGTAGGTTTCGCACTCCGCGAACCGGGCGAACGTGAGGTCGGTATCGGGTTCCGCGAACTCATACTTGACATACGGCCGTTGCCCGATCGTGAGGGATGGCTTGTCAATCACGAGCGCCTTGTTTCCGTACCAAAGCATCACCCGGTCGTTCCTCCAGTCGGGCACCATGCGAATCTCCAGGATGTCGTCACCCATTGGGAGTGTTCCATCGAAAAGCCAATTGCGAATTACATCACGCACCGGCAAAGAAACCTCGACCATGCGTTCATCGTTTTCCACATCGGCCACGACTTCCACCGTGACCATCCAAAGGCGCTGCAACGAGTTGTCGAGGTACAGGACGGCCATGCGCCCGGCGTCGTCCTTCCACCGGCAAGCCGCGCCCGCGTGAGGGCACCCGAACGAGCCGGCCACTTCCTTGGGCGGAGTAAGCGTGATCGGAGTCTGGCCGCGCTGGACGTGGACTGACCGCCGACCCAGGATGATGAAGGAGTCGAGAGCGCCAAAGAACGCGACCGCCTCATCCGCTGCGTTCGTGGCCAGCGTGAATGTCGCCCCGCGGAACTCGTCAACGAAGTCGGCTTCGGGGTCGGAGTTGTCGGTGTCCTTTGCGACAATGCCGGCCTCGCCTACCTTGGTGTGCTGGATGTTGGCCAGCCCGCCCTCCTTGCCCCAAACCGCTGAACCTCGGAATGTGCCGCCCGCGACCACGTTCCCGACTGCGTTGTATTCCTGGTCCTTGCGCAGCGGAAGCGCGCGCAGTTCTTCATAGTTGTACGGAACGACGTAAGTCGCGGTCGCCTTCTCAATCTCGCCCATGTAGCGCATGGTGTATTTCGCTTCCGTCCCTTCATCCATGAACGCGACATACAGCCGGAGTTTGGTTACGTTCGATGCCGCGGCATACGCGGCGAGTTGAGTCGCCGGAATGGTGACCGTCGCCTCGTTTCCCAGGAAGTCTTTGAACCCGTCGCCGTCAAGGTCCGTATCGGAGAAGTATGCGGAAACCGCCTCGGTGTCAATGTTGTATTCCTTGCTGAAAGTCGGGTTGGTCGCCTCAACGTCGAAGATTTCATTCCACCCGACGACGCCAAACCGGATGCCGGTCAGTTCGCCGGGGTCCGGAGGCGCGGCCACTTCGTCGGGGATTGGGGAAGTGACGTAGAAATCGATGTTATGGCCTTCGCCGTAATCTTTGGGGGCCGCGCATTGGATATGAAGTTTTTCGGCAGCGGAAATCACCGCACCTCCGCGATCGGCGTCCGCGATCGTACACTTGATCCGGTATCGCCATTCCCAGGCGAAGGGGTTGTTTGAAAGGTTGTACGGCGTGACTTCCACCGTGGTCAGGATTGAGGTCGCGCCGGCGTCTTCGACTCGCACCTCGACGCCGCCTAGCAGCGGGTCCCCATGGAGCCCCTTAAACCACAAAAGGCCATCTTCCCGGTACATTTCAAAGGTGAAGAACTTGGCCGCGCTGAAATCAACGGGAGCCGCAGGGCTTTCCATCTTGAAATTGGCGCCGAACCCTGCCCCGGTGGTAGACGCGTTGAGCCTCACCACATCGCCGGTCGTGCTGACCCAGTCGATAGCGAAAAAAGGGAAGCCGCCTGAAAAGTCCGATAGGTGCGTGGTGCCAACGAACCCGGTGAAGTCGAAACTACCCGCCCCTGGCTCCGTCTGCTCGCCTTTGCGCACGAACGACATAAGCGGATAGTTGTTCGTGATGAACTGGTTCGGCTGCCCCTGGTCGAGCGCATACCAACTTTCATCATCGCCGATGTCGTGAACGTAGACCGGCCCGTGCGGAGTGAAAGCGTAAGCCTGGCCCTTGAAAACGAACGCTTGCCATTCGCCATCCGTGCAAGTAACCGGGGTGCCGCCGTCGGTGACCCTGGTCCGCACATTGGTTGCCGGGTCCGTGGTGTAGACGCGCAGTTCGCCACTCACTTCGATGAATGACAAGTATTCACTCACGAAGTCGAGGTCGCTGTCGTAGCCCTCGAGATAGAAATGGCCCTTGATTCCAGTGACGCTGGCGAGTGCGGCCGTCAGGTCGGATTCGGCGTACCCTAGTCGCTGATCGAGGCCATTCGTGAGATCCACATTGAGGTTGTCCCGCGAATACGGGTTGGCGGTGTATTCCTCGTCAAGTGCCGTCTGGAGTCCTCCGAACGGACCCATTGTTCTAGCGGTGATTGGAGGCACCTACGCCCACCCAGGCAGCCAGCGAGAGTTGCCGCCGCCGAAGACCTGCGATTCATTCAATCCCCTCTGATGTTCGATCTGAGTTTCGGCACGATCGCGAATGTACCGTAGGCGCTCCCATTGCTGAGGCTCAGTAAGCAGAGCAGGCGTTGCGTGTTCCAAAGCCTTGTACGCGATTGCCTCATGGAGCGTGTAGTGGATGCCTGGAATGTCATCCGTCTCAACGAGGTCTGGTGCGAAGCAGTAGCCGTCCACAAGGAAAGTCGCCGCTTCCTCGTCGGCGTTCGGTGTCATGTAGAGCCGGACCAGATTGCCCGGTTGGACGACGGCAAGGTTGACTTGCCCGCCCTCGTTTACGGAATAGTTCGGGAAGCAGTCATTGAAGTGGCCCCACTCCCAAATGCCTGGGCGACCTCGACCATTGAGCAGCGGAACGCCTTCGCGCCGAACCAACGTCGGTTCCAGGAGCCGCCGGCCAAAAACTGCGGTGTCGTCAAAAGCGTAGGTGTCCACGTCTTCAGTCACCGCCATGGATATGCCGACTTCAAAGTGACGAGAGAGAGTGCAGACTTCTCGCAGGGCGCGGTTGATGTCCGGCAATAACGCGGCGAAGTTGAGGGACGCATACGCACCTTGGCGAAACGCCTTGTCCGTTTGCCCCCATGAAATCACCAGTGCGTAAATCTCGGTTGCCGTCATCGTGAATAGAAAGGCTCCCCTCCACCGTAGCGGAAGGGAGCGGTCGTGTCACCGATTAGGTGACGCCCTCGAGTTTCTTGTTCGCTCGAGGATTTTCGCAGATGATTCCGTACCAGCCGAAGACCGGCATTTGGTACGCAAACTTGCGGGACTGGGTGTTGAGGGTCCAGCCGCGGCGGATGATCGGCTGATCGTCTCGCGCGATTAGCCACGATTCGGAGGTTGCGATTAGCACCTTTCCGGTCGGGCACTGGTTGTCGAACGTGACGACCGACGGGCCGAAGCCCACCTTTAGTCCGCCGAACTGGTCCCACATTCCAACCTTGATAACCTGCTGACGATCCCGGACTTGCTCCTGGATGTCGTTGAAGATCGCAAGGGTGGTGCAGATGATGTCAGCCGTTCCGCCGTCGGAAATGATTTCCGTCTGCGCGGGGGCAATGTGCGTGTCAACGTCGAGCCCGCCGATGCCGGTCGCGACCTTGCCTCGCCAGTTCGGGTTTACGGTTGCAGACCGAGTAAGTCCGCCGTAAGTCGAAGTGTCGTCAATGGCGCGGTCCCATCCACCGATTCCGTTCTTGTTCTGTTCATTCGTGCCGTTGAACTCGCTTTGCATCCACCGCATACGCGATTCCGCAAGGCCATTCAGCCGGCGCTCAGAAAAGGCCATGAACTTGGCTTTCGATTTGGTCTGCTGCTCGAAGTACGATCCGGGGACCGTATCGTTGTGATAGAGCAGGCTGAGGGTCCATTTCGCAACTCCGAACTGATTCTGGTCGAAGATCGCGTCCGTCGGCTCGAGTTCCACGTCATGTCCTGACAGGTATTCCCAATTGCCTTCGATCGCGTCCAAACCAAGTTCAAACTCGTTGCCGCCTGAAACCTCTACTCGCCGTGCGCGTGGGGTCATTCCGAAAACGCCGTCAATCGTGCTTCCCTTTTGATATTGAATCTTATCGGGGTCACCAATCAAAGCGCAGAACAATCCATGCTGGCGGGCGTAGAGATTCACTGTTTTCTTCTCCAGAACGCCAGTGTAATACTGGGCGAACTGGATGTCCGTGATAGTGCTACCTTCCCACATTTCTCTTTGTCCGAAGCCGGTTTACTTCCCTGAAAACGCCGCTACAAACGTCTCGATGTCGGGCATTTCACTACCCTTGAAGAGTACGTCTTGATTTCCCGCAGCCGTCGGAGTTGTCCCTCCGGCAATATCGGGAACCGCATCGCCTCTGCGGTCAACTGGTCGCCCTCGAAGGTGAGCATCAAGAGTCTTGGCGTGGACGAGTCGGATAGCGCCGAGCGGGTCTTCACTGAAGAGTGCCGGCTTTGCCGCCTTCGCCTCTCGCACCATTTCGGGCGTGAGTGGCAGTCCTGGGTGCGTTGCCGCAACCGCCTTTTGCAACTTGGTCATGTGGTCTTCCGGCAACGGCTGTTCAACCGCCGCCCTCGCCCGCAATCCTTCTTCTGCAAGTTCTCGAATGTCCTTCGGGAGTTTCGCAAGCGCCGCTAAGGGGTCGTCCGCTGGAGTGTTTGATTTTCCTGGCTTGCCATCATGGTCGTCGCCGTACTCATCATCATCATCATCCTGGAGGTCGTCCCACGCGCCGCGCGTCTTCGATTCCTTCTTCCCTGTCTTTCCAACGTCGAACGGGAGAGTCAACTTGTCGCCATGGATGGCGAGAGCGTCTTGCACCATGCCGGCGATCACATTGGACGCCAGGCCAGCATCTTGATTGAGGCTGTCCGCGAATCTCTGAAAGACTTCCGTCTCCCGGTTCCTCGGGTCAGTCACGCGCTTGATGACTTTCTCGAGCCCCTTCATCTTTTGATTGGCCAGTTGGGTATCCCCCTTCGCCAGCGCTTCTCGAATGTCCGATTGTGCGGCTTCGATCCGGCTGATGTCCTGGTCGCTCGTGTAAGTTGTCGGTGCTTGGTTCGGGTTGTAGTCGTAAGGGTCAACGTCATCGTCGTCGCTTAGTGCGTCGTCGCTCGTGTTGTCCGTAGATCTGTCGTCGTTTCCATCCTGGCCGGAACCGGGTTTTGCTTGGGCTTCCGGCTGGTCGCCCTTTGCATCTGTGGTGTCCGCGTCCGCTGCGCTGCCGTTGGCCTGGTAGCCGTCGAGAAAAGCGTTTAGACTGGATTCGTCAACCGTGTCGGTTGGCTGGCTCCCAGTGGCCGCCGTGCTTGATTCCGTTGTCGGTGTCAGCATTGTTGTTCGTGAATGACCTGGTGGCCTTCACCTAAAGATTTACGCCACGCCTGGAGCCATGCCGGGCATACCCATTTGACCGGCGAGTGCAAGCGCCTGGGCTTGGTCGGGCGGGAGATTTTCCGCACCGGGCATTGCCATCCCTGGCATTTGCTGTTGGTCCGGCACCATGATGTCCTCCGGATTCTGCTGACCTAGTACGCGAAGGAATTCTTCGGACGCCCAACTCAGTCGAATCTGTCCCGGCGACACGCCGACCAATCCAAGGTTGATTCCGCGCTCGATCTGCGCCATGCGGAAATCCTTCTTACGCTGTTCGTCGGCCGACGTCAGTGAAGCCTCGTCAATAATCACGCGACTTTCTTCCTCAAAGATGTTGGCAATCTCGCTGCCGGGAACATCGTCGTCGTTGTAGGTTGCGGTGTAGGTGTTCCCTAGCGCGTCAATCTCGAGTCGCGCGGGGTGCGTGTCGAGCGCCGCCGCCGTCGCGAAGGTGATTTCCGCGTGTCGTCGGTAGAGGTTCAGGAGTTCGCGCCGCATAAGCGCGTTCTTCTTTTCGGCTTTTTCCGCGATCAGTGCGACCTCGGTTGCGGATTGCGCTGCGGAAATGGGCGAACCTCGGTCGAGGTCAGTCGTGTTGGAATTCTCGTTTTCTTCTGAGTCCACGATTTGCCGCATAGCGATAAGCGACTGCGGGATCTCCTGCTCAGGAATCCGAAGGAACAGTTGGCGGTCCTTCTCGCTGATCTTGGTGACGTCAACGAATCGGTTCCCGTTGTCAATGGCCGTTTGCAGCCTAGCGACCGGAGCCATGCCACTGTCGAGAAGGTCAAGGCTCTGTCCGTTCTCGAGGATGTTCAGCCATCTCGTGTCAAGTGCTTGCTTCAGTGCAGCAGTCGCGGCGCCCATTCGGACGCGGCCAATCGGCACCGACATATTTGCCATGGAGAAGTGCGTAATGAACGCAAGCGGAAGGTGTCCGCGCTCCCCGACAAGTGAAGGCCCGGAGTAGATCGGCTTCTCGTTGACCGTGCCAACCCAAATATGATGTGTGGGTTCCTTACCTCGAGCGCCGATGTCGTAGTATTCCATCACGCGGACCATGTGAAGGATTTGCAGCCCACGAAGGACCGGAATCTTGGCGTCTTCCACTTGCTGCGCGTGACCGTATCGCGCGATCGCATCGTCCACGCTCATGTAGTGAACGACCCCGACGGCCGTCGAGTTCTGCGGGTGCGAAGCGAACCTGTCCCAAATGATGTTCTGCGGCGCGATGTCCTTAGTGACGGTGAACCGCTTGCCGTTCCGCTGGTTCCGCTGGACGCCAACCATGACTCCGGCAATCCCAAAGAGGTACGAACTCACAAGCGAACGCTGGAGCGCTTCCTGCCACTCGCCGCCTGGCGTCCCGATTCCTTGCCATCGGCAATGATAGAACGCGCTCCGGATGGCGCTGGTCATGATGTCGGTGTCGGGCGATTCAGGAATTGGAATCGAGGAAACGAGAGCCGACGCCGCCCAATAACTCTCCGAAAGGAGCCGCTTAGATTGACCTACCCGCGCATACGTCGGGCGAAGGTCGTAATAGACCGGGAGCCCGTCGTTGTATTCAAAGGAACGGAAGGCGTCCGAAGTTTCGCGGTACTCCATCCCGTCAATGACGTAGCGTTGATCGCGATAAAGGACGTCGTACCATTCCTCGTCAAAGTTGTTGCGCAGCCAATCCGCCGCATCCTTCCACGGAAGGAGCGACCCGCCGGTGGATACGGGCAATGCGCCCTGCTCCGGCTTCGCACTGACTGGTGGCGCGGGCGCGGGATCCGGACCTCCGATGTCGAGGATGTCATCGAAGTCGTCCATTTAGTGCAGCCTCTTTTCTTTCGTGAACCTCGGCGCGAGTTCAGCCGGCATACCCTTGGGTTGTTGGAGTTGCAATTCTCCGCTCTCGAATTGCGCTTTGATTTCCGGCTTGGAAAAGTAAGACTGCTCGTGGTGGCGCGCGGTGTTGCGCATCTTGTCTGTTACCGGCGGGTGAGTTCCCGAAAGGTGTGAGACGACCGCGCACTGGCTTATGATTTTCTTTGCCGATTCGCCGCAATGCCGGCACTCTATGAGTCCAGGAACGCAGGACGACGCGAACAGGTCGTCTGTGACCTGCCCGCATCCCTCGCACTTGAACTCATAGATCGGCAAGTCTTACGCCCGCACCGCTAGGTTTCGAGTAGTGGAGACGTGCCCGACTGTTCGCGCAATCGGGTCAACGTCCAGGACTACAATGACTTGGGCGATGTCGGAGTGCTTTGCCTTCTCGAGCGCCGCTTCCGCTGCCTTGTGTTCGTCAATCCGCGCGCGGCGGCGCTTATTCAGTACCGCTTCGTTTCGCTCTGCTGCCTGAAGCCACTGGCGTTGCTTGCCAGACAGTTCATCACCATCCGGGTGATCGCGGATGAGTCGCAACTTGTCCATCGTCGGCACGAACTCCTGGCGATAGGTGTAGTAAGCCGCCTCCGCCTGGGTCAGCATTGTGTTGGCGACCGCGTGATTCTGTGTCGCCTCCTGGAGAAGTGACTGGGCGTTGATAAACTCCGAGGAGTTGATCGTGACCTGCATCCGAACGGGAACGCCGCGACCCTTCAGCACCTTCCAGCGCCACTTGTTGTCATCGTACATATCTCGGCGAAGTTGTCCAAGCGACTTTGAAGCCTTGCCTTTGTGCCGGAGCATGGCGAACCCGATTGCAAGGAACTGCCCGGTGAGGGGCAAGTCTTCAAACCGAGTGACGTTTTCGATTTCGCCGACGGTGTTGACAGTGGCATCTTCCGCGACGGGCGCGGGTTCGGCTTCCACCGAAACTAACTCAGGGAGCGCAATGGCGTCGCCATTCGCCTCCTTCATCTGCGCGGACGTCCAGTCCGCAACAGCCTGGGCAACGGTGTCCCCAAACAACTCGTCTTTCGCCCGCTGCTCTGCGGGGAGTTGCTCGTAGGGAACCATACACGGGTGCGTTTTGGCTTCGGCGTCCTTGGTTTCGCCGTACACCCACCCGTCCGCTTCCTTCTGTGCAAGCCAGGATTCATGCGATGCAGCCGGCGTCCAATCCTGGGCGCTGCTCTCGAGCATGAAGGTAACACCGGCGATCGCGGAAGCGCGTTGCCAGTCGGGGGCATCCTCCCACGCAGTTTGCGAATCGTCGCCAATGGAAGCGCAGTACGCGCGGTTTGCTTCGTGCGTTTTCTTAGCCGCGAACTCAATCAAGTCGAGGGTCGCAACTCCAAGGCCGGCGACCAGCGCGCGGTCCAGTGTCTTCCAAGTCGGATTGTTGACCGGTGTGGCCTCGACTTGATTCGCTGCCCGTCGTGACGCGCGGGGCTTGCGCTTGTTCTTCGGCTTCGCGCCCTTCGGCTTCGTGGTCTTCGGCGTCTCAGCGACTTCAGGGGCGTTGTCTTGGCTCATTCTATTCCTAGCGCCATCCGATCCGCTTCCGTTGTCCCCGGAAGGACAGGAAGGGCTGGCTCCAACTGTTCGCCGCCAGTTTCATTCATGGCGGTCATCCAGCCGAAACTTGCGGCGTCTACCATATCATCTACGCCGCCCTCTCTGCCGTCAAACTTCTGGCAGCGTCGTAGCCAGAGCGGGAACCAGTCGAAGTATTGAACCTCGCCTTCGTCGTTCTCCACGAACCCGCGCGGGTAGTGCCGCACCCTGGACGGCCGGCACCGAACGCGGCCATACTTCGCGCCGGCACGAAGACCTGCAGATCTCGTCACCTTGCTTTCCTGCTTGTCAATCTTGACCCAGGTAACAATCCACGGATTCAAAATACAGTCAGGTTCAGCGATTTGCCGCTTGAGGTGCGCCGTGATGACCGTATCCTCAATCACAATCACGGTGCCGGGCGGGTCATTGAGCGCGTTCCAGTGCATGAACGCAATATGGTCGGCCGCGTCAATCCGGTCCTCAGTCATTTCGATAATGCAGAAGTTTCCGTGATCGTCCTTCCCGCAAAGGCAGGACGCGGTGTAATCCGCGCCGGCGTGGGCCTCGAGCGCGAAGTCGTAAATCCGATACCATTGCTTGATCGGCGGGGCCTTCACCATCGTGTCATCGAACCAGACAGGGTTGATTAGAACGCCGGCGGGCCGGCCGGGTTTCCCCATGAACATGGCCCGGTACACGTCGGGAGTTCGCGCCTGGACCTCATCGAGATATTCCGCCGGAAGCAGCGGTGAGAGCGGGTCGCCAATCTCGCGACCTTCCCACTTGTTCGTTGGGTCGTCGTCTTCGCCGTCGCTCCTGGCGGCGAAGCGATAGTTCTCGAATCCGTACCGCATGATCGCGACCGAAGCGAGGTCGTCGGCGTGGTATCGGTGATAGACCATCATCATCACGCCGGCGGGCAACCTAGCCATGATGTCACTCTCGAAAGTTTTGATTGTCTGCCGAAGGATGACCTCGGATTCCGCGTCACGCATAGACTTGAACGGGTCGTCAAAGATAATGAGGTCAAACCCTTTGCCGGTGTAGCCACTGGTCATTGAAATGGCCGTCATTGCGTCCTGGCCGTCGGCGATCGCGTGGCGGGCGTGGGTGGTGAACTCGAGGGCTCCGGCCGGTTCGCGCAGCCAGCCGGACGGGTTAGGGAACGCATCCCGGTGATACTGTGACCTCATGCACTGGCGCACCGTCGCGGTGAACTCGCCGGCTTTGTCAATCGCATAACACGCAATTCCAATTCTCAATGTCGGGTCAATGCCAAGGAGCCAGGCGGGAAGGCGCTGGGAAAGGATGATGGACTTGCCAACGCGCGGCGGGGCATGGATGGCCACGCGCCGGTTCATCCCGTGCTGATTGCGCGCCGCAAGATCCCGAAGCGGTTCCGTTGCGTACTCGCAAACCTTGCAGAAGTCTTCTTGCCATCGGTGCAGCGGATTTCCGTAGGTGTGCTGCACATACTCCATGAGCGTCGGCGGCGTCGTTCCGCCGGACGGGTCGAAGGCGGACGCGAGTTCGCCCCAATAGAGGTCATGCGCGTCAGTTACACCGTTTGGCTGCCGATTTCTGAACGACATTCCTCTCCTAGCCTTACGGCGAACAATCGAAGCGAAGCATCGTCAAGGAACTCTGACGCAACGGCCATCACTTTCTCCTGGAGCCGTCGTGCTTGCCGCGCCGCCTCGTCGCTGCTCATCATGCCCCGAAGGGAAACCTGGTTGTCAATCGAGGACTCGGCGAGTTTCCGCTTCGCCTCAATCGTGCGGTGAAGGTCGGCCGTCAGGTAGCCCAGCCGCATTTCGTCGCGCCGCTGCTTCCCGCTCTCGATGTCTATGTCATTCGCAAGTGACGCGATCAGTTCGTCGAGCATGGCCACTTCCTTGGCCAGCGTAAGAGTCCCTTTTGCTTTGTTCTCCGAGAGCGCCTTTGATAATCGCATCGGCGGCGGCTTCGCCAGGACTTGAGGCTCCGGAGGCAGAATGACTTCAGGGCTGATCGGTTCCGGACGGGCGTCCGGTTTGCGAATGGACTTGCGAAGCCGCCTGGACGGAGACGAAGAACGGGCCGGGCGCGTTGTGCGCCCCGCCCGTATCTGTTCGCCCTTATCGGGCGCTGCCACTCTTACCCTCGTCCGAACGTGGGATACTTGGTGATTGCAACTTCATCGTTCTCCCGGAAAAGGTACTTGATGTCAACCGTGTGAGCGGTCGCTTCACCATTGTACGCGCCAAAGGCGAGGCCAAGCATTTCATCATAAGGCAGTCCTGCGACATCGCCAGTGTAGATCAAGACGGGTTCGCAATCCGCAAGATCTTCCGCCGCGCCAATGTAGATCTTGATTCGCCCGCCACCTACAGCGTCCTTCATTTCGATTTCTACCCGGAACTCATACCAGGTGTCCACCGCAATAGTGTACGACAGGTCAACGTCGGTGAGTGCAGCCTGGTTAGCCGCGTCACGCCCATAGGTCAGGAACAACGCCGCCGCGCCGTCAACGGTTTGCAGGGAAACCATATCGGTCGCATAGTTCGTGTCGCCGTGAATCGTGGTGTCGCCGCGAACAACGAGTCCGAAGAACAGTTCGATCTGCGCTTCTTCGTCGCTGCGGAACGCGCCGCCAAACACAACCTTCCGTCCATTCGAGAGTAGAACCGGAGCCTTACCTTCGACGCCCTGGATGGCGATGTTGTCAGTGTTGACGAGCGACAGTCGGCCATAGGCACCATCCGTCACGTCACCGATTGCGGTGAATGTGGAAGCGCCGCCGATCGTGACCGTGAACGCACCGGCCGCGATGCGGTTCAGATTGTCGGCCATGTCGTAGAACGCTACATCCCGCGAGGGACCGCGGCCCTTCGCGAAATGAGACTCGGTTTTCGGGTTCTTCATTTGTTTGTTACTCTAGGGGCGTACCCTCATCGCACGGGTTCTCGGGCGTCGGGACGCATGGTTCTTCTCCACCGCCGCCGCCGCCTCCGCCACCGCCTCCCCCACCACCGCCGCCGGCGGTCGGTGAGGAAACTTGTTCTTCGCGGGCTCTCTCGAACGCAACCTTGTCCACCCGGAGGGTTTCGGTCGTCCCGGCGGGCGCTCCACATCCGGCAACCATGCGCAGCGCAACGCCGGTCGGGAGCGCAAGGAGTTCGTTGTGATAGAACTGAACTCCGTCCATGTATGCCCGGATGACGCCCTTGGTCGTCTTGCACGGACACATTTCAATCTCGATCGCAAAGTTGACGTAGGCGTTCGCGGTATTCGTGAGCCAGGTCAGCGCGCCGGTGTCGAGCGTAACCGTGCCATCGGCGACAATCATTTGCACCTGGCGCGAACCGGACGGCGAGGAAATCAGGAAGCCAGTCGCAAAATCCGCAACCTCAGTTTCCGGGTCCATGATGCCAACCGCCCAAGGAAGCGTCTCGTCGTCGGATACCTTCAGGTTCCAAAACGCGCGAATGAATACACCGCGCCCCAGTTTGAAGGACGAGAATCCAAAATCCAGTGTGCCGGTTTCCGTGACCTCGAGCGTAGCGTCAACGCAGCCAAGCGCAATGTCCGGATCCCACGTCGCGATCGCGCCCGTTCCCTCAATGGCCACTCCCGCATGTTCGGCGGCCGTCACGAAGTCAAGGGTTCCGAAGATAAAGTTGCGCTCGGCGGGGAAGTCTTCCAACCCGCGCGAATGACGGAAGCGCCGCCGCTCCCGGATATTTTGCCTCGCGTCAATGCCAGCGCGTCGTCTACCCACGCCTTTGATTTACGCCAGGGCCAAACTGTTCACCGATATACGGAAGCGCCCCGCCGCACCCGTGAGAGAGTAGGTGCTAAGCGGGGCGTGGACGCTTGGGGTGTCCAGGGATGATTATGCACTAAGAACGAACCGGCGAACAAGTGACTCCACCTTTGGCCCAGTAGCGTACTTGATTCGCCGCGCGTTCCTTCGGAGCGTGATCGCCGTGGAAATCGCCGTTGATTCCCCAAGGTCATAGAACCGGAAGTTGCGCAGCATCCAAACATGAAGCGCCGCAAGCGTCAACTCGCCGTCGTAACCTTGCAACACTTCGATGGTCTGCGGCAATCCGTTGATCGCGAGTTTCAACATCGAAGGATGCGGGTCGCCGCCATACTTTGACTGGATGGACATCCCTAACCGCCTTGGCGTTTCAACGAATCCCGGCGATAGTTGGAAGTCGGGGTCTTCGTGCATTACTTCACGCCCTCGCGAACACGAATCACGAAGGAAACCGCTTCCGCGCCGCGCCGCGTCGGTCCGTGATGATCCCGTAAAAGACGCCCGCTCTGTCGGCACGTTCGATGGATTTCTCTTCCTTCATTTGTTTCTCCGCCGCCCAAGGAGTGAGCGACGACCCAGATGCTTTGACGTCGCGTCCGCAAGTGCATTTTTAACCGAGTCACCGTGAGCAAGCGAACCTTCGACTTTGGCGATGTACGT